>CXWL01002682.1_pt1 | contig 118148 bp, 122 predicted proteins | sample 590931 | NCBI WGS metagenome assembly CXWL01 (sample SAMEA3498368, study PRJEB10139) | groundwater metagenome | biome: water well; material: biofilm material | place: Germany | collected 2015-04-27 | reverse complement strand
AGGCCGTGGCACTAGCGGCGGCAGCGGCGGGTCCGGCGTCACCGACAGCGACCCATCAGATGCATCTGGCCAAGGCCGTGGCAGTCGTGGCGGCAGCGGCGGTGGCGGCTCCGGCTCCGGCAGCGGGTCGGGCGTCAAACCGACTGCTGGCGGCGGCGCCGGCGCCGGTGGCGGTGGCGGTGGCGGTGGCGGCGGTGGCGGCGGCGGCGGTGGCGGCGGCGGTGGGTCGGGTGTCAAACCGATAGCGAGTCCATCCGGTGTGGCTGGTAATGGCGCTGGCGGCAGCAGCGGCGGTGGCGGATCGGGCGTCAAACCGCCTGTTGGCAATGGCGGCGGTGGCGGTGGCGGGTCCGGTGGCGGTGGATCTGGTCCATCATCCAACGCCATCATCGCGCAACCGAGCCGGCAATTCCCATTGTTCGACCAACGCGACCCAACCGATCTCAGACTATACATCTCGCAGGCGTGGGCGGAAGCACCTGATGAAGAAAGAGGGACAGCCCATTGGCATTGGACCTGTCTAAGCGTCGTCTATGCGATGGTTCAGCATGCGCGCGGCAATACCGACTATCGCGTAGGGCCAGAAACCTATCGCGACCTGCAAGGCGGCGCGCGAGCCATTCCAGGCGCTTCCACCAGCGAGAGTTCGCCCAGCCTCGCGCGGATGAGGACGGCGTTCGAAAATGGGAACCTTGTCATCCTCAAGGGAGAAAGTTCGCGCGGCGGCCCGAGACACTTCATGTTGGCGACGGGAATCAACGACGCTGGCAACATCGTTGCGCTCGACCCGTACGGCGGCAGAAAGATTGAAATCAACTCAACCAGCTGGACAACGAACGGCAGCCTGGCCGGAAGCTACACCGTAACGGCCATGCGGACGGTGACATTCTTGAACTGAGCGCGAAGCTTAGCCGTTTTGGCGTCAGCGCCGCTGAATGTTGGTCGCCGGAATTGCTCTTCCGAGTGGCAGAATTGGCTGCGCTTCGAAGGCCGGCAAGTGGTGATGGCGCCGGCGGTCGATAAGCTATTCCGGCGACACCCGCCGCCGCTTGGTCATGATTGTCAGGTTCATAGCTAAGAGCGCCAGGCAGACGCCGAGGCCGACCGCGTTTACCGGCATGGGGTGCGCGAGGAGAAAGGCGATGACCATGTCGGTCACGCCTGCGCTGCGGGCCGCCGCGCTTGCTTCGGCGGCTTGTTCGCCCACCACGCCAAAATCCAGATTGGGCGGCAAGCCAGCTTGGACCAAGGAGAGGCCGCCGACGTTGGGTAAGCGGCTCGGCGCATAAAACAGGTTGGCGCTGAACGAGATTGCAAACGTCGCCAGCACCGCCAGCAACCAGCGCGAGCCGGCGAGAGCCGAGAGCGACTCCGTCACCTTGGCCCGCTGCTCCCGGAAAGTGGCCCGGGCTTTATCCAACGTTCGCGGCGACGGCATTGCGGCCTCCCTGCGGGGGAGTTTAGCCCGGAAATCTGGACCGGGGATAGCTTGCCGCCCCCATTGCCCCAGGGACCGCCTCCATGCTACAGGCGCGCCTCTTCGGGTGGCCCGGCTTGTACGGCATGCCGTGGCGACCCTTTCCAGGCGCGAATGCGCCTCTGTCCAAATGAGGATGAAATGCCGAAACTGAAGACCAAGAGCGGCGTCAAAAAACGCTTCAAGCTCTCCGCGACAGGCAAAGTGATGGTCGGCCCCGCCGGCAAGCGCCACCGCTTGAGCAGCCATAATGGCAAATACATCCGTCAGAACCGGGGCACTTCCGAGCTCTCCGCGCCCGATAGCCGGCGCGTCAAACTCTGGATTCCCTACGGGCTCAACTGAGCCTTTTCCCCATATCTGACGGAGAACAATTATGGCACGCGTCAAAGGGGGCGTCACCGCGCACGCCCGGCACAAGAAAGTTCTGAAGAAGGCGAAAGGTTATTACGGCCGTCGCTCGAAAACCTTCCGCACTGCGAACGCAGCGGTGGAGAAGGCTGCACTCTATTCCTATCGCGACCGCAAAGTGAAGAAGCGCGATTTCCGTGCGCTCTGGATCGTGCGCATCAACGCCGCCGTGCGCGAAGAGGGGCTGACCTATTCGCGATTTATCTGCGGGCTGGTGAAAGCCGGGATCGAACTCGACCGCAAGATCATGGCCGACCTCGCTATGAACCAACCGGACGCGTTCAAGGGCCTGATCGCGCAAGCCAAGGGCGCGCTTTGATTTTCGGTCGCCGCTAGCGCTACTTCATCCCTCCCCTCGATGGGGAGGGTGTCGCCGCCAAGCGGCGACGGGTGGGGTGGGCCCGCAACGCATGTGGAACAAGCCTCAAGTGGCTCCTCCGTTACGTTGAGACTCCACCCCCTCAGTCATCGCTTCGCGCTGACAGCTCCCCCATCGAGGGGGAGCGGGGAGCTGGAAATGAGCACGAGTGCAAACGACCTAACGGCTCTGGAAGCCGATCTCTCCGCCCGCATCGCCGCAGCCGGCGATGACGCCACGCTGGAAGCCATCCGCATCGAAGCGCTCGGCAAACAAGGCTCCGTCTCGGGGCTGATGAAAACGCTGGGCTCGATGAGCGCCGAGGAGCGCAAGGAATTTGGGCCCAAGCTTAACGCGCTGAAAGAATCCGTCACCGAGGCGATCGTCACGCGCAAGGCCGGGTTCGCGGAAGCGGCGCTCGACGCGCAGCTAAGAAGCGAGGCTTTGGATGTGACGCTGCCGCCGGTGCGCCCGCGCTTGGGCACGATCCATCCGGTGAGCCAAGTGATGGAGGAACTGGCGCGGATCTTCGGCGAGATGGGGTTCGCGGTTGAGGAAGGCCCCGACATCGAAACCGATTTCAACAATTTCACCGCGCTCAATTTTCCGCCGAAGCACCCCGCGCGCGAAATGCACGACACGTTTTTCATGGCGCGGACTGGCGCCGACGCGGAGCAAAAAGTGCTGCGTACGCATACGAGCCCCGTGCAGGTGCGCACCATGCTGAAGCAGAAGCCGCCGATCCGCATGATCTGCATGGGTCGCACCTATCGTTGCGACAGCGATTCCACGCACACGCCGATGTTCCACCAGATCGAGGGCCTGGTCATCGACGAAACCTCGACCATGGCCGATCTCAAAAGCGTGCTGATCGCGGCGATCAAGGCCTATTTCGAAGTGGACGACGTGCGCTTGCGTTTCCGACCGCACCACTTCCCATTCACCGAGCCGAGCGCGGAAGTCGATGTCGGCTGCGACCGTTCTGGCGGGCAGATCAGAATCGGCGCCGGCGAGGATTGGCTGGAAATCCTCGGCTCCGGCATGGTGCATCCGAACGTGCTCAAAAATTGCGGCATCGATCCGGAGAAATACCAAGGCTACGCCTTCGGCATGGGCATCGACCGCTTGGCGATGCTGAAATACGGCATGCCGGATTTGCGCGCCTTTTTCGACGCGGATGTGCGCTGGCTGAAGCATTACGGGTTTTCGCCGTATCTGCTGCCGGGATTAGCGCAAGGCGTCGGCTAATCATGCCCGCTCTCTCGCATCGTCATTCCGGGGCTTCGCGCAGCGAAGAACCCGGAACCCAGGGGCAACCGCACCGTGCTTTGTCACCCCCTGGGTTCCGGATCGCGCTCCGCGCGTCCGGAATGACGAGGTATGAGGGAACACAGCTATGAGCGAGCTCGTCCTAGATGACGGACGCGCGAGTTTGGTGTTGGCCGCTTGGGACGACGCTCCGCCAGATAAGCCGGAGTATTACACGCCGTTTGCAATCGACGCCGTGTTTGACGTGTGTGGCCTCAGAGGCGGCATTGGCACAATCCTCCTGAACGCTGAGGATGGCGTCGCCGCATTGCGGGCAATGCAGCGCGACGGCGCAGGGGTTGCGTCGGTCAAATCGCTTGGAAGCGAACCTGACTTAGTTCTGGAATTTGAGCTGACCAAGAACGGTGGACTCAAGGTTCTCGCGACCATCACGCCGGGCCGTAATTGCCTACTCAAGTTTCACATCAATCTCGATCAATCCTATCTGAGCGACATCGCTTCAGGTCTACGGGATCTCCGCGAATGAAATTCACCCTCTCCTGGCTCAAAGAGCATCTGCAAACGGATGCGAAGATCGATGCCATCGTCGAAACCATGACCATGACGGGTCTCGAAGTTGAATCCGTCGAGAACGCCGGCGCCAAGCTCGGCGCCTTCACGGTCGCGCGCGTCATCAGCGCCGCCAAGCACCCTAACGCCGACAAGTTGCAAGTCTGCCAAGTCGAAACCGCGCTTGGCAATCTCGACATCGTCTGCGGCGCCCCAAACGCGCGCGCCGGCCTCGTCACCGCGTTTGCGCCGATCGGCACGTATATTCCGGGCTCCGGCATCACGCTCGAAGCCAGGCCTGTGCGCGGTGTTATCTCCAGCGGCATGCTCTGCTCCGGCGCCGAGCTTGAACTCGACACCGACGCCGACGGCATCCTTGAACTCGATCCTGAACTGAAAGTCGGCACGCCACTTGCCGAAGCACTCCACCTTAACGACCCGCTGATCGACATCGAAGTCACGCCGAACCGCCCAGATTGGCTCGGCGTCGCAGGTATCGCGCTTGATCTCGCGGCGGCAGGCGTTGGCAAGTTCATAACCAAGCCGATCCTGCCAGTTCCAGGGCGTTTTCCATCGCCGGTGAAGGTCGCGACGGAAGACGCAGACGCGTGCCCCGTCTTCGCTGGCCGCCTCATCCGCGGCGTGAAGAACGGCCCGTCGCCGCTGTGGCTGCAGCAGCGCCTGCGCTCGATCGGCATCAAGCCGCGCAGCGCGCTTGTCGACATCACCAACTTTCTCACCCACGACCGCGACCGCCCGCTGCATGTGTATGACGTCGCGAAGCTCAGGGGCGTCGTGCGTGCACGCTTCGGGCGCGAGGGCGAAAGCTTCAAGGCGCTTGACGGTAAGGTCTACGACGTGACGCCCGCCATGTGCGTGATCGCCGATGACGACCGCGTGCTTGGGCTCGGCGGCGTCATGGGCGGAGAATATTCTGGTTGTTCGGAGACGACCACCGACGTGCTGATCGAAAGCGCTTATTTCGATCCCATTCGCACCCACGAAACCGGCCGCGCCACCGCCATCGTCTCCGACGCCCAGTATCGCTTCGCGCGCGGCGTCGATCCCGAGAGCTGCGCGCCGGGCATCGAACTCGCCACGCGCTTGGTGCTGGAATTCTGCGGCGGTGAGCCATCGGAAATCATGATCGCGGGTGCGCCGCCCGCGCCGCCGAAACCTATGACTTTCGATCCAGATCGTGTCCGCGCGCTAGCCGGCATTGAAGTCAGCGCCACGCGCGCGCGCGCCATTTTGAAGTCGCTTGGCTTCGAAACCAGCGCCGAAGGCCAGGGCTCGAAAAAGCTGATCGTGCGGCCGCCGAGTTGGCGGCGCGATATCGAAGGCGCGTCTGACCTTGTCGAAGAAATCGCCCGCATCGAAGGGTTCGACAAGATGCCGGAGGCGGCCCCGCCGCGGGCCAAGGGCTACCGCGCACCGCCCGCCAGCGTCGGCGAAAGCCGCTTGCGCCTGGGCCGCCGCGCCTGCGCTTCGCTCGGCTACAACGAGGCGATCACCTGGAGCTTCTGTTCGCGCGCACACGCGCAAGCCTTCGGCGGCGGCGGTGATTCCCTGATGCTCGCCAACCCGATCTCGTCCGACCTCGATTGCATGCGGCCTTCGGCGTTGCCGAATTTGCTCGTGGCGGCCCAGAAGAACGCCGACCGCGGCTTTGACGATGCGCGTCTGTTCGAGGCTGGGCCGATCTACCTCGACGCTAGCGACAGTGGCCAGCAGCGCACGCTGGCGGCGGTGTGGCGCGCACGCCCGCCCCGCCATTGGCGCGCCGCGCCTTTGCCGGATGTTTACGACGTAAAACGCGATTGCTTGATGGCGCTGGAGGCGATCGGCGCGCCGGTTGTGTCGCTGCAAGCTTCAAACGAGGTTACCGCACACTGGCGCCCGGGCCGCGCCGGCGTGCTGCGTCTGGGAAACAAGACGCTCGCCATTTTCGGCGAGATTCACCCGCGCGCGCTGAAGGCGCTCGATGTCGAAGCGCCGGCTTTGGCGTTTGAGATTTTCCTCGATGCTATTGCCGCCCCGCGCGTCAAAACCGGCCGCGCCAAAGCGCCGCTGGAAAAGCTCGATCTGATGCCGCTGACCCGTGATTTCGCTTTCGTGGTTGCAGATAAGGTGGCCGCAGTCGACCTCGTGCGCGCCGCTTTCGGCGCCGACAAGGCGCTGATCGCCGATGTTTCGCTGTTCGATGTCTATCGCGGCGAACGGATGGCGGCGGGCAAGAAGAGCCTCGCCATCGAGGTCACGCTACAGCCGCGCGAAAAAACACTCACCGATGCCGACATTGAAGCCGTGAGCGCGAAGGTCGTCAGCGCGGTGATGAAGGCGACCGGCGGGGTGCTACGGCATTGACCACCACCGTCATCCCGGGGCGTGCGCAGCACGAACCCGGGACCCAGGGGCGAGTGCTGCGCCCGTGGCCCCTGGGTCGCGGATCACGCTTCGCGTGTCCTGGATGACGGTGTGATGTGGAAGGAAACTGCAATGCACCCCTGGCTCCTCCTCTTCTTCGCCGGCCTTGCTGAAATTGGCTGGGTGGTCGGGCTGAAATACTCTGACGGCTTCAGCAAGTTTTGGCCCTCCGCGCTCACGCTCGCGGCGATGGGCGCCTCCATGTTGGCGCTTGGGCTTGCGGTGCGCGCGCTCCCCATCGGCACGGCCTACGCGGTATGGACCGGCATCGGCGCGGTGGGGGCGGCAATCGCCGGACTGTTGCTGTTCGGCGAAAGCGCCTCGCCGATGCGGCTTTTTTGCATCGCGCTCATCGTGGCGGGTGTTGTCGGCCTGAAGCTTTCAACACCCGACTGAGGGGCCCCGCTACGCTTCGGAGCGAGCCGCGCGCTGACCTAATCCGGCAGAGAGATAGTCCGCGAGGATGCGTGCTTCAACATTGGCGGCGATGTGCTCCTGAATATTGGCGTTTGAGGCGCCATTATGATGGACCGGGTTGCGATCGACCCCTCCCAATCGGGCCAATATGATTGCTGCGGTACGCGATGCGCCTCGCCGCGCCTCCTCCGATCGGCTTGTATCCAGCACAATAGCATCCGCCTCGCGCAGCGCCAGAATTCGCGCTTGGAACGTCGACATTTCGTTCCGGTAAAATTTCGCGTCCGCCTGGCTTTTGCGGAATCCAATCAAGAAGAAGAACGCCAACGCATTGGCGCCGATGGCGATGGTGAGCTTGGTAGTCAGCACTAGCACAAATGATTCTTGACGCTGCGCGCTCATCGCGGTCGCCACAGCGGACGCGGACGCGGGCGTGCATGTTTCTTCGATGCATCCCGTGAGTTCCAAGCGAGAGCGTTCAAGGTATTCGCTGCGAAGATCGAAGAAATACGAACCCAAGATCAAGAGAAGCGAACCAAGAGCCAGGGCCCCGCCAAGCCCTACTTGCCAGTTGGCACGCGCACGCGCGCGCGCCTCGGCCTCGCCGAGGTCGGCAAATAACCGCGTCTCGATCTGGTCCCGTTGAGACTTTCGCCGTCCGTGGCCGACCGATTTTTCTTCAAATGCCTCGGTGACCGCCGCATCCAGCATGTCCGCGGTTGATTTTCCAAAGCGGCGGTCGACATCGGACAACAGGCGGCGCAGGTGGCTGTAGCTTTTTGAGAACCGAATGGCGTCATGTGCGTCTGACCGAAAACCATTGTCGAGGCTGAGCGCCACCAGCGGCGCCAGCGCAAGCACTCCGCAAGACGCGATCGCGACAATCGTGAGGGCCGCAAGCGAACTCGAGTCGAAGCGAGGCAGGTTCCCAGTCGCGAAGAGGGCCCATGCCGCAGCCGAAGACACTATTGAGATCGCGAAAATGAACGCGGTAACCCAGTAAAAGCGTCGCGTTAGATCTAGTCGCCGGCCGCGCTCAAACAGACCCTCCACGGTCGGATTGGATTCGCTCTGGGCGACCAAGCGCGCGCATTCCTGAGCTGCACGGACAATCTCCGCTTGAATTTGGGTTGGGGCTGGCTGTGCTGTGGCGGCTTGTTTCTTTGCCTCGGCGACCAGTTCGCCGAGCGCTTGACTATACCGACGTTCGAATTGCTTCGCGGCTTTGACCGCGCGCCAAAATGCGCGACGCAGGCGCGCGGAATGACCCCAGATGGTTTGATCCCGCGGCCGCCGCCAAACGCTGAGAGCCATTGCGAAAACAATGAAGGGGAGTCCGGCAAACCAAACAACAACCGCAGCTCCTTGTGCAAGGAACGCTGTTCCTCCAGCGAGGGTGAGCACGACCGCGATGGCTGTCAGCCAAAGAATGAAGAGGCGTAATCGGTTGGCGCGCCTGCTTACTCTGGCCTCATAGTGCACGGTGGCCCGGTCTGGGATACGCGCGTGAGTATTTTGTATGGCCGCCAGCAGGGTCCGGTACTCGGCAGCGGGCGAGTCTTCCGCGCTTGCCGCGCGCTCGTTGTCATCGGCCATCTTCCCCCCGCATGGCTCAGGAATGCGGCGCGCACCTTTGCGCGCCCAGCAACATTTAGCTAGCGCTTAGGTTGTCAAGCAGGTCGGCGGGGGTTTCGTCGCAAAACTTTAGGCTGCGGCGGTCGAGGCGCCCTCATCGCTTGGCGCGCAAGCAGGCGCTGGGCTCTCGGCCTCATAGCGCTTGCCGGTCAATTGGTGCATGGTTTTCTGAAAGATGGCGCCGAGCAGATAGGCTACGCAATCGTCATTGGCGTCGCGTTGCGCGTAGGACTGGATCGACTTGAACAGGCTGGCTGAGATGTCGGCCTGAACTGTAATGGTCATTTTGCGTCGGAGGTACCCGCTCAACCGGCGAGAGTTCACCTCGAGCAATCTGAAATCATTAGAGACGTTTTGGCCCGCACTCAGTTTGCAATGACAATTCTCGTCGCGTGCAAATTCAGCTAGCCATCGCTTGAGCGTTGAAGGCGCGCTGCTGGCCATGCCTGAGTCGCGCTCCCGCGCCGCCAACTCACGGATCGCGGCATAGGTCGCGATCGGAAGCGTAATCAACAAAGCCTCTGCAGAGACGAGGTTGCCCGTTGAATGGGGCGGCGCGCCCTCTGGGTGCTCCCAGATCGTGAAAGCGCCCGGCGCCGGCGATCCCGCATCCAAGGAACTTTCCTGGTACAATGGCAACATGGCGCCCATTCTCACAAGATACCTTCTAAAAGTACTGAGCCAATGCTGTTAATATGCCGTCAATGTTCCCGTCACGCAATGACCTGAGACTGCGCTGCGACATGCTAGCGCGATTCGAGTGGCGGTAAGCATGGGGGCGGCGCTTTGACGCTTAACGTGGCGGCGGCGCCGAAAGATTGAGCCGGCGGCGCTCTTCGATGCGTCCGCCCGCCACGCCGCCCTCGATCAATTCTGTCGCTGACAAAGCAAACACGCGCCCGCCCGTGAACAAAGCGCGGCTGTTGCCATACCAATCCACGCACGACACTTCGCACCGATAGCTCGGATCTTGCGCTGTCTGGTCGGCGATGAGGTGACCTAACGCGCTCACGCGCCCGGCTGCGTCGACGGCGAGAAAACTCACGTCGGAGGCCTGGCTGCGGAACCACCATCGCCCGCCCTCCTTGACCCGTGTGACCGTGGGCAAGCCCATCAAACCCACGCCGTCTTGGCCGACCAGGGCGTTGAAGGCATGCGAGCGATTTTCCGATTCAAAGCGACCATCGAGCAATGCGGTGTCAACAATGCGTGGGCGGCCGCTCAAGTCCAAAACTGAAATGCGCAGGCCGTGATCGTCTCGGTAGCCACTCAAGACCACATCAGCGCCGGCGCGCTCGACGCGTAGTACATTGTGCGGCGCTTCGAGCACGGTCGGCGCGTTCGGGCGCGCTACCGGAATGGCGACGACGCGTGCGGTCAGCGCGCGCGCGCCCTCTTCAGGCGGGTAGGACGATTGGCTCTGGCGGGCGCCGTAGACGACGTGGCTGGGCGTGAAGCGCGTTTCATAAATGGGCGAACCTGGGGTTGGCGCTGGCACGTAAGCGTGCGGCGGCGCGGCTATGGGTGTTGAACTGAAGGCGCCGAGCGGCGCGTGGAAATAGCGCAATTCGGCGACGCTTGCGTTGGCGCAGGAATTCCATTGCACCAGAGCACGAAACTCATCCGCCGAGGCGTCAAGCCCGAACTGGTCGGCTGGAACGCCGCGTACGTGCAGCGCGCGCGGGGTGCGGCCAGAAATCGGCACTTGGAAGAGCGTCGCGGGGAGGGCTTGGGCGTCGACGCCGCCCGAGCAGGTTGTCCCGTCCCAGCGATTGGGGCTTACCCAGAGGTAGATGTCGGCGGTCGAGACGAAGAATTCGCGCTCGGGCGGGCCAACAAAAGCGGTGGTCGCGCAATCGAGTTCATCGCCGGCGCGCGGATCGCCGAGCGGGCAAACCGACACCGAATGCACCATCGGCGAAAGCGTGCGCTGCACAGGTTTGTAAATGTCGTGCGCATCGAACAGCGAGCGCCCCGCAGAAAGCACCGAACGCCGTTCGCCGTCACGCAGCCAGCGTCGCACCATGGGCCAGCCCATCGGCGCGTTGGGATTGACGTTGCCGAGGTCGAGCGGCGTATAGATGACGAGGTTGCCGTTGACTAAGCGCGTCGCGTAATTCTCGACGTCGTAATAATCGTTCGAGGTGATGTAATAGGTGGCCTCGCGCGCCAATGCGCCGGCTTCGTCGATGGTGAAGATGGTGATTTGCGAAGCGCCTTCGCGGTAGGAATAGCCGGTGACGAGGATGCGGTTGCCGCTGATCAACATTTCGTCGAACCAGGCAGTGTCGCCCGGCGCGCGGTAAACGTTGGCGCGCGCCACCAGCGCGAGACCCGGCTCTCCGTTCGGGCGCGTGTCGGTGACGAACAAACGCCCGTCCTGCAACACAACCAGAAAGCGTCCGACCTGTTTGACGATGCCGCCTTCATCGACGCCTTGGGTTTGCACGTTGGTGATCGACGACCCGTCGGGCACGCCGCTTGGCGCCGCCCCTGCATCCATCGCGACGGCAGGAGCCTCCGCAACCGCGCCTGCCACGGCTGAAGGTGGTGGCGGAGGCGGTGGCGGAGGTGGAGGGGGGAGCGCGGTGCCGGTGACGACGACGGAATCGAACTCATCCCGGAAGCGTCCGCGCCCGGCCAAGATCTGCACATCGCGCACGTAGCGCATGAACTCCGCCTCGTTGCTGAAGCGTTCAAGCTGGCGCCAGACGGGCGGGTCGCGGCCAGGGGGCTGCTTCACGGTTTGCGCGGCCGCTGAGCCGACAGCCAAAACGGCCGCCAAGCCGATCAAAAATCGCGATGCCATTAAGCCCACCCTCTCGCCATTCGTCAGGAAACCCTGGCGCCTCGAAACAGGCTACGCGATTATGGCGACCTTGCGATGCAAAAGTGCGTTATTTCAGTACGGCTACTCAGAACGGATTGAGCCGGCGGCGACGTGAGTACGCCAGGTAGCCGATGTTCGCGCCGAGCCGGAAGCCGACGCCGGCGCGCATTGGCGCCAATGTCACGTTGTTGCGGCGCTGGTAGTTCACGCCGACCCCGCCGATGAAATAGGCCGACCCGTCGACGCCGGCGTAGCGGTGATAGATGTCGTCGGCATTGCGCATATTGTAAACTAAAGTGAAGACGCGCGAGGCATTGCCGCCGGTGTCGAAGCCAAAAGAAGGGCCCTGCCAGAACACACGCGTGACGCCGCGGCCCTTGAGGCGCATGTGTCCGTTGCCGTAGCGCAGGCCGACGCCGATAGCGCCTGAGCCTTCCTCGCCCTGGATATAGCCGTTGGGCCGGCCAAGATCGGAAAACACGTGGCGCACGACGCCGGCAAGGCCCTCGGCGCCGGCGCCGAAGAAGCGCTGCGCGGCCCGCACGACCTCGTCCTCCGAATAGGTGTCGCTCTGTGCGCGCGCCGCGGCGGGCGCGAGGACGCTGGCGCCAAGGGCCAGGGCGATGGTGCGGCGGGTGATGTCGTCAGTCATGTGACCTCCAGCGGATTATCTGGCGCTCCCGCTCCTGAGCGCAAGCTGAACCATACCACTATGGCGCGGCTGCGGCGGCTTCTTCGAAACGGCCGATAGCCAAAAAGCGATCCCGGCGCTGCGCGCGCAATTGCAGCGGCGAGAGCGCCGACAGCGCATTGAGGTTCTCGGCCACCGCCGCGCCGACCGCAGCGACCGCAGCGCTAGGTTCGCGGTGTGCGCCTCCAACTGGTTCGGTGATGATCGCGTCGATCACCTTGAGGTCGCGCAAATCCTGCGCCGTTATTTTCATGGCGGTGGCCGCGTCCTTGGCGCGCGCGGAATCCTTCCACAGGATGGAGGCTGCGCCCTCGGGACTGATCACCGAATAGATCGCGTGTTCCAGCATCAGCACCTTGTTGGCGGCGGCGATGGCGATGGCGCCGCCCGAGCCGCCTTCGCCGACGATGATCGCCACCATCGGCACGCCCAAAGTGACGCAGCGTTCGGTGGAGCGGGCGATCGCTTCGGCTTGCCCGCGTTCTTCCGCACCGATCCCAGGATAGGCGCCGGCAGTGTCGACGAAGCTTATCACCGGCAACGAGAAGCGCTCCGCCAGATCCATCAGCCGCACCGCCTTTCGATAGCCTTCGGGGCGCGCCATGCCGAAATTGTGCCTTAAGCGATCTTGTGTCGTGCGGCCTTTCTCATGGCCGAGCACCAGGCAGGGTCGGCCCAGAAATTTTCCCGTACCGCCAAGGATGGCGGCGTCCTCGCCATATTTGCGGTCGCCGGAGAGCTCGACGAAATCGGTGACCAGGGCGGCGACATAGTCGCGAAAGCGGGGGCGCTCGGGATGACGGGCGACCTGGGTTTTCTGCCAAGGGTCGAGCCGCGAATAGAGGTCGGCCAATTGCTTCTCGGCCTTGGCCTTGAGGCGCGACAGCTCCACGCCCATGGTCATGGCTTCAGGACCCGAGGCCTCGGCCAGCGCCGACAATTCCTCGATCTTGGCCTCAATGTCGGCGATGGATTTTTCGAAGTCGAGATAGGTGCGCAATGCTGGTGGCCCCGGCCCGGGCGGTCCCGGAAGCGGCGGACAATACAAGCTAGGGCCCCCGCTTCAAGGCGACGCGCCCGGATCGGCAAGTGAGATTGCGTCCATTCGCGGCTCAGATCATGCTGCCTACGCGAACAGAACAGGATCGGCGCGTAGATGAAGTCACCCCGCCAGTTTTTCTCCCCGTTGGCGAACGGCGCGCCGATGCCTTTGCGCGAATTGCCGGCAGCGCTGGAGCGCATGATCCACTTCGTGCCGCCGCACCTGGAGAAAGTGCGCGCGAAGGTTCCCGAGCTGGCGGGCCAGGCTGATGTGATCCTCGCCAATTTGGAGGATGCGATCCCGGCAGACGCCAAAGAAGCCGCGCGCGCCGGCGCCATCGAGATGGGGCGCGCTACTGATTTCGGAAAACTCGGCGTCGGCTTCTGGAGCCGGGTCAACGCGCTCAACTCGCCGTGGCATCTGGACGACGTGACGCAACTCGTCGCAGGCCTCGGCGATCGCTTGGATGTGATCATGGTCCCCAAGGTCGAGGGGCCATGGGATGTGCACTACGTGGACCAGCTCTTGGCGCAGCTCGAAGCCAAGCACGGCTTGAACAAACCCATCCTCTTGCACGCCATCCTCGAAACCGCGCAGGGCGTCGCCAATGTCGAGGCCATCGCCGCCGCCAGCCCGCGCATGCAAGGCATCTCGCTCGGACCCGCTGATCTCGCCGCCTCACGCAAGATGAAAACCACCCGCGTCGGCGGGGGTCATCCCGGCTATCGCGTGCTCTCTGACATTGGCGAGGGCGCCAGTCCGCGCCAGTCCGCGCAGCAAGATTTGTGGCACTACACGTTCGCCAAAATGGTGGATGCGTGCGCGATGCACGGGATCAAACCGTTCTACGGCCCCTTCGGCGCCATCGACGATCCGGAAGCCTGCGAACAGCAATTCCGCAACGCCTATCTGATGGGATGCGTCGGCGCCTGGAGCTTGCATCCGTCGCAAATCGCTATCGCCAAACGGGTGTTCACGCCGGACGTTGACGACGTGAAGTTCGCACTGCGCATCCTTGAAGCAATGCCGGACGGAACCGGCGTCGCCATGCTCGACGGCAAGATGCAAGACGACGCGACATGGAAGCAAGCCAAGGTTATTGTAGATCTGGCACGGCAAGTCGCTTTGAAAGAGCCGGTGATGAAGGCCGCGTACGGGCTGTGACGCTCGTCACTTGCCGATCCGCGGCCAGCGCATAAGCACGTTTCCGACGCCGTGAGGGATGTTGCGTCATCGGAGGAGTTTCATGTTTCGTAAAGCCATCGTCGGCATCGCCGCGTTTGTCAGTTGCGCGGCGCTCGCCACTGCTGCATCGGCCGCGCCTGATCTTCAACCTATTCCGTCGCGCCTCGCGCACGGCGTCGTCTCGGTGCGCAACACCGGCGACGCCCTCTCTGGCGCTTCAGTGGTGACCATCAATTGCCATAAGCCGCGTTTGGTTGGCGGGTGCGTCGATATTCCGGCGGCGTTCGTCGCGGCCTACACCAATGCGGCCTATCCCAATCGTCTCGTCGTACGCGTGCCGCGCTTGCGTCCAGGCCACGTTCACAACCACACGCTCCCGTTCTGGGCGGCGATGGTGTGGCCGTCTGGGACCTACGAGTTTGATTTTGTCGCTGATGCCGGGGGAACAGTGGTGGAAGGCGTTGCCGGCGAAGCCAACAATTCCGGAACCTATTCGAAAATCGTTCCCTAAAACGGGGAATGCGCGTCGCAGCTCTAATAATGCCGGGCTCGCCGGGGTGCTAGAAGCTCCGGCGCGCTTGGCGTATGGGCTTTAGGGCGGAGCGAATCTGAGGGGGGCGATGCGAGTTGCACTGGGAGCGCTGTTTGCGGTGTCGGCGTGCGCCACAGCGCCTGCGCCGATCAATCCGGCGTCCCTACAGGCGTCAAACCCCATGCCGCCGCTGCATGTCGGCGCCGACGGCGAGGTGCTGGGGCTGGCGTTTTCTGGTGGGGGCGCACGGGCGGCGGCCTTTTCATTGGGGGTGTTGCAGGAATTGCGCGCAACGCCGGCCGCAGATGGGCGCCCGCTCAGCGATCACATCGCGTGGCTTAGTGCGGTGTCGGGCGGTTCGATCATGGCGGCTTATTTTGGCCAGCACGGATCGGATGGGCTGGACAGTTTTCGCGCGGCCTATCTCGACAAGGATTGGGCCGCGCAATTGCATATCAGCGCGGCGTCGCCGGCCAATTGGCTGCGCGCGTGGCGCGGCGGCATGAACGATGAAACCCGGCTTGCCGATTGGCTCGACCGTGAAGTGTTCGAAGGCGCAATTATGGCCGAGCTCTGGCGCGCGGACGGCACACAAGTCTGGCTCAACGCCGCCGATCTTTACAATGGCGTCGCGTTTGCCTTTGCGCCGCTTACCTTTGACGCGCTCTGCGCCGACCTCGCGCCAGTCCGCATCGCCGACGCGGTCGCCGCCTCGATGGCGGTGCCGGTTATTTTTGAGCCTGTTCTGGTTGAGCCGCGCCGCGACCAATGCGCGCCTGAGCCTGCGTGGGTTGCGCGAGCGTTGAGCGATCGCAGCGCCTCTTCGGCGCTGCACGCAGCGGCGCGCAGCCTTCAATCCTACCGCGATCCAGCGCAACTTTCCTTCGTGCATCTCGTCGATGGCGGCTTGATCGACAATCTTGGCCTTTCAAGCCTGAGCCTTATGCGGCTCACGGCGGACGCGCCTTACGCGCCGTTCTCAGCGGAGGGCGCGCTGCGCCTGCGCCGGCTCACATTCTTGGTGGTCAACGCGGAGAATATCCGCGTGTCGGATTGGCAAATGCGTGCGGAGGGGCCGACGGGCGGTCAAATGCTCGACACCTCTTACGATGTCACCGTCGAGGCGGCTAATCGCGCTTCTTTCGACACATTCCGCGCCGCGATGGATCTATGGGAACGCGACCTTGTCGCTTATCGCTGCGGCCTTCCAGCCGAAAGCGTCGCATCCTTTGGCGCAGATTGGCGATGCGCCGATGTGGACATCATTGTCGACATGATTTCCTTCGCCGATCTCGACGGCGCCCAACGGGCGCGCCTTGGCCCGATTCCCACGCGTGTCAGTCTGCCAGCCGAAGATATCGACGTGCTCATCGCCGGGGGGCGCGCCGCGCTGCTGACAAACCAGGCCGCGCAGGCGCTGCGGCGCGCGCCGTGACGGTGGCGCGCCGACGTGTCGCGATCGTTGGCGCGGGATTTAGCGGCGCGGTACTGGCAGCGCAGCTTGCGCATGGCGGGCGATCTGACGTCGTGTTGATCGAGCGCGGCCGCCGGTTTGGACCTGGCCTTGCCTATGGGACCAAGGACGCTTTGCACCTCTTGAACGTGCGCGCCACAAACATGAGCGCGCTTGCGGATCGGCCCGATCATTTCGTACGCTGGCTGCGGCGGCGCGGGGAACGCACGCCCGAGGCCATGTTCGCGCAGCGCAGGCTGTACGGCGCGTATCTTGAAAGCGTCCTGCGCGGCGCGCTTTGGTCGGGCCGAATCAAGTGCGTGCGCGGCCTCGCGCAAAAATGCCAGCCCAGCGGCGAAAGCTGGTGCGTGACGCTCGCCAGCGGAGAGGCGATCGAGGCTGATGTGGTCGTGCTGGCGTTGGGCAATGGCCCCGCCGCCGCGCCGCTTGCATTCGCGCAGAGCGGCGCACCGTCGATTGATGCCTGGGATGCGCCCGCCATGGCGCGCATTTCACCCGCCGCTGACGTCCTGTTCATTGGCACGGGGCTGACCATGGTGGACGCTGCACTCATGCTCTCGGCGCAAGATCGCTCAGGCGTTCTCTATGCGGTCTCGCGGCGAGGGCTGTCGCCGCAATCGCACACGGCGGCGACCGCAACCGATGAATTTCTGCGATTGCCGCTGCGCATGAGCCACGCGCTGCACGCATTTCGCCGCGAAGTGCGCGCCATGTCTGAACGCGGCGAGCCTTGGCAGCACGGCGTCGATCGCCTTCGCAGAGATACGCCGGCGCTATGGCGCGCGTTGCCGGTAGACGCGCAAGCGCGATTCTTGCGTCACCTGCGCCCGTGGTGGGATGTGCACCGACATCGCGTCGCGCCCGAAATCGCCGCCCGCCTGGCGGCGTTGCGCACGTCGGGGAAGCTGCGCGTGCTGGCTGGCGAAATCGTCGCCGCGACCCCGAGCTCACGCGGCGTGGAAGTGCAGCACCGTCAGCGCGGCAGCTTGGTGCGCCACCGCATGGAGGTCGCTTATGTGGTGATTTGCACGGGCGCGGAGCTCAATTTGAGCCGCTCACCTGATGGCTTGGTGCGACAGATGTTGGCGGCGGGATTGATGCGTGCGCATGCCAGCGGCCTGGGCGTAGATGTCGATGCAGAGGGCCGCGTCATCGCCGCCGCCGGCGCAATTTTGCCGCATCTTTACGCGCTTGGCCCGATCACCCAGGGCGCGTTCTGGGAATGTACGGCCGTTCCGGAAATCCGTGTCCGCGCAGCGGCGCTGGCCGAATGCATCGGCGCGGGCTAATTCAATGACCATGAGCAATGATGAGCCGAATGCAGGCCGTTTCGAGGGCCGCATCCACCTCCTGCCGGTGCGCATCTATTACGAAGACACAGACTTCACCGGGCTGGTTTATCACGCCAATTATCTGCGTTTTTTCGAGCGCGGGCGCAGCGACTTTTTGCGTTTGGCGGGCGTCCATCACAGCGCTTTGTTGGAGGGCGATGAGCCCCTCGGCTTCGCGGTCAAGAGCATGGCCCTTGAATTCGTAAAGCCCGCCAGAATCGATGACGCCTTGGTGGTTAAAACGAGCTTTCGGACCATGAAAGGTCCGCGCATTTTCATCGCTCAGGAAGTGGCGCGGGCCGGCGAAAGCCTGGTGACCGCCGAGGTTCAGGTCTGTTGCATCAGCCTCACAGGCCGGCCCCGAAAGCCGCCGCCGATGTTGTTAGAGCGGCTCGCGCTATTTTTGGCGGCGTAGCGAGGCTACAAGCCGAGCACGGCTTCCAACGTGCGGAGCATGGCGCGCGACCAGGATGTGTCGTCGTCCTTGTAGCCCGCGTGGGTGAGTACAATGATGGTGGTGTCAGTCTGCGGGTAATAATAGAGCAGACTATTTTGGCCGGTGTCGTCGTTGCCGCGAACAAATGTACGCAGCGCGCCATGCTCAGTGTGTCCAATGAACCAGCCAAGCGCCGCTTGGCCTTCTTGGATCGCAACGACCGGGGACAGCAGCGTCTCGCGCGCGGACGCCGAAATTACCCGATCGCTCCACAGCGCTTGGCGCCACCGATAAAGATCTCGCGTGGTCGAGTAATAGGCTTGCCACCAATGCAATTGGTCCAGCCTCGGCGGCCGATCACCCGAGAGGGGCGCGACATGTGGCGCGCGAACACTGGGAAACTGGCCGGTGTTCCGCAAACCCGCACGTCCAATCAGCTCTGTGCGCACGAAGTCAGCATAGTTTGTGTTGCAGGCGCGTTCGACAATTGCGGCAGCCAGCGCGTAATTGGCGTTGGAGTATATAAACTGGGCGCCCGGCGCCGCTTCAAGCGGCAACGCTAGAATGCCGAGGCGCGCCTCCTCGCCATTGCCGACCAATTCAAAGTCATCCGATTGCGGCAGCCCCGAGGTATGCGAAAGTATTTGCCTCATCGTGATGGCGCGTTTGTCCGCCGGCGCGTCAGGCCAAACTTCCCCGAGGGTAGCTTCTAAACTAAGCCGGCCCAAATCCACGCAGCGCATGACCGCAGCGCTGATGAATTGTTTTCCCATGGATGAAATCCAGAAACGTGTATTGCGGCGCATGCGTTCGCCTCGGACCTCTCCGTAAGCCTGGTCCAAGAGCACTTGGCCATGCCGCGCCACCAGCACCGCGCCGGAAAAGCCTTGATCGACCTCGGTTTGCGCGGCGCTCAGCAGGCGCGGGCGGAGCGCATTGTCGTGCGCTTGCGTCAGCGGCTCGCCCTGCGCGGCGTAGGAAGCCGCGAGCGCACATAGCAGGACCAGCGAGTTTCGAATCGCGTTCACGGTGTCACCATCCGAGAGTTATTGGCGGGCCCATGTGCGGCGCCTTGTAGTTCTCGTATTGTATTTTCTTGCAGACCCGCCGTGCTATGCGTTGAACCTGCGAAGCGCGCCCGGGGTTAGGCCCACCTCGCGCCTAAGTTCCAGCGTCAGGTGGCTTTGATCGTGATAACCGGCGGCGTTTGCAATCTGCGCCAAGTGCGCGGCGCCCTCGGACAACATTTGGATGGCGCGTTGCAGCCGCGCGTGGCGGCGATATGCACTGGGGGTCATCCCAAATTCGGCGCTGAAGCGCCGCGTGAGTTCATAGGGCGCCATGCCAAGCTCATGCGCGGCCTCACACACGCGCAGTGCTGCCTCTCCGGCCAAGAGAAGGGCAGCGTGTTGGGCTATCGTCGAGGGAGCCTTCTGGGCGTAGGGTCGGGCGCTTGCTGTCGCCAATAATTCGTCCGCATGCACGGGGCCATTGAGGTCTACGTGTCCGCTGGAAGCCCTCCAGCCATTCTGGGCCATCCATCGTCGTATCGCAGGCGCGGACGGCGTGAGACGAACAAACCTGGCCCCCTCACGCCCAGGTGTGTCGGCGTGGGCGAAATGGGCTGGCCGGAATACGAAATCGCCCTGCACGAAACGGCGTCGCCCCTCGAATGCTTCTTCGTGTATCTCGCCGCCAAGGAAGAGGATAATCCGAGGCTCGCCATGGCGGTGCAAAACTTGGCGCACGCCCGCCGACGCGGCGACGTACGGCGTCGTTTGCGGGTCCATGAGAGTAACGTGTTCGTGGTCCATTGGGCGGCGATGGACGCCATGCCGTTCGCCCACGGTCAACTGAATAAGCTGCCGCCGTGCATATCGACGAGACGAGTCACCAAGCGCTCACCCTGATGCATTGGCGTCACGAGGTGGTCCGGAAAGCCGCCGGCTCTGCCGTTGGTAGGGCGTAAACCATTTTTTGGGCCCCGAAGGTCCAGCTTTTGACAAACTCGTGCGGCTCTAAGCAGGGTTGGGGCGCGGCTTGGGTTGAAGGGCCGCGAATGCGGGAGCGAGCATGGAAGCCGGCGCTGAACAGATAACGGTCTGGACCTTGTTTATCGAGGCCGACCCGGTCGTCAAAGGGGTCATGCTGATCCTGGCGGTGGCGTCGATCTGGTCCTGGGCCGTGGCCGTCGACAAGTGGCTGCAATTTGGCGAACTCGATTCGCAGGCGCGCAAGTTCGAGCGCCAGTTCTGGTCGGGCCGTTCGATGGACGATGTCGATGACAGCGCCGACCGCGCACGCGATGCGCTGAGCCGCGTTTACGCGGTGGCCGCGCGCGAATGGCGTGACGCGCGCCGCACCGGCGCTGTCGCCGAGGGCGCGCAATTTTTGCTGGAGCGGGTTGACCGGCTGATGCAGGCGCAAATCTCGCGCGAGATGGGCAGGGCGTCGCGCAGCTTGGGGCTGCTCGCCACTGTCGGCGCCTCGGCGCCGTTCATCGGGCTGTTCGGCACGGTGTGGGGCATCATGAACGCTTTCACCAGCATCGCCCAGCAACAGCAAACCAACCTCGCGGTCGTAGCGCCGGGCATCGCCGAAGCTTTGTTCGCCACCGCGCTTGGCCTGGTGGCCGCGATCCCGGCGGTCATCTTCTACAACAAATTCACTGGCGATCTCGATCGGTTCGGCGATCGGCTCGATACCTTCAGCGATGAAGTCGCCGCCCGGCTCTCGCGCCGTTTGAACGAGCGCGGCTGATGGCCGGCAGCGTCGCCGCCACCACCAGACGCGGTCGCCGCGGACGCGGCTCAGCGCGCCGCGGCCGGCTCAGCGAGATCAACGTGACGCCATTCGTGGACGTGATGTTGGTGCTGCTGATCGTGTTCATGGTGACCGCGCCGCTGTTGACGGTCGGGGTGCCGGTGGAATTGCCGCGCACCGAAGCCAAGCAGCTCGAAAGCGAAACCGATCCGCTGTCCATCACCATACGCGCCGATGGCACGGTCTATGTGCAAGAGACGGTGGTCGCGAAAGAGGATTTGGTGGCGCAAATGCGCGCCATTTCGCGCGAGGGCTATGATCGGCGCGTGTTCATTCGCGCCGACGCCACCGCCGATTACGGCTTGGTCGCTGATGTGATGGCGCGGCTTTCCAGCTCTGGCTTCCGCAATCTCGGCCTCGTCACCGACACGCGCGAAACCCCGCGGCGCCCGGCGCCGACGCCTGAGCGCGAGGAGTGACATGCGCGCCGGCTGGCTCGTCTCTCTTATTGGTCACGTCGGCGCGGTCATGATGACGCTGCTGGCCTGGGAGGTGCGCTCTACGCCCATGTCGGAGATCAGTTCGGTGGTGCCGGTCGAGATTGTCGACGTGGCGCTGGAATCAAATGTGCGCGCGCTTGCTGAGGTTGTTCCCGAGGACGAGGTCGCGCCCGAGGCGGAAGAAACCGTGGCGCCAACGCCCGCGCCCGCGCCAAGTCCACAGGCGCGCGATCCACGCCGCCCGCAGAACGATGAATTCGATCTCGCCGCCATCGCCCGCATGGTCAACAACGACACCAAAACCGGTCGCCAGCGCCAAGAAGGCGCGCCGGCGGAGCGCACGCAGCGCGGTGCGGGGCTTGGCACGGCGGAAGTGGCGGCGCTTGAAGACCGTGTCCGCGCCATCGCGCGGGCGCACTTGCGACGCTTCTGGCGGATGCCGATCGATCTGCCGGAGCCTGATCGTCTGGTGGTGACCGTGGAGTTTGAGCTTAACCGCAATGGCACGCTGAGCGGCCAGCCGCGTGTCACCAACCCCCGCAACTACACTTTTGATCCGAACATGCGCATCGCCGCCGAAGCTGCGCTCCGAGCTGTGAGGCAGAGCGATCCGTTTCCATTTGCGGATGATCCTGTCGTAGGTCCGCACTACCAATATTGGCGGCAACAGGAATTTACATTCCGTCCCGAGAGCTGAAAGAGAGTTCGACGATGCGCGTGATCAAATTGGCTATCGCCGCCTTCGCCGCGGTGTTGATGGCATGGGGCTTAAGTTCGCCCGCCCTCGCGCAAACGCCCGCGCCGGGCCGTTTGCATGTCGACATCACCGAGGGCCACCTCAATCCGATGCCGGTGGCGGTGGTGGATTTTATCGCCGCCGATCCTAACGCCCAGCAAATCGGCCGCGACGTCAGCGCCGTGATCCGCGCCAATTTGGAGCGCTCGTCGCTGTTCCGCTCGGTCGCGCCGGCGGCGTTCATCGAGCGCATCCAGGCGATGGAGGTGCCGCCGCGTTTTGCGGACTGGAAGATCATCGACTCGCAGGCGCTGGTCGTGGGGCAAGTGACGCCGCTGCCGGACGGGCGCGTGCGCATCGAGTTCCGGCTTTGGGACGTGTTCGCCGAGCAATATTTGACCGGCTTTCAACACGCCACCACGCCGGACAATTGGCGCCGCATCGCCCATCGCATTTCGGATCAGATCTATGAGCACCTCACCGGCGAGCGCGGCTATTTCGACACCCGCATCGTGTTCGTGTCCGAGAGCGGCCCACGGACGCGGCGGATCAAGCGGCTGATGATCATGGATCAGGATGGCGCCAACCCGTATTTCCTCACCGGCGCTGACGCCATGGTGCTGACGCCGCGCTTTTCGCCGTCGACCCAATTGCTTACCTACATGTCGTTTGAGACCGGCGCGCCGCGCGTGTTTCTCTTCAACATCGAAACCAATCGCCGCGAAATACTCGGTGACTTTCCCGGCATGACCTTCGCGCCGAGATTTGCGCCGGACGGAAACGGCGTGGTGCTCACGCTCGACATGAACGGAAATTCGGAAATCTTCGCGATGGATTTGCGCTCGCGTCAGCGCCGCAGGCTCACCAACCACCCGGCGATCGACACCTCGCCCTCCTATTCCCCGGATGGCGCCCAGATCGTGTTCAATTCCGATCGCGGCGGTTCGCCACAGCTTTATGTGATGGGCGCGGACGGCTCGGGCCAGCGCCGGGTTTCGTTCGGAGAAGGGCGCTATTCGACCCCGGTTTGGTCCCCGCGCGGCGATCTGATTGCTTTTACCCGCCAAAGCGGCGGTCGCTTCTCCATCGGCGTCATGCGCCCCGACGGCTCAGGTGAACGTATATTAACCGAAAGCTATCTCGACGAAGCGCCAACTTGGTCGCCCAATGGGCGGGTGATTATGTTCTTCCGCGAAGGGCGCGGGGAGGGGCCGCGTTTGTGGTCGGTTGATTTGACTGGACGCAATTTGCGGCAAGTTCCCACGCAAACCGAGGCTTCCGATCCGGCTTGGTCGCCCTTGCTGCCTTGACCATTGTCGCTAAGGGAACATGATTGTTGGCTAGAAACGTGCTTTGTAAGGTCTTGGTTTCATGCACACGGGGAGGCGTTCGCCGAATGCGCCGCCACAAGGGGAGAATTGACCCAATGCGTAACACTCTAATTGTTCTGAGCGCTGTCGCCGCGCTTTCTGCTTGCGCCAGCCGTCCCGAACCGACGCCGACCCCGAACAACAGTCCGGCGGTGGCGACGGCCCCGCAGGGTCCGATCCCGGGCTCGATCGAGGATTTCCGCGTCTCCGTCGGTGACCGCGTGTTTTTTGGCTATGACCGCTTCGACCTGACGCCGGAATCGCGCTCGGTGCTGGAACGCCAAGCCGCATGGCTCCGCCAGTACCCGAACGTCCGCCTCCTGGTGGCCGGCAATTGCGATGAGCGCGGCACCCGCGAATACAACCTTGCACTGGGCGCGCGCCGCGCCGCCGCCGCCCGCGATTACCTGGTCTCGCTGGGCGTCGCCACCACCCGCGTTGAAACCGTATCTTACGGCAAGGAACGCCCGCTGGACCCGCGCGCCAACGAAGAGGCCTGGAGCGTCAACCGCAACGCCCACACGCAAATCGTTTCGGGCGCTGTCTCCTAACCGCCCAATTTTGGCCCGACCGCCCGGATAGGGGTTCGCCCATGACGGATCGATCGGTTTTCAAATTAAGCCGGCTCGCGGTGTGCATCGCTGCGGCCGGCCTTCTTTTTTCCACGGCAGCCTTGGCGCAGACCCAATTGCCGCCCCCCGCCTACGGCCAAGCCGACGTGCGGCAAGATCGCATCGAGGAGCTGGAAAACCAGCTCCGCGAAGCCACCGCCGAAAATGAGCGCCTGCAATTCGAATTAATCCAGGCGCAGCGCGAAACCCAGCGTTTGCGCGGCATGGTCGGCGAATTGGCGGGCGTCAACCAATCGCTCTCGGTCGGTGTCGCGCCCGCGGATGGCGCGCCGGCGCCCTCGGCAGCCCCCCCCGCGCCGCCGGATCGGCGCAGTGAAGCGTCGCCGCCGCCGGCCCAGATCGGCTCGCTCGGAACATTGCCGGCGGTCGAATTGCCGGGTGAGGCTGGCGCTGCCTACAGCTTCGCGCGCCAATTGCTGGTGAACGAAAAATACGCCGAGGCAGAACTGGCCTTTGCCCAATTCCTGCAAACATTTCCGAATGCCGATACCGCCCCCGACGCGCGCTTCTTGCTCGCCTACACATTGTTGGCGCGACATAACTACCAGGATGCGGCGTCGAATTTCGTCCAATACCTGCAGACCAGCCCGCGCGGCCCCCGTGCGCCCGAGGCGCAGGTGCGCCTTGGCATGGCGCTGGCCGGCATGGATCAGATGCGCCAAGCCTGCGGCGCGTTCGCGAGCTTGCCGACCCGCTATCCCAACGCGTCGCGTTTCGTGCGCGATCTTGCCGCCCGCGAAGCGCGCGCGGCCAGTTGCGCCGCCTGAGCATGCCCGATGCTCGATCGGTTGACGATCGAGCGCCTTGAGGCGGCGGCGGGCGCCGGCCCGATCCTGATAGCGCTGTCGGGCGGGGGCGACTCAACGGCGCTGCTGCATCTTCTGGCTGAACGCCTCGGCCCATCGCGCTTGCGCGCGATCATTGTTGACCACGCTCTGCGCGCCGGCGCTGCCGGCGATGCCTGCCGCGCGCAGGCCTTTGCGCAGGCGCTTGGCGTCGCCGCTGAGATCATCACCCTGACTTGGCCCAATGGCCCCAAACGCGCGCAGCAGGACGCGCGCGCGGCGCGCTACCGGGCCCTGTGCACGGTTGCGCGGCGCTTCGGAGCAAGCGTGATTGCGGTGGGGCACACGCGCGACGACCAGGCCGAGACCGTCTTTTTGCGCGCGGCGCGCGGCTCGCATTGGCGCGGTCTTGCTGGCATGCGCGCGTTTGCGCCACCACCGGTTTGGCCAGAGGGGCGCGGGCTCGTTCTGGCGCGGCCGCTGTTGCAGTGCCGACGAGTGGCCTTGCGCGAGCTGCTCGCAGCGCGCGGCGCGGAGTGGATCGAGGACCCCGCCAATTCTAACCTGATTTTCGCGCGCGTGCGCGTACGTCAGCGTCTTGCCGAAATGGAGTGCGCCGGGCTTGCGCCGATGCGGTTTGCGGCGTTGGCGGAGTGCTTGGCGCCGTTCGCTATCGCTGTTGAAGACGCGGCGTCGGCATTGATTCGCGGCGCCGTGACCTTCGAGGCCGGCGCCGCACGGCTTACACTTGCTTTGTGGTGCGGGCCTGACCCCGTGCGCCAGCGTGCGCTGAGCGTTGTGCTCGCCGCCGCAGGTGGACAAGAACGTGAGGCGCCCGCCGAACAAATTGCGGCGCTGGAGGCGCAGCTCACCACGGCGTCCTTCAAGGGCGCCACCTTGGCGGGGGTTTGGCTCAAACCCTCTGGTGGCCACGTTTGGCTTCGGCGCGATGGCGGTGCGCTGCTTGGCCGGGCCGATGGGACCCCGGCGGCGGCGGCTTTGCCGCTCGATCAAGGCGGCGAGTGCGTCTGGGATCGGCGCTTGGCGCTGCGGGCGCGCGCGCCAGGCTGGGCGTTGGTCGCCGACATTTCTGGCCCGGTTCTAGTGCGCGGCGCGCAGCGCGTTCCCCTCGCCGGGGCCCAAGACATCGCTGACACCAACTGGCTCTTGGCGGCGCATGTGGATCATTTGCTCGCCAATCAGCGTTAACGACGCAAAAGGCCGGGCTAAATTCACCTGCTCTTGACCCCGCTGAAGCAGAGTGGGTTCGGTTCAGCGCTGTGGCGTTCGTGCTGCAACACTCTGGGGGTGTTCAGGGCGCGGCATGGTCCCTATCTTGCTGAAAGCAGATATCCTGCGCCGACTGCCGGCGCGGACCAGAAGGTCGGTTCATGCCTATCCGTTCTTTGCTTATTTGGGGCGTCGTCGCTGTCGCCCTTATCATTGGCTTTACAGCGCTGCAGCCGGGCAATGCCGCGCGCGGCGCAGAGCCGCTGGCCTATTCGCAGTTAATGGACCGGGTCGCGGCGGGCGAAATCGCCTCCGTCACCACGCAACCGGATTTGCTGCTGAGCCGTGCGCGCGACGGCAAGGATTACGTCACCTATCTCCCGCCCGGCACGATGGCGAGCGTGGTCGAGCGGCTCGATGTGGCCAATGTCGAAATCCAAACCGAGCGCCCCCAACGTGGCCCCACCCTGGTCGATATTCTGCTCGGCATCTTGCCGATGCTGCTCTTGATCGGCGCCTGGTTCTTCTTCATGCGCCAGATGCAAGGCGGCGGGCGCGGCGGGGCCATGGGATTTGGCCGCTCGAAAGCCAAGCTGCTCACCGAAGCCAAGGGCCGCATCACCTTCGATGATGTGGCGGGCATCGATGAAGCCAAGGAAGAGCTTGGCGAGATCGTCGAGTTCCTCAAGGATCCCGGCAAGTTCCAGCGCCTCGGCGGCAAGATTCCAAAAGGCGCGCTGCTGATTGGCCCGCCGGGCACCGGTAAAACCCTGCTCGCGCGCGCCATCGCCGGCGAAGCTAACGTGCCGTTCTTCTCGATCTCGGGCTCTGACTTCGTGGAAATGTTCGTCGGCGTCGGCGCTTCACGTGTCAGAGACATGTTCGAGCAAGCCAAGAAGAACGCACCCTGCATCATCTTCATCGATGAGATCGACGCGGTTGGCCGCCACAGAGGCGCTGGCCTCGGCGGCGGCAACGATGAGCGCGAGCAGACGCTCAACCAATTGCTGGTGGAAATGGACGGCTTCGAGGCTAACGAAGGCATCATCCTCATTGCCGCCACTAACCGCCCCGACGTCCTCGATCCGGCTTTGCTCCGCCCCGGTCGTTTCGACCGTCAGATCGTGGTGTCGAACCCAGATGTCGGCGGGCGGGAAAAAATCCTGCGCGTGCACACGCGCAACGTGCCGGTGGCGCAAGGCGTGGATTTGAAGATGATCGCGCGCGGCACGCCGGGTTTCTCAGGCGCTGACCTTGCCAATCTTGTGAACGAAGCGGCCTTGCTGGCGGCGCGGCGCGGCAAGCGTGTGGTGACCAACAAGGAATTCGAGGACGCAAAGGACAAAGTGATGATGGGCGCGGAGCGGCGTTCGCTGGTGATGAGCGAAAGCGAAAAGCAGCTCACTGCCTGGCACGAAGCCGGTCATGCCATCGTCGCGCTCCACGTGCCCGAGAGCGACCCCGTGCACAAAGCCACCATCATTCCGCGCGGACGCGCGCTCGGCATGGTGATGCAGCTGCCCGAGGGCGACAAATACTCGATGAACTTCACCCAGATGACCTCGCGCCTCGCCATTCTGATGGGCGGGCGTGTCGCTGAAGAACTACATTTCGGCAAGGATAAGGTCACCAGCGGCGCATCTTCCGACATCAGCGCGGCCACTGGGCTCGCGCGCAACATGGTCACGCGCTGGGGCTATTCCGACGTGCTCGGCTTGGTGGCCTACGGCGAAGGCAACGATGAAGTGTTCCTCGGCATGCAGATGGGCCGCCAGCAACACATATCCGGAGATACCGCCAAGAAGATCGATGCCGAAGTGCGCCGCCTCGTGGAGGACGGTTACAGCGAAGCCAAGCGCATCCTCACTGAGAAGGCCGAGGAGCATACTCGTCTCGCGGAGGCCTTGCTGGAGTACGAGAGCCTCAGCGGCGATGAAATCACCAAAGTGCTGCGCGGCGAAAAGCTCGATCGTCCCGATGACAGCCCGCAAACCCCGTCCGCGCCAACGCCGGCGCTGCCGGTGACCGACGAGGACGAAGCGCCCGTGCCCGGCTGGGGCGGGGCGGCGCCGCAGGGAGCGTAAGAGGCCCGGTGGAAGCCTGCGCCAAGTTCGTGTAGGGTTGCTCAATGCGGAGTGAAATTTATCCCCGTGTGACGGTCGATCCCGAGGTTTGCTTCGGCAAGCCTTGTATCCGGGGCATGCGGGTGCGGGTGACGGACATACTCGACATGCTGGCCGGCGGCGCCACGCGCGCAGAAATCTTGACCGATTTCCCCTATCTCGAGGACGAGGACATTTCAGCCGCCCTTGGCTATGCCGCGCGCGCGACCGAGAACAAGATCGCCTTTGCGGCCGAGTGATGCGTTTCCTGATCGACGCGCAGCTCTCTCCGGTCCTTGCCGATTGGCTGCGTTCGCTCGGGCATGACGCGGAACATGTCGCTGACGTGCTTGGCCAAATGGCGCCTGATCGTGAAATTGTCGCACGCGCCAAAGCGATCGCCTCAATCATTGTCTCCAAAGACCACGATTTTGTGAGCCTGCTTGAGGGGCGAGAAGGCGCGCCGGCGCTGGTCCTGGTGCTCGTTGGCAACGCGGCCAATCGATTCTTGCTTGCCCGATTTGAACTTGCTTGGGCGCGTGTTGAAGCCGAACTTCTCTCTGGCCGGGCAGTTGTCGAAATCGACTAACGCCTTTACGAGTTGCCCCATGCTCACTACCGCAACCGTCACCTCCCTCGTCGGCACTGCGAAGCCCTTTGAGATCGCCAAGGCTTTCTACGGCGATACGTTGGGGCTCAAATTCGTGTCCGAAGACAATTTCGCCTGTGTGTTCGAGGGCAAGAACGCGGGGGTCCGGGTGAGCCGGGTGCCGGCGGTGGTTCCGGCACAATACGCGGTGTTGGCCTTCGTTGTGCCTGATATCAACAAAGCCGTGGACGGGCTGGCCGCCAAAGGCGTGGTGTTCGCGCGCTATCCATTCTTCGTGCAGGACGCCAAGGGCATATGGTCCGCCCCGGACGGGACCAAAGTCGCCTGGTTCCACGATCCGGATTTGAACCTGCTTTCAGTGGTTCAGCACGCGTGACGTTTGCCTCGCGCATCGGCTTGAGCTAAAGCGCAGGCAAATCCCTGGGGGAATCAATGGCAATGTTTGCGATCATCGCTTTCGTCGGCGCAATCGTGCTGATGAACATCGTGGATTTCGGTCGTCCCGATTGATTTAGCCGGCGCGCTTGAAAGCCGCCGCCGCGTAGCCCGCGCCGCTGATCAGCGCCAGTGTGGCGGCAGTCCATAACAAAATCCGCGCCGCCCAATCCAGACCGAGCACAATTCCCGCTGGCGCCAACAAAAGCGCGCAGGCCTGGAACGCCAAGAACGCCGCCACGCCGGCCATCTCCGCCGCCGCTTTCCATTTGCCCAATTGGCTTACAGGCAGTGTGCGGCCCGAGGCTGAAATGCCTTCGCGAAATCCCGCCACCGCAACGTCGCGTCCGAGGATCACCACCGCAGCCGCCACCAACGGCAGCGGCAAGGCCGCATACGCGAGCGCCGCGAGTACGCAGGTGACGAGCACCTTGTCGGCGGAATGGTCGAGCGCGGCGCCGAGCGGGGTCACCGCGTCCAGCTTTCGCGCCAACCAGCCGTCGAGCCAATCGGTCGCCGCCGCCAGCACGAACACGATCAGCGCGAGCGCATAGATAAAGCCCGCCAGCAGGCGGTCACTGTAGAGCACCGCCGCCGCCCACAGCACCAGGGCCGCAAGCACCGGCCCCATGGCCATGCGGAACAATGTCAGCAGAAGGGGGATCGCGCTTTTGGCCATGCCGGAGCTTCTAGGGCATGTTGCGTTCAGATAGAACCACCACGCCTATGGCTTGTCGCGGAAGAAGGCGTAGATGCGGCGCGCCAGTTCGGTGTTGACGCCGTCGACGGCCTCCAGCTCCGCCAGCCCCGCGCTCGATACCCCGCGCGCCGAGCCGAAGCGATCGAGCAGCGCGCGCTTGCGTGCGGGGCCGACGCCGTCGATCTCGTCGAGCGGATTGGCGATCGCGCTGGCGCTGCGTTTGTTGCGGTGCGCGCCGATGGCGAAGCGATGCGCTTCGTCGCGCAAACGCTGCAAATAGTAGAGCACCGGGCTTTTCTCATCGAGGCGGAACGGGGCGCGACCCGGCGCGAAAAATCGTTCGCGCCCAGCGTCGCGATCGACGCCCTTGGCGATGCCGGCGATATTGATCTTGCCTTTGAGGCCGAGTTCGCTCAGCGCATCAAGCGCGGCGCTCAATTGCCCCTCGCCGCCATCGATCAACACAAGGTCCGGCCACGCCGCGAATTTGGTCTCTGGCGCGTCAGTGTCGCGTTCCTTCGAGAAATCCACGCCGCCGTCCGCGAGATGGCCCCCTCCCCCTTGCGGGGAGGGGGTTGGGGGGAGGGGGGCGTGCAGGTACGCCGACGTCGAGGTATCGGAACGNNACGCCCCCCCTCCGGCTCGCATTCGCTCGCCACCTCCCCCGCAAGGGGGGAGGGGTCCGTCGCGCTTGTTTCCGCCAGCATGCGCGCGAACCTGCGCTTGATCATCGCGCGCATCATGGCGAAGTCGTCGCCGCCGAACTCTTCGGCTTTCATGTTGAATTTGCGGTACTGGTTTTTCACGAAGCCGTCCGGCCCGGCGACGATCATCGCCCCCAGCGCGTTCGTGCCCTGGATGTGGGAATTGTCGTAGACTTCAATGCGCTCGGGCGGTCGCGGCAGGGCGAAGGTCTCGGCCACGCCATCGAGCAGCTTGGCGACGCTCCCGGTTTCGGCCATGCGCCGCCCCAAAGCTTCGCGCGCATTGAGCACGGCGGCGAGGGCGATGTCTTTTTTCTCGCCGCGTTGGGGTTCGCGCAGTTCAACCTTGCTCTCAAGCTTCAGTGAAAGCGCTTCCTCCAGCAAGTCGCGATCCGTGGGTTCGACGTTTGCGAGAATGAGCTTGGGCGGTTCGCGGTCCTCGTAGAATTGCGCGATGAACGCTGAGAGAATGTCGGCGGCGGTGTCTTCGGCGCTGTGACGCGGAAAATAGGCGCGGTTGCCCCAATTTTGTCCGGCGCGGAAGAAGAACACTTGGATGCACGAGTGCGCGCCTTCCTGATGGAGCGCGAACACGTCTGCTTCATTGAAGGTGGTGGGGTTAATCCCTTGCGATGCGCGTACTGAAGCAAGCGCGCGAATGCGATTTCGCAACCGTGCGGCGTTCTCGAATTCGAGCCGATCGGAGGCCGCCCGCATTTCCGAGGCGAGGCGATTCTGCAGGTCGACCGAATGGCCTTCGAGGAAATCCACGCCGTCGGCGACCAGGCCAGCGTACTCGGGTGAACTCACCAACCCCACACAGGGGGCCGCGCAGCGTTTGATCTGGTGGAGCATGCAGGGGCGGGTGCGCGCCGAAAACGTCGCGTCCGAACACGAGCGCAACAAGAATGCCTTCTGCAGCGTGTTCAGCGTGCGGTTGACCGCGCCGGCGGACGCGAACGGACCGTAGAACCTGCCTTTGAAACTCTTGGCGCCGCGATGCTTTTGCAGCGCTGGGCTGGAATGATCAGTGCGGATGGCGATGTAGGGAAAGCTCTTGTCGTCACGCATCAACACGTTGAAACGCGGCTTCAGGCGCTTGATCATGTTGGTTTCGAGCAGCAGCGCTTCGGTTTCGGTGGCGGTGACGATAACCTCCAGCCCGACCGTCTGCGTGATCATGCGGGTGATGGAATTGGTGTGGCCTCGCCCCTGCGCATATTGGCCGACACGCGCTTTGAGGCTCTTGGCCTTGCCGACATAGAGCACCTCGCCGTCGGCGCCGATCATGCGGTAGACGCCTGGGCGCGTTGGCAGCCGCGTCCATGCATCGCGGATCGCTAGGGCGCCTTTAAGCGCCTGCGCCGGCGCGTCCTCGGCGGGGAGCCCGTCAAGCGGGGGCAGGGTGGGTTTGTCTGCGCTGGTCATCTGGGCTTCAATGTAGCGCAATCAACTCAAGACGGAGCAAGCCAATGATCCTTATCCAAGGGCACGTGAAGACGATCCCAGGCGACGTCGGCAAGCTCAAAGCCGCCGCTGCGCCTTTAATCGCGGCCACGCGACAGGAGGCCGGCTGCATCGCCTACGCCTTCGCCGAGGATGTGTCCGAGCCTGGGCTGGTCCACATCATCGAACGCTGGGCCGACGACGCCGCGCTGGCGGCGCACAACAAAACCGCCCACCTCGCGGCCTTCATGGGTGCGCTGCCTAGTCTTGGCCTGACCGGCTTTCGCGTCGCGCGCTACGACGCAAGCGGCGAGGCGGTGCTGGCCGGGGGGTAGCTAACCTAGACGTTGGCCAGCGCTCCCGCACCCTACGCCCTGCGGCCCCGCGCCCCCTGGACGCGGCGGCGCGCGGAGCCCAATTTCGGCCCATGGATCAAGCTGTTTTTAGAACCCAGAGCGCCAGCAGCTTCACAGCGCCAGACCCAGAGATCTGCCGCGATATGAAGGACGTGCGCGCGGGCGTTGACGAAATTGATTGCCTGCTGGTGGCGCTGATCGCGCGCCGGCAGGGTTATATGGACGCCGCCGCCCGCATCAAACCCTCGCGCAATGTGGTCCGCGACGAGGCGCGCATCCTCGAAGTGCTCGCCAAGGTGCGCGCCGAAGCCGAGCGCCAAGGCCTTTCCTGGTCGATCGCCGAGCCAGTGTGGCGCGAGATGATGGAACGCTGCATCGCCTACGAATTCGAGGTCTGGGACGAACTGCGTCAGCAAGCTGACGCGCGCTGATCGGATATGGTAACCACGCGATTGGCTGGGAGGGCGTCGTCGGGGGCATTCGATGGCGCGGCCATTTTCTGCAAGCGTTAAGGTTCGCGCTTGGCGCGAGCTTCAGGCGGGCTATGCAAGCATGCATGGTCGCGCGTGGCGCGTGCGGTCGCCAAGTGCTATTGCCTTTCGGTTCCGCCTGGGCGGAAGGGGCGAAGCATGAGGTGGTTTCTGGGGCTGGTTTTGGTGGTCGCGCTTGTCGCCGGCGCGCTCTACGGCGTGGGCCGGTTCCTATTGCCGAACGCGCTCTCGGTGACCCGCAGCAATGCGATCGATCGGTCGCGCGCTTCGGTGTTCGCGATGGTGAACGACCTGCGCATCGCCCAGGAATGGTCGCCCTATTACGCGATGGATCCTGACGCCGAATATGTGTTTTCCGGCGAGGGCCCGGGCCCCGGGCAGACCATGCGCTGGGTCAGCACTGTGCGCCAGGTCGGCGCCGGGCGGATGTCGATCGTGAACTCGTCGGAAAACCAATCTGTGGAGAGCATCCTTGAATTGCGCGACCGCGCCACGCTGAACTCACGTATCGAAATGCGCCCGGTCGATGGCGCAACTTCGGTGGCATGGTCTGTCTCGGCGGAATGCGCCGAGGGCGCGATCAACGTGCCGTGCCGCTTCATGAACTTGGTCATGCGCGGGATGATCGAGCGCGACCTCGATAACGGACTGGCGCGGCTGAAAACATTGGCTGAACAATTGCCGGACGTCGATTTCGAGGGCCTCAACCCTGAAATCCTTTTGGTCGAGCCGCAATCCTACGTGTTCGATGTCGCTAATACGTCGACCGTCGATCGCGCTGAGGTCGAGCGCGCGGAGGCGTTCATCTTGCGCAGCGTGCGGGCGTTCATGACCGAATACGCGCTGACGGCCGTTGGACCAATCGTGCGTGTGACCACAGAATGGGCGCCCACCGAGCAACGCATGGCGTTTCGCGTCGGGTACCCGTTTTCGGGCCCGCGGCCGCTGAACTTCGCCGGCGTGGAGATTGGCGAAACGCCGTCAGGGCGCGCTTTGCGCGTCATGCATGAAGGACCACGCGAGCAAACGCGCCTCACCTATGCGAAGATCTACGCTTACCTGCAGGCCCATCGCATCGCCGTGCTCGAAGGCGGCCTGCCATGGGAAGTCACCTACAGCGAAGGCGCCGGCGAGGCTGACCCCACGCGCGTAGAGATTTTCGTCCCGCTGCAATGACGGACGACGAAAAGGCCCGCGCGGAGCATTCCACGCGGGCCGTTCATGTCGATGTTGGGCCAATCGAAATTTCAGTTAGTCGACCAGCTTTAAGTTCACAGCTTTCGGACCCTTGCCTTTGGTGTCGGGCAGGGTTTGGAAATTGACCCGCTGACCCTCGGTCAACGCCGTCATCCCAGCGCGTTCGACGGCGCTGACGTGAACGAACACGTCGGTTCCGCCGCCATCAGGCGTGATGAAGCCGAAGCCACGCGCGCCGTTGAAGAACTTCACTGTGCCGTCCTGGGGATCGCCCAAAGGCTGCCGGGGCGCGCGGTCGCCGCCGCTGAAGCCGCCGCCGCCTTCACGTGGCGGGCCACGAAAGCCGCCACCGCCGCCACCGCCGTAGCTACCACCGCCGCCGCTTCCGCCGCCGCCGCGATACCCGCCNNCGCCGCCAAAGCCGCCACCGCCGCCGCGATATCCGCCGCCGCCATAACCACCGCCGCCAGAACTGCCACCGCCGCCGCGATCACCGCCACCGCCGCCCCGATATCCACCGCCGCCGCCGCTTCCACCGCCGCCGCCGCGATAACCGCCGCCGCCGCCGCCGCCAGGACCGCCACCGCCGAAGCCGCCACCGCCGAAGCCGCCGCCGCCACTTTCGCTACTGAACTCAGGCGGCGTTTCGCCCTCGGCGCGTTCGCGCGCCTTCTTCTTCTTCTTCTTGTCGCCAGACTCGTCGTCGCTAAAATCGTCGTCGAAACTCATTTCCACATGTCCTGCTCAAGCCGAAGGCAAACGCCTTCGACCGCACGCACGCCCAAGCGCACGCACGTCAACGCGAATTTCAGCTTTGTTGGGGGGATCAAAACTTGCCGCACGCCGCGGAACTTCGCACCATTTGCCGGCGATTTTGCCGGTGTTTCACCAGCTTCTTATGCGCGAGAGGCCCCCGCGTGGCAAGCGCCAAAACTGAGCTTTACGCTGGTTTCATCTGGGTTTGGGCAGCGCGTTCTTGGCGCGCCACAATGCGCGCGACGATCCAGGCGCCCAAGAGCTTCGAGGCGATGCCGGTCAAAATCGTGCCCCAGGCGAAAATGCCAGGCACGACTTGCGACGCGAGGCCAATGAACACCAATTGATCGAGCGGCGCGGAGGCCAGGCTCGAGGTCATGATGCGCTGCGAAAGCGGGCGCTTGGAGAAGGTGTAAACCGCCCAATCCACGGTTTCGCTGATCAAGAAGGCCGCCCCGCTGGCGAACACGATTGTGATCCAGGAGGTGAGCGTAGAGAGCACGAGCCCCACGATCATCGCGCCCCAGATCCAGTGGCGAACCTCGCGCTGGGCGAAATCGCGCACCACCAGCACCAGGCCGGTGATGATGGCCAAGGGTTGGAACGCCCCCCCGCCCAACCAATCGGGGATCGGCGCGGTCGGCACAGCGGCGAACGACCAATTGATGAACGGCATCAGCCCAACATAGAGCGCCGTCCAGCGCCGCCCGGCGAAGAACAACACCGCCATAACCGCAAGCACGGTCGGCAACGCGATCCGCCATTGCTGCAGGAAGGCGAAGATTTCGGTGGGGTTCATGGACTTTACTTGCCTGCCTGCACACCGCTTCGTCCAGGGCCGCGCCTCAGTTTAAAATTGCGGGTGGTTGACGCGGCCTTTAGGCGCTACCGGCCTCTCGTAAGAACGACGGTCATCCAAACGATGGTCGAAAGCGAGGCTAACGCAGCGCACCAAATCCAGAGTTCAAAAAAACGGGTCCATCGTGATGACGTTCCCGCGTGCGCGAAACCAAGTGAGGGCCGCAGCGGGCGCCATGAAGATTGACGCTATCAGCAAAAAAATTGTGGCTTTGAGCCTTTGCATACCGTCAAGGATGGGTCGCGCCGGGCTATTTTTCAACCGGAATCAATCCGGACCTAATTTCAGACTGAGACACGATTGGCTCGTGTGCTGAGTGACCAGAGTCACAGCGCTCTGGGCGGGGCGCTTCTAGCTTCAGCTCATCGCTTCGGCGACACGAATTTTGGACCAAAGGGAGCAAGCATGATGACCAAATTTTACAGCCTGATCGCCGCCGCTTTTGTGTTCGTCCCAGGCGCGCTGGCCGCTTTGAACCAAGCCGCGATGATCGTCGCCTAAATCGCTCCCAAGGGCGACGCGCGTGGCAGGGGGAAGGGCGCGGAGCAATCCGCGCCCTTTAACCGTCAGATGACATACGGGTGACGAACGCCCGGATCTCCAGGCGGAAAATCCTTCGTGTTTCGCGTTACCAGCAACATCGCGCGCGTTTGCGCCGAAGCCCAAACGATTGCGTCTGGAAGCTTGATTCGATGTGTTCGTCGCAATGAGACAGCGCGGTCGGCGACGATTCGGTCGAGGCCAATAAGTTCGAAATCGCTCAAGAATGCGCGTGTCGCTTCAGCGACATCGGCGCTGGCGCCCTCCATGACCTCCATCCAGGTGACAATGCTGATGGCTTTTTCGCGGTACAGCAAAAGTTCCGCGCGCGCCTCGTCCGCAGCGTTCAAATAATCAATGAGGATGTTGGTGTCGAATAACGCCTTCACCATTCGGCGCGCACTTTGCGCTCGTAGGCAAGTCCATCGATCTTTCCTTTTCCCCACAGGCCAAAAGCGTCATCGGCGCTTTGGCGCCGCCCCTTGCCGAGGAAATCTGAGATTGCGCGCCGGATCAAGGCGGCGCGCGATTGCTTCAAGCGCGCCGCCACCTCGTCTAGGCGCGCGACGTCCGCATCTTCGATATCGACCAAGGTTCGCATGGGATTGATTGTTGATATACGATATCGTCAATGGATATCAAAAAGCGCTTGGGCGCAAGCGCCAACCGCTTGCGCCGGCCGCCAGCCAAGCCGCAAGCGTGGGCAGCGCTTCGCGGAGAGCGGCCTCCAGCCCGAACGGCGGATTGATCACGAGCAGGCTGGAGCCGACCAGTTTGCCATCCGCGCGCGGCGCATCGATCCAGAGATCGGCGCGCAGCATCGCTTTGGCGCCTTGCGCGCGCGCTTCGGCGTCGACGGCGGCGAGCGCGCTTTCGCTTTTGAGCGGCCGCCACCACAAATAAGTGCCGTGCGCGAAGCGCTTCAGCGCCGGGCCTAATGCACGCGCCGCGCGCGTAAGTTCGTCCGGCTTTTCATAGGGCGGGTCGATCAGCACCAGCCCGCGCCGCTGCGGCGGCGGCACTAATGCCCCCAGCGCTTCCCATCCATCGCGGGCATGAACATGCACATTCGGCGCATGCGCCGAGCTGCGCCGCAGCGCCGCGCAGTCCTCCGGGTGGAGTTCGCAGGCCATCAGCACGTCGTCGGCGCGCAGGCAGGCCGCGATCAGCGCGGGGGAGCCCGGGTAAAGCTTCAGGTCGTCGCCAGTGTGTGTTTTGACCGCCTCCAGATAACGCGCCACCGGCGCCGGCGCGCTGCTCTGGCCCCAAAGCCGACCGATGCCGCCGCGCCATTCCGGGCTGCGCGCGGCTTCGTCGGCGGACAGATCGTAACTCCCGCGCCCGGCATGGGTGTCGAGCACGGCGAAGGGCGCGGGCTTGCGCCGCAGCGCATCAAGGCAAAACAGCAAGGCGACGTGCTTCAAGACGTCGGCATGGTTGCCAGCGTGAAAGGCATGGCGATAATTCATGGATTGGGACTAAACTGGTTTCGGCGCGCGCGCGAGGAGCGATCATGGGTGAGTTTCGCGACAACGCGGCCGCGCACCGGTTCGAGCTCGGTGCGCCAGAGGGTATGTCCTTTGCTGATTATCGCGACGTCGCCGGCGTGCGCGCGCTCATGCATGTGGAAACCCCGGCGGCGGCGCAAGGTCTAGGTTACGCCTCTAAGCTGATGGGAGAGATCGTGGCGCATGCGCGCGCGAAGGGCATGAAGCTGCGCGCGAGCTGTTCGTTTGCCGCAGCGTACTTCAAGCGCCACGCTGATGCCGCAGATGTGCAAGTCGAGTAGCCATGGGGACGGGCTCGGATGAAGTGGATCATGAGCTGGCTTAGCGAGTTCCTCTTGCGGCCCGTGCTTGTCTGCATCGCCGCGATTGGCTTGCTCGGCGCGGCGTCCTGCGCTACGGGGCCGGCGCGGGCCGACCGGGATTGGCACCCCTATCTTGCCCGCACCGCAGCCGTGGAGATCGCCGATACCCGGTTCTCGGTCGCGCCCGTCAGCGACTGGAGCTATGAGCGCAGCGGCCCGGTCGCCGAGAGCTACGGCGCGGCGGCTTATGATATCGCCGCCTTGCGCGAGGCTTGGTTCATGCTCGAACCGCAGCCGGGCTCGCAGCTCGCCGCCCACACGTTGCTGTTGTTCGAGTTCGAGGGTGACCGGCTCTTAGGTCTCACCATCGAGGCGCGGCGTGAGGCGGGCGAGGATTATTCCGCCTTCGCCGGGATCTGGAACAGATATGAGTTATCTTATGTCTGGGCGTCGGCGCGTGATCTGCTGACGCGGCGCGCGGTCATGCTTGGGCACGAGGTGTTTGTGTATCCGGTCGCCATCAGCGCCGAGCAAAAGCGCACGCTGCTGACCCGCTTGCTCGAACGCACGCATGCCCTGGAACAGCATCCGCGCTATTACAACACGCTGTTTTCCAATTGCACCAATGAACTGGCGAAGGCCGCCGGATTCCGTTGGGCGCCAGCGTTCATTCTCACCGGGCGATCCGACGAATACCTATTCCGCCGCAGCATCATCCCCGGTGAAAGCTTCGCGCAAGCGCATGCGCGTTCTGACGTGACCGAGCTTGTGCGCACTCTAAACGTCGCGCCGGCGGAGGCGTTTGACGCCGCGTTGCTCATGGAACTGCGCCGGCGGAACCTCACTCCCCCCGCGTGAGCAGCGCCATCGTTCCCAGCACGATTGCAAATAGAGACATGGCCCCAATGACGAACCAGACGAACCAGTGGACGTCCATGCTTGCCTCCCTGTTGAGCAAGGCGTGAACAGAAAGCTGTCGGTGCGACGTTGATCTCGATCAATTTTTTCCAAGTGGACAAGCGATTCAGATCGGTCAACGCGAAAAAGCGGCCCCCCGCATTTTGGGGATACGCGGGCGCGGCGCCATGGACAGCGGCGCTTGTTTCCCCTAGCAGGGCGCATCAGCAGCGCAGGCTCAGGGGAGTTCAGACATGATCCGTAAGTCACTTATCGCGGCATTGGCGGTGGCGCTTTCGGCATGTGGCCAGCTTGGGCTAGGTCAAAGCGGACCGCGTGCGCCCGCCCATCCCTCGCAAAGCCAAGCGACGGCGACCGGCGAGACGCGCCAAGTGCAAATCAGCGCGGAAAACCGCGCTGGGGTTGAAAACAACATTCGCGATTTGCTGACACAGGCGGCGAGCCAATTCGCAGCTGGCGCGGTTCCCATTCCTGGCGTGGAGGATGCATTGACCGCAATCCAGCCAGGAACCGACCACCAATATCAAGTCGCGCTGACCGGCGGCACAGCTTATGTCTTCGTCGGCGCTTGCGACGCCGATTGCAGCAATGTCGATCTCGAACTCCTTGACGGGGGGACCGGCGCGGTCGTCGGTTCGGACCTGTTGGATGACGATTATCCCGTCGTGCAATATACCCCAGCGGCGAACGCTAATTATTTCGTGCGCATCATCCTCCGTACATGCACGCAAGCGCCTTGCTATGTCGGCGCGCGCGGCCTGCAAGCGGCGGCGGGAAAGTAACGCTGCTACTTTGCAAGCAGGGCAAGGCGTTCGCTCGGCGTGAGTGGACGCCACTTGCCTTCGGGCAGGTCGCCAAGTTCGAGCGGGCCAATGCGGGTGCGATGGAGGTCGGCGACCGCCAGGTCGACGGCTTCGCACATGCGCCGGATCTGGCGGTTGCGACCCTCGTTGAGAGTGAAGCGCAAGATTTGCTCGCCTGCGGCGCTCACCTTGGCGGGCTTCAACTGGCGCCCGTCCAGCGACAATCCATGCCGGAGCAGCGCGAGCTTTTTCTCGCTGACCGAGCCGGTTACCCGCACCAAATATTCTTTGTCCAGCGGTGAATGTTCGCCGATCAGCGCTTTGGCCAGCACGCCATCTTCGCTGAGCAGCAAGAGCCCGTGGGAATCCTGGTCAAGCCGCCCGAGCGGGGCGAGCGAGGTTCGCGCATCGGGGATGGCGGCGCCATCGCCAACAAGATGCGCGCGCGTGATCAGCCGGGCGGCTGGGACCTGTCGTGCTTCAGGTTGCGCCGAAACATAGCCCACCGGCTTGTTCAACACGGCGGTGAAAGCGGCGGCGAGCTGCGCCTGAGCCTTGGGCGCTAAAGTGAGCGTCTGGCCAGGTGCGATCTTCCGACCGGGATCATCGACGCGCACGCCATCGATTGACACCAGCCCTTGAGCGATCAGATCCTCGGCTTCACGGCGCGAGCAGACGCCTTCGCTCGACAGCCACTTGTTGACGCGCTGGGGCTCGGGGCCTGCGTAGGATTTTGACCAAGGCATGGGCGAGCGACGTTCGCGCACCGTTGCGAATTCGTAAAGCGCCCTTGGGCGCCTCGGCGACGCTGCTGGCAAGCAATCTCTTGATCCCCCCGACGGGCGGCGCTCGCAGGGTGCGCAGCGCCGCCCCAAGCGAATGCGCTCCGTTGGCGAGTGACAGCGAAGGGCGCAGGTTCGTGGGTGTTTGCCGCTTGCGGTTCAAGGGTGAGCAAGGGTAATCGGAACCGACCTCGAAGCGTTAGGAAACCTTGGCACATCCATGAAACTGCAGGCGCGCTTCGTCCAATTGCCGCTTGAATTCGACGCCGAGCGTCTCGCCGATGAAGTGGGCAAGCTTGGCGAAGGCGCTTGGTTGCCGCATCCGCAGCGCTTTGCCGGCAACGATTTCTTGCCGCTGATCTCGGCCCGCGGCGAGCCGGCGAACGAATCCTTCGAGCACGAAATGCGGCCGACGCCGCTGCTCCCCCGATGCCCCTATCTGATTGACGTTCTCGCCAGTCTGGGTGTGACCCTGGGGCGGACCAGATTGATGCGCCTCTCGGGCCACGCCGAGGTCACCCCGCACGTCGATGTGCATTATTATTGGCGCGACCGCATGCGCGTGCATGTGCCGATCGTAACGCAGCCGACCGTCAGGTTTCATTGCGGCGATTCCGAGATTCATATGGCCGCCGGAGAGTGCTGGCTGTTTGACACCTGGAGCATGCACCGCGTCATCAACGACGCCGAACGCGCACGCATTCATTTGGTGGTCGACACCGTGGGCGGCGAGGGCTTTTGGAATTTGGCGGCGCGCGGGCGGGTTCCAAATCAGACTAGCGCCGCCGGCTGGTCGCCGCGACGGGTTGAACCAAATGGCGCGACTTTGGCGCAGCTTGATTACGAGAATTTCAATTTGCCGCTGGTGATGACGCCATGGGAGGCGAGGGAGCACATCACCTTTCTGCTTGGAGAACTCGCGCCCGACGGCCCGGCGCTGCCAGCGACCGCGCAGGCGACGACGCGGTTTTTGCACGTCTGGCGCGCGCTTTGGTCGGCTCACGGGGAGGACCAGGCCGGCTGGCCCCGCTATCGCAGGGCGCTCGACGTTTTCGTTCGGGAATTGCAGGGCGCGCGCGCCGAAACGCTGAAGCTGCGCAATGGCGGCGATTTGGTGCAGTCGCTGTTTTCCCTGGTGATCAACGTCGCCCTTGCTGACAGGTCGCGCGACGATGGCGGCGGCGAGAGCCGCGGCGACCCCAGCGGCGCGCGGCCCGCTGCGCCGAGGTCGGCGGTGTTGGCCATGCCGATGGCCCCGGACCCTGTGTTCGACCGCCCGGTTTTCATCGTCAACCCGCCGCGTTCGGGCTCGACGCTTTTGTTCGAGACGCTGGCGCAAGCGCCGGGCGTGTATACCGTCGGCGGGGAGAGCCACGGCCTGATCGAGGGCGTCGCCCAGCTTGGCATCGGCGCGCGTCAGTCCAATCGCCTCACCGCCGAGGACGTTAGCCCGGAGGTCGCTGCAGCGTTGCGCGCGCGCTTCGCGGGCGCCTTGCGCGACAGGTCCGGCGTGCCGCCGCTGCGCGGGGCGCGCGTGCGCATGCTGGAGAAGACGCCAAAGAACGCCCTGCGCATTCCGTTGCTCGCGGCCGCTTTTCCAGAAGCGCGCTTCGTTTATCTCTATCGCGACCCGAGGCAGGTCCTGTCGTCGATGATGGAGGGGTGGGAATTGGGCCGTTTCGTCACCTATCCTGATCTGGTGGGTTGGTTGGGAGCGCATAAATGGTCGTTCCTGCTGACCCCTGGATGGCGCGATCTGATCGAGTTGCCGCTGAACCAGATCGTCGCCGCCCAATGGGCCTCGACGACGCAAATTCTGCTCGATGATTTTGAGCAAATTCCAGCGGGTCGGCGTGCGGTGGCGCGGTACGATGCATTGATTGCGGCGCCGGGCGAGGAAGTGGCGCGTCTGTGTGCGGCGATGGACTTGGAATGGGACCGTGTGCTGGGGGGGCAATTGCCGATCGCCGCGCACACGGTATCAAAGCCTCGCGACGACAAATGGCGCACGCGCGCAGCGGAGATCGAGGCGGTCTTGCCGGCGATTGCTCCAACGATGGAACGCGCGGCAGCCATGGCCGCGCGCTGATCATGAGCGGCGATCCCCTGGTTAAAGCAGCAGCTTTGCTCCGCCAGAACAAGCCGGACGCCGCCGCGCCAATCCTGAATGCCTATCTGGCGCAGCACCCCACCGATGTCGTCGTGCTGCGTATGCTCTCGGAAGCACATGCCCGCGCCGGTCGCCCCGACGAAGCCGAGAAGGTGCTGCGCCGCTGTGTCGAACTCGCGCCCGATTATGGCTATGCGCGCCACAGCCTGAGTCAATTGCTCATGGGACTTGGCCGGCTCGATGAGGCGCTGGCGGAGGCGCAAGAGCTCTTGCGCCAAGAACCCGGAAACAAAGGCTCGCTGCGCCTGCTCGCGGCCGTCCTGGTCAATCGCGGTGCGTTTGATGAGGCGCTCAAGGTGTACGAGGATTTGTTGGCTGCGGATCCGCGCCCTGCCGGCACGTGGATGAGCTATGGCCATGTGCTCAAAACAGTGGGGCGCACCGAGGAGGGAATTTCCGCCTACCGCAGGGCCATTGCGCTCAATCCGGGCCAAGGCGAATCTTATTGGAGCCTCGCCAATCTGAAGACTGTGCGCTTTACTCCCGACGAAGTCGTTCTGATGCGTGCGCAACTGCGCCACGCGAGACTTTCTCCGCCAGATCGCGTCGGCATGCACTACGCGCTTGGCAAAGCGCTTGAGGATGCCGGCGACACTGCGGCGGCGTTCGAGAATTATGCCGCAGGGGCGGGGTTGCATCGGGGCACGGTCGAGCATGACGCAGAACGCCTTCATGCTTTCGTCGACCAAAGTGAACGCCTTTACACGCCCGCATTTTTCGCTGCGCGATCTGGCCTTGGTTGTTCGGCGCCAGACCCGATTTTCATCGTCGGTCTGCCGCGTTCGGGCTCCACGTTGATCGAGCAGATACTGGCCTCGCATTCCGCCATCGAGGGTACGCAGGAACTGCCGGACCTGTTGGCGGCCACGCGCGAATTGGGCCGCGCCGAAAATGTGGGCGCTGGTGAAAGCTATCTCGAAGCATTGCCAGAGGTGAGTGCTGCAAGCCTAACCGGCTTGGGTGAGAGGTATTTGCGGACCACACGCGGGCAACGCAAACTTGGGCGGGCTTTTTTCGTTGACAAGATGCCGAACAACTTTGCCGACGTCGGCTTCATTCACTTGATCCTGCCGAACGCGAAGATCATCGACGCGCGCCGCCATCCGATGGCCTGCGGCTGGTCGTGCTTCAAGCAGCATTTCGCGCTCGGGCAGAATTTCACTTATGACCTCACTGAAATCGGGCGTTACTATTCCGATTACGTGCGGCTGATGGCGCATATGGATGCCGTGCTGCCGGGGCGCGTTCACCGGGTGATCCATGAGCACTTGGTCGCCGATCCCGAGCCGCACATCCGCGCGTTGTTGGACTATTGTGGCTTGCCGTTCGAGGACGCCTGCCTGCGTCCGCACGAAACCGGGCGCGCCGTACGCACTGCCAGTTCCGAACAAGTGCGCCAGCCGATCAGCGCCAAGGGGCTGGATGATTGGCGCGCTTTCGAGCCCTGGCTCGGGCCGCTGAAAGACGCGCTGGGTCCAGTTCTGGACGCCTATCCGGATGCGCCGAAACGAGCTTGAGCGGCTGGAATTCTCGAACGGCTCAAACAACAGCCTGCCTTTGCCCCGCTCCTTTAGCACGCAAATTCCAACCGTCATTCCGGACGCGCGGCACGCGCGATCCGGCACCCAGTGGAGCGTAGAGAGCAAACCGCAACAGCTTTCTCTCTCAACGAACGCTGCTGCAAGTAGTGGCGCGTGCAGCCCCTAGGTTCCGGGTTCATCGCGTGCCGCGATGCCCCGGAATGACGGTGGTGGTTTTCATGGCTCGTGCCACGCGTCGTCGTAGCGGCGCACCTGCTGTGGCAACAGCAAATCTTCGAACAGATCGCGCCATTGCGGATTGGCTTTTTCGATCAGCGCCAGCTTCCAGGCGCGCCGCCATGTCTTGATCGCTTTCTCGCGCGCCAGCGCTGTGTGCATCTGCTCGTGGCCCTCCCACCAGACCAGCAGCTTGCAGCAATACTTCTGCGAAAACCCCTCGATCAATCCCTCGCGATGCTGCTGCGCGCGGGCCATCAGATCGCTGCTGACGCCAAGATAAAGCGTGCCATTGCGCCGGCTCGCCATGATGTAAACCGCGATGCACTCGTAACGGGCCATCGCGAACGCTTACCTCAAAAAATGTGCACCGTCATTCCGGGGCTCGCGCAGCGAGAACCCGGAACCCAGGGGCCGCGGGCGCAAATCGCGCAACAGCTTTCCCTTTCAACCAACGCAGCGGCAGGCAGCAGTGCGTGCGGCCCCTGGCTTCCGGGTTCGGCCTACGGCCGCCCCGGAATGACGGTGCTTGGTTTTGCGGGGGTTGTGGTTGTTGCGCGCGGCTGTTTCAAGCGGTGATCACCCCATATCTCACACACCCTCCGCCGTCATTCCGGGGCATCGCGCAGCGATGAACCCGGAACCCAGGGGATCGCAGTGCGCGAACCGCGCAACAGCTTTCCCTTTCAACCAACGCAGCGGCAGGCAGCAGTGCGTGCGGCCCCTGGCTTCCGGGTTCGGCCTACGGCCGCCCCGGAATGACGGAGTTGGTTTTGCGGGGGTACTGTTTGTTGCGGGCACTGTTTCAAGCGGTGATCATTCCATATCTCACGCTACCCTCCGCCGTCATTCCGGGGCGCCGCGCAGCGGCAAACCCGGAACCCAGGGGATCGCAGAACGCCACTCGCGCAACAGCTTTCCCTCTCAACCAACGCAACATCAACCACCAGCGCGCTCGCCCCTGGGTTCCGGGTTCGGCCTGCGGTCGCCCCGGAATGACGGAGTTTGTAGCACCTCGCATTTGGATAATCCCGGGGCGCAGTTACGATGAGGTGTCGCTTGCCCAGTCATCCAACGTTGCGAGTTGGGCGAGCCACGCTAGGCGAGGCGAGGGAGCGAATGTCATCATGCCCCCTCCGGCAACGAGAATTACAAAGCCCGTGCGCGCAAGCGCTGTCCCCGTTGCCTCAAACGCATCCTTCGTCAGGAACACCTTTCCCGCGCCGACGAGTTCAGTTTGAAGCGTCAACATGGCTTGGTTGTGGACCTTGTTGGCGACGTTGTTCTTCATGATACGCGCTTGTTCGTAGTGCCGATGCAAAGCTGCGAGCAGAACCGCTTCCTCATGCAACAACCCGCCGATGGCGTCTGCCCACATTATGAAGTCGTCGCTTCGTTCCGTGGCATCTGCCGCCTTGTGGGCAAGCACCTTGGCGATGACGCGTAGGTTCCTAAAAGCAGCCCCTTGAGACATGGCTTGGTAGAATTTGACGAACATCGCGGCCACCTCGTCGCGCGCTGCCGCCTCTTCAGGGTTAACCTTCGCTGTACGCAGCTCCTCCATCAAGATATCGAACGCAGCGCGTCGGCGCTTGCCGAGGAAGCCGCGCATTGCTTCAGGGATAACGAGTTCGGCAGCTTTCTTTGCCAACTCGATTAGAACAACTGATGTAGGCTCCATCAGGGTCCCTTCCTCCTTCTTCCCCGATACGCCCCGCGCCCCCTCGGCGTGCTCGGCGCTTTCCCTGCGCTTTCGCGCATGCGTGCTTCCACGCCCGCGCTCACGTCGGCTTGCTTTGCCAGCGGATCGTCGGCGATGAAGAGCTCCGTTTCTTGCAGGCGTTTGATTTCGTCGCGTAGGCGGGCGGCGGTCTCGAATTCGAGATCGGCGGCGGCTTCTCGCATTTGTTTTTCCAGGTCGGCGATGACGGCTTTGATGTTGTGGCCGTAGAACGGCGCTGAATCCTCTGAAACGCCGCGCTGGCCGGCGGGACGCCGGCGGTCCATGCCCGCGCCGCGCTTGAAGCTCATCGGATCTCTTGGATCGATGGTGAGCGAATCTTTTTCGTAGACCGAGTCCAATATATCCTTGATCTGGCTCTTGATGCTTTGCGGGGTGATGTTGTTGGCGAGGTTGAAGGCGTGCTGTTTTTCGCGCCGGCGGCTGGTTTCGGCCATGGCGCGTTCCATCGAGCCTGTGATCTTGTCGGCGTAGAGGATTACCTTGCCGTCGATATTGCGGGCGGCGCGGCCGATGGTTTGTACGAGTGAGGTCTCGCTGCGCAGAAAGCCTTCCTTGTCGGCGTCGAGGATCGCTACTAGGCCGCATTCGGGGATATCCAAGCCTTCGCGCAACAAATTTATGCCGACCAGCACGTCGAAGGCGCCGAGCCTCAGATCGCGAATGATCTCGATGCGCTCCATGGTGTCGATGTCGGAATGCATGTAACGCACGCGCACGCCTTGTTCGTGCATGTATTCGGTGAGGTCCTCGGCCATGCGCTTGGTCAGCACGGTGACCAGCGAGCGCATGTTCTTCTTCGCCGTCTCCTTCACCTCGGCGATGCAATCATCGACCTGCGATTGCCCATGCGCCTGCACTGGACGCACTTCCACCGGCGGATCGATCAGACCGGTGGGGCGGATCACTTGTTCGGCGAACACGCCGTCAGTGCGGCCCAATTCCCACGGCCCGGGCGTGGCCGAGACGTGGATGGTCTGCGGACGCATCACGTCCCATTCTTCGAATTTGAGCGGGCGATTGTCGAGGCACGAGGGCAAACGGAAACCGTATTCGCTGAGCGTGCGCTTGCGCGAGAAGTCGCCTTTGTACATGGCGCCGATTTGCGGAATGGTGACGTGGCTTTCGTCGGCGAAGACGAGCGCGTTGTCGGGGATGTATTCGAACATGGTCGGCGGCGGCTCGCCGGGCAGGCGCCCGGTGAGATAGCGGCTATAATTCTCGATGCCGGCGCATGAGCCGGTGGCGAGCATCATCTCCATGTCGAAGGTGCAGCGTTGTTCGAGCCGCTGCGCCTCCAGCAATTTGCCCTCGGCGCGGAATTGCTCGAGCCGGAGTTTGAGTTCCTCGCGGATTTGCCCGACCGCCTGGTCCAGCGTCAGCCGCGGCGTGACATAGTGCGAATTGGCGTAGATTTTCACCGCCGGCAGCGTTCCGACCTTGTGGCCGGTGAGCGGATCGAATTCGTCGATGCCGTCAAGCTCGTCGCCGAAGAAGGAGAAGCGCCAGGCGCGGTCTTCCAAGTGCGCCGGCCACAATTCCACCGTGTCGCCGCGCACGCGGAACATGCCGCGCGCGAATGCCGCTTCGTTGCGTTTATAGTGCAGCGCCACCAACTTGCGGATGAAATCGCTTGTGTCGAGCCGTTCGCCGGTTTTCACCGTGAAGGTCATCGAGGTGTAAGTCTCGACCGAGCCGATGCCGTAGATGCAACTGACGCTGGCGACAATGATGACATCGTCGCGTTCGAGCACCGCGCGGGTGGCGGCGTGGCGCATGCGGTCGATCTGTTCGTTGATGTTGGATTCTTTTTCGATGTAGGTGTCGGTGCGCGGCACGTACGCTTCCGGCTGGTAATAATCGTAGTACGAGACGAAATACTCGACCGCGTTCTCGGGAAAGAATTGCTTGAACTCGCCGTACAGCTGCGCCGCCAGCGTCTTGTTGGGCGCGAGAATCAGCGCCGGGCGCTGCGCGCGCGCGATCACTTGCGCCATGGTGAAAGTCTTGCCCGAACCGGTGACGCCGAGCAGCACCTGGTCCTGCTCACGCCCCTCCAACCCCGCGATCAGGTCGGCAATCGCGGTCGGCTGGTCGCCGGCGGGTTCGTAATCGGAGATCAGTTCGAACCGCCGCCCGCCCTCAAGCTTCTCCCACGCCCGTGCCGGCCGGTGCGGGGTCCAGATTTCGGCGGTCTGCTCGAACACGGCGGCAGGGGCGGTCGGCGCTGGGGGGCGGGAACGGGGCATCGGTGCAAAGTAGGCGCCCCACCCGAGTGACGCCAGCACCCCTCTAAGCTGTAGGGGATTTCGCTCCAGGGGCGAAAACAACGCTCCGTTTTCACGTTCGCGTCATCGAGCGAGCTTTCGCGGGGAGTTTCGTGCTTTTTCGTCACGCTCGGCGTCAGAAATGCGACGAACGCAGCGCAGGGGGCTGGACCTTGGTTAAAATGTGTCGTTAGCGTTGCCGCAGCATGGCGGGAGTCGATAGCCGGGCCACGGCTCGGTCGTTCTGAGCAGGACGACAGCATCTTCCGCAGGCTTTCGGGTGAATTGTCGCCCGAAGGAACAGGGTTCGCCGCCAAAGCGGCAACGGCCCGGCGCTCTAGGGGGTTCGAAACTATGTCAATCAAGAAAACACAGAATGGACAGCGCAAGTCTCTGATGACGGGCGCATCTGTGCTCGCGGCGGCCGCTGCGGTCATGAGCGGGGCGCCGGCGTTCGCGCAGGACGCCGCTGAGGAAGAAGATACAATCGTCGTCACCGGCTCGCGCCTGGTCCGTCAGGACTTCGAGGCCATCAGCCCGATCACAACGGTTGGTTCAGAGCAACTCGAACTGACAGCAACGTTGACCACCGAGTCGTTGCTCAACGAACTTCCGCAAATCATTCCGGGCAACACCCGCACATCGAACAACGCCGGCGGCGAAGACTTCGCCACGGTCGATCTGCGCGGCCTTGGCCCGACGCGCACCCTGGTGCTGATCAACGGCGAGCGCGTTCCCGCCTCGTCGACGACCGGCGTGGTTGACTTGAACACCATCCCAGCCAGCTTGATCTCCCGCATCGAAGTCGTGACCGGCGGCGCATCAGCCGTATACGGCTCAGACGCGGTGGCCGGCGTCGTCAACTTCGTGCTGAAGGACGATTACGAAGGCGCCGAAATCAACATGACGTACGGCGCGGAAATGGAAACCGGAAACGTGCCGGAATTCGAAATCAACGCCTTGGTCGGCAGCAATTTCGCCGACGGTCGCGGCAACATGACGACGTACGCCTCATACTTCAATCGCGAAGGCGTGCTGCAAGGTGAATACGATTACTCGCGCGTTTCGGGCGCTATGTGCTACGACGCCGGCGGCGTTGACCGCCCGGTTAACCACGCTTACTACATCTGCGACAGCGTTGCGGACAATGGCTTCCCGACGATCCAAGGTGGATCGGGCACGCCGCCGTGGGGCTGGATCGCGAACCAACCGCACTTCGACAATACCGGCGACGGCATCCCTGATGTCGGCACCGGTAACCCGTTCGGCAGCCCGACAACCTATTCCTGCCAAAGCGCGGCGGATTTGGCCGATGACCTCATCTGCAACAATTCCGAAGGCGACGGCTCGCCGGGCAGCGCAAGCGCCGGCGCAGGCTCGGCCCTCTTGAATGCTGTTGGCGGCTTCCTGAGCCCGCTGACCACTGGTCAGTTTGCCGCTGGCGTGCGTGACTCCAATTGCGACGGGGTTGCGAACGCAACGAACTTTAACGGCAACGGCAATTTGTCGTTCCACCCGGTGACGGGCGCCATCATGCCTCGTAACAACGGCGGCGTGGGCAATCTCTGCTCGATCCCGTTGCAGGATATTGGTCTGCAGGGCTCGTCGCGTTACAATTTCGCTCCGGATAACTTCCTAATTATCCCGGCGGAACGGATCGCGCTCACGACCAACGGTCACTACGACATCTCCGACGATGTGCGCTTGAATTTCCTGATCAACTATTCCAACAGCCGCACGCAAGTGCAGCTGGCGCCAACTCCGGCGACAGGCATTCCAGTTACGCTCACGCCGGCAATGCGCACCTACATCCAAGCCAACCACGCGGACCTTTGGGCTGCGCTGGGAAGTCGTCCGAACCCGTTCGGCAACTTCGTCATGGATCGTCGCACGACCGAACTCGGCACGCGGAATGCGTTTAACGAAAACAACTCGTTCTACTTCTTGGCTGGCCTCGAGGGCAGCTTGGGCGACAATTGGGATTGGAGCTTGGCGGCGACCTACGGGCAAAGCCACTTCATCTCCCGCCTCACCGGCAGCGCTAACAAGACGGCGTTGAACCAAGGTTTGGCTGGTTGCCAATCCATCGATCCGGGCCCGGACACGCTGTTCAACACCGTCGATGATATCGGCGTTCCGTTGGGCGCGGCGGCTCTGCCAGGATGCGTGCTCGTTGATATCTTTGGACCAAACACTTTGACTGCCCCGATGGTCGCCTTCCTGACGACCACGACGTTCTCGCAGACCATTGTCGAAGAGAACCGGATTTCGGGCTATGTCCGCGGCGACTTGTTCGAGGTTCCCGCTGGTCCGGTCGCTGCGGTGTTCGGCTTCGAGTATCGTGACTCGCAGCTCGAGTTCCGCGTCGACAACGAACAACGTACCGGCAACATCTACGGATTCAACGCCTTGCAAGACCAAGCCGGCAGCATCGACGTGTATGAAATGTACACTGAAATGTCGCTTCCGCTGGCCAGCGAGCAACCGTTCGCTCACTATTTGGGGCTCGAGGCGGGCTATCGCATCTCGAACTATTCTACCGCCGGCAACGTGGAAACCTACAAGATCGGCGGCGAATGGGCCCCGACCGAGTGGCTTCGCTTCCGCGCCATCTTCAACAAAGCGACACGCGCCCCAAACGTGTTCGAACTGTTCCAGGCGGGCGACCAAGGCTTCCCGGCCTTTATCGACCCCTGCAACGCTTTGCCAGGCGGAAACGGCGTTGCTTGCAATGCCGCGCCCGGCCTTGCTCAGCTCACGTTCGCGCAACAAGCCGGCTTCGCTCAAAACAACGGGCAGGTGCAGGCCTTCGCGTTCGGAAATCCGAACTTGGCGCCGGAAACTGCGGAAACCACCACATACGGCTTCGTGTTCCAGCCTGATTGGTTCCCGATTGGCGATTTCCGGGCGTCGGTAGACTTCTACGACATCGAAGTCGCGGACGTGATCGCTGGCCTTGGCGCGCAATTCTACATCAACGATTGTTACATCAACGGCGACGTTGCTGGCGGTTGCGCACGTATCGTACGGACGGCTGGTTCGGGGCAGATCTTCTCCGTCAACACCACCCGCTCCAACCAAGGCTCGTTGACGACGGAAGGGGTCGACATTCAAGCTGAATGGTCGGTGCCGATCGGGCCAGGGCAACTCACGATCAACGAACTGTATTCGATCCTCGAATCTTCGACGTTCAACGGCTTTGAGTTCTCGGGAACCACCAGCGCGGCGATCGGCGGGGCGTTCCCCGAATATAAGTCGGCGCTCTCGGTGACCTACAATGTCGGTGACTTCACCTTGTTCGGACGTTGGACCTATGTGCCAACGCTTGTCAGCGGTGCATTCGGGCTGGTTGACGATGGTCAGCCCGGGCTTGGGGATGACAACACCTTCCCGCCATGCCCCGGCAACGCGGGCGGTTGTGGCGCGGTGAACGACTTCGTGGACGATCCCACCGAGTCGCCGGAGGCGAGCTACTTCGACATCTCTGGTCGCTGGAACATCGCCGACAACTTCACGATGACGTTGAATATCGACAACGTGCTCGACCAGTACCCCCCGCAAACGGCGGATGGGTTCTTCTCGCAAGCCAACACCGACCCGCAAGTCTATCGCGTGCTCGGTCGGACGTTCGCGGTCTCGGCGCGTTATCGCTTCTGATCGAACGGACGAAAGTCTGAACTAACTGGCGGCGGGCCTTCGGGTCCGCCGCTTTGTTTTTGGCCCCGTGGCCGAAATTGCGCGCACGGCTGCAACGAACGAAAAGCATTGCTTTGGTCGCACCAGAGCGGCTTGACGCTCGGCGGCGCCGCCAGTATCACTCCCGCCTCATTCGGGAACGCGCGGTGCTTATCCGGCGCCGTTTGAAGCTAAAACCGGCGCGCCTCCAGGCGGCTCCAAAGCGGGGCCGCTCGGCGCGTTTTTGGACGTTGCGGGCGAGACAGAGCGGGAAAGAAGAAAAAGTCGCATGCCGACAATTAACCAGCTGATCCGGAAGCCCCGGTCACCCAAGCCAGTGCGCAACAAGGCGCCGGCGTTGAATGCGTGCCCGCAACGGCGCGGCGTCTGCACCCGCGTCTACACCACGACGCCGAAGAAGCCGAACTCGGCGCTGCGCAAAGTCGCCAAGGTGCGCCTCACCACCGGCATTGAAGCCGTGTGCTACATTCCGGGCGAAGGGCACAATTTGCAGGAGCACTCCGTGGTGCTGATCCGCGGCGGCCGGGTAAAGGATTTGCCGGGCGTTCGCTATCACATCCTGCGCGGCGTCTTGGATACTCAAGGCGTCAAGGACCGCAAAAAGCGCCGCTCGCTCTATGGCGCGAAACGACCGAAGTAAGGAAGAGATCAGATGTCCCGCCGTCACCGCGCCGAGCCGCGTCAAGTTTTGCCAGATCCCGTTTATGGCGATCTCGTGCTCACCAAGTTCATGAATTACATCATGTACGAGGGCAAGAAGTCCGCAGCCGAGCAGATCGTCTATGGCGCGCTTGAAACGGTTGAGCAGAAGTTGAAGCGCGCGTCGATCGAGGCGTTTCACGATGCGCTCAGCAATGTCGCCCCGTCGATCGAAGTGCGCTCGCGCCGGGTTGGCGGCGCGACCTATCAGGTTCCCGTGGAAGTACGTCCCGAGCGTCGTCAGGCGCTGGCGATCCGCTGGCTCGTGGGGGCGGCCCGCGCGCGCAATGAGAACACCATGCAGGAACGCCTCGCCGGTGAACTCATTGACGCCTCGAACAATCGCGGCAACGCGGTCAAGAAGCGCGAAGACACGCACCGCATGGCTGAAGCCAACCGCGCGTTTTCCCACTATCGCTGGTAATCAGAAGCGGCTCAGCGCCCGCGTTAGCCGCTAGACGGACAGAATTGTCATGCCTCGACAGTACAGCATCGAAGACTACCGCAACTTTGGCATCATGGCGCACATCGACGCCGGAAAGACCACGACCACCGAGCGGATTCTGTTTTACTCCGGCAAGAGCCACAAGATCGGCGAAGTCCACGATGGCGCAGCCACGATGGACTGGATGGAACAAGAACAAGAGCGCGGCATCACCATCACATCCGCCGCGACAACGACGTTCTGGAACGGCAAGCGGCTCAACATCATCGACACGCCCGGCCACGTCGATTTCACCATCGAAGTGGAGCGCTCCTTGCGCGTGCTCGACGGCGCGGTGGTGGTGCTTGACGGCAACCAGGGCGTGGAGCCGCAGACCGAAACCGTCTGGCGCCAGGGCGACAAGTATTCAGTGCCGCGTATCATCTTCGCCAACAAGATGGACAAGATCGGCGCGGACTTCTTCAATTGCGTCGCCGACATCAAGAAGCGCCTGGGCGCGCGGCCCATCCCACTCCAGTTGCCGATCGGCATCGAAAGCAATTTCCGCGGCGTCGTCGATTTGGTGGAGATGAAAGCCTACGTCTGGAAGGACGAGGCGCTAGGCGCGAAGTTCGAGACCACGGAAATCCCCGATGACCTCAAGGAACAGGCGATCGAGTATCGCAACCTGATGATCGAGGCTGCCGTCGAAATGGACGACGACGTGATGGCGGCCTATCTCGACGGGGCCGAGCCAGACATCGCAACGCTGAAGCGCCTGATTCGCCTCGCGGTGCTGAAGGGGACTTGGTACCCGATGCTGTGCGGCTCCGCCTTCAAGAACAAGGGCGTGCAGCCTTTGCTCGACGCGGTGGTTGATTATCTGCCGCATCCGCTGGATCGCCCGCCGATTACCGGCGTTGATCCCGACGACATCGAAAAAGTGCTGGTGCGTCCCGCCTCCGACAGCGAGCCAATGTCGCTGCTGGCGTTCAAGATCATGGATGACCCGTTCGTCGGCACCATCACGTTTTGCCGCATTTATTCGGGCGTGCTCAACACCGGCGATGGTCTGGTGAACTCGACGCGCGACAAGAAGGAACGTTGCGGGCGCATGTTGCTGATGCATGCCAACAACCGCGAAGACATCAAGGAAGCCTTCGCCGGCGACATCGTTGCGTTGGCCGGCCTCAAGGACACCCGCACCGGCGACACATTGTGCGATCCGCAAAAGCCGGTGATCCTCGAGCGCATGATTTTCCCCGAGCCGGTGATCGAGGTAGCGATCGAGCCGAAATCCAAGGCCGATCAGGAAAAGCTTGGCGTCGCGCTGCAAAAGCTCGCCAACGAGGATCCAAGCTTCCGGGTGTCGACCGACCAGGAAAGCGGCCAGACCATCCTCAAGGGCATGGGCGAACTGCACCTCGACATTAAAGTCGATATCCTGCGCCGCACCTACAAAGTCGACGCCACCGTGGGCGCGCCGCAAGTGGCCTACCGCGAGAAGCTCGGTCGCGCCGCCACCATCGACTACACGCACAAGAAGCAGACCGGCGGCTCTGGCCAATTCGCGCGGGTGAAGATCGAGTTTGGTCCTGGCGAACCAGGCACGGGTTTTGTGTTCAAGAATTCCATCGTCGGCGGATCGGTGCCGAAGGAATATGTGCCGGGCGTTGAGAAAGGCCTGAACATGAGCAAGGAAAACGGCCTCCTGGCCGGCTTCCCGCTCATCGATTTCACAGCCACTTTGATCGACGGCGACTACCACGACGTCGATTCTAACGTACTGACCTTTCAGATCGCTGCCCAAGCCGCTTATCGCGAACTGAAGGAGAAGGGCGATCCACGCTTACTCGAACCGATCATGAAAGTCGAAGTCACCAGCCCGGAAGATTATGTCGGCTCGGTGATTGGCGATCTGAATTCACGCCGCGGCATGATCCTCGGCCAAGACATGCGCGGCAACGCCACCATCATCAACGCCATGGTGCCGCTCGCGAACATGTTCGGCTACGTCAACACGCTGCGCTCGTTCTCCCAAGGCCGCGCCAGCTACGTGATGGAGTTCGACCATTATGAGGAAGTGCCCAAGGCCGTGGCGCAGGATGTTTTGACCAAACTGCGGGCATAACCGCGCGCCCAGGGTGTTCTTGTCACTTCGGCACGATGTCGAGCGCGAAGGTCAAGCGCACACCATCCCCCGCGAAGGGTATTGTGCCGTGCCACATGTAGGACGGGAAGAAAGCGATATGACCCCGCTTCGGCTCAACGTAGTGCTCCGCTGCGCAGGGGGGGCTTGTGCGCCAACCGGGTTCGCCAAATGCTAGCCATCCTTGCTTGTCGGTCATGTCGGCAGGCACGCTCAAATGGCAGGCCGATGAGATCCAGCCCAATGGGTGGACGTGGTTGATGTGATAGCCGCCGGCTTTCATGCGAATGGACCAGATTCCCTGCATTGCATAGTCACCGGTGTTGCGCGCACGCAGCGGGTCCGCGCCCACGCCAATGTGATCGAGATATTTGCGGATTGGCGATTCGAGCGCCAAGGGCAGCGCCTTGAGCGCAGGGTGATCGTTGTCGAACAAGTTCACAGCTTGTGTTCCGTGCTTGATCGATTGATTGAACGGGTGGTTCGCCAAAGTATGCGTCGCAGTCAGCCCTTCAGTGAGGTCGGCAAGGTAGGCGTCTGTGTCATCCCAGCCAGGCGGCGCCGTCAGAGCAAATGACGCCACCATCGCGTCATAGTCGTATAGCTCAAGGTAGCGTGGGTCGCCGGTCAGGCGCCACGCTAGCGCCTGCAAGGCAAGGGCGTGCTGGTTGTTTGGGGCCTGCGCGCGCAACGCATCAATTGCGACGAGCGCCTGCTCAGGCCGCCCGATGGCGAGGCACGCTTCGATATGCGTCACAATTCCAACCATCTGAGTCGGATCAAGCGCAAGGCTATCGGTGGCTAGACGTAACGCCAATTCTGAATCGCCCAGGTAAAGTGCGCTTTGCGCGGCTGTAACCAACACGATGGGGTCGGTTGGCCAGCGCCTGCACATTCGCATCAGCAGATCGTGCGCGTCGGCAGATCTGTTCATATGGCCGAGCGCTTGTGCTTTCATCAGTTGGAGCGAGGGGTCAGCCGGCGCCGCGCGGATGGCGCGGTTCATTTCCGCCAATGCCGCCTCGGAATCGCTTCCCATCATCCAGCGCAGCTGCGCCAGCTCGCGCTGGGCTTCGTAAAGCAGGCTGCGGCGATGAAGCGTTTCGAGGAAGGCGCGCTCTGCTTCCCCGAAACGGCTCTGAGCGAGCAGCGCCCGAGCAAGGACCAGCCACGTTTCCGGGGCGTCCACGCCTTTGGCGAACGCGCGGCGCAGGTGGATTTCAGCCTCGCGCCAGCGGCCAGCGTCTGCTAGCGAGGCCGCGAGATTGTGCTCCGCCACACCGCTTGTGGGGGCGGCGTCAATGGTGCGCCGCAATACTTCGATCGCCTCGTCCAGCCGGCCGGCAGCCTTCAAGGTTTGAGCCTGCTTGCTGAGCTGGTTGGACTTGTTCGTCATTTATGCTGAGCTTAGCCTCCCGTGCAGGTGTGATAAAGTGCGCGGATACGGAGGGTGATGATGGCGGCCAAAGTCGAGAAGGTGCTGGGCAAGAAGTATCTGGTGGCCTTCTGCAAGGGATGCGGGGCGGGATTTCGAGTCCGACAGGAACCCTTGTTTGAGGGAAAGGCTGTTGAGATCCGTCAACCAGAAACCCACCGGTGCCCCGGTTGCGGGAATTCTTCGGAGTATCAGCCACGCGAGATCCGTGCGGCTAAATATCAGAAGCAAGGCTTAGGCAGGCAGAAGCGGTCGCCGCAATAGAGCGCTCGCGATGACGGACGACGCCCAGCTGGTCCAAATCGTGCAACGGTTCGCGCGCGCGCGTGAGATAGCCGCGCGTGCAATCGCGGAAAATCCCAACGACGCGCGTGCGTTGTTCGCCGCCGCCATGGCTTACGTGCTGAGCGGGGATTATCCCTCGGCGCTCACGGCCTTAAATCGGGCGTGCGCGCTGGATCAGGGGAACACCCACTTCCTCTATGAGCGTGGAAAGATTGAAGAATATCTGGGAAAATTCGACGACGCCATCAACTCATACCGGCGCGCGCTCAGCGTCACGCCGGAGAACTACAAAGCACGTCAGGCTCTCGTCCAGATGCAGAAGCAGACCCTTGCAAGCAACAGCATTGGGGAATTAGAGGATTTGTTCCGTGGACCAGATGCGGATGGCTGGCGGACGCTTCATATCGGTCACGCCTTGGCGAAGACCTTCGAGGACATCGGCGAGACCGCAACAGCGTTTGCATGGCTCACACACGCCAAGGCGCGCCGGGGCGTACTGCGGTCATACTCTCGCGAACGCGAGGAAGATCTCGCACTCGCTGTGATCGCATCGTCACGCGGGGACGCCGCGCCAGCATCCGGAGACGATGCCGCCGAGCCGATTTTCGTGGCCGGCTTGCCGCGCTCGGGCACGACTTTGGTCGACCGCATTCTCTCAAGCCATCCCGACGTAATGTCGGCTGGCGAGATCGGAAACTTCACGTATTTGTTCAAGCGGATGACCAGGTCCACCAGTCCGGCGTCGCTTGATCCCGATACATTCGGCCGCGCGGAGGAGGTGGACTTCGTCCGGCTCGGTCGATTCTACATTGAGAGCACGCGGCCGCTCACCGGCGCCACGCCGCGCTTCGTCGACAAAGCGCCGAGCAATTATCTGCAAGCGGGGATGATCCTGCGGGCGCTGCCGAATGCCAGAATTGTCTGCCTGCGCCGCAGCCCGCTAGACAGTGTGCTCAGCAATTACCGGCAAATATTTCCGATCGACGATCGCTATTATGACTACGTCTATGATTTGGAGAGCGCCGCTCACAAGGTTGTTCAGTTCGACCGAGTGATGCGCCACTGGGCCGCTGTGCTGCCGCCGGAGCGGTTTCTGGAGCTGTCCTACGAGGATTTGGTGTCGAACCAGGGAGAGCGCACAAGGGCGCTGCTCCGTTTTTGTGGGCTGAGCTGGGACGATCGTTGCATGGCGTTTCACGAGAACGCCGCCGCGGTCGGAACGCCAAGCGCGGTGCAGGTGCGGTCGGCGATGTATGCAAGTTCGGTGGGGAAGTGGACCGCTTACGGCGCGCTGCTTGATCCGGCGCGGCGCGTATTTGAGCGCGCAGGCATTGCGATCAGCTAAAGTGAGTTTGCACTGATACCAACGGCCGACGACATTGACCCCGTCATTCCGGACGCGCGCGCGGAGCGCGATCCGGAACCCAGGGGCCACAAGCACGGCGCGCTACGATCCCCCTGGGTTCCGGGCTCTCGCTGCGCGAGCCCCGGAATGACGGAAGAATGTTTCCATGAGTCAGAGTTTTGGGCCTTTGGTATGAGTCTCCACACGCTCCCCGGCGCGAGCCGCAAACCCTGGGGCCATCATCGTCACACACTCCAAACGCTTAGCGTTTGCCCAATCCATGGATCCCGGCTCGGCGGCGTGCTGGCGCACGCCTGGACCGGGAAGCGGTGGTGTTGGCAGTGATCGAATCGCTGTGCCTTCTGCATCACAAAAAAGAGCCCCCAGCGGGTAAACGCTGAGGGCTCCAATCTAGGTGTTGTCGTTCTCAGCGAGATCAGCGCGGGCTGAGTTCGCCGAAGAAGTGGTCAATGAAGTTGCTAGGGCGATTGAGGCCAGCGCCTGAGCGGTTGCGGTCGAACAACGAGCCGCCGAAATTCCAGCGTGCGCCGATGCCGATGGAATCTACGCCTGAGCCTCCGTCGAGTTCAGCGTGTTGGAAGCCGCCATAGATCGAGACAGGCGCCGAGCCCAATTGGGCTTCCGCGCCGATGCCATAGCCGCTGACATCTGCGTCACTGCCGCCGCCGCCATCCACGTTGCCGAAGCCGACATTGCCCTGGATGCTGAAATTGTCACTGACGAAGTGACGAAGCTCCAGGTCAAGCGCGGTTTGCTTCAAATCGGCGCCGAAGAGATCGGAGGTCGTGTAACCAAGCGCGCCGCTGAAGGTGGTGCGGGCCATGAAATACTGGGTTTCCAGCGCGAAAGTGGTGTCGTCGACAGAAAAGCCGCCGCCCACATCCAGGGTATTGAAGCCGATATAGCCGCCCCAGAGCCATTGTTCACCGCGGCTGAACAGGTGACCTCCAACGTTCCATGCGTCGATGCTACTGCCGCCGCCGCCGCTTGCCTCAAGAGAGGCGTAGCGACCGTCGAGCTGGAAATTGGCGCCCGCCGCCACCGAGCCGCTCAGGGCGATCGTGTCGATGTTGGTGTCGTCGCTAGATTGATAGGAGAGGCCGACGAAACCGGATTGCGCGTGCGCCGAGGTTGCCGCCATGAGCGCGATCGCCGCCGCGCCGAGGAAAGTGGTCTTCTGCATCGTGGTGTCCTTTCAGGTTGTCCCGAGTTCCTGGCCGCGATCGGCCCCGCGCCCCAGCTAATCAGCTAAAGGCGTTTGGCCACGGCCTCAAGGCGTTGCTTACGGTGATTGAACAGTTGTGCCTTCCCAACCACAAAGAAAGAGCCCCCAGCGCGCAAACGCCGGGGGCTCCCATTGAGGTGTTGCCGTTCTCAGCGAGATCAGCGCGGGCTGAATTCGCCGAAGAAGTGGTCAACGAAGCCGCCGGGGCGGTTGAGGCCAGCGCCCGAACGGTTGCGGTCAAACAGCGAGCCGCCGAAGTTCCAGCGGGCGCCGATGCCGATAGAGTCCACGCCCGAACTGCCATCAAATTCAGCGTGTTGGAAGCCGCCATAGATGGACACGGGCGCCGAGCCCAATTGGGCTTCCGCGCCGATGCCGTAGGTGCTGACATCTGCGTCACTGCCGCCGCCGCCATCCACGTTGCCGAAGCCGACATTGCCCTGGATGCTGAAATTGTCGCTGACGAAGTGGCGCAGTTCCAGGTCAAGCGCGGTTTGCTTCAAGTCCGAGCCGAAGAAATCGGCGTCCGTGTAACCAAGCGAGCCGCTGAAAGTCGTGCGGGCCATGTAATACTGGGTTTCCAGTGCGAACGTGGTTTCATCCAACGAGGAGCCGCCGCCGCCCGCATCTAGGCTGTTGAGGCCGATATAGCCGCCCCAGAGCCATTGTTCGCCACGGCTAAAGAGGTGACCGCCGATGTTCCAAGCGTCGATGTCGGTGCCGCCGCCAGCGTCAAGCATGGCGTAACGACCGTCGAGCTGGAAATTGGCGCCCGCCGCAACCGAACCGCTGATCGCGGTGGCGTCGATGCTGGTGTCGTCGCTGGATTGATAGGAAAGGCCGACAAAACCGGATTGCGCATGTGCCGAGGTTGCCGCCATCAGCGCGATTGCCGCCGCGCCGAGGAATGTGGTCTTCTTCATCGTGTAAATCCCCTAGATGTCTTTCGCCGAAGCACCGGCTGCCGGCGACCTTAGGGGAAACCCGCGCCGCGCCATAGTCTGCGCCGCAACGTCTCGTCGTTTCCGCGCGGCCTGTGGCGCGGCGACAACACAGAAAAAGTGCAATAAAACCATTACACTAAGAGCACAAAAGAACACCCCGGCCGAAACCGGAGCGTTCTCATGTGTCAGATCGCAATTCGCTTAGAGGCTAAAGCCGGCGATGCCTGCTTGACTGGCGCCGTTACGGTCACGGTCACGCAGCGTGCCGCCCCAATTGTAGCGAACGCCAACCGTCACGGCTTCGCTTTCGACATTGGCGGTATCCAACTCGGTGTGGTTGTAGCCCGCGACGATGGAGATGGGCAGGGCGGCGAATTGGTACTCTCCGCCGACGCCGAGGGTGAGCGCGTCGTCATCGCCGCCGCCGAAGTCGATCGAGGCCCAGCCGGCATTGGCTTGCAGGCGCAGATTGTCGGTTGCGAACACGCGCGCTTCGACGTTGACGCCATAGCCATCGGCGTTGAGGTCATCGTTGTTGGCGTAGACGAGTGCGCCCGCGAGGGTCCAGCTTTCGAAATACTTGTTGGCTTCCAGGCCGGCGGTCCAGGTGGTGGTGTCGCTGGAGTCCGAAATGCCGACGAAGCCGCCAAAAAGGTGGCTGTCGTTGCGCGCGAACACGTGGCCGGTGAGTGCGGTCGAGGAATCGCTGCCGTCGCTATCGAGGAAAGAGCCGTCAACTTCGAACGAAATCGAGCCGGAACCCGCGAACGCGACCGCGCCTTCAGCGCCGTAAACATCCGCATCTCCGGCGCCGTCGGTGTCGACGTTGCCATAGACAACGCCAACATAGCCGGTCTGAGCGGTAGCGACGCTCGGCGCGGTCACGGCCAGCAGCGCCGCAGCGCCGATAATCCAATTACGCATAGGCATTTACCCCTGTTCAATCACCCGTTCTGGGACGCGTGATCTGGGGACGCGCGCGCGCGCCGACAATTCCGCACTGCAGCAGCGCGCGCGATTGTGTCTCCGCCGATGCGGCGGAGACACAGTTAAGGCTTGAATTGTCGTGGAATTTCCCCGGATTGGGGAACGCTCCCCGCGCGCCTGGGCTTCGGCGCGTGTAACGCATGCTCGCGCCGTGAATTATCAACGGTAATCGTGCGGTGAGCGATATGCGGCGCACGAGAATCCCTCCACCGATGGCGCTTGAAGACGCATCCAGCGTCATCATGGAGGTGAGAATGCCCGCAGCGATTTCTTGCGTGACCCTTCCGGTCGATGATCTGCAGAAGTCGCTCAGCTTTTATCGCGGGCTTGGCCTCACCCCGGAAGAACAGGACGAAGACCATGCCGCCTTCAATCTCGACGGGGTGTATCTGGTGCTGCTCAACCGCAGCGACTTTGGCGTCTATGTTGAGAGCGTCGGCCACCGCCCTGCGAGCAAAGGCAATTCCGAAACCATCCTCAGCTACTTCACCGAAAGCTGCGGCGAAGTTGATGCGTTGATCGCGAAGGCCAAAGGCGCGGGCGCCACCATCTCTGCGGCCGAAGACGATGAAGGCACCTACTCGGGCTACTTCACCGACCCCGATGGTCACACTTGGGAAGTGCTCCACGACGCAGGGTAACGGGCGATCTCGAACGCTCACGAATAGTTTAGGGTTGGGAGCGGCTGCGACAATTGCCGTCGCTGGCGCTGGCCTCTAAACTTGCGGTGTGCAAGGTGCGAGGCGGTGTGATGTTTTGGCGAAGTGGTTGCATTGTCGTAGCCGCATGCCTGTGGTGCTCGCCCGCTCCTGCGCAAACAGCGGCTGATGGCGGCACAGATGAAATTGTGGTTACGGGTTCGCGCCTTGAGCAAATGGCCGCCGAATTTGCCGGCGCAATCGCGGCGGCGCCAGTTGCCGAGGACCAATACGCGCGCTGGAATTTCCGCATATGCCCGAGCGTTGCCGGGCTCGCGCCAGCTGCAGCCCAGGCGCTGATCGACCACATTGCGCGCCGTGCCGATGCGGTTGGCGTAGGTGTCGAGCCGCCCGGGTGTAGCGCCAACCTTATTGTGGTGTTTTCCTCGGATTCCGATCAGTTTACGCGCCAGATGGTTGATCAGCGGAGGGATTTGCTGGGCTTTTACAGCGATGACGATGTCGTAACCGCAGGACGCGAAGCGCTGGAGGCGTTCGCCAATACGCCGCGCGCCGTGCGCTGGTGGCACGTCGCCTACACGGTGACGGCCGATGGCCGCCGCCTGGGCAACACTGGCGGGCGCGTTGGACGCGGCACCCGAGACGCGGTGGCGGCGGCTCAAGGCATGAACGGCGAGGCGGCCGCTGCGGGCAATGGTTTCGGCGGCATCGAAACAATTCGCTCCAACGGGATGCGTACGCGCCGGACGACGCGGCAAGACCTTGGCCTCGCGGTGATGGTCGTCGACACGCGCCGCGTGGCTGGGCGCCCGAGCGGGGCCGTCGCCGATTATCTGGCGATGGCGGCGCTGGTGCAACTCGATCCGGACGCGGACATGACTAGGTTTCCGACTATCCTCAACCTATTCACGGACGTCGGCGGAGAGGTCCCGCAGGCGATGACCGAATGGGACTTGGCCTACCTCCAGGGCCTCTACGCCGCGACCCGGGAAGCCGCCAACTCACGCACCCAGCGCGCCGAGATCGCTCGCCACATCGTGCGCGTGGCGGAGGCGCGCTGAGGCGCCTTGCCGGTCCTTTTCCGTTCGGGCATAAGCGCTGGCCTTGAACCAGGGTCGAATGCGCGGTCGCTGGCTCTGTGCTTTTCAGGGTTCGCAGGTGGTCTTAGGAGTGTAGCTCAGCTGGTAGAGCATCGGTCTCCAAAACCGAGGGCCGGGGGTTCGAGTCCCTCCACTCCTGCCACCGGTCGCCCTTGCGGAGGCGTTGGCCAGACCCGACTTGAGCGCTATCCATTTGAGCCCTGCGCGCTAGAAGACAAACAGGAAGTAAGAAAAACAGATGTCGATGGAATCCGCCGATCAAGAAACAGAGCCGCGCCGCCGCGGGGGTCCGTTCAACTTTTTCAACGAAGTGCGCGCCGAGGGCCGCAAGGTCACCTGGGCGACGCGCAATGAAGTGATGGTGTCCACCATCATGGTGCTGATGATGGGCGTGGCTGCGGCGATCTTTTTCTTCCTCGTCGACTCGGTCCTCAAGTTTGTGATCGGCCTCTTGTTGAATCTGCGGTGAGCACCATGGTTGAAGCCCAAGAGCCGCAAACGGAAAAGCCGGCGCGTCCGAGTTCTGGCCGCGCGCGGTGGTATATTGTCCACGCCTATTCGAACTTCGAGCAAAAGGTTGCCGAGGCGATCCGCGATCAATACCAGCGTCAGGGCCTCGAAGAGCAGTTCGAGGACATTCAAGTGCCGACCGAGGAAGTCACCGAAGTGGTTCGCGGCGCCAAAAAGGTGCGCCAGCATCGCCACTTCCCCGGTTATGTGCTGGTGAAGATGGAATTGACTGACGAAGCCTATCACTTGGTGAAGAACACCCCGAAAGTGACTGGCTTCCTCGGGCAGCAGAACAAACCTCAGCCCGTCACCGACAAGGAAGTCGAGCGTATTCTGGGCCGGGTCGCCGAGCAGGGCGCGCAGAAGCCGCGTCAGCTGATCCATTATGAAATCGGCGAACGGGTTCGCGTGTCGGACGGGCCGTTCCAGAGCTTCGAGGGCATGGTCTCGGAGGTCGATGAAGAGCGCGGGCGCTTGAAGGTCGCGGTGATGATCTTCGGCCGGGAAACCCCGGTCGACCTGGAATACGCCCAAGTCGAAAAACTGCGCTGAGCGCCGTGCTGGGTACGCGATCGGGTGTGCGGTACTAGCTGCGCGAAAGCACTGGCGCACCTCCCACGCCAGGCGCAGCCTCATGGCTCTCATGTCTGGTTTTCACCTCCGCCACGTATTTGCTTGCGCGCTTGCGCTTGGGACGCTTGCTTTGCCTGTGTCGTTGGCGCGCGCCGAAGACGAAATCGCGGGGCCGCCTTTCGTGGAGCGCTTCGCCAGTATCGACGAGGAGCGCTGGCGCATTTCCGATGGCTGGACCAACGGAAGCTGGACCGCCAATGATTGGCGAGCGTCGCAAGTTTCGTTGATTGATGACGGGGTGGAGATCGCGCTTGCGCGCCGGCGCGGCGGGCAAACGCCATACACGTCGGGCGAATTGCAAACGGCCGGATTGTACCGGCGCGGCTATTTCGAAGCGCGTTTGCAGGCCGCTCGCGGCTCGGGGCTGGTCTCTGGCTTTTTCACCTATGCGCTGCCGGATGCGCGCGGCGCCTGGGATGAAATCGATGTTGAAATTCTCGGTCGCGACACAACGCAAGTGCAATTCACCATCTTTCACGGCGGCGAACGCAGAGCCGTGACCTTGCCGCTAGGCTTTGACGCCGCCGTGGGCATGCACATCTATGGCTTTGAATGGACGCCCGAACACATCCGTTGGTATGTTGACGGGACGCTGCGGCATGAGGAAACCGGCGCTGCCTTGCCGCGCGCACCACAACGTCTCATCGTGCATCTTTGGAACAGCGCCACCATGACTGATTGGGTCGGCCCGATCCTCCCTTGGCAAGCGCCCTGGACGCTGCGCGTTGCCTGTATCGCGCAAGCGGAGAGCTATCAGGGAGAGGCGCTGTGCGCGGAAATGTAGCTCGGGCGCCGATAGTGCTGGCGGGCGCCGTGGTTTTGCCCAACAGAAGAGCGATGAAAGCTACCGCTCCCCGTCGGCGGCGTGGCGCGCGGTTCGCGCTGCTCGTCATCGTCATAGCGCTTGCGGCGGTCGTGCTGCTGCCGAACGCTTTTGCCGCCGGGTTCGGTCGCCTGCTCGCCGACCTCTGGGTCTCCACCATGAGCGCCATCGCCGGCCTGCTGGGCGGCGTGTTTGGGGGCTAGCGCCGACCGCTCACCCCGCTTTGCGCGAGGCTTTCGTTCTTGCATGCATTCGCCCCGCCGCGCGCTTCAGCGTCGCCTGCATGCGCGACTGCCACCCCGGCCCTTGCGCCTTGTAGGCGGCGAGCACTTGCTTATCGACGCGCAGCGCAATCGCTTGCTTGGCCTCCGCGCCTTGGGGCGGGCGCCCGCGCTTCGACGGCTTCATGCGCGCGAGCAGCGCGGTGGGGATTTCGGGGAAATCCGCGCCGGCGCGCGGGGGTGGGCGCTTAGCTTTTGGCTTGGACATAGGTGTTTCTCTCGTTCTTGGTGGCTGGCCTGAGGCTGATCACGCGGACTTTGCGTTTGCCCACGTTAACTCAACAGCGGGCGCGACCAGTAGCGGGGGCCATGACGCCACTTATCGCGGCAAGCTGCGCAAGGAGCGCCTGTTCGCCAGGGCCCGTGATGCGGAACGCGCCCGACTTGGTCTTGTGAATGTGGCGCATCGTTTCGAGTTTTTGGATTGCGCGGGTAATCGACACGGCAGATTGCTTCACGCCAACGCCCAGGCCTTTTCGATCGATCCCTTGGGGCTCGGACGCCGAAATGATAAGCAGCACCTCCGTCTCCGGGTGCAACGGTGTCGTCACGACCATCTCGTTTTCGAACTTCTCGATAAGAGGAACATTGCCCTGGACGAGCGCTGCCATCGCCGTTGCGACCGCCGTCTCGTCGGCCTCGTGATAGAGGCGCACGAATTCGGCCAGAATCCAGGAAGCGGCATGGGCGACGAGCGAAGCGTCAATGTGCCTGGGGCTTATCTCTTTAACGTGCGCTGCGCCACGCTTGCTTCGGACGTCGAATAACATTGCGGATGCAATGCGCGGAACCAACACGCGCAGCGATTCCGGCAAGCTGCCGTCGTTCTCTATGACTTTAATTGTTGCCGCGACGGACTTAATCTCGTCAGGCGCGACCCCGGTGCGCACGTGCTCGATCGCGCGCAACACGTGTTCGACGAACTTGCCGGCTGCGTTCAGCGCAGCCTCCGCGTCGCCTTTGCGGAATTCGCTCAAGAGCTTCCCATGAGCGGAGACGATGTCGCGTGCCAAGTTCGGCCCGAACCCGCGTTGTAGGCTGGCAAGGACCATCGCGCGCACCTATTTCGCCTCCTCTGTCTTGACCGTCGTGTAGGCCCAAACGGTCTTGCCGTTCGCGTCCATCTCGTCGCGCGTAAGGCGACCTTTGCGCACCGCCCCAAGGAAGTAGCCGGGGAGGCTTGTCTGCGGGACCATTATTGCCTCCTTGCGGAAGCGCTTCTGGACTTCCGCAAGCGTGCGGGGCTCGTCGAAGTAACCCTCGTCGATCCAGCGATCAAACGTGGCCGCCAAGTTGCCGGTTTTTCCAGCAACCTTGCGGGGACGTTTCTCGTCAGCTTTCTTGTCGACGCCCTCTTCGTTGTCTTCGGCATTGACATCGGCTTCTTCGCTGAACTCAATATCTTCCGCGCCGCGCCCATTCCGGGCCGGCTTGCGCGCCGCGGGACGCGCACGACGTATGACGACGCGCTCCTCCCCGCCGGTCAGTTCCGTTTCGATTGCGTGGAAGCTGGTGCCGCGCACAGAATAGCGGCTGTCTTTCTCCGACAGGTGATGGCTTTCGCTGAGGCCACGTAGAGTGGGGCGAAGGCTTCCGCCGAGAATGCCGGTTGCTGCCTCGATGTCCGCCGGGCGGGCGTCGCTGGGCATCGCCTCATCCGAGACAAATTTCCAGCCTTGCAAGGCGACGAGATAGACGAGGATCTTTGCCTTATTCGCGAGGCTCGCGAAGGCGGGCATAAACGTGATCTCTTTCGCGTCCACGTCGTAACGTACGTAGGGGCCGACGATCCGCTCGATGGCGGCCTCATCCAGCGCGCCTTTTTCGGCGACCAAGTCCTTGAGAGCCATTCTGATCTCCAAATACACGCATAAACTAATACACGCATACACGGAGATCAAGGGGGGAACGGAGCTAAAAGTTGAATTTCCGGCAAATGGCCCTTGTTTGCCCCCCCCTTCCCAATCCCCCCCGCATCCGCTACATCCCCCCGCTTCCGCGTGGGAGGGGGTCGCCCTCCGCACCACGCACCCACTCAGGCCGGGCGGTTTAGCGATCTCCCGGCGTTAAGCGAGAGGCCATCATGGCGAAGAAGGTGCTGGGGCAGATTAAGCTCCAAGTGCCGGCAGGGGCTGCGAATCCGTCGCCCCCTATCGGTCCCGCGCTCGGTCAGCGCGGTTTGAACATCATGGAATTCTGCAAGGGCTTTAACGCCCGTACGCAAGATATGGAAAAGGGCCAGCCCTGCCCGGTGGTGATCACCTATTACCAAGACAAGAGCTTCACCTTTGAGATCAAAACGCCGCCGGCCTCGTTCCTGATCAAGAAGGCGGCGAAGATGGATATCAAGAAGAAGCCGGGCTCCGGTTCGAAGAAGCCGGGCATCGACTTTGTCGGCAAAATCACCATGGCCCAGTGCAAGGACATCGCCAAAACCAAGGCGAAGGATCTGAACGCCGCTGATATCGACCAGGCCGCGAAAATGATCGCCGGCACCGCCCGCTCGATGGGCGTGGAAGTGGTGGAGTAGGGCCCATGACCAAGACCACCAAGAGAATGGCCAACAGCCACGCCGGCATCGACAGCCGCAAGCTGCATACCCTCGCTGAAGCGGTGACGCTGATCAAAACCCGCGCCGGTAAGGAAAAGGGCGGCGCCAAATTCGATGAGACCATCGAAGTGTCGATGAATCTCGGCGTCGATCCGAAATATCCGGACCAACAAGTGCGCGGCGTCGTTTCTTTGCCCAACGGCACGGGCCGCACCGCGCGTGTGGCGGTTTTCGCACGCGATAAGAAGGCCGATGAAGCCCGCGCCGCCGGCGCCGATATCGTCGGCGCCGAGGATTTGATGGAGACCATCCAAGGCGGCAAGATCGACTTTGATCGCTTAATCGCGACGCCCGACATGATGGCGCTGGTGGGACGTTTGGGCAAAGTGCTCGGCCCGCGCGGGCTGATGCCGAACCCGAAAGTCGGCACGGTCACTATGGACGTGACCAAAGCCGTGAACGACGCCAAAGGCGGCGCGGTCGAGTTCCGCGTGGAAAAAGCCGGCATCATCCAAGCAGGCGTCGGCAAAGCCAGCTTCAGCGAAGCGCAGATTCTGCAAAACGTAAAAGCCTTCATCGACGCGGTGGCGAAAGCCAAGCCGCCCGGCGCAAAGGGCACCTACGTGCGCAAGGTCGCGCTCAGCTCCACCATGGGCCCCGGCGTGCGCATCGATCCAAGCAACGCGCTGGCGCAGGGGTAAGCTTTCCGGACCGCCAGCTTCCAGCCGGCACTTGTTGCTACCGGCAACAAATGGGCCGGCTGGAAGCCGGCGGTCCGAGAGCAGCAAACGCGCCTCGGGTCAAACCGGGGCGCGTTTTTCGTTGAATACGCACACCGTGGCGCCCGGCGTGCATGGCCGTGCCCGCCCCCTGGGGGGCGGAGCGCAAGGTTGTGGTTGGTCGTGCTGTTTTGATTGCCGCGCTTGCGGTTTTGGCGCTGCTGGTGGTGTTGCTGCTTACCCGTTTCATTGACCCCACGCCCAACGCGGAAAGTGCGGTTAACGCGCCGCCAGCGCCAAACGCGCCGTCAGACCCGGTCCACGCGCCGCACTTCGTCGATCGCTTCCAAAGCTTGGACGAAGAGCGTTGGGCGGTGTCGGACGGCTGGTCCAACGGCGATTGGGTGGCGAACGATTGGCGGCGCGATCGCTTGCGCCTCACGTCCAACGGGCTCGCCATCGTCATGGGCGACACGCCAGCCGGCGCCGAAAAGCCTTACGCCAGCGGCGAAATCAGCACCCACGACACCTATCGCTACGGCTATTTCGAAGCGCGCTTGCGCATGCCGCGCGGGGAGGGGCTGGTGGTCGGGCTGTTCACCTTCGCGCGCCCGCAAGGCGCCGTGTCGTGGAACGAGATCGACATGGAATTGCTGGGGCGCGACACCCGTACCTTGGAGCTGACTTACCATTCCGGCGGGCGCCCCAAGAAGCATGAAGTGCGCCTGCCGTTCGACGCGGCGGAGGGCTTTCACACCTACGCCTTCGAATGGCGTCCGGATGCGATCCGCTGGTACGTCGACAATGTGTTAGTGCATGAAGCGCGCGGGGCGATGGTCGAGCGAATGGACCAAGAGCAGCGTTTCATGGTGAACCTCTGGAACAGCAATGCGCTGCATCGCTGGGTCGGCGACATCGATCCGGCGCAGGCGCCATGGACGCTTGAAGTGGCCTGCGTCGCCCAGGCGGGCGCCTATCGGGGCCGCTCGCTCTGCATGCCCTGAAGATCGACACGGCCGGGGCGCTGCCATAAGGATGGCGCGGGAGCCGAGATGACGCACTTGAATTGGCCGGTTTTGGCGGAAGAATGGTCGCGCGGCACGCTGCGCGATCCGTTGCAGCATCTGCGCGCGCGCACGCCGCGCGAATGCACGATCTGCGGTTTCACCGGCACGTTTATCAGCGCCGGTGCTCGCCAGGAGGCGCGCTGCCCCAATTGCGCGTCGAAAGAGCGTGACCGCATCATCGCGCTTTACATGCGCAAGCATGGCGTGGATGCGGCGGGCAAGAACGTCCTGCACTTCTCCGCCGAACGGCCATTTTTTCGACAATGGCGCCTCTATCCCGGCTATGTCGCCGGTGACATCAAGCCCAGCCCGGTCGCCAACGCTGTCGTCGACATCACCCAGCTCACCTATCCCACCGACCATTTTGATCTCATCATCTGCAATCACGTGCTCGAACACGTGCCCGAAGACGCCAAGGCGATGGCGGAGTGCTTCCGTGTGATGAAGCCTGGCGGGCTTGGTATTTTCTCAGTCCCGCTCGACGATGCACGCGCGGAAACCTGGAACCCGCCACCGGGAACCCCGGCCGAGGAGGTTGCCCGCATCTGCGGGCGCACGCATGTGCGGCTGTATGGGCGCGACTTTGCCAATCTGTTGGCCGGGCACGGCTTCGAAGTCGAGCTGATCGCGTTCACGCCGGAGGAAGCCGAGCGCTATCGGCTTTCCGCACACATGGGCGATATGGTGTTCGTGGCGCGCAAGCTGGCGGCTCACTGAGCTATTTTTGACCAGCCTGCCAGCGGAACACGCTTTCCAGCGGCACGCCGAACGCGTCAGCGATTTTGAACGCGGCTTCGAGCGAGGGGGCGTATTTATTTTGCTCGATGGCGATAATGGTTTGCCGGGTCATGCCGATGCGCTCGGCGAGCTGGGCCTGCGTCATCTCTCCGCGCTCGAAGCGCAGGCGGCGGATTTCGTTTTCGATGGGCATGGGATTACACGCCCGTGCGGAAATAAGCGATTTGGGCAATGGCTTTCACGAGTTCGGAGATCACCATCGCTGCGAGCAGCAGGTTGGCGACGAGAAAGCTATTCCAACCGATCAGCAGCGCGCCGATCAAACACACTACGCCCGTCGACAGCGTGTAAGAAGCGATGCGCTCGGCCTTGAGATCGATCATGCGCTCGCGTTCGTCGGCGGGTGCGTTGGCGTCCTTGGGCGAGGCGAGCGCGGAGACGATGGTCAGCGTGGTGACGATGACAATGAGCGCGACAACGGCGGCGACGAGTAGCCCAATGCTGAGGCCTTGCCCGATGCTGTCGTCCCAGCTTTGCCAGAGCGTGAAGAAATAGCCTCCGAACACCACGCTGAGCGTGCTCAATGAGATCCAAGCACTCTTTTCCCGAATTGACATGTCACCCTCGTGTTTGCTATATCTGACGTTATGTAAAATATATCAAACATATAGTCAAGTATAGAGTGCATGCCGCGCGGCGCTTGTGGCGAGATGGTGGTTGGTGAGCTGAAAGAAAAATAAAAGGGGTCCGGCTGGAAGCCCGCAGTCCAAGAAAAGCAAATGCTTGCGCCTGCCGCGCCTGGCTAAGCGCTCCTGCGCAACCCATCGGGGGTTGGGGCTGGCATCGGCGTCGGCCGCCGCCTCGCAACGCGCAACGCTGCCCCAATCAATTGCGCGCGGTTTGTCGGCTTGACGATTTGGTCAGCGGCGCCGGCGGCGATCGCTTGCGCGCGGTTTTCCGCGACGGACACGACGATAATCGGGATGTCGGCGGTGGCGGCATCGCCTTGCAAGGTCTGCATCACTTCCCAGCCGGAGCGATCCGGCAAATAGATGTCGAGCAACACAAGCGCCGGCTTGCGGGTGCGCGCTGCGGCAATTCCGGACTTGGCGTCTTGGGCCAAGGCAATGGTGAAGCCAGCACCGCGCAACGCCCTTGCCGCAAGATCGCGCGCGTTGGCATCGTCCTCGATGATGAGCACGAGGGGGGAGTTGGACGTCTCTGCGTCCAACTCCAATGTCGGTGAATTGGCCGGCGAAAGATCGCGGCAATCGGCAGGAACGCGCAGTGTAAATATCGATCCTTTGCCGTACGTGCTCTCTACGGTGACATCGCCGCCGAGCAATTGCGCCAGCCGGCGTGTGAGCGCCAAGCCGAGGCCGGTGCCGCCGAAGTCGCGGGCAATGCTCGCATTTGCTTGCACGAACGGTTGGAACAGGCGCGCAAGCTGTTCGCCCGACATGCCTATGCCGGTGTCGCGCACACTGAACACCATTTGGTCAATGCCGCGATCGGTTTGGCGCGAATAGCTGAGTTCAACCTCGCCGTTCTTGGTGAATTTGCAGGCGTTGGACAACAGGTTCAGAAGGCACTGGCGAAGCTTGGTTGCGTCGGTGTAGGCGATTTGATCCGCCGTGACGCCAGACCAAACAAGCCGGCTGCCGTTTTTCTCGGCCAAGGCGCGCGCAATTGCGGCGAGCTCGGCGAGTTGATCGCCGATGTTGAGCTCCTCCGGCGACAATTCCATGCGCCCGGCTTCGACTTTCGAGAGATCAAGAACTTCGTTGACAAGAGTCAAGAGGTGTTTGCCTGCGCCCGTAATGCGGTTCAAGTCAGCGACAGTTGAGGTCGCGCCCTCCGCTTCAGCTTCTTCACGTAGCAATTCCGAATAGCCGATGATCGCATTGAGCGGCGTGCGCAGTTCGTGGCTCATATTGGCGAGGAACTCCGACTTCTGCCGGTTCGCATGTTCGGCGGTTTGCCTTGCTTCGTTGATCGCGACCGCTTGCCGACGCATCACTTGGCCGAGTTTGTGTCCGTAGAAAGTAACGCCAATCACCATCATGAGGATCAACGCGCCGATGAGCGCCTCGAAGTTGCGCATTTGGTCGGCGTTCGCCACTTGGCGGCTCAAGAAAACTGACTGAACCTCCTGCACTGCGTTGATGGCTTGCGAGATGGAGCGCGTGACGTTGGCATAGGTGCGATCCATGCTCGCCATACGCTGCCCGGCGGCGCGGCGGTTGCCTGCTTCGAGGTGACGGAAAATGAGTTCAGATTGCGCGACCATGGCTGTCATCGCCATGCGGGCATCGCTCAGCGCGCGTGTGATGTCGCTTCGTTGTTGGGAGTTGACGTTAGCGTTGAGCTCGCGCGCGATTATCGCGAGGCGCTGGTCGAAGGCGGTGACGGCTTGTTCGCGCCGCGCGCGCTCGGCGCCGACATCGCCGCTGTCGAACACATCATTGCCGGGCGCATTGGCGGCTTGTGCGAGATCGGACAATTCGGTGATGGCGCCGAGCCGCGCCGCCCATTCGCGGCTGCTTTCAACCGACTGGGTGTGGATGTTCATGAGATTGTGCGTGAGCGTGAGGCTCAACAACACGGTTACGAGATCGAACGCCGCTAGCGCGAAATATACTAGGTGCCAGCGCGGCGCGTTCCTCTTGGTTCGAAACAGGTTCATCGATTTTAGTCTTCCGACCGTCGGCAACGAGCTTTTGTCGAATAACTGTGGTTGTAGTAGGGTTAATGACTTGTCCGCTGCGGCACACAAATCCGCCAGCGTCACCGCCCCAAAAAAGCCTTAATCCTACCCCTTGCGGCGCTGCAACAAAGCGTGCATATCCCCGCGTTCGCCGGGCGTTAACCCGTCGAAACCTGTTCAAGACTGCAGGCGCCACGCAAATGGCTCGCCCGAAGGGGTTGTCATGTGCGCGGCTTAAATCGTTGAAAGCTTTAGGGCTTTCAGGGGCCGGCACGAGACAGATGCTGACGTTTTTCCGGGCGGGCTGTCAAGCCTGCTCTCAAAGGCGGGCTTCTGGGACAGGCAGCGCGGTTCGCGCGCCGTCCTCGGCTCTCCGCCGCGCACGGCCCGGTCGTGCGCCGCAAGGGTTCCGGATTGGCCGGGACCTTTTGAAGGAGACCGCAATGGATCGTGCTCAGAAGGCCGAAACGGTGGAATCGCTGAAAGGCGTATTCGCTGGGGCCGGGGTGATGGTGGTTGGCCATTATTCCGGACTGACCGTTGCGGAGATGACAGTGCTGCGTTCTCGGCTTCGCCAAGCCGGGGCCTCGCTCAAAGTGGTGAAAAACCGGCTGGTGAAACTGGCGATCGAGGGCACGCCCAAGGCTGCCGCCGCTTCCATGTTCACCGGCCCCATTGTGGTCGCCTATTCCAAGGATCCGATCGCGGCCGCCAAGGTCGCCGTCGCCTATTCCAAGGAAAAGGAAAAATTCGTCGTTCTCGGCGGACTTTTCGGCGATGAGCTGCTCGACAAGCAGGGCGTGACCGCTTTGGCCACGTTGCCTTCACTCGATGAGCTTCGTGGCAAGATCGTGGGCCTGCTTCAGGCCCCCGCGACCAAGATCGCCGGCGTGCTCGCAGCGCCGGGCGGCCAATTGGCGCGCGTGATCAACGCTTACGCCACGAAGGACGCCGCCTAATCCGTCATTTCCGCATACCGCAACACACAATCACCAAGGGGTGCACATACCATGTCGAAGCTTGATAAAATCGTAGATGAACTCTCGTCCTTGACCGTTATCGAAGCGGCCGAGCTGTCGAAGATGTTGGAAGAAAAGTGGGGCGTTTCCGCCGCAGCGCCCGTGGCTGTCGCCGCCGCCGCTGCCGGTCCCGCCGTCGCTGTCGAAGCGCAAACCGAGTTTACGGTCATGCTCACCGGCGCTGGCGATAAGAAAATCGAAGTGATCAAGGAAGTGCGTGCGATCACGGGTCTTGGGCTGAAGGAAGCCAAGGACCTGGTTGAAGGCGCGCCGAAGGCTGTGAAGGAAGGCGTGAACAAGGCCGATGCCGATAAGTTCAAGGCTCAACTTGAAAAGGCCGGCGCCAAGGTCGAACTAAAATAACTCGCACAGAGCAAGCGGAAGCCGGGGTCGTCGTCAGATGACTTCGCTTCCGCAATGCGCGCTTTAAAAGCGCGCCGAAGCGCCCGCCCGCCCGGGGCGCTTCAGTGGGGTCGGGCCGCGGCGCGAAGCGCGGTTTGAAGGGCGGATGGCGGCTCATGTGCCGCGCTGGCGGGCCTTATGGCCGGAGGTCCGCTTTGAGCGTGGCGCACGAAAGGAAGAGCGATGGCTCTGTCGTTTACGGGTAAGAAGCGCATCCGCAAATCGTTTGGCAAGATCCCTGAAATGGGGGCGATGCCAAACCTGATCGAGGTGCAGAAGAGTTCCTACGATCAATTCCTGCAAAAGGACCAGCGCTCCTACGAGCGCGCCGATGAGGGCCTGCAGGCCGTCTTCAAATCCGTGTTTCCGATCCGCGATTTTTCCGATCGCGCCGTGCTCGAATATGTGTCGTTCGAGTTCGAGGAGCCGAAGTTTGACGTAGAAGAATGTCAGCAGCGCGACATGACCTACGCTGCGCCGCTGAAGGTGAAGCTGCGCCTTATCGTGTTTGAAACCGACGAGGAGACCGGCGCGAAATCGGTCAAGGACATCAAGGAACAGGACGTCTATTTGGGCGACATTCCGCTGATGACGGACAAGGGCACGTTCGTCGTCAACGGCACTGAGCGCGTGATCGTCTCCCAGATGCACCGTTCGCCGGGCGTCTTTTTCGACCACGACAAGGGCAAGACCCACGCTTCGGGCAAGCTCTTGTTTGCGGCCCGGGTGATTCCGTACCGCGGCTCGTGGCTCGATTTCGAGTTCGACGCTAAGGACATCATGTTCGTGCGCATCGATCGCAAGCGCAAACTGCCGGCGACGACGCTGCTCTATGCGCTCGGCATGAGCAACGAACAGGTGCTCTCAACCTTCTACCAGACCTCCGTCTACAAGCGCACGCGCGCGGGCTGGACCACCAAGTTCCGCGCTGAGCGCTGGCGCGGGGTGAAGCCCAATTACGATCTGGTCGACGCCAAGACCGGCAAGATCGTGGCTGAGGCGGGCAAGAAAATCTCTGCTCGCAACGCCAACAAACTGGTCGAAGACGGCGTCGTCGACATCATGGTGCCGAGCGAGGACTTGTTCGATCGTTACATCGCCGAAGACATCGTCAATCCCGAGACCGGTGAAATCTACATCGAGGCCGGCGATTCATTGAGCGAAGATGTGCTCGCGACCTTGATCGAAGCTGGCGTCGATGACCTGCCGATCCTCGATATCGATCCGGTCACCAACGGGCCCTACATCCGCAATACTTTGAAGGTCGACAAGAACGAAAACCGCGAGCAGGCGCTGTTCGATATCTACCGCGTCATGCGCCCGGGTGAACCCCCGACCATCGACACCGCAGAAGTGCTGTTCAACGCTCTGTTCTCCGATGGCGAGCGGTACGACCTTTCAGCCGTCGGCCGCGTCAAGATGAACATGCGTCTCGGCCTCGATACCGACGACGGCATTCGCGTGCTCCGCCTCGAAGACATCCTGGAAGTGCTGCGCACGCTCTCCGACCTGCGCGACGGCCGCGGCGAAGTCGACGACATCGACAATCTCGGCAACCGCCGCGTGCGTTCGGTTGGTGAGTTGATGGAAAACCAATACCGCATTGGATTGTTGCGCATGGAACGCGCGATCAAGGAGCGGATGAGTTCGGTCGATATCGAAACCGTGATGCCGCACGATCTAATCAACGCCAAACCGGCGGCGGCGGCGGTGCGCGAATTCTTCGGCTCCTCGCAGCTGTCGCAATTCATGGACCAAACCAACCCGCTCTCGGAGATCACCCACAAGCGCCGCCTCTCCGCGCTTGGCCCGGGCGGTCTCACCCGCGAACGCGCCGGCTTCGAGGTGCGCGACGTGCACCCGACGCACTACGGGCGCATCTGCCCGATCGAAACTCCCGAAGGCCCGAACATCGGCCTCATCAATTCCTTGGCGACGCATGCACGCGTCAACAAATATGGCTTCATCGAGAGCCCGTACCGCAAGGTGTCGCACGGCAAGCCGTCGGACGAGATCGTCTATCTCTCGGCGATGGAAGAGGTGAAGCACAAGATTGCTCAGGCCAACGCCGTCATCGACGCCAAGGGAAACCTCGCCGAGGATCTGGTGCAAGCGCGCGAGAACGGCGAAGCTCAGCTTATCCCGCGCGAAGAGATCGACCTTATGGACGTGTCGCCGAAACAGGTGGTTTCGGTGGCGGCGGCGTTGATTCCGTTCCTTGAGAACGACGACGCCAACCGTGCGCTCATGGGCTCGAACATGCAGCGCCAAGCTGTGCCGCTATTGCGCGCTGACGCGCCAATTGTCGGCACCGGCATGGAAGGCACAGTGGCGCGCGATTCAGGCGCCGCCGTGCAAGCCCGCCGCACCGGCATCGTCGAACAGGTCGACAGTCAGCGTATCGTTGTGCGCGCCACCGAGGAACGCGACGCCGCCAAGCCAGGCGTCGATATCTTCCGCTTGCTGAAGTTTCAGCGTTCAAACCAAAACACCTGCATCACCCAACGCCCGATCGTGAAGGTGGGCGATATCGTCCATGAAGGCGACATCATCGCCGACGGTCCGTCCACCGAGCTTGGTGAATTGGCGCTGGGGCGCAATGTCCTGGTCGCGTTCATGCCGTGGAATGGCTACAACTTTGAAGACTCGATCCTGATCAGCGAGCGCATCGTCAAGGATGATGTGTTCACGTCGATTCACATCGAGGAATTCGAGGTCGCCGCCCGCGACACCAAGCTCGGCCCCGAAGAAATCACGCGCGACATTCCCAATGTCGGCGAGGAAGCGCTACGCAACCTCGACGAGGCAGGCATCGTCGCCATCGGCGCTGAACTTGAGCCAGGCGATATTCTCGTTGGCAAAGTGACGCCGAAGGGTGAATCTCCGATGACGCCAGAAGAAAAACTTCTGCGCGCCATCTTCGGCGAGAAGGCCTCCGATGTGCGCGACACCAGCTTGCGGTTGCCGCCGGGCGTCAATGGCACCATCGTCGAAGTGCGCGTGTTCAACCGCCACGGCGTCGAAAAAGACCAGCGCGCCCTGCAAATCGAGAAGGAAGAAATCGAGAGCCTCGCCAAGGATCGCGACGACGAGTTGGCGATTCTGGAGCGCAACATTTTCGGTCGCTTGCAGGAAATTCTTGCCGGCAAGAGCGCAGTCTCCGGCCCCAAGGGCTTCAAGAAAGGCGAAGTCACTCAAACCGCGCTCGACGATTTGTCCAAGGGCCAATGGTGGCAGATCGGTCTCGAAGATGAAGCGGCGATGGGCGAGATCGAGTCGCTGAAGAAGCAGTACGATGACGCCAAGAAGCGCCTCGACGCGCGCTTCCAGGACAAAGTCGAAAAGCTGCAACGCGGTGACGAATTGCCGCCTGGCGTGATGAAAGTGGTCAAGGTTTTCGTTGCGGTGAAGCGCAAGCTGCAACCGGGCGACAAGATGGCTGGTCGTCACGGCAACAAGGGCGTCATTTCCAAGATCGTGCCGATCGAGGACATGCCGTTCCTGGCTGACGGGACGCAGGTCGACATCGTGCTCAATCCGCTTGGCGTGCCTTCGCGCATGAACGTGGGTCAGATTCTGGAGACCCATCTGGGTTGGGCTTGTGCTGGGCTTGGCCGGCAGGTGCGCACTGCGCTCGATGTGCTCGAACGCGATGGCGACAGGAAGCCGCTCGAAAAGAAGCTGCGGGAAATCTATGGTCCCAACGCCGATTTGCCGAAAGAAACCGAGGATATTCGCGAGCTGGCGCACAACATCGAAAAGGGCGTGCCGGTGGCGACGCCCGTGTTCGATGGCGCCAAGGATAGCGACATTCGTGAAATGTTGCGGGCGGCGGGCCTTTCCGAAACCGGGCAGGTCATGCTGCACGACGGCCAGACCGGCGAGCAATTCAAGCGGGCGGTCACGGTCGGTTACATTTACATGCTGAAGCTGCACCATCTGGTGGATGACAAGATCCACGCCCGTTCGATTGGTCCGTACTCGCTCGTCACGCAGCAGCCCTTGGGCGGCAAGGCTCAGTTCGGCGGACAGCGTTTCGGCGAAATGGAAGTGTGGGCGCTCGAAGCCTACGGCGCCGCCTACACCTTGCAGGAAATGCTGACTGTGAAGTCCGATGACGTCGCCGGCCGCACCAAAGTCTACGAGGCCATCACACGCGGTCACGACACGTTTGAAGCCGGCATTCCGGAGAGCTTCAACGTGCTGGTCAAGGAAATGCGCTCGCTCTGCCTCAATGTCGAACTGGCGGACGGGCGCATCGCCAAGGCGGCCGAGTGATTGAAGGACGCGACCATTTTTCTCCCCCGTTTACGGGGGAGGTGATCGCGAAGCGATCGGAGAGGGCGGCTTTTGCCCCCTCCGTCAGCTTCGTTGAACGCTGCTCCGCTCGCGGAGAAGCACACTCATTCCAGGGAGCACTCCCAGCATGAACGCCATGAACCAAGACCTGATCAACGCCACCTTTAACGCCAATCAGCCGCCGGCGCCGGTGTTCGACCAGATCAAGATTTCGATCGCATCGCCAGAGCAAATCCGCGCCTGGTCGTACGGCGAAATCAAGAAGCCGGAGACCATCAACTACCGGACGTTCAAGCCCGAACGCGACGGGCTGTTCTGCGCGCGTATTTTTGGTCCGATCAAGGATTACGAGTGCCTCTGCGGCAAGTACAAGCGGATGAAGTACAAGGACATCATCTGCGAAAAGTGCGGCGTGCAGGTAACGCTGCAACGGGTGCGGCGCGAGCGCATGGGCCATATCGAGCTGGCCGCGCCGGTAGCGCACATCTGGTTCTTGAAGTCGCTCCCTTCGCGCATCGCGCTGATGCTCGACATGGCGCTGAAGGACATCGAGCGCGTTCTCTACTTCGAGCAATACATCGTGCTTGAGCCGGGCCTGACTCCGCTCGAAGCCAAGCAATTGCTGACCGAAGAAGCTTATGTTCAAGCCCAGGAAGAATATGGCGAGGACAGCTTCACCGCGACCATTGGTGCAGAAGCCGTGCGCGAATTGCTGATGGGTCTCAATCTGGAGAAAGAGGCTGAGAACCTACGCAAGGAAATCTCGGAGTGCACGTCCGAACTGAAGCCGAAGAAACTCGCCAAGCGCCTGAAGCTGGTGGAGGCGTTTATCCGCTCCGGCAACAAGCCGGAATGGATGATCCTGCAAGTTGTTCCGGTGATTCCGCCTGAGCTTCGTCCGTTGGTGCCGTTGGACGGTGGGCGTTTTGCCACCTCCGATCTCAACGACCTCTATCGCCGCGTCATCAACCGCAACAATCGTTTGAAGCGGTTGATGGAGTTGCGCGCGCCGGATATCATCATTCGCAACGAGAAGCGGATGCTGCAGGAAGCGGTTGACGCCTTGTTCGACAATGGTCGCCGCGGCCGCGTCATCACCGGCGCCAACAAGCGGCCGCTGAAATCGCTTGCCGACATGCTGAAGGGCAAGCAGGGCCGTTTCCGCCAGAACTTGCTCGGCAAGCGCGTCGATTACTCAGGCCGTTCGGTGATCGTGGTCGGTCCCGATCTGAAGCTGCATCAATGCGGTTTGCCTAAAAAAATGGCGCTCGAACTGTTCAAGCCTTTCATTTACGCACGGCTTGACGTGAAGGGCCTGTCCGGCACGGTGAAGCAATCGCGGCGTATGGTGGAGAAGGAGCGTCCCGAGGTGTGGGACGTGCTGGAAGAAGTGATCCGCGAGCACCCGGTGTTGCTCAACCGCGCGCCGACGTTGCACCGGCTCGGCATTCAGGCGTTCGAGCCGAAGCTGATCGAGGGCAAGGCAATCCAGCTGCATCCGCTAGTGTGCGCGGCTTTTAATGCCGACTTCGACGGCGACCAGATGGCGGTGCACGTGCCGTTGGCGCTCGAAGCACAGCTCGAGGCGCGCGTGCTGATGATGAGCACGAACAACATCCTCTCGCCGGCTAACGGCAAGCCGATCATCGTACCATCGCAGGATATCGTCCTCGGCCTCTATTATCTTTCGATCATGAAGGATCAAGAGCCAGGCGAGGGCAAGGCGTTCGCCGATATGGGCGAAATCGAAAGCGCACTCGAAGCTGGCGTGGTGACACTGCACTCGAAGATCAAAGCGCGCTACGAAACCGTCGATGAAAACAACAAGAAAGTACGGCTCACCATTGAGACCACGCCAGGCCGCATGAAGCTCGCCGAGTTGCTGCCGAAGCATCCGAAGATCAGCTATACGCTGCTCGAAACGACGATGACCAAGAAGGAAATCGGCAATCTGATCGACAACGTCTATCGGCATTGCGGCCAGAAGGCGACGGTGATCTTCGCTGACCGCATCATGCAGCTTGGTTTTCGCGAGGCCTGCAAGGCCGGCATTTCGTTCGGCATGGCCGACATGGTGGTGCCGAAGGCAAAGGAATCGTTGGTCGAAGATACGCGCAAGCGCGTCTTGGAATACGAGAAGCAATACGCCGACGGTCTCATCACCAAGGGCGAAAAGTACAACAAGGTCGTCGACGCTTGGTCCAAGTGCACAGATAAGGTCGCCGACGCGATGATGGACGAGGCCTCGCGCCCGACCAAGGACAAAGCTGGGCGCACCGGTGAACTCAATTCCGTGTTCATGATGGCGCACTCGGGCGCGCGTGGCTCGAAAAACCAGATGAAACAGCTGGCCGGCATGCGCGGGCTGATGGCCAAGCCATCGGGTGAAATCATCGAGACGCCGATCATCTCGAACTTCAAAGAAGGCCTCTCCGTGCTAGAGTACTTCAACTCGACCCACGGCGCCCGCAAGGGCTTGGCCGACACCGCGCTGAAAACGGCGAACTCCGGCTATCTGACGCGCCGCCTCGTCGACGTCGCGCAGGACTGCATTATCACCGAGGAAGATTGCGGCACTGAGGACGGCATCCAAATCGCCGCCGTCATCGATGGCGCCGACATCATCGTCAGCCTCGGGACGCGCATCCTCGGGCGCACAGCGGCTGTGGACATTGTCGAGCCGGGCACTGGCAAGATCGTGGTTCCAGGCGGAACGTTCCTCGATGAGGACACCGTGGTTGCGATCGAGAAGTCCGGCGTGCAGACGGTCAAGGTGCGCTCGGTGCTGACGTGCGAGACCCGTACTGGTGTTTGCGGCGCCTGCTATGGGCGCGATCTGGCGCGCGGCACGCGCGTCAATATCGGCGAAGCGGTGGGCGTCATCGCCGCGCAATCCATTGGCGAGCCTGGCACGCAGTTGACCATGCGCACGTTCCACATTGGCGGCGCCGCGCAGGTCGCCGAGCAATCGGTGATGGAATCGGCGCACGACGGCAAGGTGCGTCTGATCAATCGCAATACGGTAAAAAACGTCCACGGCGACCTCATTGTCATGAGCCGCAACATGCAGGTTGTGGTCGTCGACGCCGAAGACAAGGAGCGCCAAAGCTTCAAGCTGCCGTTCGGCTCGCGCCTTAAGGTGGACGAGAAGTCGAAAGTGGCGCGCGGCGACCGCATTGCCGAGTGGGATCCGTACGCTACGCCGATCCTCACCGAGCTCGCCGGCAAGGTGAAATTCGAGGATGTGATCGATGGCATCTCGGCGCGTGATGAGTTCGACGAGGCCACCGCCATTTCATCGAAGGTGGTAATCGACTGGCGCTCGACCGCGAAGGGATCGGAGCTGCGTCCCGCTATTGTCGTGCTCACCTCCAAGGGCGTGCCTGCCAGGCTCTCGAACGGAACCGACGCGCGCTACCCGCTTCCGGTTGGCGCCATTTTGTCGGTCGTCGACGGCGATGACGTTACCCCCGGTCAGGACTTGGCGCGCATGCCCACCGGCGGCGCGAAGACCCGCGACATCACTGGCGGCCTGCCGCGCGTGGCTGAATTGTTTGAAGCGCGCCGCCCGAAGGATCACGCCATCATTTCTGAGGGCGACGGGCGGGTCGAATTTGGCAAGGACTACAAAAACAAGCGCCGCCTGCGCGTGGTGCCGGAAGGCGATGATGCCGAGGCGATCGAGTACATGATCCCCAAAGGCAAACATATTCCGGTGCAGGAAGGCGACTTCGTGAAGAAGGGCGACTATCTGCTCGACGGCAACCCGGCGCCGCAGGACATCCTTTCGATCATGGGCGTCGAAGCGTTGGCCAATTACCTCGTGGAGGAAATTCAGAAGGTCTATCGTCTGCAAGGCGTGCCGATCAACGACAAACATATCGAAGTGATCGTGCGTCAGATGTTGCAGAAGGTCGAGGTCATGGAAGGCGGCGACACCGAATACCTGAAAGGCGAAGCGGTGGAAGCGCTCGACCTCGAAGACGAGAACAAGCGCGTTGTCGAGCTCGGCCTCAAGGGCGCCACGGCGCAACCGATGCTGCTCGGCATCACCAAGGCCTCGTTGCAGACGCGCTCGTTCATCTCGGCGGCGTCGTTCCAGGAAACCACGCGCGTGCTTACCGAGGCAGCCTCCTATGGCAAGGTCGATACGCTTGAAGGCCTGAAGGAGAACGTCATCGTCGGCCGGCTCATTCCGGCGGGCACTGGCGGGCAGTTGCGCCGTTACCAGAAGCTCGCCGCAGAGCGCGACGAATTGCTGGCGGTCGAACGCGCGCAAGACGCAGCACGCATCCAACGCGCCGAAGCTGCCGAATAAGTCTAGGGAACAGGAAACGCCTTGTGCGGAAACGGCCCGGCAGCAATGCCGGGCCGTTTCTTATTTGCCGCGTCTGCAATACGCTGGGACGCAATCTCGAATCGAGCAGGCGGCGAAATGACCAATCCAGTGTCCCAGGCGCTCCGGCGCGTGAAGCCATCGGCGACGCTGGCGATGAGCGCGAAGGCGCGCGCCTTGAAAGCGATGGGCCGCGACATCATTGCGCTCTCCGCCGGAGAGCCCGATTTCGATACGCCCGACAACATCAAGGAAGCCGCCATCCGCGCCGTTCGCGAAGGCAAGACCAAGTACACCGATGTCGACGGCATACCTGAGCTGAAAGACGCCATTGTCGCCAAGTTCAAGCGTGAGAACGGGCTCGTCTATACGCGCGCGCAGGTCAACGTTTCGCCGGGCGGCAAGGCGGTGATCTTCAACGCGCTGATGGCGACGCTCGATCCGGGCGATGAAGTGGTGATCCCGGCGCCATATTGGGTCAGTTATCCCGATATGGCGCTGCTCTGCGGCGGCGCGCCCGTGTTCGTCGACACTCGCGTCGAGGACGGATTCAAGCTGAAGCCAGAGAACCTCGCCAAGGCGATCACGCCGAAAACAAAGTGGCTCTTGCTCAACTCGCCCTCAAACCCGTCGGGCGCGGCGTACACTGCGGGTGAACTTCGAGCGCTCGCGGCGGTGCTGATCGACTTTCCGCGCGCGCAGATTCTCACTGACGATATGTACGAGCACCTGACCTACGGTGGCTTTCAATTCGCCACTATCGCTCAGGTCGAGCCCAGGCTCTACAACCAAACGCTGACGATGAATGGCGTCTCGAAGGCTTATTCAATGACCGGATGGCGTATTGGTTACGCTGCCGGGCCGGAATGGTTGATCAAGGCGATGGCCGGCGTGATGGGGCAGACGACGTCGAACCCATCGTCAATTTCCCAATGGGCTGCGGTGGAAGCGCTGAACGGCCCGCAGGATTTCATTCCGCGCAACAAGAAGACGTTCGAGGCGCGGCGCGATCTTGTGGTTTCCATGTTGAACCAGGCGCAAGGCTTGAACTGCCCCACGCCTGAAGGCGCATTCTATGTCTATCCCTCATGCGCGAAGCTGATCGCCAAGCAGACGCCGTCCGGCGTCATAATTGACAATGACGAGACATTCGTCACCCAATTACTTGAAAGCGAGGGCGTAGCGGTCGTACACGGAACCGCGTTTGGCCTAGGGCCAGCCTTCCGCATTTCCTACGCTACATCTACCGAGCAACTCGAAGATGCGTGCGCGAGGATCCAGAGGTTTTGCGCGAGCTTACGTTAGATCGCGCCGCCGCGGTCAATTTTCCAGCGCGAACCGCAATCCAGCTTTCGCTTCCAAGCGCGCAATCAGCGCAGCGCCCATGGCCGCGGCCGGCGTCCAGATCCCGCCAGGCGTGGTTTGACGCGACAGCTCTTGGGTGAGGCAAAGCGCGGCTTCCGAAATCATCTTCGAGGTCGAGCCGTATCCCGGGTCCTTATCGCCGCTGACTACCGCGCGCAGGACGCGTCCGTCCGGCATGTCGCCGACATAGAGCACTTCATAGGAGCCGGTTTCACGCTCGTGCTTGGATGGGCCTTGGCCCGGCTTCGGCAGCGCGAAGCGGCGCAGCAGCGCGCGTGTTGGCGCAAAGCCGAGCAAGCCCAGTTGCATACTCATCTGGCTCAAAGCGGCCTTGGCGCGGCGCTCACCAGAGGCGCCGTCGCCCATTATCTGCATTTCGTCGTAAGTGAAATCGCGACCGTAGCGAAATTGCGTCAGCGCATTGGTGCGGTGCACGTTCTTGGTGTTGATCGGGGCCATGACGAACGGCGCCGACCAGGAGGGGATGTCGCTTTCGTAAAGCACGCTGTCGCCGCGCGGTTGGCGAACGCTGGGCGGCGCGGCGACGAGCGCGTAAGGATTGGTCATGGTCACGGTGATGCTCGGATCGGCGCGGCCAGCTTCGAGCGTTGCGAGCATGCTCGCCATGGTGCCGCCGGAAAAGCCGCCTTTCATGGTGCGGACGCGCCCGCGCACGCGCGGACAAGGCGCCCCGAAACGCTCAATCGCCTGCTGCTGCAAGTAAAATACGCCGCAATCGAAGGGGATGGAATCGAAACCGCATGAGAACACAATGCGAGCGCCGGAGGCTTTCGCTTGCGCCTCGTAGGCCGGGATCATCGCCGCCATCCAGGCCGGCTCGCCGCAGAGATCGACATAATCGGTTCCGGCCTTGGCGCAGGCCGCGACCATCGGCTCGCCGTAAAGCTGATAAGGGCCGACCGTGGAGATGATCGCGCGGGTTCGGCGCGCCAGCGCTTCAAGGGATTGCGCATTCGAAGCGTTGGCTTGGATCAAGGCTAAGCTCGCCGGTGCGCCGATCTCGGCTCGCACCGCCTCAAGCTTGGCCAGATCGCGCCCCGCCATCGCCCAGGCGACGCTTTTGCCCACACCGTAAGTCGCCAACATATGCTCGGCAACGAGGCGGCCGGTAAATCCGGTCGCGCCATAAACGACGATCTCAAATTCCTTTGCGGTCACGGGCGCCTCCGAGTTCGACTTTCGGTGCGCCTATGCGCGCGGTCAAGCGGCGCCGTGGCGGCACGGCTTTGCTTCACGCGCCGCGGTAGTTACGGTGACGCTCATGCCGCCGCTCGCCATCGCCGCCGCGCTCAGCTCGGCGCTTATCCACGCCAGCTGGAATGCCGCGCTGAAAGGCGGAACAGACCGCGTGACCGACGCCTTCCTCGTCGCCGTGGGCGGTTTGCTGACGGGCGCGGTGTTGATCTTGCTGCTGGGCGCGCCGGCGCCAGCGGCGTGGCCGTATCTTCTGGTCTCCGTCTGCATCCACCTCACCTACTGGATCACGCTGTTCAAGGGCTACGACGCGGGCGATCTTTCCCACATCTACACGCTCTCGCGCGGCTCGGCGCCGTTGCTGGTCGCGCTGGGCGCCGGGCTTATGGCGCACGAAAGTCCGCCACCCGTGAAAATTCTGGGCATCGCTCTGGTGTCCGCCGGTGTGCTTGTCGTGGGCGTGAGCCCGCGCGCGCCGCTCAAGGCAAGCCTCTGGGCGCTGGCGACAGGCGTGTGCATCGCTTCCTATTCGCTCATGGACGCGCTCGGCGCGCGTGTTGCCGGCAATCCTGTGCTCTATCTGGGCTGGACCACGGGGCTGATGTCGATCCCCATGGTGGGGTTCGCGCTTTGGCGGCGGGGCGCGAGGCCCTTGCTTGCGGCGGCCGCAATTGCGCCGTGGCGCGGCATCGCCATCGGCGTGATCAGTTTCGCCGGCTATGGCCTGGTGCTTTGGGCGCAGACTTTCGCACCAATCGCCCAGGTGACGGCGCTGCGAGAGACCTCCGTGGTGTGGGGCGCCTTCATAGCGTTCTTGTTTCTGCGCGAGCGCTTGGGACTACGGCGCTGGATCGGCGCGGCGATTGTCGCCGCTGGCGCTGGCTTGATCGCGTTTGCGTGAGTAAGCTGGCCAGCAATGGCCGACCTCCACATCATCCGCATCGACGACGCCAAAGCGCTGGTGCGTGTTGGCGTGCCCGATCCTGAGCGCGCCAGCGTGCAAGAGGTACGCATTTGCGTGGCTTTGGCGCTTGGCGCGCCACCCGACTATCCCGCGCACGATCGTATCGCCGCCACCATCGACTACGACCGCATCCTGCATTTCATTCGTGACGACTTAGGCGCGCCCGCGCATCTGATCGAAACGCTGGCTGATCGCGTCGCCGGGCATTGCCTATCGCTGTCGCCGCGCGCGCTCTGGGTGGAGGTGACAGTGAAGAAGCCATCGGTGCTGTCGGGCGATGGGCTGGTGGCGGTGACGATACGGAGGGAGCAGGGATGAGCGCACCGATGAACTGGGCGCTCGTCACTGGCGCGGGGCGCCGCCTGGGCCGCGCGGTGGCGCTTGATCTCGCGCGCGCTGGGTGGGGCGTGGCGGTGCACTACCGGAACTCCGCGAGCCCAGCAGAAGCCGTGGCGAACGAAGCGAGGGCAGCCGGCGGCAACGCGGTGATCGTCGGCGCAGATCTGGACGATGCGCCCGCGCGCCACGCATTGATTACCCACGCAGCGCAGAAAGCCGGCGCGCCTTTGTCGGCGCTGGTCAATTGCGCGGCGATGTTTGAGCATGACAGCATCGATTCGCTCACCGAAGAAACGCTGCATCGCCACATTGCAGTCAATACGCTTACACCTGCGCTGCTGGCGCGCGAGTTCGCCGAAGCTTTGCCGGAGGAGGCGCGCGGAAGCGTGGTGAACTTCCTCGACTTCAAACTGGCGAGCCCATACCCGGATCATTTCTCCTACACGCTGTCGAAATACGCGCTCGCTGGCGCCACCGAGCTACTGGCGCGCGCGCTGGCGCCGCGCGTGCGGGTGAACGCGGTCGCGCCTGGCTACGTGCTGGCCGCGCCGGGGCAGAGCGATGCGGATTACCAGCGCCTACACGACGACACGCCGCTGCGCTACGGCCCAACGCCGGATGACGTGGCAAACGCCGTGCGCTTCCTGATCGAGAATGAGGCCGTGACCGGACAGACGATTTATGTCGACGCGGGCCGGCGGTTTCGAAATTACGAGCGGGACATGGGCTTCATGTGATTTTCGCGCGAGCCGGCAGCAAGCGGGGATTGCGCAACAGTGCCGCAGAGACCAACGAAATCACCACGCCAACCGGAAAAATTTCGATGAAGGACATCGGCAGGCGGAACAAAGGGTCTGCATATTGCACTTTGAATGCCTCCATTTCAGCGGTAAGGCGCTCGAGGGCGGCCGGGGACGCGCCCTTGGCGCGTTCGGCCTCGATCATGGCTGCAGTGTAGTTGTCCATGAAGTCGTTATCGGTTGCGGCGAGGGTGATTTCCCAGCCGATGACGTAGATCAAGCCGGCCACGACGCTGATGCCCAGCCCGATCAGCAAGGCCGGCAGGAACTTGATCACGCCGCCCAGAACGCGGTCGCGGTGGCGCTTCACGCCAACAAAGATAAGACTCAGCGCCAGCATCATCATCAGATAGCCGGCAAGCGGCGAAGAGTGTGCGCCTCCGGGCTCGGCCAGCGCCAACATCAGGAACATCGGCACGGCGACGATGAGACCGGCGGCGATTCCGAAGATCAGAATCGAACGAAGCATGGCTTAATCCTCCATCGGCTTGGGCTGCCAGAGTTCAATCTTGCGGCCCTCAGGATCTAAGATGTGCGCGAAGCTGCCCATGGCTTCTCCGGGGATCAATTTCACCGGAATTACGCCGTGCTCGGCGCAGCGCGCCAACATGGCGTCCAAATCATCGACCATCAAATTGAACATGAACTCGTTCTCTGACGGCGCAAAATGGTCGGTGTCTGCCTTCATGGCGCTGAACACCGTGGCGGCGCCCGGCCATTCGGCGGTTTTCGCCGCGGGAAACACCACGCCGCCCCAGGGCAAGATTTCCAACCCGAGGACGCGCTGGTACCAATCCATGAGCGCGCCGGGATCACGCGCCTTGAAGAACAACCCGCCAACACCTAGCACCTTCGCCATGTTTGTTTCTTCCATACGCGGATAGAGTCGACCGCGTTGGCTTCGTTGATTGCATTGTCGCGCGCGCATTCGCAATCGCCCAAAAGGGTGATTGCGCCGAAATCACCCAAACACATTACGCGATAAGCCCGAGGTCCCGCGCACGCAGGATGGCTTGCGTGCGCCGCGCAGCTTCGAGTTTTTCATAAAGCCGAGCGATGTGGGTTTTTACCGTGTTGGGTGAGAGGTTGAGCTGGTTGGCTATTTCCTTGTTGGAGCGTCCGGCCGCAAGCAGCCGCAGCACTTCGTATTCGCGCTCGGTAATTCCGAGCGAGGCCTGGGCGCGAGTATTGGGTTCGAACGCGACTGTTTGGGTTTGCGTCCGGAACAGCCTCGCGCCGACCCAAATCCCCAGCGCCATGAACGCAACGGCGATCAGCGCGATATAGATCTCGCTGGCGTGGGCGCGCGCCCAGATCTGGTACTCCAGCCATTGCAGCGCCACAGCGCCCAAAGCCAACGCCAGCCCATAGATCAGCACCGTCCTCAGCATGGCGCCAAGTCTAGGAAGCGCGCATCGCCGGCGCCAGTGGAACGCGCGTCGTGCCTCAGGTCACAGCGATAAGGCCTTTGCCCCACTAGATTTTATTCATCGGATCGATGGTGATCCGGAGAAACCAAAACGGAGCCGCAAATGACCAAGTTTTACGCCCTGATCGCCGCCCTGGCCGTGTTCGCCCCCGTAGCCTTCGCCACCTTGACCCAGGCCGCCCAAATCGTCGCCTAAGCCAAAACCCAGCCACCAGGAGCCCGCCATGACCAAGTTCTATTCCCTGATCGCCGCCTGTGTCGCGTTCGCCCCCTTCGCCATGGCCACGCTCAGTCAAGCCGCTCAAATCGTCGCCTAAGGCGCTGAATTTCAAAGGTTGATTATGCAAGTCCAAGAGGGATGAAGAGCGCCGGGTCGCACCGGCGCTCTTGGTCTTTAAGAGCCCATAGTTCTTGTATTGTTCCACTTATAGGACTAATATCCTATAAATGACTCGCCTCCCTCTCCCGCACGATCCGCTGAAGGGCCGCGGCGCCCGCACCAATGCCAGCGGCCGTTATGAGCGCTTTGCGCGCGAGGCTTTTGACGATGGCTGGGCTGACGAGGACATCGCCCGTCTGGAGACGATCGTCACCCCGGAACTGGCCAAGTCGATCATCTCCACCAACCAAAGCCCCGACATCTCCTTCGACCAATCGATCAATCCCTATCGTGGCTGCGAGCACGGCTGCGTCTATTGTTACGCGCGTCCCAACCACGCTTATGTGGGCCTGTCGCCGGGGCTTGATTTCGAGACCAAGCTGTTTGTGAAAGCCAACGCGGCCGAATTGCTGGAGCGCGAATTCGCCAAGCCAAGCTATCGCCCGCGTACGATCATGCTGGGCGGCGTCACCGATATTTATCAGCCGATCGAGCGCGGCTACGGCATCACCCGAACGCTGCTGGAGATCATGTATCGCTGGCGCCATCCGGTGGCGCTGATCACCAAATCGCAGCTGGTGATCCGCGACATCGATGTGCTGTCGCGCTTGGCGCAGCGCGGCCTGGTGAAAGCGGCGATCTCGGTGACGACTTTGGATCGGCGCATCTCGCGCGTGATGGAGCCGCGCGCGGCGGCGCCGCACCGGCGCATCGAAACCATCCGCGCCCTCGCCGAAGCCGGCGTGCCGACGACGGTGATGGTCGCGCCGATCATCCCCGCCATCAACGATTCTGAGATCGAGGCGATCTTGGAAGATGCGGCGAAGGCGGGCGCCAGCGCGGCGGGTTATGTGGTGCTGAGGCTGCCGCTTGAGATCAAGGATTTGTTCCGCGAGTGGTTGCAGCAGCATTTCCCAGATCGCGCCACGCGGGTGATGTCAATCGTGCGGCAGATGCGCGGCGGGCTCGATTACGATCCAGAATGGGGCAAGCGCCAGCGCGGCGAGGGCCCGTATGCGCGCCTCATCGCCGACCGTTTCGTACGCGCATGCCGACGCTTAGGCTTGGACAAACCGCGCCTTTCGCTCGACCACACCCAATTCACGCGGCCAGTGGATTTTGGCGGTCAGCCGGATTTATTTGCGATGAACGACGAGGGCTAGAGCATAATCCACTCAAATTGAATCGACTCGCTCAATTGTCCCCGTGCTCCCCCGATTCGCGCGCGCCACCTCCCCCTGGCGGGGGAGGACGAGCGTAGATCGCCGCAATCGATCTTTCGATAGCGCGCGCCATTCGGAACTGAACGCGCTCTAGCCGTTCAATTGGCCGCGAGTTTGAGGATTGTGGCCGTGAGTTGATCGGGTTGCGAGAAATAGGCGGAGTGGCTGGCGGCTATGCTCTCCACGCGATCGACCTTGGTTTCGCCCAGCAGGCGGTCTTGTAGAGCAAGCGACACGGCGAAGTCCTCGGTCAATCTGATGTAAGCGCGCGGCACGCGGCCATAACGCGCTTGCGTCAGGTTGAGGCGAGTCAAAGCGGGACGAGCCGGCTCGCGTGTTAGAAGCGCGCGCGCCAGCGCGATGTCGTCGTCACAGCAATCGGCGTAGAGCGCTTCGCGATAGGCTTCGGGCTTGAGCCAATCCCACATTCCAAGCCGGTTGACGTCGACCTTGCCGAGAAGCAGCGAGTGCTTATCCGGGACGTAGTCGAGCACGCGTTTGCCCGACGCCAGCATGAACGATGCAAGATAGATCGTGCGCTCAATTCTGTCCGGTGCCCGCTCGGCGAGGCTGGAGGCGACGATGCCGTTGCGGCTATGGACGACGATAATGGTCTTTTGGTCGGGGACGAGCGCCGCCTCCGCCGCGCGCATCATATCGCCAAGACCGACGCGAGCGGGGGCCGCCGGTGCGCGCCCGCGACCGGGAAGGTCGATCGCCAGGGCTTGATGCCCAGCAGCCTCGATGCGCGGCAAAATCTTGTGCCAGCACCAGGCCCCGTGCCAGCTGCCGTGTAGGAATAAGAACCGCGCCACTATTTTTCTCCGGGTCAGAGCATCGGCTGCACTTAGCTATGGCGCGGGTGCGGGCGCTGGCCGTTTTCGGTCACGACGGCAAATTGGGCGGGCGCTGTGTAAACGTTGGGCCGGCGGGGATTTTGCAATTGGCCTCGCGCCGTGGCTCACGCTAAGAAGCCGCAAAGGCAGGGAGACACGCCATGCGCACCGACAATCAGGACCCTTCGGGCAATATGCGAGATCGCGGTCGCGGCGGCGGTGGCGCGGTTGGCGCGGGGCTCGGCGCGGGCGCTTTGTTCGCCATCGTGCGCCGTATTGGCATTCGCGGCACGCTGATCGCGGCGGTCGCCTTGGGCGGGATTTATTTTCTCAACCCGTTTGGCATCCGCGATGCGGTGTTCGGCATATTGTTCGGCGGCGTGCCAGGGCAAACTCAAACCACCGAAGGCGCGGGCAATGTCTGCGATACCCAGGCGCAGGCGTGTGATTTCTCCGCCCGCATCCTGGGCTCAACCGAGGATGTCTGGAACGCACAGTTTCAGCAGGGGCGGTTGCCGAATTACGGCGCGCCGGCGGGCGCGTATCAAGAGCCGGTGCTGAACGTGTTTGCGAACAGCGTATCGACCGCGTGCGGCGAGGCGCCCTCTGCGGTGGGCCCGTTCTACTGCCCCGGAGATCGTCAGCTTTACATCGATCCTAGTTTTTATGAAGTGATGGCCAGCCGACTCAACGCGCCTGGAGATTTCGCGCAAGGCTATGTCATCGCCCACGAAGTCGGCCACCACGTGCAAAATCTCATCGGCGCGACGCAGCAGCAAGTGAACGGTGAAAGCGCGAATCAAACCTCGGTGCGTATGGAATTGCAGGCCGATTGCTTTGCCGGCGTCTGGGGTCACCAGGAGCGCGCTGATCTCGCCATTGACGAAGCGGATTTACGCGAAGCGCTCAACGCCGCCCACCAGATCGGCGATGATACGCTAACCCAAGGCCGCGCCGACGAGCGTCAATTCACCCATGGCACAAGCGCCCAACGCATGACCTGGTTCCGCCGCGGCTTCGATAGCGGCGACGCGCGCCAATGCGATACGTTCGCGGTGCGCGATTACGGGCGGCTTTGAGTGCGTCCAGTTTGGCTTGCGCCCCGATCCGGCCTATGCTAAGGCATATGCCTTATCGGAGGTGAGTTGTGACTGCCGGACGCAGGGTGAAAATCTTCAAGAACGGGCGCAATCAGGCCGTCCGCATCCCCCGGGAGTTTGAGCTTCCCGGCGAGGATGCGATTATGCGCAAGGAAGGTGAAAGGCTCGTCATCGAGCCCGCCCTCCCGCAATCGCTGCTGGCGGTTTTGTCCACCTTGCAGTCGCTGGACGAGGAGTTTCCCGCGATCGAAGACTTGCCGCTTGAGCCAGTCGATCTGTGACCGCCCGGTTCTTGCTCGACACCAACATTGTCTCCGACCTCATTCGCCATCCGCGGGGGCTTATCGCGGCGAAGGTCGCCGAAGTCGGGGAACGAGAGATCGCCACGAGCATTATCGTGGCAGCCGAGCTTCGATACGGCGCGGCAAAGAAAGGCTCACCGAAATTGTCCGCGCAATTGGAGGCGGTGCTCGGGGCGTTGGACGTGTTGGCGTACGAGGCGCCGGCGGACATGGCCTACGGTGAATTGCGCGCTGCGCTTCAGAAGGCCGGCGCCCTGATCGGACCGAACGACCTTCTGATCGCCGCACAGGCGTTGGCGCTGGATATGATCGTGGTGACGGACAATGAGCGAGAATTTGCGCGCGTCGATGGCCTCAAGATCGAGAATTGGTTGCGCTGAGCGCGCTCACGCCTCCCAATCTGCCGCCTGATCGATCAGGAATTGGCGGAAGGCGGCGATGCGTTTGGAGCGCTTTAAGTCGCTTGGATAGATGAAGTAAACCTCGAACGAGGGCCCCGGCAGGTCGGGCAACACCTTTACGAGATGGGGGCTCTCACGCGCCATGTAATCTGGCACGCTGGCGATGCCGAAGCCGGATTCCACCGCGCGCAACATGCCGTAGACATTGTTGATCTCCAGCAGCGGCGGGCGGGGCTTTGCGTCCTCGCGGCCCGCGCGCTGGGCCCAATCCAGTTCACGCATCGGCGTCGGCACGCCTTGCTGGTAGGCGATGATGCGGTGGGTATCGAGGTCCTCGACCTGCTTCGGCGTGCCGTGCTTTTGCAGATACCCCGCCGACGCATAAAGGCTGACGCGCACTTCGAACAATTTACGTTGGATGAGATCAGCATGCGTCGCGGCCCATAATCTTATCGCGCATTCCGCCTCCAACTTCAGCAAATCGTATTCGCGATCATCGAGCAGGATTTGCAGGCGCGTTTCGGGGTAGGTGTCGGCGAAAGCGCCGAGCCGGGGCGCAAGCCAGGTGGCGCCAAAGGCGATCGGCGCTGTGACTTTCAAATCGCCAATGACTTTTTCGCGCGCGTCCTTCAGTGTCGATTCCGCGATCACCGCCGCGCCTGCCATTTCGCGGGTGAACTCCCGGAGCGCCATGCCGGGCCCGGTCAACAACAGCCCGCGCGCATGGCGCTGAAACAGCGGCACGCCAATGTCGTTCTCCAGCGCCGCGATTTGCCGGCTGACGGACGATTGCGACACGCCAAGGCGCTCGGCGGCCGCAGTCAGGCTGCCGGTCTCCGCCGCGAAGTGAAAGGTCTTGAGCTTGTCCCAATCCATCGTCGCCACGGCCAAGCTCCCAAATGGCGCCCATTTGGCGACCCTCACCTTGCAATATTGCATAGCTCAGGAGCGGGGTCGAGCGAGCGGTATGATCGGCGCCGCCAAGCGCCATTTGTGTCGAAGTGTTTCAGCCTTGAGGCATGGCTGAAATCTTTGGATGCCAACGTCCGCCGGCTTGGAGGGCGGCGATGCAATCAAACCTGGTGACTCTGATTTTAGGCGTGGTGGCGTTGGGGCTATTCGCGACTCCGTCTGTCGCGATTGTTGTGCGCCACGACGTCGAGCAAGCGCAATTCTATGCTGATCCGGCCGATTATCCCGCAGTCTTCGGGTTGCTGCGCACTCGGCGGGGTTTTTGGGATTGCCCAGCGATCTTGATTGCGCCGCGCTGGGCGGTCACAGCGGGACATTGCGCCAGCGCCCCGCGCATTACCGATGGCATGCGGAGCGGCAGCTACGCGGTGGACATTGGCGGACGCGCAAACGCGATCGACAGAATTGCGCCCTACCCGGGCGGCGCTGACATCGCCTTGCTCCACTTGTCCTCGCCCGTCACAGATATCGCGCCGGCGCCGCTCTATGAGGGCTCGGACGAACTCGGCAAGACCGTCGTGATGTTGGGTTGGGGGGACGCCGGAGACGGCGTGCAAGGCATTGTCGGCCCGGATGGCCAATTCAGGCGCGCCACCAATGTCATTGACCAAGCCGAGGGTGATATCGTGTCGTGGACGTTCAGCGATCCGCGCGCGGCGCACTCGGACGTGACAGCGCTCGAAGGCATAAGCGGTCCGGGCGATAGCGGGGGGCCAGCGTTGATTGAGGTGAGCGGCGCATGGCGCCTCGCGGGCATCAGCTCCGGGCAGGACCCAATGGGCCATGCGCGTGGCAGCTATGGCGTGCGCGAATTCTATGTGCGTATCTCCGCTGTGCGCGCCTGGATAGTGCAAACCACACGCGGCCAGTAGCGCATCGACTGCCGGCGCCCTCGCCGGCCACTGCAGCGCATGCCGGGCAGAGGCGCCTGCGGTCTAGGTCAAACCGCTGCCGTTTTCGCCCCTGCATGCTCCATCCCCGCTAATCACATGTTCACCAGACGCGAATACGCGCCTCGGGCTCAAGGTAGAGCGCGTCCCTGGACCCGATCTCGAACGCACGTCCCCATGCGTCGGAATTGCGAACCAAATTACTTCGGCATTGCGGAGGGGCATGATTGTCGGTCGCGATCTGCTGACGCAGCGCGGCCTCGGTTTGCAGCCGCCGCCATCTTTGCGCAAAGGCTACGAAGAAACGCTGTTCGCCCGTTAGGCCGTTTCTAACTCTGTCGCGCCTTCCGTGCAGCGAGAGGAGATAGGCGTCGTGGGCGATCGCCAGCCCTGCGAGGTCGGAGACGCTTTCGCCCAACACCTGCGCGCCATTCCCGCAGGCGTCCGGCATTGGGCAACAAGCGTCCAGTTGCGCAGCGAGGGGGGCGGTGGCGGCGCGGTAACGCGCGAGATCGTCCGCCGTCCACCAAGGCGACAATCGCCCGCGTGCGTCATAGAGATTGCCCACGCCGTCGAAACTGTGACTGATCTCATGGGAGATGCCGGCGCCAGCTGAACCATAGTTGGAAGCTGCGTCTCCGGCTGCATCAAAATAAGGCGGCTGCAACAAGCCCGCCGCGAACTGCATCGAGTTCGGGCTGATATTCAAAATTGCGCCGACCATCTGCGGGTGGAGCCCGCCTGCCCATTCGTCGGGATCGACAGGGTGGCTGAGCTTTTCCAATTCGCGGCGATAGGCGAAGGCCTCCGCGCGCTGCTGGTTGCCGAAAGCGTCGCCGCGCACGATCACGAGATTCGAATAATCGATCCAGTTTTCGGGATAGCCCAGCCCTACGCTGAGCGCCTCCAACTTCGCCAAGGCGCTGGCCCTGGTCTCCGGCGACATCCAAGTCAGGTTCGTGATGCGCGCGCGGAAAGCGATCCGGATGTTGTCCACCATTGCTGTGGCGGCGTCTCTGGCTCGCGGCGAAAAATAACGCGCGACGTACAATTGACCAACCGCGTCGCCCAGCGCGGCCTGTGTGGCGGCAACCGCAAGTGGCCTGCGGTCAGGCGCCAGCACCGCAGGCGCGCCCGCCAAACCCGCTTCGAAGACGAAACGCTCATCGGCGACAACGCTTGGCAGCACCGGCGCATAGTGCTCGACGAGGTGGAAGGCGAAATAGTCCTTCCACGCTTCAATGGGATGCGCTGAGACGAGTGCGGATCCGCCAATCACCGCCTGCGGCTGCCAGACGACAAAGCTCGCTGCCGCCTCCAGACCCGCAGCTGAGAAAAAGGCGTCCCAGTCAAGACCAGGCGCATTGACTGCAAAATCGGCGCGGCGCCACGTGTTGTCGGTCTTGAACACGTCATCGGTATCGGCGCGCGACGCATGGGTTCCGGCAATGGCGATCTCCAAATCCAGGACGCGCCCGGCGCGGGCCTTCGGCTGGTCAAGCCCAATCACGCGCAAAACGTTGGCGATGTGCGCCCGATAGAGCGCCCTGCGCGCGGCGCGTTCCGGCGAGGAATCGAGATAGCCGTCGGCTTCGGTCAGTCCCAATCCACCTTGCACCAGATGGGCCGCGTGATGGTCGGAATCGTGGAAGCCTTGGTGAATCCACACCCCCCAAAGGCTCTCGGTCTGCTGGTTGGCGCCGTCGTCGAGGCGAAGCGTCCGTCCGAGATGCGCAGCCAGCGCTCTGCGATCTGCGATCGCGGCAATCACGGCAAGATCGCCAGCGAGCGGCGCGAGGCCCCTGGCCTCGATGCCGGCCGCATCCAATCGAGCGGCGTAATAATCACCTACGATGCGCGCAAAGGCCGGGGCTCTGCGGCGCGCGCGCGCCGATGTCGCTGCGGACGCGCCTTCGATCAATTCCCGCACCCGACGCACATTTTCCGCACGCAGCATGGACGTGGTGTCCACCCTTGTCACGCCATCGGGCAGCGTCGTTGCAGCGATCCAAGGTCCATTGGCGTAGCCGTAGAAATCGTCGCCGGGCCTGATCGATGGATCAACGTTGGTGCGATGCGCGGCTTCTCGGGTTTGCGCGAGCGCCGCGCCCCTGACTGTCGCCCCCACGAGCGCCGCCAGAATGATGGCGCCCAGGATTCCCGTGCGAGCGTTAGACATGACTAGCTCCATGATCAAGTTTCACTGCGGCCTTGAGCGCGTCGATCAGCCAACGGCCCTCGACGATCTCAGCGAATTCACTGTGCAAATCGCTGAGCGCTGCGGTGTGGACATCTTCAGCCAGGCGGATTTTCCCGTTGAGGCCGATGCGATCGAACGTTGCCGTTGCGTCCGACGCGACGAAGCTTTCAAAGCCCAAATTGCCGGCCATTCGCACGGTCGTGGAAATGCAATGATTGGTGGTCAGGCCCACCACCGCCAGCGCGCGCACGTCCATCGCGCGCAGCTCGTCCTCGAGCCGGGTTCCGATGAAAGCGCTGTTGACGGTTTTTCGAAAAACCCGCTCGTTGGCTAAAGGGCGCGCCTCTGGCTTTACAGCGTTGCCCGGGGCGCCGGGCCGAAACCTCCCAGCAACCCCCTGAGAATCGTGATGCACATGGATCACCGGGGCGTTCGCCGCGCGCCATGCCGCGATCAGGGCCGCTACAATCGCCTCGGCGCCGGGATTGTTGCGCGGCCCCCACGCGGGATCGTCAAATCCCGACTGCATATCGACCACCAAAAGGGCAGTGTTCGGGGGGAGTTTTTTCACGCGCATCAATCCTGTTGCCTGATTGAACTTGATGCCGAATGCCTCGGCGGCCAAAACAGCGATGGAGGCATCGGAGAGACCGATGGGATGGGATGACTAAGGACCTGGAAGTGCGCCATTGCCGTGTGCTCCTCGCGGTGGCGGATGCGGGCGGCGTCGCGGCAGCCGCGCGCGCGCTGGGCGTCGCCCAATCGACGGTCTCGGAAACACTGCTCTCCTTGGAGAGACTTCTCGGCGCGCCGGTCACTATGCGCCGCCCCGGTCGCGGTGCGGCGCTAACCGCCGCCGCCGAGGCGCTGATCCCTCACGCGCGATCGCTGATCTCTACTTCGGAGGCTGCGTTAGCGGCCGTGGCTTCGCAAGGGCAGCGTGCGATCCTCCTTGGCGCCGTAGAATCGATCAGTTCCTTCCTGCTACCTGGACCTTTGAGCGCGTTTCGACTGCAACGGCCCGATATCGACGTGCGCATTTCCATCGGATTGTGTGAGGATCTTCGAGGTCGGGTTGGGCGCGCGGAACTCGACGCAGCGTTGACCATCGAAGGCGTCGCACAACAGCGAGCGGAGGGCGACATTGGCGCACGGTCGCTGACGCCGCTTCGGTTCATCGTCTCACCGCATCATGCATTGGCCCACAGCGTCGTGATGCATCGCGATCTTGAGCAGCGGGCATTCCTCCTCGCAGATCACGAAGGCGCCTTCTATGCGCTCCTTGATTCCTGGCTGGGCAGCGGCGGGCGCCCGCCGCGACTTGAGTCGGCGGGAAGCATTGATGGTGTGAAACGCGGGGTTCTGAGCAGCGACGCCATTGGCGTGCTCCCCGACTATTCCGTAGCAGAAGAGCTCTCAGCAGGCTCGCTTGTAGCCTTGAAACTCCATGATCCAGCGCCCTCGGTGTCATTTCGTTTGACAACACTGAAGCCGCCACAGGCCGGATCCCCTTTCGCCAGTTTGATCGGGCAAATCCTCGACGCGATCCCAGAGTTGGAGTCACGATCAATGGCGCCGTAGCAGCTAAGTTGTTTTCAAGCCGCAGCTGTGCTCGCGCCTGCGTGTTCCGCCGCGGCCAGATATTTTTCCGCTTCGAGCGCCGCCATGCACCCCAGGCCTGCGGCGGTGACGGCTTGGCGGTAGGTGTCGTCGGCGACGTCACCAGCGGCGAATACGCCTTGGATGTTGGTCTCGGTGGTTCCAGGATTCACGACGATGTAGCCGCTGTCCTTCATCGCTACTTGGCCCTTGAACAATTCGGTCGCCGGCGCGTGACCGATGGCGATGAACACACCGTCGAGCTTGCGTTCGCTTACCGCGCCGGTCTTTACGTTCTTCAGCCGCACGCCATTGACGCCGGGGGGATCGTCGCCGCCGAGGATTTCCTCCAGCGCAGTGTCCCACACCACTTCGATTTTCGCATTGGCGAACACGCGCTCTTGCAGGATTTTCTCGGCGCGAAAGCTGTCGCGGCGGTGGATCAAGGTCACTTTGCTGGCGAGGTGGGCGAGATACAAAGCTTCCTCCACCGCCGAATTGCCGCCGCCGATGACAGCCACGTCCTTGCCGCGAAAGAAGAAGCCGTCACAGGTTGCGCAGGCGGAAACTCCGAAGCCGGAGAATTTCTTCTCGCTTGGGAGCCCCAGCCATTTGGCTTGCGCGCCGGTGGCGATAATCAGTGCATCGCCTGTGTAGACCTGCCCGCTATCGCCAATCAGCCGGAATGGGCGTGCGTCCAATTCAGCCTTCACGATCACGTCTTCAACCAGCTCCGTGCCGACATGCAGCGCCTGCGCGCGCATCTGTTCCATCAGCCAAGGCCCTTGGATCACATCGGCAAAACCCGGATAATTTTCCACGTCGGTGGTGATGGTGAGTTGCCCGCCCGGTTGCAATCCCGCGATCAGCATGGGCTTGCGCATGGCGCGCGCTGCATAGATGGCGGCGGCAAACCCCGCCGGGCCCGAGCCGATAATGAGAATTGGTGCGTGGCGGGGGGAGGGTGTCGGCAGTGTCGGCATTGGGGGGCTCTCGCGCGGAATCAGGAGCGTCGAATATGACGACGGGCGGGGAGGGGTGGAAGGGCGCTGCCGCCTGCGGGCGGATGACTGGGGGAAAGTTGCGGCGCAAGCGAGTCTAAGCCGTCTCTCGCGCGCGGGGCGGGGAAGTCCAATTCCTATTCTGCGGGCTCGCGGCCAGTGCGCGCGTTGAGCGACACCTTCGCCGGCATTCGCCTTCAAGACGCGCCGGGCTTCATCGCCGGGCAAGTCGCAGGCGCCCTCGCGGCCATGTTGGCGTGCGGCTGGCTCTATCCTGCCCGCGCCCGCTCGGCCCAGGCCGTGAGCACGGCGGCGGCGACGCGGTCGGTCTCGAGCAGCGGAGGATAGCTCCAGGTCTCAAGCCGCCCGGCGTAGGGCCGGGCGCAACCACGGCGCATTAAGCTCCTATGGAAACGGGCCAGCTTGCCGGGCGCGCCGTCGATCGCCAGCACATGGATTGGCTTGGCGGTGGCGGCAGCTTCTGTGGCCATGTTGACGCTGTCGGCGGTGACGAAGATGTGGTCGGCCGCGCCCAAAAGCGCAAAGTAGGGATTGACCCCGTCGCCCTCGTAAAAAATGGCGCAGTGCGGAGCAAGCCAAGTGCGCAGCTGCATGCGCGCCGCGTGTCCAGTGCGGCGCGACAGTGTCACCAGCAACGTGCCGCCGGTCTCGCGCTGCAACGCCACCAGCGAGTCGGCGATGGCGCGCGCGCGCGCGCCGCTGATGTCCTGGCGCTTCGACCTGCCGCCGATCAGCACGGCAAAGCGCGGGGAGGGCATTTCCTCAAGCGCTGCCGGGTAGTCCATCACCGCCTGATCGAGCAGTTCCGGCGAGACACGGTGACACGCGCCAACCATCGGCAATACGTTCGCGCCTTCAAGTCCGTCGTGGATCGGCGGGACGATAACGTCAAACTCGCGCGGGTTCACACGTGGATCTTGTAATTGCACAACGAAGGTCGCGCCGTTCGACCATTGCCGGACGCCCAGAGAGAACGGGATCGAGGCGCGCCCGCAGGCGATGAAGATGTTGGGCCAGGGCGGTTCGATGGCGTCCGAGTCGACCGAAAGCGCCAGTCGGGGCGCTGGCACAAGGCCGGCGGGCGCCCAGGCCCACGGCGTGCGCAAGCGCACGCGCTTCGTCGTCAGCCGGATTTGAGTGCGCCGCGCAATCGCCTCAGCCAGCCCCAAGGCCTGGTTTTCGATACCAACGCGACCGTCGCTGACGGCCCAGACGTTGAGAGGTTCAGCGGGCTGGAAACCGACGGATCTCATCCCTTCTCCCTGTCGGGAGTCATACCAATCTCGAAAACAAATGACCCACCCATCCCCGGATTCGCGAAGCGAAGTCCGGGGCCCAGAAACACGAACGGTCGGCGTTTATGGGCCCCGGGCCCGCCGCGGGCGCGGCGTCCCGGGGATGGGTGGCGAGTCAGTATCTTGGGGCCGCTTGAAATCAGAGGAACTTGACCTTGACGATCTCGTAGGATCTAGCCCCGCCGGGGGCCATGACCTCAACGACGTCGCCTTCTTCCTTGCCGATCATCGCACGCGCGATCGGGGAGGTGATCGAGATTTTGCCGGCCTTCACGTCGCTCTCGTCTTCACCGACGATTTTGTACTTCGACTTGTCGCCGGAATCTTCCTCGATCAGGTTCACCGTCGCGCCGAATTTCACCTGTTTGCCCGAGAGCTTGGAGACATCGATGATCTGGGCGCGGGCGATTTTGTCCTCAAGTTCAAGCAGGCGCCCTTCAATGAAGCTCTGACGGTCCTTGGCGGCGTGGTATTCGGCGTTCTCGGAAAGGTCGCCGTGCTCACGCGCTTCCGAGATCGCTTGGATCACGGAGGGGCGCTCCACCGTCTTGAGACGCTTCAGTTCTGCGTCGAGGGCCTGATAACCCTCGGCGGTCATTGGTATTTTTTCCATGGGGTTGTTTGAATGTCCGTCTTGGAAAAGGGAAAGGTTGTACCCGGTCCCGGTTGGCGTCAAGCATAGCCCTGCAGGGCGCGAACGCCAAGCGGGGCGCCGGTTTTAAGCCTGCGGATGGCCTGGATCGAGGCGCGGGCGCCGGACACGGTCGTGTAATAGGGGATATTCTGCGTCACGGCGGTGCTGCGAATGGAAAAGCTGTCGCGGTAGGATTGGGCCCCTTCGGTGGTGTTGAAAACTAGCTGAACTCCGCCGTTCTTCATCGCGTCAGCGATGTGGGGGCGGCCCTCGGCAACCTTGTTGACCCGCTCCACCGTCAGGCCGACGCTTGTCAGGTAGTCGGCCGTGCCGCCGGTGGCGAGCACGCGAAAGCCGAGTTCGATCAAGTCGCGGGCAAGTGGTGCGAGCGCGGGCTTGTCGCCATTCTTGACCGAGATGAAAACGGCGCCCTCCGTCGGCAAATTAATGCCCGAGGCGATTTGGCTCTTGGCGAACGCCGCGCCGAAATCGCGGTCGAGACCCATGACCTCTCCAGTGGAGCGCATTTCCGGGCCGAGCACGGGGTCGACGCCGGGAAAGCGCGCAAACGGGAACACGGCTTCCTTGACCGACACATGGTTGCGCGCGGGGCGCTTCAGCTTCAGTTCCGCCAAAGTCGCCCCCGCCATAACCTTCGCCGCGATCGCCGCGATCGGCAGGCCAATCGCCTTGGCCACGAACGGGGCGGTGCGGGACGCGCGCGGGTTGGCTTCAAGCACGAAGATCTCGCCGTCCTTAATCGCGAACTGGATGTTGATGAGGCCCCTCACCTCAAGCGCCAAGGCCAACTTGCAGGTCTCGGCTTCGATCTCGGCGATGATCTCCTTGGAAAGCGAATAGGGCGGCAGCGCGCAAGCGCTGTCGCCGGAATGGACGCCCGCTTCCTCGATGTGTTCCATCACGCCGGCGACGAACACATCCTCGCCGTCGCAAATCGCATCGACATCGACTTCGATGGCGTCCCGCAAATAAGAATCAATCAGCAGCGGCTTCTTGTCGGAGATCGCGAACTCGGAAGGCCCGCCGAGCGCGCGCGTCAGGCGCACGACGTACTCCTCCAAGTCCTCTTCGCTGTGCGCGATCTGCATGGCGAGGCCCCCGAGCACATAGGAAGGCCGCAGCATCACCGGATAACCGATGCGCGCGGCTGCGGCGCGCGCGGCGTCCAGCGAAGGGGCGATGGTGTTGTTGGGTTGTTTCAGCCCGATCTGCGTGAGCACGGCCTGGAAGCGGTCACGGTCCTCGGCCAGATCGATCGCATTGACGCTGGTGCCCAGGATCGGCGCGCCTTCGTCGGCGAGCGGCTGCGCCAGCTTCAGCGGCGTCTGCCCACCGAATTGAATGATGAGGCCGAGCACTTCGCCGTTTTGTTTCTCCGTCTCTAAAATCTCCAACACATCTTCCGTGGTGAGCGGCTCGAAATACAAGCGATCCGAGGTGTCGTAGTCGGTGGAGACGGTTTCCGGATTGCAATTGATCATGATCGATTCAACGCCGATCTCGGCGCAAGCGAAGGCCGCATGGCAGCAGCAATAATCAAACTCGATGCCCTGGCCGATACGGTTGGGCCCACCGCCAAGGATGATGATCTTCTTGCGTGAGGTCGGCTCGGATTCACATTCTGGTTCTTGGATCGCAGGCGTCTGGCCGGCGGTCCAAGAAGGAAACTCATACGTCGAATACATATACGGCGTGGCGGCGCGGAATTCCGCCGCGCAGCTGTCGATGCGCTTGAACTGCGGGCGGACGCCGAGTTTGCGCCGCGCCGCGCGCACGTCGCGCTCCTCGGCGCCGGTGAGCTTGGCCAGGCGCGCATCGGAAAAGCCTTGCGCCTTTAGCGCGCGGAATGCGGCGGAATCCCTCGGTAAACCCTCGCCGCGCAGGCGTGCTTCCGTGGTGATAATCTCCTCGATCTGGCGCACAAACCATGGATCGTAATGGGTGGCCGCGCAAATATCCTCGACGCCGAGGCCCCGCCGCAGCGCTTCCGCCACTACCAATAAACGATCCGCTTTCGGCGCCACCAAGCGCGCGCGCACGGCGGCGCGGCCCTGGTCCTCGTCCGCAGCGCCCTCGATTGGAATTTCATCAAAGCCCATCAAGCCGGTGTCGAGCGAGCGCAGCGCTTTTTGCAGGCTCTCCTGAAACGTGCGCCCGATCGCCATGGCTTCGCCGACCGACTTCATCGACGTCGTCAGCGTGGTGTCGGCGCCGCGGAAGCGTTCGAAGGCAAAGCGCGGAATTTTCGTCACCACATAGTCGATGGTCGGCTCAAAGCTCGCCGGCATCGCCCCGCCAGTGATGTCGTTGGCGATTTCGTCGAGCGTGTAGCCGATGGCGAGCTTGGCGGCGACCTTGGCGATCGGAAAGCCGGTGGCTTTCGAGGCCAGCGCCGAGGAGCGCGACACGCGCGGGTTCATCTCGATCACCACCAGGCGGCCATCCTTGGGGTTGACCGCGAATTGCACGTTGGAGCCGCCGGTCTCGACGCCGATCTCGCGCAGCACGGCGATGCTCGCATTGCGCATCATCTGATATTCGCGGTCGGTGAGCGTCAGCGCCGGCGCCACGGTGATGCTGTCGCCGGTATGCACGCCCATCGGATCGATGTTTTCGATCGAGCAGATGATGATGCAATTGTCCGCGCGGTCGCGAACCACCTCCATCTCGTACTCTTTCCAGCCGATAATGCTTTCTTCGACCAGAATTTCGTTGATGGGCGAGGCGGCGATGCCGCGCTCGACGATTTCGCGGAACTCCTCGACATTATAGGCGACGCCGCCGCCAAGCCCGCCGAGGGTCAGCGACGGGCGGATGATCGAGGGAAGTTGTACAAAATCCAGCGCCGCCAGCGCTTCGTCCATCGTGTTGCACAAGCGCGAGCGCGGGCTCTCCAGCCCGATCTTGTCCATGGCGTCGCGGAATTTCTGCCGGTGCTCGGCCTTCTCGATCACGTCGGCCTTAGCGCCGATCATCTCGACGCCGTACTTCGCTAGCACGCCGGTGCGATCCAAAATCAGCGCGCAATTGAGCGCGGTCTGCCCGCCCATGGTCGGCAGCAGCGCGTCGGGCTTTTCCAGGGCGATGATCTTCTCGACCATGTCAGGCGTGATCGGCTCGATGTAGGTGGCGTCGGCCAGTTCCGGATCGGTCATGATCGTGGCCGGGTTTGAGTTCACCAGGATCACCCGGTAGCCCTCGGCCTTCAGCGCCTTCACCGCCTGCACGCCGGAATAATCGAACTCGCACGCCTGGCCAATAATGATCGGCCCCGCGCCGATGATCAGGATCGATTTGATATCAGTACGTTTCGGCATAGGCTCCGCCCGCGTGGTTGCGGCGTGGGAATCGATCCTGTCGGGGGATCGCGCGTGCTTAGCGGCAAAGCGGGCGGGGGACAAGCGGCGGGGCACGCCTTCGATCACGCGCTGCCACCTCAGCTTTGCGACTTGAGACCGGTCGCGCCAAACGGCCGAATCTAAGGTTGCCGTCTAGCCCTCGTCTCAGTTTTTGTGCACAATCCGCCTCAACGAATGGGTGCGGGCATGATGAAATTCTTCCTTGTATTTTTCCTGGCTTTTGCCGCACCGGCTGCGGCGCAATCGATTTCACTGCCAGCGCCCGGAGGGGCATACGGGATCGGATATTGGTCCACCCCTTTCCGCACCGACGCTTTGGACAGGCTGAGCCCCGAACCTGCTGATCGGCGGGAGTTGCTGCTTGAAATATGGTATCCAACGGCATCACGAGAAGGCTCACCCAAGGCTTATGCAACGCCCTTCATCGCCTCGCAATTGGAATCGAATTTCCCATTTCCACCCGGCTTCAGTGCGGCAATTCAAACCCATGCGGTTAATGGCGTTGCGGTCGCGGATGGACAATTTCCCATCATTGTTTTCTCGCCCGGACTTTCATGGCCCGTGACGCTTTATCAAAGCTTGACGGAAGAGCTCGCGAGCCGCGGCTTTATTGTTGTTGGTGTCAACAGCCCGCACGTAACGGCGATCGATTACGGGGGCGGGCGTGTGCGTGATCGCTCGGCGTGGCAAAACCTCAGCGATGATGCTGCGCGCGACGCAATGCTGTCGCGCGAGGTCGAGCCGGTTGCCGAGGATTTGCGTGACGTTGTTCGCGAACTTGGCCGCTGGTCTCGCGGTTCGCGCGAGAACCCCATCGCGGGGCATCTCAATGTTTCGCGCCTGGGCGTGGCGGGGCATTCCTACGGCGCGAGCGCTGCGGCGCGGTTGTCGAACTTGGCCGGTGTGCGCGGCATTTTCTTGATGGAAGGCCTCGCCAGAACCGCGGATGGGTCCGCGATAATTTTGGGGACGCCGCTTCTGCATATGATCGGCGGCTACAATCGAACCGAGCTAGAAGGAGTAGGCTATCAATCTAGTTCGAGTGCGCCGCTCATTCAGGTTGTCGTTAACGGAACCGGCCACTCGAACTTCTCGGATCTAATATATCTCTACCGCAATTATGCTGACGCGGCTTGGCAAGGGCGCCATCGCTATGAAGCCGATGCAGGAAGAGTGCTCCAGATCACGCGCGACTACATCGCAGCTTTTTTTGGCGTCTATCTGCGCGATGAGGCGCCGAACTTGCTGTTGAGTCCTGTCTCGTACGCGGCCCGCGTCGCCGGTCCCACCCAAGCGGGTTATCCGGAGGTTGATTTGTCCGTTTCCATCCGTTGATGAAGCGCCGCTGTAGCGCGTTGGAAAGAGGCCGCGTTGGGCCAATACTGTCAGCACGCAATCACGCCCACGGATCGATCAGCGTCACGCCGGTGTCTTCGAAATCCGTGATGTTGCGCGTGGCGACGGCGGCATTGTTAGCCCGGGCGATTGCCGCGATCAGGCCGTCGAAACCCACGAGCGGGCGGCCGATGGCGCGTCGATGGGTGAAGATTGTCGCGAACATCTCGGCGGCGGCAAAATCGAAGCTCAGCATGCGCGCTGCGAATAAGCCGACCAGCGCCGCGTAATCTTGCTCAAGAGCGGCGCGACGGCGGCCATCCGCTAATTTGAGAATTCCGCTCCTTAGCTCGGCAACCACTGGAGTTGCGAGGAACAGGTCTTCGGCTGTTTGTGCTGCAAACCAGGCGGCGACGCGGGCGTCCGGATGCGCTTTCATCACTTCGGAGGCGACATTGGTGTCGAGGAGGATCACCGCTCGTCGCTAAAGTCGAGCGGGATGCGCTCAAACGGCAGGACATCGTCCCAAAAGCCGTTCTTGGCGGCGATGGCGCGGATCTCCGCCAAAAGCTCGGCCCCGGTCTTCGGCTTTTGCGCTCCCCCAGGCGCCACGGCACTCGCCAGGATAGCGCGGGCTTCAGCCTCCATCGAGCGGCCTTGTCCAGCTGCGCGAACGCGGAGGGCGTCGCGGACGCTGTCGTTCAGGTTGCGGATCAGCAGGGTAGCCATGGGAAGAGGATGATAGCATTGCTATCGCCTGTCAACCTCACGATCACTTGGGGTCGTCGCCCCAAATATTGTCCCGTGGCTTGTAGGGGCGATCAGGATACTCTTCAAACTCCACGCCTTCCGCTGGGAGCCCCTCCCGCAACTTGGCCCAGAGCGCCGCACCCGAGCCGGGTTGGGCGTCGGGCTCGTCGTCGCTCCGTTCCAAGGCGTTAGCCAGGATCAGCCGTGCTTCTTCTTCCATGGAGCGGCCACGTTCAGCCGCGCGAACGCGGAGGCTGTCTCGGACGCTGTCGTCGAGGTTTCGGATCAGCAGGGTGGCCATGGGGAAAGAATGATAGCATTGCTATCAAATGTCAACGGGAGGGTCGCTAGCTTGCACCTCGATCCGCACTCCCCGCGTGCGCAGCGCTTCGCGCAGCAGGAACTCGATCTCGCCATTGACGCTACGCAGGTCGGCGTTGGCGAGGCGGGCAACCGCTTCGTGGAGCGCCGGATCAAGGCGCAGGGCGAAGGATTTGCGTTCAGAGGCCACAAATCCTCTCCGTCATTCCGGACGGCCGAAGGCCGATCCGGAACCTGGGGGCCATACGCGTCGCCCTTCGATCCCCTGGGTTCCGGGTTCCGCCTTTGGCGGCCCCGGAATGACGGAGCGTATGTGGCGATCGCAGTCTCACGAATAAATCGTCCCAGTGTTCACCACAGGCTGCGCGTCGCGGTCGCCGCAGAGCACCACCAGTAAATTCGACACCATCGCCGCGCGGCGTTCGTCGTCGAGGTTGACGATGCCGCGTTCGGAGAGTTGTTCCAATGCGTGCTGCACCATCTCCACCGCGCCTTGCACAATGTAGCGGCGCGCGGCGAGCACGGCTTCGGCCTGTTGGCGGCGCAACATGGCGCCGGCGATTTCAGGCGCATAGGCTAAGTGGCTGAGCTTGGTTTCGTCCACCACGATTCCGGCGACGGCGGTGCGCTCCTGCAGCTTTTCACGCAGCAGTGCCGACACCTGGTCGGCGTTGGCGCGCAATGTTGGCTCATCATGCTCGGCATGATCGTAGGCGAAGTGCGAGGCGATTTCGCGCACTGCGGTTTCGATCTGGATATCTACGAAGCGCGGGTAGGAATCGACATCGAAGAGCGCGCTGGCTGTATCGGTGACGCGCCACACCACGACAGCGGCGATTTCGATCGGATTGCCCCGCTTGTCGTTAACTTTCAGCGTCTGCCCAGTGACGTTGCGCACGCGCAGAGAAATCTTGGTGCGCTTGTACCAAGGCAGCGTCCAGCGCAGGCCTGGCGTACGGTCGGTGCCCTTGTAATTGCCGAATAGCGTAATGGCGGCGGCTTCGTTCGGTTGGAGCGTGTAGAAGCCGCTGATCACCAGCACGAAGGCGGTGATCGAGGCCACCAGGACCATGGCCATCTGCGGCGCTTCCTTGCCGATGAAGCCCAGCAACGACCAGATCAAAGTCCCTAACAAGACGATAGTAACAAGCAGCATCAGCCCGCCATTGGAGGTGTTGGCGTGGCGTTCTTGGGTCTTCTTCAACGGCGCAGCGGTCATGGTTTGCCCCTTCTACGAGATCAATATGATATCATCATAGTAGCATTGTGATGTCGGCGCAAGGGGAAATTTTAGCATTCACCACGTCCGCAAATCGGAGCTTAACGACGCCCGTGTACCAATGAGAGGTTCTAAGGGTCCGTTTTCGGGGCATAAAATGACTAACAGGCGGTTGAACATGGGCGACCGAGCGAGCGCGTTTGCGCGCGATCGCCGGGGCAATGTCGCCATGATGTGGGGCCTGATGGGCTCCGTTCTGGTTGGCCTCATCGGCATCACCGTCGATTTCACCCGGGCGCAGGCGCTCCGAGCCCAGATGCAAAACGCCACGGACGGCGCGGCGCTGGTGGCTGAACGCATGTCGAACTACCCCCTGGAGGATCGTACTGCCGCTGCGCTGGCCTTCTTCAACGCCGAGATGGGCGATTACGCCGACGATGGCATTACCTTCAACGTCACGCAGCTTGACAGCGGCGGCCACCAAGTCACGGCGCGCATGGCAATGGAACTCAGCCTCGCGCGCATCGTTCGCAATGAAGATTGGGACATTGCCGTTCAAGCCGAAGCCGAGGCCGATGCGAGCCCGCCGATTGAAGTGGTGCTGGCGCTCGATAATACAGGCTCAATGGCCAGCGACATGGACACGCTGCGCGAAGGGGCCGAGACCCTGGTCGACTTCCTGCTCGGCCTCGATGGCGATACCGTCAGCGTCGGCTTGGTGCCGTTCGTGGCCCAGGTGAACATCGGCAACGATGACTCGCATCTGGCGTGGATGGACGAGGCTGGCGTCAATCCGCACCACGGTGAATTCTTTGAAGATCGCTACATGGGCCGCCGCAACGCACTCAGCGGCGTGGCCGGTCCCGCAGGCTGTGTTGGCGCAGCATATCCTACAACGTTTGGCGGCTTCGCCGTCACCTGGGTTCGCGGCGAAGCCGCCCACCCTGGCACGACCTGGGACAATACTGGCCGCTGTTTCGCGTTCGCGCCGTCGTCAGTGAATATCTTCGATCTCTACAACAACCTGCCTGTGGGCGCCGCATGGAGAGGCTGTGTCGAAGCGCGGCCCGAGCCCTACGACATCGACGATACCGCCCCCGGCGTGGGAACACCCGCGACCATGTTCGTTCCGTTCTTCTCGCCTGATGAAGGCGGCGATGATACCAGCCAGAACAACTGGGTCACCTCCAGCACTTACGATCGCACCGACGTCTTTGGTTTGGGCGGAAGCTTCACCGCGGAAACCACGGCATCGTCAAGCAACCGGACCACGGCGGTTTACAAGTATCGCGCCGGCGCCCCCGTCAGCATCAACGATGTCAGCGCCACCACGAGCGCGCGTGGCCCAAATCGTGGCTGCCCCACGCCGATCACGCCGCTCTCGACCGACAATGACACCGTCGTCGACGCCGTGCGCGCCATGCGGCATTGGTATGGTGGCGGCACCAACCAGATCGAAGGCTTGTCCTGGGCTTGGCGCGTTATTTCGCCGACAGCGCCGTTCACCGAAGGCCGCCCCTATGACGATCCGGACGATCCCGTTCGCAAGGTGATCGTGCTGTTCACGGACGGCGACAACACGTCGCTCAACACTGGCAACGATGCGCTGGAGGGCGACTACTCCGCCATGGCCATGCGCAGACTCTGGACAAACATCCAAACCGCCACCGCGCCGGCCGCCATCGCCAATATCGGCATTCCGGCGGCCTCGCGGCGCATCGGCATTACCAGTTCTGGCACTGCCGTAACCTACATGAACGACCGCCAGGAGCTCTTGTGCGAGGCGATCAAGGACGAAGGTATCGAGATCTATGCGATCGGCTTTCGCATCGCAGCGGGTGGCACAGCCGATCTCTTGCTTCAGGGTTGCGCAAATCAGGACGGTACGCACTTCTATCACGCCGACAACCAGGCCGAATTGCTGCAAGCGTTTGCCGCCATCGGTTCAGGCATCGGCGCGCTGCGGATTACGCACTAAAGCGCAAGAAAAAGGGGCGCCGGCGCGGCGTCCCTGCGCAAATTTCTCAGGTGCTATTGCGGCGGCGGCTGGAAGTTCACGGCCAGGCGTGCGCGTGCGCCGACTGAACTCGATCCATCTGAGCGCGCGGCGTTGGCGCGATAGGCGCTCGATGCGCTGAGCGCGGCGCGGCCGAAGCCGGCGCCCGCAGGCGATTCCGAGGCGACGCCGCAGATCACAGAGAGCGCCGGCTGCACGATGCAATCTAGTATCACGCGCCCGCCCACGCCGTCACGCAGCGCGCCGGCAGGATAGAGTTCGGAAATCCGCCGCGCCGAAGGGCGCTGCGTCCATTGCACGGTTGCAAGGACCGTTGGCGGCGGTGAGGCGGCCGCCACTTGAACCTCTGGCGCGATCTGAAGAGGCGGCAACGGGACGATTGCCGTCGGCGCGGCGCCCTGTTCGGACGGGACCAGAGACACCGGTCCGGTAGAGCCATCGCCGGTCCATGAAGTAACCGGCGCAGGCGGCGGCGCCTCCGCTTCTTCGCGTTGTTGCGCGGGCGGGCGACGCGGCGGCGGTTCGCGGCGCTCGGTTGGCCGAACCGAGCGCGGTGCGGCCGCCGCCTCCGAGAGCGTCAGCCGATCCGGCCCCTCGCCATTCTCTGCGTTGGAATCTCCAATAGCAGGCGGCGCGTCGACTGCGGCGATCTCGTCGGAAGCCGGCCCCGATTGAGGCAGCCGCACGCCAAAATAAAGCACTCCAGCAACCACAGCGGCGCCTAAAAGCCCTAGCAGGATGAAGGCGCGCAAGGCACCGCCTTCGCCGCGCGGAGGCTCGCGCAGGTCATTGCGGTCAAACCCACGATCCGGCGGCGACGTTGCGCGCCGCTGCGAGGGCGCGGGCGCTTCAGCGCGGCGCTGGAGCGGCGGATCAACGCGGCGCGGGGTGCTTGTTTCGGCACGCGGCGCGGGCCGTGATGTCGGCGTCAGCGTGATCGGTCGCGCAGGCGTGCGCTCGCCGCCCCCGGTCAACCGCTTTAGTCTGATTTCGGCGACCTCGGCGAACGAGCCATCGGCGCCATAGCGGGCCAAATAATCCATGAAGTCGGCGGGATCGTTGCTGTCGCGGATGGCGCGCCAGTGTTCGGCCTCGGCGCCGAGCTGGTCGTTTCCCTGCGGGCCTCGAAACATTGGGGTGGCGCTGGCGCCTGGCGTCGCGCGGGGCGGACGCGGGGTTGGCCGCGGCGTTGGCGGCGGGGGCTCGAACGCTGCCGGTTGGGCAGGCGCTGCGCCCACTGAAGCGCGCGTCGAATTCACCATCCGGTCGACAGCGAAAAAGAGGGAATCCAGCGCCGGATCGTTGGGATCGCCATCCCAGCTCGAAAGGTCGAACGCAGGCGAGCCGCCAATACTGGATGCTGGCGGGGGCTCAATCAGGCTCGCCACCACGGCCTTGCCGGCGTTGATGACGCGCTGGGCCGCATCGAGGAACGGCCGCGAGCGGATTGAGGCCTGGGACCAGACCACCACTCCTGCCCCGCTGGAGCGCAAGGCGCCATCGTTTGACGGCGCGCCGCCGATCGAGAAGCCCGCGGCTTCGAACATGTCAGCGAGAGCCTTAGCCTGCGGCTCGTCCTCGCGGACACAAACTATGAGTACGTCTGCCATGACGTCTCCTGCACGCCCCACCACAAGGCCTATGCGATTATAAGGCCATTAGCATGGACGTTTCACATTGGCACAGAGGAGATCGCGCCTGATTGAGGTGAATTCGCGTCAAACTACGGAAATAAATGCTCCAGTGAGCGGGTCGAGCAGTTCCAGTCCGCCATCGACGACGCCGTAGCGGGCGCCGGCGAGCTTCAGACCGCGCTCGCGAATGGCCCGCTCGACGAACGGGAAGGTGGCCAGGTTCTCCAAAGTGACCCGAATGGACTCGTACTCGAGCGCGGTCGCGGGGGCGCCGCCGCAGCCAGAGATGCGCGCCTTGGCCGGATCGAGAAGGCTGATCCAGGCGTCGAGAAATGACGATTTCGGGTCGCGCTCGCGCTCCTCCAGGGCCGCCGCAACGCCCCCGCATTGGGCGTGCCCCAGGACCAGGATGGTTTCCACTTTGAGCTGCAGCAGCGCAAATTCAATCGCGGCGCTGACCCCGTGAAAACCGGCGCCTTGCTCAAATGGCGGGGCCAGATTGGCGACGTTGCGAATGACGAAGAGTTCGCCTGGCCCGGCGTTGAAAATAGTAGCCGGGTCGACGCGGCTATCGGAGCAGGCGATCACCAAAGTGCGCGGCGTTTGCCCCCCCTCGGCCAGGCGCTGATGCAAGTCGCGCAATTTCGGCCAGCGTTTCTCGCGGTAGACGCGGTAGCCTTCGACAAGGTGCTCCATGGCGCTCTTGAAGCGGAGCTGCGAAAAAATCGCAAGTCGCTCCGTCGGGGGAAATCGCGCCCTGCCTTTCGCCGGGCGAGAGAGAGGCCTCCCGCCCAAGCAAAATCAAGCGTGCAGTCGTAGTTCTGGGAGAGTCGCCATGGGTTATCGCCTCGTCCGCGCCGCCGCGTGCGCTATCGCCGCTCTTGCGCTCGCGGGCTGCGCTGCCACAGAAACGCGCCGCCAGCACGAGCGCGAGACGCTCATGCGCAGGATCAGCGATGATGCGATCGCCTACAATGAAGCCTATAGCGCCGCGATTTCCGGCCAGATTCTGCTCAACATTTTGCGTGCCTATAATCGTCAACCACGCCAATACATGTCGATGAGCGGGTTCAGCAATGCTGCCCCCGATACGCGCACCAGCGCTCTGGGCGTGAGCGATTTGCCGCTGGGCCGGTTAGGTCAGGAATGGGGCGGCGGCGCGTTTAGCATCGAAAATGCATCGACACTCGAACCTGAGTACAAGGTCGAACCCTTCGACACTACAGCATACACAAACATCGCGCTTCGGCCGACGCCCGATACCGTGTTTAGGCGTTATTGGGAGACGGGTTGGAACCGCGACATGCTGCTGATCCTGCTTGTGGATCGCATGGACATAACGCCGCTCAATGGCGCACCGCCGCAAACGCTTTTCAACAGCGCGGCGAGTATTTCGCAGAACTGCCAAGGCCCGCTCTATGAAGGAGCGTTCGTCGAGGGCGGATGTGCGTTTGTCCGCAAGGTGCGCGAGATGTCGCACCAGCTTAAGGAACTTCCGCAAATCGCGCCGGTAGCGCGCAGCGGGCTTTGCCAGCCCGCCGCGATCTACGAAAACCCCGCTTCGCGCGTTCAAGATGCGCGCCTCCGGCGCCAGGAGCGCGCCGTGCGCCCGGCCCCCGACGGGCAGTGTCCCGTCGCTCTAATGATCGGCGCCACACGCTATACGCTGCATTTGAGATCGCTCGACGACATGGTGTATTATCTTGGCGAGCTGCTGCGACGCGATCCGCTGGAGCCTAACCAGCCGCCGCCGGACACGTTCGTCGCGCGCCTCGATATTGTTGCGCCCGGAACCCGCGCGCAATTGTCACCGCTGCTGCGGATCGTGCCCGCCACGCGCGAGACTGAACGAGAATATACCGCCACGGTGACTTATGTCGGCAGGCGTTATTCTGCGGGCCAATCTGCGAACCGGTTTTGCTACGATCCAACTCCGCAAGCACGATGCGAGGGCGCCGCGCCCGGAGACAGGACGGCGACGGTGTTGGAATTCTTGATCGGCATCTTGGCCCACAATCAATCCGCCGCCGCCGTTAGTGCGCCGGAAGCCGCCGGCAGGCGCTAGGCGCTCACGCTTCCGGCAGCCGCCACGGCGGGTGCTTGCGGTTTGCTCCGGCGTTGAATAGGCAAATTGCGTTCCCAGCTGGGTCGCGCAGCCAAGCCTCGGTCCAGAGCCAGGTCTGCTGCATCGGCTCTTGCTCGAAGGCCGCGCCTGCTTGTTTGAGGCGGCGCACTTCGGCGTCAAGGTCAGCGCACTCGAAGTAAATTTGCGGCGCGTTTTCGCGCGGGATCGGGCCGTCGCAGATGTGCAGCGAAAATGTCGCTTCTGTTTCGGGCATTTCGAAGCGCGCGTAATGCGGGCTCTGCACGATCAATTTTAGCCCCAGCAGCCGGTAGAAGGCGATGGAGGCATCGAGATCGACGACCGCAGCGGTGACTTGAGTGAGACGCATGGGCCGGAGGTTAGCACAAGGTCCGTTTTCGGCCAGCCATGGTGGCGCCGTGCGACCATGGTCAAGGCCGTGGAGAAACGCGCATGAGCTTTCGCATCACCGGCCTTGATCCCGCGTCCTATCTGGAACTGTTCGCGCTGGGCGAGGCAGAACTTGCGGCGCGCGGCGTCACCCGCGTGCGTGTCGACGAAAAGCCCGGCGCGCCATGCCGCATCAGCCTTGATGACGCCGAGGTGGGAGAGGGCGTTTTGCTGCTCAGTTACGATCATCAGCCTGCCGATACGCCGTATCGTCAGCAGGGGCCGATCTTCGTGCGTGAGACCTGCACGCGCTTCGACGCCATCGGGCGTGTGCCGCCCGCAATGGCGCGCCGGCTGCTTTCGTTGCGTGGTTTTAGCGCCGATCACATGATGATCGAAGCCGATGTGATCGATGGCGGCGAGGCCACCGCCATCATCGAGCGCTTCTTCGCCAATCCTGACGTGGACTATATCCATGCCCACTACGCGCTGCGCGGCTGCTTTGCGGCGCACGTGGCGCGTGCCTGAGCGTAGCGCGCGAAAGTATTAGACCGTTCACTTTGCGCCAGCCTACACATCGCGCCCATGGCTGAAATCAAAACGCTGTTTGTCACCAAGCTCTATCGCGCACCCCTTGGCGTCGCTGAAGGGCTGAATGCTGATTTGCTCAAGGCTTGCCGCGTGATCGCTGCGGAGGACAAGGCAGGCAAGGCATGGAGCCAGGCGAAGGGCTATAAAGGTTACACCTCCTATGCCTCGCTCAACGATTTAACCAAACGCGACCCCCATTTCGCCGCGCTCAGCAAAGCGCTCGACAAGCACGCCGCCGCCTTTGCCAAAGCCTTGCACTTCGATTTGGCCGGACGAAGGCTCAAGCTCGATTCAATTTGGATCAATGTGCTGGCGCCGGGCGGCTCGCACAGCGGCCATGTACATCCCCACAGCGTGCTGAGCGGAACCTATTACGTGGATATCCCGCTTGGGGCGTCGGCGTTCAAACTCGAAGACCCGCGCCTCCCGCAGATGATGGCCGCGCCGCCGCGCGCGGAAAGCGCGCCGGAGGAAGAACGCCCGTTCGTCTACTTGACGCCGAAGGCTGGCGAGGTGCTGATGTGGGAAAGCTATCTCCGGCACGAAGTGCCGGAGAACAGCGCCAAGCGCGCGCGTGTAAGCGTGAGTTTCAATTACGGTTGGTGAGGCTCGCTCAGAGCGCGTCCGGCAGCACGAAGCCTAGCACGGGGTAGGGCCGTATGCCCATCGAATTGGTCTCGACGTTCCACACCCGCACTTGGCTCCAGTCATTGGCGGGGGATGCATCTTCGACCAAAGCGCCGGTGATGATCTCGCCATCGCCCAGCCAATTGGCGTGATCGATCACGATTTGCCGCTGGTTTATCACGCGCGCGACTACGCCGACATGGCCAGCGGACGTGCCGTCCATCACAATCACCGCGCCCGCCGATGGCGTTGCGGCGCGTTGGTAGCGCCCTTCCGCTTGCGCCCACCAGGTGCGGGCGTCGCCTGTCAGCTGAACGCCGCTGCGCTGGCGTGCATAGAGCGCGCACTGCAGTGGCGCGCCGGACCGGTCCACCAAGGCGATCGGGCTTGAGCCATCCCGTTGCGGGGTCAGAGCCGGCGGCGGGGCCGCCGCGGGCGTTGCGACGGTTGCATCTGCGGCAAGTCGTGGCGCGGCGGCCTCGGCGACCTGAGTTCGCGGCAGCAGCGAAGGGCTCAAAGTCGCGACAAAGGCGAGCGCCGTGGCGGCCAACGCCAAGAACGCAAAGATAGCCCCCGCCCGGACCAAGAACCCGCCCATCGCAGCCTCCGGTTTTGCTAGCTGCCATGGCTAGCACGTGGAGCGCCGCAGCGGGTAGGAACTCGCGCACGAGGCGTATCCCATGTCGTCGCAACGCCGACGGAGCGACGACGGGGCAGGCGCTGGCGCCGGGGAAGGGGTCAGTCGGCGTCCGCGTGCAGCGCGTGCAAGACACGGTGCAGGATTGGCGCGAGAATGACGCCGGACGCCACCACAATCAGCAACCCGCAGAACAGCGCATAGAAGCCAGCGAACAATTTCCCTGCTTCCGTGTGCAGCGGATCCACCGGCCCCATGCCGCCGAGCAACATTGACGCGTTCAGGAAAGCATCGAGCCAATCCATGCCCTCGGTGAACCGATAACCCGCCATGCCCAGCCCAAGCGCCGCAGCGATGAGCACGCCGGCCATGAGCAATGCGCCGGCCAAGCGGCCGAAGAAGGTCGCGTGCGTCGCCATCGGTTTAGTGCTGTGCTCAAAACGGAAGAGGGGCATGTGGACTTAGCTCCGCGAGCGCTGCATGGCGCGGCGCGAGGATACACAGCTTCCACGCGAACGGGGAGAAGTGCTTGCGTTTTGCACGGTTTCCACAGGTGAGTGCGTGTCACCCTTTGGCGGCTGGAGCGCGCGGCCTCCGGCCGCGCCACGTGATGGAAGGAAG
>CXWL01005726.1_pt1 | contig 118341 bp, 115 predicted proteins | sample 590931 | NCBI WGS metagenome assembly CXWL01 (sample SAMEA3498368, study PRJEB10139) | groundwater metagenome | biome: water well; material: biofilm material | place: Germany | collected 2015-04-27 | reverse complement strand
CAACTCCTTCGATCCTGGAAGAACCAGGATACGGGTGTTGCACTAGAATCTTGAACCCACACTGACACCATTATCTTCTCCCGCAGGGAGGCGCATTATTGGAGGGAACCGAAGGAAGGCGCAATGCACACCTAGGTAGTTAGTCCCTCCTCCTTTGAGGCGAATTGCTCAGTATGAGGTAGGTCCAAATAGCCGCTTCTGCTGATTGACATCCAGTCCGTATCGGGGCAGAGTGATGCTGTCTCGTGAGAACCCAAGATGATACTCGTCCCCATCATCATCTTCTTCTTTATGCTGGCGTCGGTGACACTCTACCTGTATCTGGCGGGCGCATTTCACACATTCCCTCTGAATGCATTCAGGTTTGCCGTATGTATGCTGTTACTCTTCTTTGCGCTGACCATCGTGGCCGGCATAGTCGTTGACCGCAGCGACATCCCGCTTGCCGTGAGTAAAGTATAGACGCGCCTGTACCACAGTATCGTATTGCAACTTCTCCAACCCAGCCCGCAATACACTCAGGGGGATGCGTCCCCTAATGGACATACACGTACTCTTGTATTTCTGACGCCGCGTGTTAGATGTCTCTGAGCCCAAGTCGGGCGATGCCGGAAGCGGTAATTGAAACCGTCATGGATGAATCCGTACCCCGCTCAATGAATTTCCAGTGGATCAACTCCTGTAATACGGCTTGTATTTCTGCAGTACGGTTGGGGTCGAAATGAACGTGGAGCACATCATACGGTTGTGGACCATGTTCTTTTAGATAGGCCAATACTTCTCTCTGAAACTCACGACTCCGATTAAACGTCTGGTGTGGTTTCTGAGGCTCGATTCGTGCCATGACCAAAATCTCCCTTCCCTTCACGACGTATCACATAGAAGCTGGCATAGGCGCAGGCTAGGCCGACCGTGGGGAGCTGTCAAGACAGGAGAGCGGCGGAAGGGACGAATCGAGAAGGACATGGAGGCCTTGCAGGGAGGCGTATTCTAGGAAAGCTTGGAAGTTAAGTCCAACGCCGCTTGACGTGCAATGACCGGACGGTCGTTGCACACAGGCGTATACGGCCCGCTGATTAAGAGTGGCAAAAGACCAAGAATTCGAACCGCTCGATGTTGCGAAGGTTTCCCCCTTTATTGTTGAAAGTCATGAGCTTGCTAGCTTTCTACTGATTCCATTGATTCTGCCTAATTCGATTGGTTGTGAAGAATTTGCGCACAAAATTAGCACAGCGTTTGGGGGCCTCAGATCAATCCGCATGGTCTGTTGCAAATATGCCAGTTATGGCATAGCATGGGAGAGTACTGAAGCCTGTTCATTTTGTCGGGACATCACGCGGAGATATTCGCCAGCTTCCGGACAGCGCACAGGAAACGGCTGGCTTTCAGTTATTTAAAGTCCAGCAAGGCAAAGAGCCGGATGATTGGAAGCCGATGCCGACCGTCGGATCTGGAGTCCAGGAACTCCGGGTTCGTGATGAAAGCGGGGCCTATCGAGTTTTCTATGTGGCCAAGTTCGAAGAAGCCGTGTATGTGCTCCATGTGTTTGAGAAGCGTTCACAGAAAACGGCGAGAACTGATCTAGACCTTGGCAAGAGCCGATATGCCGATCTGCTGAAGTGGAGAAGGGAGGAAGGTCTATGAAACGTGCCACGGTGACGAAAGGCAGTGGGAATATCTTTCGAGACTTGGGGTTTTCGGAAGAACGGTCTGCGGAACTGATTCTGAAAAGCAGTTTACTGCAGGCGCTTCAGGAGACCATCAGGGGACGAGTCTGGAAACAGTCGGAAGCGGCAACCCAACTTGGTATTGACCAAGCCAAGATCTCGAAGCTCCTCGCTGGCCAGATGGCCGGGTTCTCGGTCGAACGTCTCGTTCACTTCCTCTCCTTGCTGGGCCAAGATGTTGAAGTCACCGTGCGGCGGGCTCCGCGCGGACAACGATACGGCACGGTCCGCGCGAAGGTATCTAAGCGATCGAGTACGTTTGCGGCAGCTCGATCGGAGAAAGTGTCATGATCAAGAACGGCATGCGGCCGGTTCACCCAGGAGAAATCCTGTTCGAGGAGTTCATGAAGCCAGCAGAGCCGCCGATTAATGCCAATATGCTCGCCAAGGCTCTTGAAGTTCCGGCGAACCGGATCACGGCTATTATCAAAGGACAGCGAGGCATTACGGGTGATACCGCGGTACGTCTGGTGACGTTGTTCGATACCACGGCTGAATTCTGGATGAATCTGCAGAAGACGTATTAGCTACGCCTTTCCGAGCAAGCGCTACCCGGCAAGGTCAGGAAACACATTGAGCAACACTGGGGAGCACTCGTGTCAGCTTAATTGTCTTGCAATGCGTTCGTGGGACAACGGGCGACATGCGATCATGTGTGCGGCTTCTTGATTAGAACCCGTACAGGGAAGAAATCCGTAGCGTCTGCCAGGCGTCCCCATGCTAGAATCGTCACGAAGGTAGGTCATCATGAAAAATCGAGAAGACGTGCTCAGCCTCATTGAACAAAATCATGTGGCACTGAAAAAATTAGGTGTGCGTCGGCTAGGCCTCTTTGGATCCTGTGCGCGGGGCGAGGCCACGGCGGACAGCGATCTCGATTTTGTCGTCGAATTTTCAGACAAGTCCTTCGACGCATATATGGATCTTAAGAGCTTTCTCGAAGACCTGTTCCGATCTCGCGTGGACCTGGTCACTGTGAGCTCGATTAAGCCGCGACTCCTGCCGATCATCCAACGAGAAACCGTCTATGCCTCGGGATTCTAAGGTTTACCTGGAGGACATTCTCGAGGCCACGCGAAAGATCACAGCGTATACCGGCAGCCTTTCCAAAGTCGCGTTCCTTGAGGACGAGAAAACGATTGATGCGGTCGTCCGAAATCTTGAAGTCATCGGTGAGGCTGTCAAGAAGCTCCCCGAGGATCTTCGTGCGCAGCATTCCGCAGTGGAATGGAAGAAAATTGCCGGTCTTCGAGATATCCTGATTCATGAGTACTTCGGTCTTGATGCAGAGATTGTGTGGGATATCGTGCAGACCAAAGTGCCTGCGCTCGATCGAGAGGTTCGAACAATGCTGAACGAATAGCATACACCGCCATCCACTCTTTCTTACTTCCCGCTTTAGAGTTCCCTCACGTTCAGTCAATGAAACGCCTCTCCCACCCTTTGGAACACGGTGTGTGCATTCAAAGGAAGCCCCCGGAGGGCCGGAGGCTTCCCAGTGAAGCGGCTCAGCGCTTCAAGACATGAGCGGCAATCCACTCCCTCGCGTCACACGCGACTGTTACGAACGCCTCAAGGTCACTCAGGCCGAATGAGGTCCCATTGCGCCACGCGCCGGACCGATCCTTGAACGGGCGGGAGAAAGTCGTTGAGAAGAACGGACCATGAGCTCACGTGGAGCGATTCAGCGAATGGATCAGCGTCCTTCAATTCGCAGGCCGCGGCCGTAGGGATTCGTGGGACAGATGGGGATGGGTTGTCCTGTCCTGGTAGCAGCGTGGTAGCAGAAGAGAGGATCGATGGATGTTTATCCCTGCGTCAGAAACTGTTTCCAGCAGGTGGCGTCACTCGCAAGACAAGGCATGTTCTCATGCTGAGAGCACTGGTTCACGGTTCGTCTTTGGGGGAATCCTCACTCTGTTTTAGCCAGAGTTCAAGAAGGCTTGTCTCGCGTTCAGACTGGGAAATGCGCTCTAACGCGAACGCACCCGTCAAGCGATCTTCATAAAAAGAGCGTTGCTTCGCGTAGGCTTTCTTAAACGCTTCTGTCTTAAGGGTTTTCCAATTGGCATCGGATATTCCAGCATGCGAACGCAGTAGGTTGATCTCGATGGCTTGGAAAGCAAAGACTTTAGCTAACACCTTAATGACAGTTGCATTAGAAATGACTTTGGGAATTTTATCAGCCATGACTAATCGTCTCGGTCATGCCAAGGCACACATAGATGTATGTTCTTCTCTTCGTCCTTCATCTGAGAACATTGTACCGGCAGCGTTCTCAGTAGCTGAAACGTGGCACGGAACCTCGAAGTGGAAACGATCAGTTCCGCACCCCGCTCCAAACTTTTGTCGGATCGATTGCCTTATCCGGATTGAGGGCGTTCGCCCGTGCGAGCAGAACCTCCGTCGTTTCCGGATACAGTGGGTCAGAAATGCAACAATTATCGACCGGGCAGACGGCGGCACACTGTGGCTCCTCGAAGTGTCCGACACACTCGGTACAGCGGTCGTGCGCAATCACATAAATACTATCGCCGACTCCCTGGCCATCGCCCACGTGATTGCCCTTCGCTTCCGCATCGCCGCGAGTCTCAAAAATCGCCTCGTTCGGACATTCCGGCAAACAGGCTCCACAGTTGATACATTCATCGGTAATCAGCAGTGCCATGATCCTCTCCTCCTTCTTCTCAACCAAAATGGATGATTATCTAGCACCCAAAGGCCCAGTTTGGTCAAGCACTATTATCGTATCTGTGAAGGGAAGAAGAACAGGGGACAGGCTGGACTGGCCGTGGGGAGCTGTCAAGACAGGAGAGCGGCGGAAGGGACGAATCGAGAAGGACATGGAGGGCCTTGCAGGGAGGCGTATTCTAGGAAAGCTTGGAAGCTAAGTCCAACGCCGCTTGACGTGCAATGACCGGATGGTCATTGCCCATGAAACGCTCCAGAACAATGCGGCAAAGGCTATCGTCTGAGTACCGGAGTGGACCGGACAAAGGGAGTAACGGTCTCACTGGCGCGAGCGGTGCGCCTCGCAGGTGATAGCCGGTCGGTCACTGCCGAGCCTGGTTACGACAAGAAACCCTTGAGCTGAGGTGTAGGACCGAGGTGTCAAGCAGTCATGAGATCACATGGAGCGATTGAGCGAAGGGGTCAGCGTCCTTCAGTCCGCAGGCCGCGGCCATAGGGATTCGTGGGACTGCTGGGGCTGTAGGGACTCCCGGCGCCGTAGGGATTGTTGATCGAGTCTGAAGAGAAGGGAGAGCCGTAGCGACCGTACGGGTTACTGGTCGAATCAGGATCATAGGGGTTCGAGCTGAGCTTGCCCCTGTACTGACCCTGCTGATCGTAGAGTCTTGGGGCGTCAGTCGCATAGGGATTCGTCGCTGATTGATTGCTGAAGGGACTGCCGTAGGGACTGAAGGGATTGTTGATGCCATCCGACTTGAAGGGGCTTCCAGCACCGAAGGGATTGGACGTGGAATTAGGATTGTACGGATTGGCGCTCAACTCGCCGGGATCTTCCGCGTGGACGGAGAGCGGTAGTAGCAGAAGCAGGACCAAAAGGAGGGAAATGACTCGCATGGCGATCCTCGGAGTGCAGAATAACCAGTGGCCTCAGCCTACTCCGCTCTTCAACCGCAGTACAAGCCGAGCGGGAGTAAACACAATTGAGTAGGGTGCAAGTCCAAACTTACGAGCTTAATTTGAGCTGCTTCAAATGAGGACGCAATGCTTGCTCTAGTCGTGTCATCGCAGCGATGATTCCATCCTGAATCGTTGGCCAATATTCTTCGGGGGACCGGTAGCCTCCCTCTAGTGTGAACTTGATACGGCAGGCCCTTTTGTTTTCCAATCGCTCCCAACTCAGCGGCCCACCGATGACCTGCTCCACCGCGCCTTTACTTGCATACAATTGGTCGAAGATAGACTTGTTTTCTTCTACCTCGCCACGGTCTATATATAGTTCAGCCGAGGACGCATCCTGATTCACAACATAATTAAAGTTCAACCCACTAATTCCTGAACTAGTCCCAATCCATGAATATTCCCCTGGGGTGATATGAGCGTGAAGCTTCGAAACTTTTGCTGCACGTTCCACCAGTTGGGTCCACCACCGCTTGCGGATGCCATAGCGCTCAGCGAGTTCCTTCTTTGTCTTGCCTACTTCCTGAGTCTCCTTTGAAGGGCCGACAATGAGAGTGAATAGCGGTGCGGCTTTGGAGTCACCAATACGAATTGCCTCAACCTTTACCATATAGAAGGCGGCGCTATTGGACTCATTCAGCCAAGCTACAGCAGCGACATGTTCAGGTCGAGGATCAGACACGATCCAGATTGCAGCCCGCGCCCCCATGCCCGTCAGGTAGGTAATGAGTTTCCCGAGATGGTCATGATTGCTCTTCTCCAATTGATTTTCGATAATCACGGTACCACCGCCCTCGTCCTCAGCAACCAAGTCGATACTAAAGTCTCCGGTCTCCCGTTCACGGTCAACGTTTACCAAGGTAAGATCGAGAGCAGAGTTAAGCTCGTCGATGTTTTCCTGGAGCCATTGCGTGAAGTCTTTCGCTTCATGTTTCCACACTTCTCGAAGTGGGACTCGCTTTAGTTTGCCAATATGTTCGGCATTCATACCCTACCCTCTCTCATCGGTGTTGCATTGCTAACAGTCATCTTGCCTTTGATGGAGCTGGGTATTTCTTTGGAGTATCTGGCTGCCCACCAAGCCGTTGATATGCTTCTTTAGCAAGTCTTGCTGCTACCTGCCGCTGGAACTGTGAATCCCCCATATACCGCGCAACGAGGGCCTCATTCTGGTCCATACGCTCCAGCATGAGTGCTTCGAGGAGATTACCGAAGACGAGAGAGAACTTGTCCTCCGGATTCACCTTCGCAGCCTGTTGTAAACGTTCATCTCCGACGGCGGTCTCGGTAAGCTGATCAAAGAACAGCTGGTCAGCTTGATTGAAATCGGTCCCAAATCGTTGGTTGAGATCATCGATAAGCTGAGAGAGCGCAACAGGCCTCTCTCGCACCACTCCGGTGCCAACTTCCTTGGGGCCATCAAGAGCTCTGGCATAACCATCCGAAAGACTAATCGACCCTTCGCTGATTTTCTGGAGACGATAGTACTCCAGTCGAACCTCATCATCGAATTGGTAAGCTGGGCCAGCCTTGCGTCGCGGAAGCTTGGCCGCGAGGTGCCGAATAAAGACATACAGCCGCTCAAGGTCTGAATCCTGGTAGGGAATGATCTGGCTCAGAAAGGAGTATAGGTTTCGGTAATCCTGCGTCTTGCCACGCCATAACTCAGCCTCGTTTTCATCCTCTCGCTGCCAAACCGTAAAGCGAGAGACTGCGGGATCAAGCACCGCGTTCATGGCCTGATGATCCATGGCACTCTGCCGCTGCTTCGGCTTGAAATACACGTCACAGAAGCGAGCGACTTCTTCGGTGAGATAGATACCGGCAGCTTCTAGCTCACCTTTGAGCTGGTACATGTGTGCAGGGTCAACGTGCTCGCCCATCTTCACGCCTTCGTAGTAGGTCTTGAAGGCCTCGCGAATCTCCTCCCGATCATTCACAAAATCGAGAACGAAGGTGTCTTCCTTTAGGAGATGAATGCGGTTCAATCGGGAGAGCGTCTGCACAGCCTGAATGCCAGCCAGTCGCTTATCCACATACATGGTGTGCAGCAACGGCTGGTCAAAACCGGTCTGGTACTTCTCTGCGACAAGAAGAACCTGATACTCCTGAGAAGCGAACTTCTCGGGAAGCTCCTTCTCGCGAATCCCCTGGTTCATTCCTTCTTCGGTATAGGTCACGTCCTTAAACTTCTTGTCCTGCACCGTCCCGGAAAACGCGACCAGGGTCTTGATGGGATAGCCCTTTATCTTGATGTACTCATCGAACTTTTGCTTATAGCGGACCGCTTCAAGGCGCGACCCTGTTACGACCATCGCTTTTGCCCGCCCGCCGATCTTGTGCCGAGTGACCGCGTTGAAGTGCTCCACCACCACCTGCGTTTTCTGTACGACGTTGACCGGGTGGGTCTTCATGAATCTAGCTAACGCCTTAGCAGCTTTCTTACGCTCAACGTGGGGATCATCCTCTGACGCCTTTAGGAGTTTGAAGTACGTGGCATAGGTGGTGTAGTGCTTCAGGACATCGAGGATAAATTCCTCTTCGATTGCCTGTCGCATCGTATACCGGTGGGCTGGCTGGCCATCACGACCAAACACAGCGAGCGTTTTATGCTTTGGTGTAGCCGTAAAGGCAAAAAAGCTGAGATTCGCTTGCCTCCCCCGCTTGGCCATGCTGCGAAAGAGTTCTTCCATGTCGTCGAGCCCCTCCTCTGAAGCACGCCGTTTTGCTTCTTCTCGTAGCTCCTCACCGCCGAGCACTCCTTTGAGTTCAGTCGCGGTCTCACCGCCCTGTGAACTGTGAGCTTCATCGATAATCACTGCGCAGCGACGAGTTGTCAACGTGCCCGTGCTTGTCTCGCCGCGTTTTTCAGCCAACTTAATCAGTTGCTTCGATACAAATGGAAATTTCTGCAACGTCGTAATAATGATCGGCACCGCGTTCTCAAGCGCCTCCGCGAGTTGCCCTGAATGCTCGTCGATCTGCTGGACGACTCCACGCTTGTGCTCGAATTGGTAGATCGTGTCTTGCAGTTGTTGATCGAGCACAATTCGATCCGTCACCACGATCACGCTATCGAAGACCCGTCGACTCGCTACGTCGTGCAGCGAGGCTAATCGGTGAGTCAGCCAGGCAATCGTATTGCTCTTGCCGCTCCCCGCTGAATGTTCAATGAGATAGTTGTGGCCGATACCCTCGCGCCGGGAGGCATCTACCAACATGCGGACAGCCTGAAGTTGGTGGTAGCGCGGGAAGATCATCGTCTCCTTCTTGACCTTCCGCCCCTGGTCGTCGCGCTTCTCGTCAATTTGCAGATGGAGGAATCGCGCCAGCAGATCAAGCAGGCTGTCCCGTTGTAGCACCTCTTCCCAGAGATAAGCCGTGCGGTAGGTGCGCCCAGACGGATCGGGCGGGTTCCCGGCCCCACCATCGCAGCCCTTATTGAACGGAAGGAAGTGTGTGGCAGTTCCGGCTAACCGCGTCGTCATCAGCACAGACTCAGTATCGACCGCAAAGTGGACCAGAGTTCGCCGCTTGAACTCAAAAATAGATTCGCGAGGATCTCGATCGTGATTGTACTGTCGGCGGGCATCCTCCACCGTCTGGCCTGTGAGGGGATTCTTCAACTCCAGCGTGGCAACAGGTATGCCGTTGAGACTGAGGGTGACGTCGAGCGACTTCTCCGAGCGTGGTGAGAAACGGAGCTGTCGGGTGATCCCAAGGCGGTTCGCGGCATACCGCACCTCCAGTTCCGGATTAAGCTCGTGTGCTGCCTTAAAGAAGGCGATATGCAATGTCCGCCCGTAGCACTTGAACCCGTGTCGAAGTGTGGCAAGTGAGCCATTCGCATCCAGCCATTTGCAGAGGTCAGTCAGAATCTGCTCGCCGGTCTTCTCCCCGTGCAGTGCCTCTAGCTTGTCCCACTCTTTCTTCTGCGTTTCCCGGATGAATGACAACACAACATCAGAGAAGATTGCCCGCTCACGGTCGAAACCGTCTCGATCTACAGATATGTATCCATTGGCTAAGAGATGGCCTTCAATGACAGTCTCAAAGGCCGATTCGGAGTGTCTGTCTTGACTAGGCATATCCGCGCGCTCTTCGTGCCGCGATTCTTCGTTTGGCAATTTTTTGGATGGCTTTCAAGTGCTCGCTCAGTGCATCTTTGATCGCGACGCAGTACTCATAGAACTGGCCGTGCTGTATATCGCAAATCGTCTGTCTCAGCCTCTGAGCACTGGATCGGGACAGAGGATTGCACCCATCATGGCCATAGATAAACTCTGTGATTACCCGCTTTCGGTCGTCAATCAAGCTCTTGTGATTGAGACCAAGGACTTTGATCGTCGTATTAGCAGCGGCGTGATGATCAGCTGCTACGATCTCTCCCGTCAGATCGAAACGGAATCGCTGCTCGCACTGAGGTTGCAACGGCGATAGAAACTCTGCACCGTCATCCACCCACCAGTTGTCTTTCTTCTGAGCGCCATAACGATACTGTTGGTGCATTCCATCAGCAGGGAAGCAAGCCACGAGGTTGCCATAATTGAGGTCGGATCCTGGCAACTCTGCTCTGCAGCGACTCTGTGGCTTAATATGCTCGATGTGAGACGAATTTCTTTCGATTCGCCGCATTGTGTACGCACATAGCTGACCTTGCTCCGAGACTAAGGCATCCAATAGAGGCCCTTTCACTCCACTTGGCACTTCACTCCATCTGGACTTATCTGTACCTGCTACAGATCGGCACCATTGAGCGTAACCATGCGGACAACCCGCCTTTCGGATGTATTTCATTTGGCAAGCAGCTCAAGACGGGCCATACGCGCTTCCAATACAGACCATTCAGGCAGATCGAGGCCTCTTCTCTTCTCCCTCGCTATCGCGGTGCGTGCCTTTTTAAAGGAGCCCTTCTGGATTAGGGTTTCGACCGTCTTAATGGCGAGTGCTGCGCCCGCTGGCCGGTCGTCCGCTTCCATGAGGTGCCGCAAAATCCAGTTCGAGTCCATCCCGAGCGATCGGGCTGGGTGGACCACTTCAGCTGCAGTCAGCATAATCACCTGTTCAGGCTCAACAGCCGCAACGATCTGTGGAGAGTGTGTCGTGGCGATGAACTGGCAGCGCGGAAACACTCCTGTGAGATGCTCGACTATTGTCCGTTGCCATTTCGGATGAAGGTGCAAATCGATCTCGTCGATTAGCACGATTGCTTCACCATCACGCAGGGGATCGCCAAGCGAGGGGTTCGCCTGTGAAAGGCGTCGCGCTAGGTCGAGGACCAATGCTAGAACGCCTCGCTCGCCGTCTGACAACTGAGATACGTCAAGGGTAATCCCGTTATGGTCAATCAGCAGTCTTGACTCGGAGTCAGGATCCGGACGAAGGTTTTTGTAATCTGGCAAGAATCGCCTTACCGCAGACCGCAGAACTTCCAGGTGGCGCCCCGCCACTCGGCGTTCTCCGGCAAGTGCGCCCTGTACGCACATCCAGTCAGCAAGCTGAGCCAGATACAAAGGACGCGGAACGAGGGCCTCCGCGTATGCTCCCGCTTCCTCGCCTGATGCTTTCGACTTCGAAGCGCTAGCATTGGAAGCAACCGATCGATTGGTGGAGAAGTAGACGCAGTTCGGAACGACCCGTGATTCGCTGGCGCTCTTCTTGAGGGCCGCCTGGGAGGGCACAAAGCTGTCAGTATCGACTACTCCTTGGGATTCGTGTAATTCACGAAGGAGATTGCGCGCACGGTCACGCAATCGACTGGTGTCCAAAATTTCGCGTCTGAGTTTATCGATATTCTCAGTATCATCTGCCGCAAAGCTCTGCCTCCACTGCAATCGCGTGAAGCCAAAATCATGCTTGTTGTGCTCGAACAACAGCTCTATATCAACGAATGGTAAACCACTGCGAATTTCATCGACAGAAAAAGACATCGCTTTACTGCGAGATTTCGTTATTGATGGCAGAATGCGAGACATGCAGATTCGCAGCGCATCCAAGGCAGTGCTTTTTCCGACACCGTTCACCCCAACAATAAGGTTAAATCCCGGCTGGAATCGGAACTCGGCCACCTCGATCGCGCGGAGATTCGTCACTGTCAGTCGTGTGACTTTCATGCCGCACTCTCGATGTTGATCTGCCCGGTCACTGCTGCAGTGATAAGAGCAGCGCGGCGCTCCTTGAGGAGCCGGATCGTACGCTCGGTAGCCAAATGGAGTGCGTCTAGCTTGGCCGTTTCCTTGGCAATATGAGCAACAATGGCACACTGCTCTTCGATAGATGGCACTGGAAGGACTACTTCAAAAAATCCCTCTGGATACAGACGCAAGCGTGAAGACCAAACACCCTTCGAATAACGGGTTACCTCTTGCGCAAAGACAGGCATCCGAACCAGAGCATCAATATAAGCTGGGTCGAGTCGTGGACCAGGCTGATAGACGTGATACGCCGGACTAACGATACCGTTCACACTGGCGACGCCCATAGCACCCATCCACGCCCAGAGAGTGTTGATGACAAGATCACCCGCGAAGCAAATCTTGTATCCTTCGTTCGTCTCAGCCTCGAACATGTTCACGTCTTTCTCCGATCGAGGCGTGACTCCAGTCAGGTGGGAAACTGTTAGCATTTCCTCTTCGCCAGTCACCGAGCGTTCGTCTCGTTCACGGAAAAGCCATCTCGCTCGTTCGATATCCCAATGAGCAGGAATCTTCCCAAGCCACGGGATGTCTGATTCGCAAAGGGTGACACGGGGATCGAGGCCGCGAGTGACGGCGCGGGCAATGAGTGCCTTCCGCTTCTCCGATAACAGGACAAGCACTTGCTCCTTCGCAGCCACCAGCGCATCCAGTCGGGCCGTTTCGCGGTCGAGGTAGTCAGCAATTGCCCGTTGACTCGGAGTCGGTGGGAGATGTACCTCGATATCTGCGAGGTCGGATGCATTAATGGCCGGATAGCTTACTCCGACAGATCGCCTCTCGACTTCCGCTAGAAAAGATGGCTCGCGTAACGCGTACTTCGCAAACCCCGCATCGAACACCCCTCTCCGTGGACGAATGACTGCGAACCCGGTGGAAACGATCAAATTGTCTGGCGGGTTCAGAATTGCCGCAATCGCTTGAAGGTAAGTCCTGACGCAGGAGATGATCACATCACCGTTACGTACGCGTCTGCGAGCACGGCTGGGTGCATCGGCGAAAGAATGAGCCGCGACCTCATGAATGATGCCAGACGAGTCTACATTTCCAATGTCAATGTATTGCAGCTCGTAGTCAGGGGGTACATCCTCGCCCAGCGCCTCGTCGTTGATGGACGCAACGTACTTTAGGCGGTTGCGCGAGACTTCACTCGCTGCATTCACTCTGTCACCTCCCTCAGCAACCGCATGATCTCCTCTTCCGCCTTCTTCAGTTCCGCGTCGATCGCCTCCAGTGGCCGTGGTGGTGTGTACTTGTAGAAATGGCGGTTGAAGTTGATCTCGTAGCCCACCTTGTCCTTGCTGCGGTCCATCCATGCGTCGAGCACATGGGGTCGCACTTCGCGCTCAAAATAGGCGTCGATATCTTCCTTGAGCGACACGTTCTCAAAATCGCGGAGGTCCGGGTCTGGCTCATAGCCCTTGCCTTTGGTAACCGGCTCTGTCTCTGCGTCCTTCTGAGTAAAGACGCTACGAAACAGCATCTCTTCGGCCTTCTTCCAGCTCGACTTGCGCGCATGCAACAGGTCTTCGATCCGGCTCCAGACAAAGTTCCAATCTTTTTCCGGTTTGCGTCCAAGGGTCTTGTCTATGGCCTGTACATCATCGAGTAGATGCGGGCAGGCGTCGAGGAACCGCGCCTTGTCCTCCGTCGTCATCTGATATCGCAGGCGCAGGGGCCGCTCGACGGTGACGCGAGTGTGGCCAAAGTCGGCGCTGTCAAAGGTCTTGGCTGTCTCGCCGTCGCTCTGGCGGTCATAGAGTTTCACGATCTCGCCGATCTGGCTGTCTGTGATGTGGCGGCGCTTGTCGCCAAGACTCCGTTTATTGTCTTCGCTGCCCCCCGCCGTCCAGACATCACGAGCATCGAGAAGCCGAATCTTGCCCTTGCGCCGCTTCTCTTTACGGTTCGTCACAATCCAGATGTAGGTGCCGATACCGGTGTTGTAGAACATCGATTCCGGCAGGGCGATGATGGCTTCGAGCCAGTCGTTCTCGATAATCCACTTACGGATGTCGCTCTCACCTGAGCCTGCGCCTCCGGTGAACAGTGGTGAGCCGCTGAAGACGATAGCGAGGCGCGAGCCGTGTTTGTGCTCCGCTGGGCGTACAGGCTCAAACTTGCTGATCATGTGCTGCAAGAACAGTAACGAGCCGTCGTTGACGCGCGGTAGCCCTGCGCCAAAACGACCGTCGTAACCACGCTTCTCGTGCTCCAGCTGAATCTCTTTCTGCTGTTTCTTCCAATCCACCCCGAAAGGTGGATTCGTAAGGAAGTAGTCGAAAGTCTCATCCGCGAACTGGTCGTCCGTGAAGCTGTCCCCGAATCGAACATTCTCGCCGCTTCCATTGTGATCAACCTGCTTCATGAGCATGTCTGACGCAGCAGTTGCGAAGGCACGCTTGTTGTAGTCTTGGCCATAGACGTACAGCCGAGCCTCGTCGTGATGCTCACGGAGATAGTTCTGTGCCTCCGCCAGCATCCCACCGGTGCCGCAGGCCGGATCGAGCAGCTTTCTTACCGTGCCCGGCGTAGCCAGCAGCTTGTCGTCGTTGATGAAGAGGATGTTCACCATGAGCCGGATCACTTCGCGCGGTGTAAAGTGGTCCCCGGCCGTCTCGTTCGCCAGTTCATTGAAGCGGCGGATGAGATTCTCGAATATGAGGCCCATCTCCCGGTTCGGTACGGCGGTTGGATGCAGATCCACATCGCAGAACTTGGACACGACGAGATAGAGAATGTTCGCCTCGCGCATCCTCTCAATTTCATTCTCGAACTCGAAGAAATCGAATATGGTGCGGACGTTGGCGGAGAACCCCTTGATGTAGTGAACGAGATGCTTTTCGATGTGATCCGGGTCTCCCTTGAGCTTCTGAAAGTCCAGGTGAGAATGATTGTGGAAGCGCTGATCCGCTTTCTTGTTCAGTATCTTGTCGAGCGCCTCGTCGTTGAGTTTGCCACCCTTGCGAATTTCATATTCTTTAAGAACCTTCTCCTTGGTCGGAGCCAAGACGCAGTCAAACCGACGAAGCACCGTCATCGGCAACATGACACGCTCATACTGCGGCGGCCGATACGGGCCACGGAGAAGATCGGCGATTTGCCAGATGAGACTTGAGAAGTAATTGTGGTCGGGCATGGGTCCTTAGTCCGGCTGCCGCCGAAGGATACCCTTTTTCCCGCGAGAAAGCACTCCGAGTTGAGAGGGAGTTTGCCCGGGAAATGGAACCATTGGACTCATTTGAGGCCCAGCAGCAGGGCGGCCAGAAAAATTATCTTCTCTGTTCCACTGCCTACACGAACAGGTTTACTGGAGGGGTGTATCCGCTCGCCCTGATAGGTAGGCGATCGGCACGAACGAAGTTTGGTTTGGTGGGCCGTGTAGGGGTCGAACCTACGGCCCGCTGATTAAGAGTCAGCTGCTCTACCAACTGAGCTAACGGCCCCACCTGGGTATTCAATTTTTACTGCCGGCTACTGGCGGTGTGTATCCGCGGGCGTCAAATCCAAAAGACTTAACTGAGCCCGCGCTACGAGCAAGCTGGGTTTGGTGCGCCTGACAGGATTTGAACCTGTGGCCCTCAGCTCCGGAGGCTGATGCTCTATCCAGCTGAGCTACAGGCGCTCCCGCAACCAAGGGGGCTGAGACTAGCATAGGATTTTAACCTCTGTCTACTCTTGCGAGAAGGGCGAGAAACGCGCGACAGGCGCGACTCGCGAATATGAAACTTCCGCCCTCAACCTTCGGCCCTCAGACTTCCTCACCCGTCTCGCTTTTCTCGCATGTCTCACGAGTCTCGCGGTGAATGAACCCGTAGGGCAGGAATACCTCTTCTCCTGTCGAGCCAGTGGTCTGGCGAAGCGCGTCCAGTGAAGCCGCTTCCTCCTGCGCCAGGCGCTCTTCTTCTTCTCGGAATGTGGTGGGGAGTCGAATGATCGGGATGAAGGTTTGGACTTCGCAAGCGCCATGTGACGTGCCTTGTTCTTCTGTCGGGATGCCCATCGATCGGCAAGCCAGGGGGCGATGCTGGTAGACGCCACAGCGTCCGTCTGCTTCCAGCGCTGGACAGGGAAGATGGTGGAACTCTGTGACCAACCGGTCGATGTCCTGATCGGACCAATCGTCGAGCAGGTCGGTCTGGGTCAATTGTGGGAATGATGTCTCCATTGCCACGGTCTGTTCAACGGCACGCTGTTCGATGCGATGCCGGTGGTCCGGCGGCAGGCCGGCGAGTCCCTGTTGGAGGGTCTGGACATCGAGGAGGGTGATGGGAAAGGGGCCGATGCAACAGCTGGTGCAGCCGGGCTTGCAAGGCACTTCACCGAGCAGGGTGGCGTTGGCCCGTTGGAACCAGTGGTCGGTTTTTCGATAGAGCGGAGGAGGGTCGGGCGGAGCGGGAGCGTGGAGCCTGTCTACCATGGCGGCTCATTCTACTTTGACGGAGAGATCGACGATGAGATCGCCTTTCGGTGAGTAGAAGCCTTGGTTATCGATCTGGACGATGCCGTTGCATTGATCTTGGTAGAACTCCAGGATCCATCCGTTGAAGTCATAGCCTTCGTCGGTCATGTCGTTCTGGATGAATCGTGTTGTGAGCACAAACCGCGCGCGTTCGACATAGGTGCGTACGAGTCCGGCTTCCACATCGTCGTGAGCGGAGAGGAGGTCTAAGAACTGCTTCTTCTCTGTGTCGAACACGTCTTGATAGGTGCCTCGATCTCGGACGCAGAAGACTTGAATCGGTTTTCGGTTGCGATCGTACCCAAGCGTCACCTGGACCCAGGCCCACTCGTCCAACATGTTGTTGTCCATGTTCGGCGGTGTGATGGGGGTTTGACCGCGTGACGTGAGAAATTCCAACAGCACTCGGAGCGGGGGAGAATTTTCTTTTTGGCAAAACACGCGCGAGTATTGATGGGGCTCGGCCTGCGCGTCGTCGGTCGGTTGGGCGGTTGCCGGCAGAATAGGTAGTTCTTTTGCCATGCTAGGGACTCCGGAGTGCGACAACAGTGACTCAGAAATACAGTAGTGCTCTGTACTCTACGCTGGCTGGTCTCGAAACTGCAAGAAGCCGGTGAAGGCGTTTCCCTACGCCTGGCCTGTGTTTTTCTGGTTGACAGCCTTGGGACGCTTGGATAGACTCCCGCAGGTTTTCGCCGCTTTCACCAATAGGACTATTCGTTCATGCATGTGTATTCAGTCTGAGCGGAGTCATGAGGGGCGAGTTTTACTACACTTCACCATTCACCATCATCGTTCTTTAAGGAGGTTGCTCGTATGGCTAAATCAATGACCAAGTCGCAGATTGCGGATCATCTGGCCCAGAAGACCGGATTGACCAAGAAGGCTTCCGTCCAGCTGATGGACGACTTTGCTGCCTTGGCCTACAAGGAAGCGAAGAATGTGTTCGTGATTCCTGGAATCGGGAAGCTTGTCTTGGCGAACCGCAAGGCGCGCATGGGACGGAACCCGCAGACCGGTGAGGCGATCAAGATCCCAGCCAAGCGCGTGGTCAAGTTCCGCGTGGCCAAAGCTGCCAAGGACGCCATCCTCGGAAAGAAGTAATCGGAGATCGTCCGCGCAGATTGTACCTGACTCGCCTTCGTCGGGCTTCTTTCACGCCGTATGAAGAACTAGAGGGCCGGCTCCCCGCAAGGGGTGCCGGCCTTATACGTTCCTGGTCCCACTACAGAGAAGGACCGAGCCCGGTTCCTCCCATCCCATCGTGCCCGACCAACCTGATTGCATCGCCGTCCTGAACCAGTGAGTCCTCGCTGGCAATTTTCTTATTGATGGTCACCAACACTTTTTTCTCGCGAATGAGCTGAAGAAGATGGCGTAGCTGAATGCCCTGTCGCTGGATGACCTGGCGGACGGACATGGGAGATGCAACATGGCAAGCGAGGTCCCGTTCGCCGTCGGCGGTTTGAAGCTGGCCCATCAAAGAAATGGTGATCATCGTTGGAGACTCCTCATGTTCTATTGAGAACAGATATGTGGCCGTCGAGGCGTTGGCGCCCGTTGACTCCGTACTGGCCGCCATCGATAATGCGTCCCCATGCCGTCGTTGGATATCCACAATCCCGGAATGCCGGATTTGCAATTCGTCCTGTTCGTGTCAGCCCTCTGTACGGCTGATCTCGAGACATGCAACGCATCGTCAGCGCTCCGAGCCACTATTTTTGACCGTTGTTGGGCGCTCATCCACACCGAGGCGCCGCCGACTGACCCCAAGGCACGTGTGCTCGATCTTCGGGAGGGTACGGAGTTGACATTGGAAGCCTGTCTGTCGACGATTCGCTCGCTGCTGACGGATGCCGGAATTCATACGCTTACCTGGGACCATCCGGTCAGTGAACCGACCCACGAGAGCACCCCGGCTGCGAAGCCGTTGATCGATCGGCTTGGGCAATTGTACCCCGAACCTCCAGACATCGTCGATCCCGAAGGTCCGTTATCTGCAGGGTAAGGCGAGGGGGCAAGGTCTGCGTGTTGCGCCTGTCCCGCGCATAAGTGACGGATCAGAACACAACGAGGAGCACTGTGCGGGTCAGAACAACCGATATTCCAGGCCTCTTACTCATTGAACCGGATGTCTTTCGCGATCCACGGGGGCTCTTTTTTGAGACGTATCATGCCGGCCGGTACGAGGATGCCGGTATTCCAGGCCCCTTCGTTCAGGATAACTACTCACAGTCTCTCCGGGGCGCCTTGCGAGGGCTTCACTATCAAGAACCGCATTCCCAGGGAAAGCTCGTGATGGTGACGGAAGGAGCCGTCTACGATGTCGTGGTGGATATCCGAAAAGGGTCGCCGAGCTTTGGCCGGTGGTATGGCGCTGAGCTTTCGGCGGAGAATCGGCTCCAGGTCTATGTACCGCCAGGTTGTGCGCATGGGTTTTGCGTGACCAGCGACCGCGCTTCGTTTCTGTATAAGTGCACGGACTACTATGCGCCGGCTGCTGAGCGAGGCATCATCTGGAACGATCCGATCCTCGCCATTTCCTGGCCTGTCACGACACCCATCTTGTCTGTCAAGGATCAGGCGTACAAGTCCTTGGCCGAGATGGATCCTGAGTTGCCACGGTATCGATCAGATGAATGATGCGAACCCATTGATTCCACGAAGTCGGCTATGTTATTCAGCGAGGGCGTAGTGGTAAGATCTCGGCAGCGGTAGCAGCACGATTTCTAAGCACAAGAATAAGGAGGAGGATACAATGGGAAAAAGCCTAAAAGGGACCAAGAGCCACGACAATCTCAAGGATGCGTTTGCCGGAGAATCTCAGGCGAATCGACGCTATCTGTATTTCGCGCGGCGCGCCGATATCGAAGGGTTCCCCGATATCGGAGGGTTGTTTCGCGATACATCAGAAGCCGAAACAGGCCACGCATTTGGGCACATGGATTTCTTGAAGGAAGTCGGGGATCCGGCGACTGGGGTGCCGATCGGCAATACCGAGGCGAATCTCAAATCGGCGGTCGAAGGCGAAACCTACGAGTACACCCAGATGTACCCAGGCATGGCCAAAACAGCCAGGGATGAAGGATTTCCTGAACTTGCCGAATGGTTTGAGACGCTTGCAAAGGCGGAGCGGTCCCATGCGAATCGCTTCACGAAGGGGCTCGACAGCCTGAAGCAGGGCTGAGAAGCACTGACAGGAGTCGGCGTTCGGCGGTCAGTTTTCAGAAGGGCTGGATGAGGATTGAACTCCTCCCTGTCGCTGATAGCTGACCGCTGATTGCTTTCTGATCGGAGCAACGTGAATGGTCTGAACCTGATCAATCCCATCGACCCTGCGCAGCTTCAGAAAAACACGCAGCGCATCTATGAGGTCTGCGATGGCTGCCGGCGTTGCTTCAATCTCTGCCCGTCGTTCAACACCCTGCTCGACGGCATCGACCGGTATGAGGGAGATGTCGCCAAGCTCACGACGGCTGATCACCATCGAGTCGTCGACGAGTGCTACTACTGTAAGCTCTGTTACAATCATTGTCCCTATACGCCGCCGCATCAGTATGCGCTCGATTTTCCCCGCTTGATGATCGCGTGGAAGAAGCATCTGGCCGCGACGCGTGGAGTAGGCTGGCGCGATCGGTGGTTGATCAAGACGGATCTGATCGGCGGCCTCGGCAGTCAGCTGGCGTCCGTGGCGAATTGGGTCCTGGGGTTGCGGTTCATTCGCGGGATCATCGAATCGTTGGTCGGCGTACATCGGGATCGGCAGGTCTTGCGATTTTCTTCGGAGACATTCATTCAGTGGTGGGCGCGTCGCGGGACGGCACAGGTCCCGGCTTCGGCGCCCAGGAAGGTCGCGCTCTTTGGGAGCTGCCTGATCAATTATCAAGCGACGGATATCGGCAAAGCGACGATCCAAGTTCTCGAAAAGAACGGTGTGCATGTCGTGATCCCGGAACAACGTTGTTGTGGCATGCCCTCGTTCGATATCGGCGATACGGCGGCGATTCAGCAGGCCGCTTCGGCGAATGTCGCATCGTTTTTGCCCTGGGTAGAGAAAGGGTACGACATTGTTGTGCCGGTACCCAGTTGCAGCTTGATGTGGAAGCGCGAATATCCTGAGATCGCCGGTGGCGATGAGGCGCGACGCGTTGCAGAACGGACGTTCGATATCAGCGAATATCTCATGAGGTTGAAGCGGGACGGCGCGCTGGCCATAGATTTTCAACAGAAGCCAGGGCGGGTGGCCTACCAGGTGCCGTGCCATTTGCGGGATCAGAACATTGGCTTCAAGTCCAAGGAACTCATGGAGTGCGCCGGCGCGCAGGTTGAGGTCATTGAGAAGTGCTCTGGCCACGATGGTTCATGGTCCGCCAAGACGGAGTTCTTTCCCCTTTCGATGCTGATTGCGAAGAAGGCAGTTCGCGTGATCGAGCAGACTCCGGCTGACCTTGTCGCCTCCGATTGCCCGCTGGCGGCATTGCAGCTGGATCAGGCTGGGGCTATGGCCCATGCGGGTGGGAGACCCACGCAGCATCCGATTCAAATTGTGCGTGATGCCTACGGGTTACCGCGATGAACTTCTTGGTTCCCCATGACCTCTTGTCCGTGGGAGAGTATGAACAGCAGCGGGAGCAATTTCGCTCGCAGATCATCGCGCTCAAGCAGCGGCGCAGGATTTTCATTGGGCCGCTGCTCACGCTCGTCTTCGAAAATCGTGAGACGTTGCGGTTTCAGACCCAGGAAATGATTCGAGTCGAGCACATCCTGGATCCTAAAAAAATTCAAGACGAGTTGGATGTCTACAATGCCCTCATGCCTGGGGATGGTGAGTTGAGCGCGACGTTGCTGATTGAAATTACGGAACAGGATCGAATGAAAGAATGGCTCGATATGTTCATGGGCCTCGATCATGGTGAGACCGTCGCGATTCGTGCCGGAAGTGAACAAGTATTTGGGCAGTTCGAAGGCGGCCATAGTCATGAAACAAAAATCAGCGCAGTGCATTTCGTCCGCTTCCGTCCGACCGCATCGATGACCACCGCGTTCGCCGACTTGCGTCAGCCGGTCATGCTGACGGTGCGTCACCGTGAGTATCACGCTGAGGCGTCTGTTCCCGGGAGTATGCGCGAAGAGTGGCTTTCTGACTTACAATAGTGCCGAGCGCTGAGTGTTGAGAAGAGGAAAGACTCGGAATAGGACAAAAGGATAGAAAGATGCCGTCGGTCCTGCTGACAAAACGTATCGAGTTTGCCGCTGCCCATCGGTATCACAAGCCCGAATGGGATGAGGCTAAGAACCGCGCCGTGTTTGGCCTTTGTTATAACCCGCCGGCGCACGGACATAACTATTTGGTCGAGGTGACGGTCTTAGGCGAGGTAGATCCGAAGACCGGCATGGTCGTGAATCTCTTCGATTTGAAGCGCATCCTGCTCAACGTGCTCGAAGAATTCGACCATAAGAATTTAAATCTGGACATGCCCTATTTTCAAGACCGGATTCCCACATCGGAGAATCTGGCACGTGTCCTCTGGGCTAAGCTGGACACACAGAAAGACATCGGCACGCTCCATGCGATTCGGTTGTATGAGGATGAAGACCTGTATGCCGAAGTGACGGCAGCAGCCGGGCTCGACGTCGCCAGCGTCACGCGACGCTATTCGTTCACGGCCCTGTTGGATAGCAATCAAGGATGCGAATGGGATTGCTTTGTCACCGTCCATGGCACGATCGATCCGGTGACCGGGATGGTGACGGACATCGGCGCGTTGGACCGCTTGGTGCAGGATAAGGTGGTGAGGGTATTCGACCGTCAGGATTTGCGCCTTATCTTCGACGCTGAATCAGTCACGGGCGGGCAACTAGCCGAACGGATATGGAGATCGCTCGTATCGGGCCTCTCATCGGGTCGCCTGGCCAACGTTCACATAGTGCAATCTCGCGATCTCACGTTCGATTATGCCGGTTGATCGATCGATGTTTCTCCTATCAGAGCGCTTCGTATGAAGAGACCACTTGCCGGTATTGTGATGATAGCCTGCTTCTCGTGGACGGTCGTGGCGTGGTCTGCGGATGAAGGAGTGGCGATTGAGAAGGTCGTCAAAGAGGCCGCCATGGCATCCGCGACCTACTCCGACACCAGAGACAAACAAGCCGTGTTGAAGCTCTATACCAAAGACTATGTCGGTATTCAGGATGGCGAGACGGAAACGCGGGAGTCGATCGAGAAGTGGTTCTCAGACTACGAATCTGAACTGAATAAGGGGAATGCCCTGCGCTTTATCACCGTCGTGTCGAACCTGCGTGTCAGAATTCCTGGCCCAACCGCTTGGGCCACCTACGACTATGTGTTTCAAGCTGTCAGGAAAGGCGAACTCGAAGGGCAAGATTCTGGACAATGCACGACCCTCCTGCGCAAGGAAGGTTCAACTTGGCTGATTCAGCATGAGCATTGCTCCAAGACGAGACCGATAAAATAGCATCCTGTCTTTGAGCCGGTGGTCTTTCGCTCCTGTGCTTGCCGAGCGACCTGCGGGAGCTCAGTTAGAGATCTGGTGTTTTTAACGAACAAGCCACAATAGAAAAGGTGCCTAAGGAGCGTGGAAAGGAGCAGCTGTTGAAATGAGATGAGCTTTGGGTAAAGCTCCAGAAGGCATTTTATACTTACCAGTCGTTTACATTTTAAGTAGCGAGTAGCTTTTAAAATTGGAGTGGTCTGACCATATCAATTCGTGAGCAAGATGCCTGCTCAGCCCAGTGGGCCGAGCAGGCCATGCAACCGTTACGGGAATGTTGGGAATGTTGTTTCCGGGGAGAGCACTGAATTCCCGTTACCTCCAAGAATACTTGCCCCAAAGGCCCTAGAGCGGTTGTCGACCCCTCCGAGGACTGTCGCATGCTGGCCTAAAATCCAGTTGCTTCTCCCAAAGACAGTTCCTCCCGTGGAGGTAAATGTGTGCAACGGGCCCACTACGAGATTGTGTGATCCTTTACGTGCCTCAGTAGCCTGTCGTTCATTGTATCCCACGATGAAGTTACCTAGGCCCGTTAGTCCGCCTGCTCGTACGACACCAGTGACGGGATCGATCTCATCGGTCGTGCCCGCCCCACTCTGGACATGGACGTTCACGCCACGGAATATCACATGAGGCCCCTTTAGCCCAAACATTTCGCTTTGATTAACTGTTACGTATTTGGCCAACTCTGTAAGTACAGGACTGGTACTGCCGCCACCTCCTCCACCGGCCTCAATGGTCTTAAGGCGACCATCTAAAACTGAGAGTTGACCATTTGCGGTGGCCAAGGCGGTCTTCAGATTGGCGACCTCGGATTGCAAAGCCGTAATGGAGCCGGAGACCCCTTCATTGTTATGGTGACGCTCACGGTGGTCTTGGATCCTCTCTCTAAGATGTTCAATCTTTGACCGCAGCTGCGCGTTCAACAAACTATGCCGCTCATTTCCATCTCGGTCCGACGATCCCGCCGCCGATAGGTTGGGAACAATGAGTAGCCCCATCACTAATAGGCTCACAGAAGCAACCCTCGCGTATTCTCTCATGACACACCTCTTGTTAAATGTGATGTAAATCTCAGCTCATCACAGGAACGACTGTAGTCGTTCTTAGCCGAGAAGAAGAGCCAAAGCGTGTCCCTCTTTCGCTAATCGGCTTTCTCCCCTGTCACCGGAAATTGTCGCAAGGGCTGTGCCGAGCACCATGCTGAAGATCCAATTCAATTCACACAGTTATGGGCTGCTTTTTTGAAGGTGGGCAACAGTTAGCGGCGATTTGTGTCTCTAGGCGACAAATAGTTGGACTGTACAAAAAAGAGCTTAATAGTGGCTTACGGAGTGTCGTATAGATTGCGAGCATGCTCCTGAAGATAAATATAATACCTAGATGTATTAATGCATATAATCACGGACGTGTATCGCTGGAGCAGATTGAAGTAGCGGTCTGGCCTAACGGTAATGGCACAGCTTAAGTGCAGGAGAGAGGGGAGGGTCGCTTCTCGCTGCCGAGACCGGTGAGGAGAGGAATTACTTTAGTAAATGGTCAGAAATCAGCGCGGCGAGTTCGGCTGGCTCTACCACCCCTTCGCGGGTGAGAAGCAATTTGCCGTTGGAAAAGAAATGCGTGGTGGGGTAGGTCTCGAAGGTGTGGCTCTTCTTGATCTCGCGGCAGCGGCCAGGGACATGCATCTTGGCCTTGCCAACTTTGACGTCGGGGAACTTGGCGGCAGTCTCTACCAGGATCGGATCGTAGGCAATGCAGGGCTCGCAGGTGGCGAGGCCGTAGGCGACGATCGACGCGGGCGCGTCGGTGAACTCCTTGTAGTTTTCGTCCCTGACGTCTTCGACGGTACCGGACATGATTGAAAGTGCTGAGTGCTGAGACTGGGAAGTTGTCTCCCAAGTCTCAGCACTCAGTCCTCAGCACTATTTGAATTAGCTGAGCTTTGCGAGCGCTTCGAGGATGTCCTTGTCTTCTCGCGCCACCTTGATTTCCTGGACCTTTGCGTAGGCAACCTTGCCGCTCTTGTCGACAATGACCGTCGCGCGCTTCGAGCAGTTCAACGGCTCGAAGTAGAGGCCGTAGCCCTTTGCCGTGGTCCGATGCACATCCGACAGGAGCCGATGCTTGAGGTCCATGGAATCAGCCCAAGCCTTGTGTGAGAAGAAGCTATCGCAGCTGATGCCGAATAGTTCCGCGTTGGCCGATTGGAACTTGGGGAAGTCGTCGGTCAAACACTTGTTCTCGCCTTGGCAGACGGGGCTCCAGTCCAGCGGATAGAAACAGAGCACGACATTCTTCTTGCCGCGGTAGTCGCTCAGCTTCACATCCTTCTGGTCTTGGTCCTTTAAGTTAAAGTCTGGTGCGGTATCGCCTACCTTGATTTCTGGTGCTACGTCGCTCATCACTGAACCTCCTTCACTGGGTTTAATCCGGCCTCTGACACTGTCAGCTGCAATTTTGTACCGTGGGGCTCGGAACGTTGTCAACAGGCCTGAAGACCTAGCGGGAAGCTACAAGGGAGAAGACTGTTATTTGGTTCGTTTCGTTTGTTTGGTTTTTTTGGCTGAACGAAACTAACTAGATGAATCAAATCAACCAGATAAACAAAACAAACCAGATTAACCAGCGGGTAGCGGGCGAATTTCTCGAAAGCTCAGCATGCGTCCGGCTGGCGCGGCGGTGCGGTGGTTGGCGATTTCAATGTTCTGGCCCAAGAGTTCCACGCGAATCTGGCTTCCAACTTTCGGCGACTGGCCGGCCCTCGTCAATTCGTCTGCCGTTCCTCTGAGGAGATCGCGCGTAGGCTGATCCGGGAGACCAGGGGAAAGGAACATTTCAAGTTCATTCACCCCAAACTTGCTCAGGCCCAATGTGTAGAGCCAGCTCCGATGGTTGGGCTCGTCGTCGGTTTGCATGATGGGGATATGATCTTCGGCCACGAAGTGGGTGAGGGGACGATCTTGCCAATCCGAAGGGTTCACATATTGATTGGTAATAATGTCATGGGCGGTGCCTTGCGTGAGCAGCGTGAGGCCCTTGGCGAGTCGGGCGGCAAGCAGGATAATGTCCGGCATCTCGCGAGGGGATGCCAGGGAAGGCGCGACCGCGCCCATCACATCGTGCTCCCACGCCAACTGCTTCATGATGTCGGCAACATGGCTCATCGGCAGCGGCATCACGACATGGGCCGACCAGGGGCCGTGAGTCGCTTGCCAGGATTCGGCTGAGCCCGCTTCGTGATGAATTGCCAGCGGCCCGCCGTATTCCTTGTCGTACCAGGCCTTCAATTCGTCTGTGGCCGGCGCAGTCCCCCGATAGCCGATAAAGTAGAGAGGAGGGCGGCGGGCGGAAGGCTTGGGGGTTTTCTTTTTGATCCTCATTGTGGCATGGGAGTCTATTTGCTGGATTTGCGGGCCTTGCGGCGGTCGTCTGGGTTGAGAAGCCGTTTGCGGATACGCAGACTCTTCGGGGTGACCTCGACCAGCTCATCCGGGCCGATATATTCGAGCGCAAACTCCAAGCCCATTTCCCTTGGCGGTGTAAGGACTAACGCTTCATCGGTGCCTGACGCGCGCATGTTGGACAGGTGTTTTTCCTTGCAGACGTTGACGTCCATATCTTCGTCCCGGCTGTTCTCGCCGACCACCATCCCTCGATAGACCTCGATGACAGGGCCGATAAACATGGTGCCCCGTTCCTGGGTCATAAAGATGGCATAGCCGGTGCTGGTTCCGTCTTCGTGTGCGACGAGTGACCCGTGTGTCGCCACCGCCAGGTCGCGTTCCTCCGCCGGTTCGTATGCGACGAAGACATGGTGCATGATAATGGTGCCGCGCGTTTTGGTCACCAAGAGATTTTTGAGTCCCATGATGCCGCGGGTGGGGATGTGGTATTCCAGATGCATGTCGCTTGGACCGGCATCGGAATGGATCAACCGCATATGTCGCAACTCGCCGCGGCGTTTGCCGAGCTCTTCAATCACAGCGCCCTGATAGGTTTCCGGCACCTGGATAGTGAGTTCCTCATAGGGTTCGAGAACCTTGTCTCCCTCCCGATGGACGATCACTTCCGGTTGCGAGACTTGCAGCTCATATCCTTCTCGGCGCATTTGTTCGATCAACACGCCGAGATGCAGCTCGCCGCGTCCGGCTATGAGAAACTTATCCGCGCTATCCGTCTCGTTCACGCGCAACGACACATTGGTTTCAAGCTCTTTGAAGAGTCGATCCCGCAAGTGCCGAGAGGTCAAAAACTTGCCTTCCCGTCCAGCGAACGGACTATTGTTGACGGAGAAGGTCATTTGGACAGTCGGTTCGTCGATTGTCACGCGAGGTAGAGCGACCGGATGTTCCGCGTCCGCAATCGTATCGCCGATGCTCACTTCTTCCAGACCGGCCACAGCAACGATTTCTCCCGCCTCGGCCCGTTCCGTATCCGTCCGTTCGAGGCCAGAATAGACTGCGAGATCCGAAACTTTTCCAGGGAACTGCGTGCCATCCTTTCCGAGTACGACCACATTCTGTCTGCGGGCAATCGAACCGGACTGAATCTTTCCTACACCCATCTTCCCTTTGTAGAGATCTTGAATCAGAGAAAGGACCAGGATCTGGAGGGGTGCTTCGGCATTGATGGCCGGTGCAGGAATCTTGTCCAGTACGGTGTCGAGGAGCGGCGTAATGTTTGTGCCAGGCTTATTGATGTCCAGCGTCGCGGTGCCTTTGATTGCCGCTGTGTAGACGATCGGGAAATCGAGCTGCTCGTCCGTGGCGCCAAGATGGACGAACAAGTCGAAAGTCCGGTTCACCACGTCATCGATGACCGCATCAGGCCGGTCGATCTTGTTGATGACGACAATGGCCTTGTGGCCGAGGGCGAGGGCCTTTCGCAACACGAAGGTCGTTTGCGGCATGGGGCCTTCTTTTGCGTCGATCAGGATGAGGACGCCGTCCACCATGCGCAGGGTCCGTTCAACTTCACCGCCGAAGTCAGCGTGCCCCGGCGTATCGACGATATTGATCTTCACGCCTTTGTAGGTGACGCTGGCATTTTTGGCCCGGATCGTGATTCCGCGTTCACGTTCCTGGTCCATTGAGTCCATGATCCGTTCGCCCATATCGTCGATCTTGCGATGGACATGGGTCTGTCGGAGCACCGCGTCGACCAGCGTCGTCTTGCCATGGTCGACGTGAGCAATGATCGCGATATTTCGGATATCGCTTCTGCGCTCGTTGGGTTCAAGTTGTGTGGTAATGGGAGATTCTGTTGTGGCTGTCTGATCCATAGATATTGCTGCATGCTCCAAAAAAAAGACGCCCAGGCATCCAGGCGTCGGGGATTGAGTATACCCGAAGCAGGATGTCCGGTACAAGCGATACCGGCATGAACCTTGAGTTTTAAGGGTCTCCACGGTATGGTGACCTTTGTATCCTTCTCAGCAAGCCAAGCCGCCTTCGAGGGTAACCCCGCGTCACCATGATTGATCCGCCGGCACAACTCTCAGATGCGCCCCGTCAGCCGCCGCCCAGGAGGCCCTGGCGTTGGTGGCAGATCTCGCTCATGGTTCTGGGGGCGTGCATCTTAATAGGAGGGCTCACGGCGGGCGGGCTGCTGTGGCACTTTTCGAAAGACCTTCCTGCGTTGGAACAGTTGGGGACGTATCAGCCCAGCCTGGTGACTCAGGTGTATTCGATCGATCAGAAGCTCATCGGCCAATTTTTCATCGAGCGTCGCATCCTGACCCCCGTGTCGGACATTCCTGAACGGTTGCGACGCGCGGTCATTGCGGTCGAGGATGTCCGGTTCTTCGAACATCCAGGTCTCGACTATATCGGGATGGTCCGCGCGGCTTGGACGAATGTGCGTCGAGGAGGCAAGGTCGAAGGAGCCAGTACCATTACCCAGCAGTTGGCACGGTCACTGTTCCTCTCGTCAGAACGCACTTTCGACCGCAAAGTCCGCGAGCTCATTCTGGCCTACAAGATGGAATTGGTTCTGACGAAAGAACAAATTCTCGAACTCTATTTGAATCAGATTTACTTCGGGCAGGGCGCGTACGGTGTCGCCTCGGCGGCGCAAACGTATTTCGGGAAAGATCTCTCCGCTCTCACGATTGGGGAATCGGCGTTTCTGGCCGGTCTCCCGAAATCGCCGAATCACTATTCGCCCTTCAAGGCGTATGACCGCGCAAAGAAACGACAGGAGCACGTTCTGGCCCGCATGGAAGAGGCGAAGTTTCTCACGGCTGAAGAACGCGAACAGGCCGCAGCGGAGCTCCTCAATTTCCGTCGTCCTGGCGCTGAACAGGCTGCGCCCTACTTCGTGGAGTATATCCGGCAATTGCTGGTCGCCAAGTATGGTGAAACGATGGTGTACAAGGGCGGGCTTAAGGTCATGACGACCGTGAATATGGAGATGCAGAAGGCTGCCGAAGCGGCCTTTTTATCCGGTCTACGCAGACTGGATAAGCGCCAAGGCTGGCGTGGTCCGCTCCGAACGGTCGATACCGCGTCGCCGACCCTGCCCATGGTCGCAGCAGTGACCGATCAAATACTAAAAATAGGAGACTATCGCGAGGGGTTCGTCACCAAAGTGGCGAAGGACCATTATCTGATGCAGATCGGCACAACGGTGGGCAAGCTCGCCTTTGAGGATATGGAATGGGCAAAACGTCGTTTGACCGGGCTGGATACGGCGAAAGATGTCGTCGTCAATCAGAATCTCAAGCAAGTGCTGAAGCCTGGCGATGTCATCGAGGTCATGGTGAAGAAACTGGATCATGGCACGGTCCATGTGCAACTGGAGCAGACTCCCCTCGTCGAGGGAGGATTGATTGCGCTAGAACCAGGCAAGGGGGCTATTCGAGCCATGGTCGGAGGCTACGATTTCGCTCGGAGCGAGTACAACCGGGCGGTGCAAGCTCACCGCCAGCCCGGATCTGCCTTCAAGCCGATCATCTACGCGACAGCGCTGAATCAGGGAATGAGTCCCGCGTCGGTGATCCTCGATGCGCCGGTCGTCTACGAGCAGGAGCAGGATGAAAAAACGTGGAAGCCGGAGAACTATGGAAGAAAAATTCATGGCATGGTGAGTTTGCGGGATGCCCTGGCCCACTCGCATAACTTGGCGACAGTTCGGTTGCTGGATAAGGTCGGCGTCAAGAATGTCATCAATTTTGCAAAAACGGTCGGGGTGACCAGTCCGCTGGCGGCAGATTTATCACTGGGGCTCGGCTCATCTTCCGTTGGGTTGATGGAACTGACTTCCGCGTATAGCGTGTTGCTCAATCAGGGGAGCCGTGTCGAGCCCTATGCGATCTTCCAGGTGAAGGACAATACGGGGAAGGTACTCGAACAGGCAGAACCACAAGCCATTCCTGTCATCTCCAAGGAAACAGCCTATTTGATTACGAACATGATGGAAGATGTAGTCCAGAAGGGAACCGGGCAGGCAGCCAAAGTCATTGCACGGCCGATTGCGGGAAAGACGGGAACGACGGATGAGTTTATCAATGCATGGTTTATCGGCGGGGCGCCGAATTTAGTTGCCGGCATCTATGTCGGATTCGACGATCGACGTTCGCTCGGCGAGACGGAATCGGGGGCGCATGCGGCATTGCCTATTTGGATCGATTTCATGCAGGAAGCGCTCAAACCGCTTCCGGTCGTAGCCTTTACCATTCCGGAAGGCGTCACGTTCGTCAAGGTCGATTCAGCAACGGGGCTGCTTGAAGGCGAGGATGGACAGGCGAGTACCGTGGAACTTTTCACCAAAGGCAGCGAGCCGACTCAAGCCACTCAGCGACGGTTGGACCCAATCGATTTCTATAAGCTGGATCAAACTTCCGAGGGAGCGCTCTAGCAGGATGCTGAAAAAGTCGGCCTTCTCACCCACCCAACCCCGGCGCGCCAAGACGCGCCTTTTCCCGAGCATCGTTCTCGCATCGTTCAGATCCTCAACGTGCCCCACATGGGAAATGAGCTGTTCGGCAGCTCGGGGTTGGGCGGGTGAAAATGTTACGCCTCCGGCCTTCACTCGCTGCGGCCTTGCTGAACGGCCTTTTTGAGCATCCTGCGTAAATATTTTTCTGTCGAGTCGAGACGGAATAAAAAGCTTTCAACGGAGGCAAGGATGAAGAGACCATGGTTTCTCACCGTCTCGCTGGGCCTGCTGGCGCTAGGTGGATTGCTCACAGGAGGTTGTGTGTCAGGGGGCGAATCGGTTGGTGCGGCGCGGAGTGCAGAGGCGACTGCTCTGAGCGGCGTTCCGTCGAACTGGGACAAGGCGTTACCGTTCACGCAACGGTTTGTGCTATTGGCAGCGTTCAACAACGATGCGGTTCGAGACAACAACACTGGGCTGGTCTGGGAGAAGTCCCCACAGACTGTGCCTGCCACATGGAATGGCGCTCGCTTCGCATGCATCAACAAGAACATCGGTGGTCAGAAAGGGTGGCGCCTCCCGTCCATCCCAGATCTGGCGAGTTTGATCGACCCCTCCGTTGCTCCTCCAGGCCCAACGCTTTCGTCAGGCCATCCCTTTCACAACATTCAGTCGGCCGGTTATTGGTCTGCGACAACGAACGCCGAAGATGCCTCCGACGCCTGGTTCGTCTACTTCGGCAGAGGCTTCGTCGACCACGATAGTAAGATCCATACCGGCCACGTCTGGTGTGTGCGCGGTGTCATGAACGCAGAGGCGTATTAACGAAACGCGCGCGACGGGCGGGAAAGGTCTATCCGGAACAGATCTCAATGAATGAATCGGTTCCGGGCACCGTTTCCCTTCAGGCTCTCCGATCGACAGGACATTGCAATCCCAAGTCGTCCTAACCGGGATGACGGGAAAGAGGCCGGTGTCTTTTCGTGGCTGGCCCCACATCCCAGACAAACACTTCCACAGGTTATTGTCTCCTATTGAACGTGTCCAAAAAGTGAGCTAGCTCAGTGCATTGACACCTTAGGTGAATCGAATTAGGCTTCAGAGACTTTCTGATACTCGAGTCCAGCGATTTCTTCAATCTAGAAACCCGTCTAGGAGTGCTGAATGCCAAGAAACGAGCGTGTGATTGTCGTCTTCGTAGCCTCACCGTCTGACTTGGACCCGGAACGTAATCGACTGGAGGAGGTTATCCGAGAGCTTAATGTGACTTGGAGTCGTTCATTGGGTGCTCGACTTGATCTCGTACGGTGGGAAACTCACGGTTTCCCCGGCATCGGTGAAGATGCTCAAGACGTGCTAAACCATGAGCTGCCGGGGGACTACGATATATTTGTTGGATTGATGTGGGGGCGATACGGTACTCCAACGGGGCGAGCAGGTTCGGGTACGGAAGAAGAGTATACGCGCGCATTGGAGCGGTTCCGGTCACGCCCAGGGTCCATCAAGATCATGTTCTACTTCAAGGACGCACCCCTAGTGCCAAGTCGGATCAATCCGGATCAACTGGCAAAGGTTCTTCGCTTTCGCGAGTCTCTGGGGGCAGAGGGCTCCTTATATTGGAGTTTCGCTTCCCTTGACGAATTTGAGCGGTTGATTCGCCTGCATCTCGCGAGGCAGATTCAAGAATCGGTTAATCAGGAAGATCGACCGGTAATGCCTGCAGTTGTAGTGCCCAATCATCAAGATTCTGCATCCGATGATGATCTAGGGCTACTTGATCTTCTTGATCTTGTCGAAGGGCACTTTGCCGATCTCAACGAAACTATCATGAGAATTGGCGTCGAAACCTCCACCCTAGGGACAAGGATGACTGAACGCACCTCTGAAATTAATGCGGTACAGAGACAAACCGGTGGCGAGATCGATCGCCGTGAAGCAAGGACGCTCATCGAAAAAGCGGCGGTGGATATGAATCACTATGTGGCTCGCGTTCGCGCCGAGCTCCCACTTTTTCGCGAGGCGCTCAATAAAGGGGCTGCTGCGACTGCTCGCACCGTCTTGATGACAATTGAGATGAATTCTGCAGACAGAACTCAAGTTCGTTCAGCTAGGACTAGTCTGACTGAATTAGTTGCCGCGATTGGAGGAGCCTATGATTCGATTGAATCATTCCGAGGAACAGTATTTAGGTTGCCACGGATGACTTCTCTGCTCAATCGAGCAAAACGCGATACGACAGAGGTGTTGGACGAGATCCTGCAGAGCATGGCCGAAGGGCGTAGAGTGATTACTGAAGCTGTGAAGGCTTTAGACTCGCTACTTGGCCAAGAAGGAGCTGACACCTAACCGAGGAAGATGAGGGGGAGAAGAAAAAGGAGATAGGCAGAATAACTGATGACAGCATTCCGTTCGTTTGGTCGCCGCACGGACGGATTCCTCACGCTAGGACTCCCTAACGCAGTGACCTGCTCATGCCACCGCTCCCAACACCAGTCTTCTCTTCAGAGGCTGCTCAAAAAGGCCATCCAGCAAGGCCGCAGGGAGTGGGGCGACTGAGGCGTACCCGAGAGGGTACGTCGCAGGGAGACGCACGACTGAGAACGATGCTGGTGGCCTTTTTCAGCAGCCGATTAGTAGGTGTCGGTTGAGGGGCACGTGCAGACGAGATTCCGATCCCCATAGGCTTCGTCGACGCGGCTCACGCTGGGCCAGAATTTGTTGTCACGTACCCAAGGCGCAGGGAAGGCAGCCCGTTCACGGCTGTAGGGTCGATTCCATTCATCGGCTGTCACGATCTGCGCCGTGTGGGGCGCATTCTTCAGCAGATTATTCGTGCGCGGTTGGCGACCTTCGGCGATGTCTTGTATCTCTGCATGAATTGCGATCAGCGCGTCGCAGAACCGGTCCAATTCGGCCCTCGTTTCGCTCTCCGTCGGTTCGATCATGAGTGTCCCGACAACCGGGAATGAGACCGTCGGGGCATGAAACCCATAATCCATTAAGCGTTTCGCCACATCCATCGCTTCAACTCCCGTCGTTTCTTTGAATGGGCGAAGATCGAGAATAAACTCGTGGGCCACAAACCCGGACGTGCCTGTGTAGAGGACGGGGTAATACTTTTCCAGCCGTTTGGCCATGTAGTTGGCGTTCAAGATCGCCACCTGAGTCGCTTTGATTAAGCCGTCGCGCCCCATCAGGGCGATGTAGACCCAGGAAATCGTCACGATGCTGGGGCTACCGTACGGCGCTGCAGACACAGGTCCGATCGAATCTTGCCCGCCCAGTTGGATCACCGGATGGCCTGGAAGAAACGGCGCCAAGTGCCGCGCAGCCACGATCGGTCCCATTCCAGGACCCCCACCGCCATGGGGGATACAGAATGTTTTATGGAGGTTCAGATGGCAGATATCTGCGCCGATGTCACCAGGTCGGCAGAGCCCTACCTGAGCATTCAAGTTGGCGCCGTCCATATACACCTGCCCGCCGTGCGTATGGACGATCTGACAGATGCGCCGCACGTCCGCCTCGAAGACTCCGTGGGTCGAGGGATAGGTCAACATGAGCGCTGAAAGCCGATCACGATGTTGCGCAGCCTTGGTTTCTAGATCGGTGAGGTCAACATTGCCCTGTCGATCACAGGCGACGGTCACAACCGTCATGCCCACCATCGAAGCGCTGGCTGGATTGGTACCGTGCGCGGATACGGGGATCAGGCACACATCCCGATGCTCTTCACCCTGGCTCCGGTGGTACGCTCGGATCACCATCAGTCCCGTGTACTCGCCTTGCGAACCTGCATTCGGCTGTAATGACGTCGCAGAGAATCCAGTCATTTCGGCCAGCCAGGTCTCTAGCTGACGGAATAATTCTTGATACCCTTTGGTTTGTTCGGTCGGCACAAAGGGGTGAAGCCGTGAGAATGCAGGCCAGGTCACCGGCAGCATCTCGGTCGTGGCATTCAGCTTCATGGTGCAGGACCCTAACGGGATCATCGAATGGACGAGCGACAGATCCTTGACCTCAAGACGATGGATATACCGCAGCATCTCATGTTCCGAGTGATAGCGGTTGAACACTTCATGAGTCAGGTAGGTGCTGGAGCGGGCGAGGTTCACCGGGAAACTTGTGTCGACGGTACGGCTCACGTCCCTGATTTGAAAAGGCAGCCGGTCGTGGCCGGCAAAAATTTCCAATAGGCGGCGAATTTCCTGTTCCGTGCTCACCTCATCCAGCGCAATTCCAATGGAGTGGTCTTCATGCCGGCGAAGATTGATGCCAGCCTCGTTGGCCCGGACCAAGATGGATTCTGACTGTGCTTTTGTCAGACGAACCAGAATCGTATCGAAATAGGCTTCCGCTGCGACGCCGAATCCGAGCTGCCGCAATCCTGCCGCCAACACCACAGCCAAACCATGCACCCGCTCGGCAATACGCCGCAAGCCCTCTGGCCCGTGGTAGACCGCATACATGCTGGCCATGATGGCCAAGAGCACCTGTGCCGTACAGATGTTGCTCGTCGCTCTCTCACGCTTGATGTGTTGTTCGCGAGTCTGGAGAGAAAGCCGGTAGGCGAGTTTTCCTGTGACATCTTTGGATACGCCGACGATGCGTCCAGGCATTTGTCGTTTGAACGATTCAGCGGTCGCAAGAAACGCGGCGTGGGGGCCGCCGAATCCGAGCGGGACGCCGAATCGCTGGCTGGAACCCACGGCGATATCGGCTCCGAAATCTCCCGGTGGGCGCAAGAGGGTCAAGGCCAGGAGGTCGGTTGCAACGACCACAAGGGCGCCGACCGCGTGGGCCTGTGCGACCAGCGCACTGTAATCCCCGACATAGCCGTCGGTGGTCGGATATTGGAGCAGAATGCCGGCCAGCTGAGGGTTGGAAAAATCGATGTCCTGTGTTCTTCCGACACGCAACGTCATGCCGAGCGGCTCAGCTCGGGTCTGCATCACGGCAATGGTCTGGGGATGACAGTCCTGTGAGGCGAAGAATTCTGTCCGTTCGTGCCCGGACGAACGTGAAATGGCGAGACACATGGCCATCGCTTCTGCTGCAGCGGTGGCTTCATCCAGGAGTGAGGCATTGGCTAACGGCAAGCCGGTGAGGTCGGTTATCACTGTTTGGAAATTCACGAGCGCTTCCAAGCGACCCTGGGCAATTTCAGCCTGATAGGGTGTGTATTGGGTGTACCAAGAGGGGTTTTCGAAAATATTGCGTTGAATCACACCGGGCGTTAGGCAGTCGTGATAGCCCATGCCGATCAATGAACGGTAGACCTGGTTTGCTGCGGCGAGGGAGCGGATCTCTTCCAGCACGGCTTGTTCACCCCGATGAAGGGGCAGATCCAGTTCCTTCCTCACACGAATGTCGGCAGGCACGGTTGCATCGCTGAGCTCCTCCAACGACTGCAAGCCAAGCGTGGCCAGCATTTCGGCAACGTCAGCGTCGGTGGGACCAAGATGGCGGTGGATGAACGTATCGGTCGGGCTTAGAAAGTCCGGCGTGGCCATGGTGTTCGTCTTGTCCTTTGAATGTGTCTCGTTGGTTGAGCGATCTGATGTACTGACCGACTAATTCGTGGCCAGCAGAGTATCATGCTCACCTCCTATTCTCCAAGGGCCATGAGAGAGTTTCTGGACTTGCCTTCAGACCACGAGTCACGTAAGAGTGCGACCACAAGCAGGAAGATCAAAAAGTCTGCAGGCTTCGTTCTCGCATCGTTTAGATCCTCAACGTACACCTGAGGGTACGTCTCCGGTCTTCACTCGCTGCGGCCTTGCTAGGCGAACTTTTTGAGCCTCCTGCCGTGATGTTCTCTTCTTGTTCCAGAGATGCAGGCCATGAAATTACACGACATTCTGATCGTCGGAGCCGGTCTGGCAGGGATGAGGGCGGCTATCGCTGCACCATCGGATCTCGATGTCGCTGTGATATCCAAGGTCCATCCGGTCCGCAGCCATTCTGTGGCGGCGCAAGGGGGCATTAATGCGGCGCTGGGAGAGAACGATTCCTGGGAAGCCCATGCGTTCGACACCACGAAGGGAGGGCTCTATCTCGGCGATCAGGATGCCATTGAAGCGATGTGTCGTGAAGCTCCTGACGACATTCATGAATTAGAACGTCTGGGGGTCATCTTCAGCCGTGACGAGCAGGGACGGATCGCCCAACGTCCGTTCGGCGGAGCAGGTTATCCCCGTACCTGTTACGCGGCAGACCGGACCGGCCATGCCATGCTCCACGCCATGTACGAACAGCTGCTCAAACGCCGCGTCGCCGTGTACGAAGAATGGTATGTCACAACCTTGATGATGGAAGACGGCGTCTGCCGCGGTGTTGTGGCGTGGGACCTGATCCATGGAGGGTTGCACGCAATCGGAGCGAAAACGGTCATCTTGGCCACGGGAGGCAGCGGGCGCGTCTTCCTGACGAGCACGAATGCAGTGATCAACACTGGTGATGGCATGGCGCTCGCGTATCGTGCCGGGGCTCCGTTGGCGGACATGGAATTTGTCCAGTTCCATCCCACCACACTCAAGGGTACAGGTATCCTCATCACCGAGGGTGCTCGCGGAGAAGGAGCCTACCTCCTGAATACGCTGGGCGAACGGTTTATGAAGACCTATGCCCCGCAACAGATGGAGTTGGCCACTCGTTCCACTGTTTCACTGGCCATCGGGCAAGAAATCGTCGAAGGCCGTGGGGTCGACGGCTGCGTCTTGTTGGATTTACGTCATCTTGGACGCCAGCGCATTCTTGAACGGCTCCCTCAGATCAGAGAGCTCGCTATTGAGTTTGCCGGGCTCGATCCCATTGAAACTCCCATTCCTGTCCGTCCCGGCGCCCATTATCAGATGGGCGGTGTCCGGACCAATCAATGGACTGAAACAGGCATCGCCGGCCTCTACGCGGCCGGTGAATGCGCCTGCGTCAGTGTGCACGGCGCCAATCGGCTCGGAGGCAATTCACTTCTTGAGACGATTGTGTTCGGCCGTCGCGCCGGAATTCGAGCCGGAGAGTACGCTCGAACCGTCGCGCCACGCGCACTCACAACAGACCAACTTGCAACCGAGCAGCGTCGCGTTCAGCGCCTGCTAGCACAGGAGGGACCGATCCGAGCTTGGCAGATTCGGGAAGAACTCGGCCAGTTGATGAGCCTCAACCTTGGCCTCGTTCGGACTCACGAATCCATGTCTGCTGCGCTCTCGGCCCTCACTGCACTGGCCCATCGCGCCGCCTTCGTCACTGTGCAGGATAAAGGTCAGGTGTTTAATACGGATCTCCTGCAAGCGTTCGAGCTCCAGTCTCTTCTCGATGTTGCGGAGACCATCGTTTCCAGCGCCCTCGCCAGGCAGGAAAGCCGCGGGGCCCATTACCGGTCGGATTTCCCAAAGCGAGACGATACTCAGTGGCTCAAACACAGTGTAGCCAGGCGGACCCCCCAGGGACCGGCTTTAACCTACGAGCCGGTTACGATCACGCGATTCCAGCCCAAATAGAGATTGGCACGCAACTCTTTGAATTTCTTGTGATCCGGCTCTAAGATTTGAGCCGCTTGAGCGAAGTTGCGCGAATGGTATTTTGCGCTATGGTTGAATGGCTTCTGCAATCGATCGAACGTATCTGTTCGAGCAGGTGTTCGATGACGGCGTTTCTGAGGAGGAGTGCTCGTTCACAATGACCATTGCCTGTCCCCTCTGTGCCAATCCAAACGAAGTTCTTTCGCAACCTTCCTCGATCGGATGGAAGCAGGTTGCCTGTTCTTCTTGTGAGGTCAATCTGGTCCTGGTGAGGGAGCCATTGTCAGGAGCTCCTAGGCGTCCGCTGACCTCGGCCATACGGCTGATGTCTCCGTTGTCCGGAGCAAGACCCCGCGCAGCCGTCGTCCGCTCACGCCTCTTCCTCGTTGTCGCCACGGCGTTCGTGTTCGGTGTACTCGGGTATCTATTCTGGGGAATGGGATTTTTTTGAGAACGACGCATCTATTGAATCGAATGCGCCACCCTCCGCCGTTCCGGTTCCACCTCGGTGATGGCCAATAGCTGATAGGCCTGTGACGAAATAGGGAGTGGAAATTGTGCTGAGCCTCATCGGTCGCACGGTGCGAAAAATCAGCGACACCAGGACCCTCCGCTCTCCGGGGACATTCCAGAATCGGGACGTAGCCGTGAAGAAAAAGGATATCGTGTGAATACGGCCAGAGCGTTGGACACCTTTGTGAGATTATCCTGTGCGCGCTGTTCCACCTCCCATCGGGTGCGAGACATCTACGCCCTGAAGCCGGGGATGAAGGCGGCTTGCGCCAGTTGCAGAGCTCCCTTCGTGGTCGTGGCCATGTCGACTAAGGGACTGAACGACGCAGGTTTCTCTCCTGTCATCGATGAAGCGCCTCATCAAGATGCGATGTCAGTCGATCAGGAGGGAGTCAGAACAGAAGATACTCAACGCCCCGGCTCAAAGCTGCAGAGGGCTGTCTTCCATGGGACCGGCGGAACGTTGTTCGGCATTCATCTGGTCAACACGTTACTCACCCTGGTCACGCTCGGGTTCTACTATTACTGGGCCAAAGTTCGTGTTCGAACATTCTTATTCAGTCAAACGGAATTCGCGGGCGACCGATTCTCCTATCACGGAAGTGCGCGAGAACTCTTGAACGGCGCGTTGAAAGCCGGCCTGATCTTCGGCGTCCCCTACTTCGTATTGGAAAACGCGGGTCCCTTTCTCGGAGCGAGTATGGCCATTCAGATCGGGCTTCAAACCGCTGCGTGGCTGTTGCTGTTTTTGTTTATTCCCGTTGCCATCAGCGGCGCGCGGCGTTACCGGCTCAGCCGCACAGCCTGGCGCGGCATCCGTTTTTCCTTCCAAGGCAACACGCTGCACTTTATAAAGTTGTGGCTTCTGGGCTATTTTTTGACCGGTGTGACGCTTGGTCTCTACTATCCGTATTTCTCGACGAAGAAGCATGCCTTCCTTACGGCGCACAGTTACTTTGGAAGTGAGCCATTCAAGTTTTCAGGCAACGGGGCGGCGCTGTTTCGTCCGTTTTTGACGATGTATCTCTCTGCGATGGCCGTTGCGGTCATCGTCGGGCTTGGCCTCTATTCTTTCATTGAGTTTCCGATGACGAATTTCACAGAACCCGAAACGATGGGTCCCCTCGTGATCGGAGCGGTTGTCGGACTATTGATCGGGGCGTTGGTCTTGCGCCTCCTCTGGCTGCCGTATTCGGTAAAAGAACAACGCTTCTTTTGGGAGCAGACCTCGATCGGGCCCGCACGATTTCAGCTTCCGATCACCCTTTGGTCCTACCTCAAGCTGAAACTCGGCAACCTGCTGTTCATGATCTGCACTCTTGGGCTCGCTTGGCCCTGGATTACCATTCGTAACATTCAATTCATGACAGATCGCCTGACACTCGTCGGCACCGACAATTTCAATGAGATCGTTCAGGCCTATGACGGAGCCCCGCCGATCGGCGAAGGGCTGGACGGCTTTCTCGATACTGGATTCGACCTGGGCTAACCCGCCATGCCGTCACTCTGGCACGGGCATTACCTCGACGGTCGACAGGCAACCAGGCATCTCGTCACGATCCAGCTTACCCAGACGACTCTGCAAATCGTGAAAGCAGATGGCCAGACCATCCACTGGCCCTACAGTGAACTGACCCAAACACAAGGGGCCTATGAAGGTGAACAGGTTCGCCTCGAACATGGTGCGCCTCTGCCTCAGACGGTCATTGTCGAGAGCGCCGCTTTTCTTGCCGCCATGCAAGAGGCCGCAGCATCGAGCGCCACTCATTTCCACAATCCCGAGAAGCGACCCTTACGGTTGCGTTTGACGATCCTGGCCGGGCTTGCCCTCATGGGCGTAATCGCCGGGTTCTACTTCTGGGGCATCCCAGGATTAGCCAAATTGGTCGCGCCGTACGTTCCCATTTCATGGGAAGAGCAATTCGGTATTGCGGTGCTCGAACAGATCGCCCCTTCGGCAAAACGCTGTGCCGACCAGACCCACCTTCCTGCCCTTCAAAGCATCGTGAGCAAATTGTCTCAGGCCGTTCCAGGTTCGCCCTATCGTATTCAGCTCACCGTGGTAGACCGTCCTCTCATCAATGCATTCGCACTGCCGGGAGGGCAAGTCGTCATCTATCGAGGCCTTCTTGAAGCCGCTCAGACATCGGAGCAACTTGCCGGTGTGCTGGCTCATGAACTTCAACATATCTACAAACAGCATTCGACCCGCGCCATGATCGAGCAGGCCTCGACCAGCCTCTTGATCGCCGCTGTATCTGGCGATTTTACCGGGGCGTTGGCTTACGGAATCGAAGGCGCGCGGGTGCTGGGGGTCCTACGCTACAGTCGTCTTTTGGAGGATGAGGCCGATCGTGAGGGATTGGCTTTGCTCAAGGCTGTCGGTATCGATCCTGCGGAGATGATTGCCTTCTATCGGGTGATGGAAGCGGAGCATCCCGATGACTCGGCTGCCTTTTCCTATCTGTCCACCCATCCTCACACTGGCGCCCGTATTGCGACATTGACTGAGCTTGCCGGAGCCCCGCCATCACATCCCGTGAAACTCATTTCCAATGAAGAGTGGAAAGAGGTGCGCGCTCTGTGCACAGGTCTAACATCGTCTGTAGCACCAGCCTCCAAGGACAACAACCCCTAAAGTTTCTCTCCACGAGATCGGCGCGCAGGTCTGCTATAATCTCGAACGGACTCACGTTATGCGCATTCTCGTTATTGAAGACGAAACCAAGGTCGGATGCTTCATCAGGCGCGCGCTTGAAGAAGAGAGCTACGCCGTCGACCTCTGTGAAGACGGCGCGCAGGGCCTTCAGATGGCCCTCCACACTAACTACGATTTGCTGATCGTCGACTTGATGCTGCCGTCATTGCCCGGATTGGACATTCTCAAGGGGGTCCGCCAGGCCAAAATTCACACACCCATCCTGATTTTGACCGCGCAATCGCAGGTGGACCAACGCGTCAAGGGCCTTGACGCGGGAGCAGACGATTACCTTACCAAGCCTTTTGCTATCGACGAACTCCTGGCTCGTATTCGCGCCCTGCTTCGCCGCGGCTCTACCGAGAGTCCCGGCGTGCTCCAAATCGATGATCTTGCCTTGAATCCGGCCACGCGCGAAGTCACCAGAGGCGGCCAGCGGATCGACCTCACCTTGAAAGAATATGCCCTGCTCGAATATCTGATGCGCCACACGGGGCGCGTGTTGACCCGTCCGATGATCTCAGAGCATGTGTGGGACCAGGACTTCGACACGTTCACCAACGTCATCGATGTATACGTAAATTATCTCCGCAACAAGATCGACCGGGGACGCTCGAAGAAGCTGATTCACACGATTCGCGGAAGCGGATATATGCTGAAGGTCGACTGATGCCGCTTCGCGTCAGGCTCACGCTCTGGTACGGCACCGCTCTCGCGCTCATCCTTATCATCTTTTCAACTATCCTGTACGTGGTGACGGCTCGAAGTCTCCGCGATGCAGTCGATGAATCGCTGGTAGAAACCGCTGAGGCGGCTGTTCGGTCGCTGGAAGGACGCGGTTTTCTCCCACTGATCGACGAAGACGAACTCATGTCGCAGTTCCCTGAACTGGCGCGCATCGATAAGTTCTTCCAGATCTTCAGTCCCTCCGGCACCATCACCATTCGCTCGCCGAACATGAAACAACATGAGGTGCCCCTGAGTCGCCAGGCCTTGGAAGTCGCCTACACAGGTCGCAAGCTTCTTGAATTCGCCAAATACCCCAAGGAGCCGCCGTTACGCCTCATCTCAGTTCCCATCATCTATCAGGGTAACCTGCTCTATATCATCCAGGTCGGTACCTCGATGGACTCAGTCGAGGAGACACTGAACCGTCTCCTGCTCGTACTGCTGGTCAGTATCCCCATCGCGCTGGCCGTGTCGCTCGCCGGCGGCTGGTTCATGGCCGGCCGAGCCCTTCGTCCGGTCGATGCGATCACGCTGGCCGCCCAACGCATTGCCGGAGGCGATCTCACACAACGACTGACCGTCCCGGCCTCGGCCGACGAAATTGGCCGTCTGACCGATACGTTCAATGACATGATCGACCGGCTTGAAACCTCCTTTCGGCAGATCCGGCAATTCAGCAGCGACGCCTCGCATGAACTGCGCACACCGTTGACGGTGATGAAAGGGGAAACCGAACTCGTGCTCCGCCGCCCTCGCGAGACTGACGATTACAAAATCGTCTTGGAGAGCAATCTCGAAGAGATCGACCGGATGACACGGATCGTGGATGAGCTGCTCTTTCTTTCCCGAGCCGACATGGGCGAGGTCAAGACGGAGCGTCTGCCGGTCTCGCTGGACACGCTCATCGAGGACCTCCACCGGCAAGCCTCGCTGTTGGGGCAGGAACGTGACATCCAGGTCGTGCTGCAAGCCACGGCACCGGCAGTGGTATTGGGAGATGAACTTCGCTTGCGCGAATTACTCCTAAATCTTCTCGATAATGCAGTGAAATACTCTTACCCCAGTGGCACAGTCGACGTCGCGCTCACGATAGAGCAGACTCTGGCGCGGGTGACCGTGACTGATCGAGGAATTGGGATCGCGCAAGAGGATCAGTCTCGGATCTTCGATCGCTTTTACCGCACCGATAACGCACGAACCCATACGAAGAAGGGCACAGGCCTTGGGTTGGCCATCTGCGCTTGGATCGTTGAGTCCCATCACGGGCGTATCGAGGTCCAGAGCAAGGTCGGGGAAGGCTCAACGTTTACGGTGACGCTGCCGCTGGCCCCTGCACCAGCTAGACGACCTCTAACTCCCTCCTAACCTTACTCTTATTGCGGACTGTTAATCGTTTAAGCGGTTCTTAGAATTGCTAGATGGCAGGGATAACCTTAGTGATGGAGAAATGAGTCTTTCCCCATACGATTAAAGCTCTCAATATCGGTCGTAGCCCCTCGCCCTTCTCCGTTAGAACGTATTCGTAGCGTGCGGGTTTTTGCTGGTAGGCCCGTCGCGTAACAAGGCCGGAAGCCTCCAGTTGTTTTAGTCTATCCGCAAGGATATTGGAGGCGATTCCTTCCGAAGAGGCCATGAATTCCTGATAGCGTTTTTTGCCCAAGGCTAGATCTCGAATAACCAACAGCGTCCACTTGTCTCCAAGGATATCTAGCGCATTGGTGATCGGACATCCTGATCGCTTAAATGTCATTTTACTATTCATTGTTCCCATTCGTCCGATAGCACCCACCACCTACCTACTGAGAGAAAGCTGAGCGATCTGAGACACTGTAGTATAGTCACTTGCATTTTGCAATGATTGGGCTATAGTGACTTTCGATATGCAAGTCGTGTGGGTCACATTCTAACCAGAAAGGATTTTTATATGTTAATTCTCCACCAATTTAAACGCACTTGGGGCATTCCCAACCTCAGTCATTTTTGTTGCAAGCTGGAAACATACTTGCGGATGGCAGGCATCACATATGAGATTGAGACGACGCTGCCAATGACCGGGCCCAAAGGCAAGCTGCCTTATATTAAAGATGGCGACACCATTTTAGGAGATTCTGGTCTTATCGTTCTGTATCTGAAAAAACAGTATCACAATCTGGATAAGGGGCTCAGTGAAGCGGAATTGGCGCTGTCCTTGGCGATGCAGCGCTTACTGGAGGAACATTTGTTTTGGGCAACGATGTATTCGCGATGGCAATATACGGACGCAAATTGGCAAACCAACAAGCAGGCCATTTTCGGGGTCTTGCCACCCGGCATTTGCGATGAAACGGCTGACAAATATCGCCCCGTGATCCAACAACAGATTTATGGGCATGGGATGGGCCGACACACAGCGGAAGAAATCTTTGCGCTCGGTAATCAGGATCTCGATGCGCTGTCAGCGTGCCTCGGTGACAAGAAATATTTCTTGGGCGACCGACCGACGACCCTCGATGCGAGCGCATTCGGATTTTTGATAAACACCTTTGGATGCCCGATCGAATCGCCGATCAAGGAACATGGTTTATCGAAAACCAATCTGGTCAATTTCGTGAATCGGATCAAGGCTGACTATTATCAGGATTTGCAAGTGGCGTGATGGGAAGCCCCATTCCCCTGTCGGTGCCGCATCTCACCACGGCCCTGAGTGGCCCGATACTCGACCTGGGACAGCGTATTCTTGACGCCATGCCGGTGATTGAGCAGTGGCTGCGCCGGCAATGGCAGGATCAAGCTGTGCCGTTGTATTGCTCGGTGGATCTGCGCAACAGCGGATTCAAGCTGGCGCCGGTGGATACCAATGTGTTCCCTGGCGGCTTCAACAACCTCAGCCCGGATTTCATGCCGCGTTGCGTACGGGCGATGCGGGCGTCGGTGGAAAAGATCTGCCCCGACGCCCGCACGGTGCTGCTGATCCCGGAAAATCATACGCGCAATGTCTCATACCTGCACAACGTCGCGACGTTGCACGATATCCTGCGGCGGGCAGGAGTGAATGTTCGTCTCGGCACCCTGCGTCCGGACATCACCGTCACGACCACCATCGATCTCCCCGGCGGCGGTAGTCTCACGCTGGAGCCGATACGCCGCCAGGGCAACCGCCTGGGCGTAGAGGGCTTTGACCCCGGTATGGTGCTGCTCAACAACGATCTTTCGGCGGGGATTCCGGCGATATTGCAGAATCTTGAGCAAACGATCATTCCACCGCTGCATGCAGGGTGGGCGACCAGGCGCAAATCGCAGCATTTCACGGCGTACGACCGCGTGGCGCAAGAATTTGCGAAGCTGATCGGCATCGACCCGTGGCGCATCAACCCGTACTTTGCTACCTGCGACAACGTCGATTTTCACGCGAGGGTGGGAGAAGATTCTCTCGCGGAAAAGGTAGACGAGACGTTGCGAGCAATTCGGTGTAAATACACAGAATATGGCATCAAGCATGATCCTTTCGTCATTGTTAAGGCCGATGCGGGGACCTATGGCATGGGGATCATGACGGTAAAAGACGCCGCCGAAGTGCGCACCCTGAACCGCAGACAGCGCAACAAAATGGCGGTTGTGAAAGACGGCATACCCGTGACGCGAGTCCTGGTGCAGGAAGGGGTCTATACCATCGAACGTATTAATCACGCGGTCGCGGAACCGGTCATCTACATGATCGATCACGACGTGGTGGGCGGTTTCTGCCGGGTGCACGCGGGGCGCGGGACGGATGAGAACCTCAATGCCCCTGGTATGCATTTCGTACCACTGGCGTTTGAACCCACCGGTTTGGTACCCGACGGCGAGGCCCCTCCGGATAGCGTCCCCAACCGCTTTTATGCGTATGGGGTAATGGCACGGTTGGCGTTGCTCGCAGCAGCCCTAGAGCTGGAGAGGGGTCTGGAGGCAACCAATGCGTCGCTCTCGATGAAGACCGAAGACGCGTCACAAACCTGGGAATGGCAGTCATGAAACTCGCCGTCGTGCTTGACCCGCTGGATTCGCTCAAGACCTATAAGGATTCGAGTGTGGCCATGATGCGGGAGGCCGCCTCGCGCGGCCATCGGCTGTGTGTGATGCAGCAGGGGGATGTGGCGTGGAAAGGTGGCGTGGTGATCGGGTTTGCACGTGCGCTGGAGTTCACTGGTCAGGAAGGTGATGGACATCGCTGGTATCGGGTAGAGGAGCCGAAGGAAACGCCGCTGCAGGAATTTGACGCGGTGTTGATGCGCAAGGATCCACCATTCGACATGGAATATGTGTACAGCACCTACTTGCTGGAATTGGCAGAGGGCCAGGGTGCACGTGTCTTCAACAGTCCGCGAGGAGTCCGGGATCATAACGAGAAACTCGCGATCGCGAAATTTCCGCAATTCACTGTGCCTACGCTGGTAACCAGGCAGGAGCGCCTCATCCGAGATTTTCTGGGAGAACACCGCGACATCATACTGAAACCGCTCGATGGGATGGGTGGGGCCAGTGTATTTCGCGTCGACAGCGCTGACCACAATATCAGCGTGATTCTCGAAACCCTGACGCAGTACGGTACTCGCACGATCATGGCTCAGCGCTACATCCCAGAAATTGCGCAAGGCGACAAACGCATCTTGCTGATAGACGGTGAGCCGGTACCCTATGCACTGGCTCGCATTCCCAAGTCTGGCGAGTCGCGTGGCAATCTGGCAGCAGGCGGAACCGGTGTGGCGCAGCCGCTCAGCAAACGTGATCGTGAGATTGCTGCGGCGCTCGGCCCGGTATTACGCGATCGAGGATTGATGCTCGTGGGGCTGGACGTGATCGGTGACTACCTGACTGAAATCAACGTGACCAGTCCGACCTGTATGCGGGAAATTGCCGATCAGACCAGCTTTAATGTAGCTGGTCTGATGATCGACGCGCTTGAAAAGATGGTACAAGGAAGAGTGATCGAACGCTCTTGATCCCAACCTTAACCTCAGCCCTCTTCACTATTTCAGCTTTCGGCTAATCGAACACCACAGTTTTTCTGCCATATACCAACACCCGCCGTTCAACATGGCGGCGCACGGCGCGGGCCAGCACAATCTCCTCCAGATCCCGCCCCTTCCTCACCAGGTCATCGACAGTATCCCGGTGGCCTATCCGCATGACGTCCTGCTCGATGATCGGACCTTCATCCAGATCTTCTGTGGCGTAGTGCGCTGTGGCGCCTATAATCTTCACGCCCCGATCATAGGCTTGCCGGTAGGGATTGGCCCCGATGAAGGCGGGAAGAAAGGAGTGATGGATATTGATGACCGGACAGCCGACCTGTGAAAGAAATGCGCCGCTAAGGATCTGCATGTAGCGGGCCATGACTACGAGCTCGATGCGATGCTCCTTTAGCAGGGAGAGGACTTGCTGTTCCTGCTGCGGCTTGGTCTCCTTGGTCACGGGACAGACGGAAAAGGGAATCTTGAACAGCTCGGCCCATCCAGAGCAGGTATCGTGATTGGAAATAATCACGGGGATATCGATGTGCAACTCGTCGCGTTTGTGCCGTTGGAGCAGATCCGCTAGACAGTGATCCTGTTTCGAGACCAACATTGCGACCCTTGTTCGACGACTTGAAAGGCGAACCTCGTAGCGCATCTCGAAGGTCTTCGCAACTGGAGCGAAGGCGGCTCCGATCTCATCCGGCGGAATTTGCAATCCTTCGGTGGCGAACTCCATGCGCATAAGAAACTCGTTGGTCTCTTCGTCTGTGTGATGGTCCGAGTCGAGAATGTTCCCGCCAAAGTCGTGAATGAAACCCGAGACCCGGGCCACTATCCCCCTGCGATCCTTGCAGTGAATCAGCAAGACGACAGAATCTTTTCGATGTGCCATCGCGGGCCTACCTTTACGGTGAAAGCGGTTCGTGCAAGTGCACAAGTGCGGCAGATAAACAAAGATACCGGCGGGAGATGGCGCTAGCAAGTCATTGAAGCATTTCAGCGGCAGGCATGAAGCTCGTTCTCTCCACCCTCTCTTTAAGGGAGTGGCCGAGTCTGCCCTTTACTGCGCGCATCGAACGAGCACAGTTTCATCGTGCGCGTTCTGCGAGCAAGAAGGGCACCTGGCCGCTCCCTTCCCATCCTTTTCAGCATCCGTCTAAGAGACGATGTGGCCTACGAGATCGTACAGCGCCGCATCGGTGATTTCGACCTTGACGAGTTCTCCCGCTGTCGCCGATCCATCATTGATATAGACGACGCCGTCGATCTCCGGAGCTAGCCCTTCATGGCGTCCTTCAAGCAGTAAATCGGTCTCTTCGGAGATCCCTTCAACTAAGACTTCCATGACGGAACCGATACGGGCTTGACCTCGTGCCGCTGCAATGTCTTCCTGTACAGCCAGGAGTTCATTCCGTCGTTCGTCCATAACCGACCGCTCAACCTTGTCGTCAAACCCGACGGCCGGGGTGTCTTCCTCGTCAGAATACAAGAACACCGCCACCCGATCGAATTGAGCCTCTGCCACGTAGCCTTGCAGCTCGTCGAATGCCTGCTCCGTCTCGCCTGGAAACCCCACGATGAAGGCCGTGCGAAAGGTCACGCCGGGAATGCGGGTTCTGATCCGATCGACGAGGGAGGTGATGGCGGCGCGATCGCCCAGCCGGTGCATCTTCTTGAGCATCCGATCGTTGATGTGTTGCAGTGGCATGTCGATATACTTGGTAATCTTTTCCTCTCCCGCATAGAGATCCAATAATTCGTCCGATACCTGCTGTGGATAGAGATAGAACGGCCTGATCCAGCGCAAGTCTTTTACTTTCACCAACTCGCGAAGCAGCGTGACGAGGCCTTGGCGCACGCCAAGATCGACGCCATAATTCACCGTATCCTGGGAAATGAGGTTGATCTCTTTCACCCCTTCGGCTGCGAGGCGTGTGGCTTCGGCCACGATCGATTCCACCGGGCGGCTTCGCTGCTTGCCCCGCATGAGGGGAATCGCACAGAAGGCACAATTCCGGTTACAGCCTTCGGCGATCTTCACGTAGGCGCTATGGGCTTTCCCAAGACGAAGGCGCGGTGCGTCTGCGTCATACAGATACGGAGGCTCGCTGATCCAGAGCCGTTGCTGCCGTTTCTTTGGGGCCAGCAGGTCTCGGCAAATCTCCGCGATCTTTCCGAACTCGCCGGTTCCCACCACCCCGTCGAGTTCCGGCAATTGCTTGAGGAGATCTCCTTGATACCGTTGCGCCAGACAGCCGGCGGCAATTAACACCCGACAGGATCCTGCCTCTTTGAGTTTGCCGTGCGCAATGATCGTATCGATCGACTCCTGCTTGGCCTCCTCAATAAAACCACAGGTATTAATAATGACCACTTCGGCTTTCTTGGGGTTATCCGTCAGGGCAAACCCGTCCGCCACCAAGCTGCCCAACATGACTTCGGAATCGACCTGATTTTTTGAACAACCCAGGTTGACGAAGCCGATGGTCGTCTTCTTGCTGTTTGGGCGAGACGGCGTGATTAGTCGCGATGGCATGACGGCAGTCTACGGGACGGTTGAAAAGTCTGTCAATTCTTCCCCATCAGGGGATGGGTCAGATCGTGGGGCGTTTTGCCCAAGGAGTGGGGGCCCATCGCATATTCTCGTCTTCTCTACTTCCTAGAGAGCGAGGAGGTTTGCTCCCTAACTGCGCGCAACTTTCTCACCCGCCCACCCACTGGCACGCCGAGACGTGCCAGTAGCCCGAGCGAGGCCCTTCTGGTTCAAAACTTCCCAGAGGGAGTAGGCAGATTGTTCTTCACTGCGCGCATCGAGCGACCACCGCTTTATCGTGGGGGCTCTGCGAGCAAGAAGAACGGTCTGCCTGCTCCCTCGTCTCCTTCTGAGGCCGCGCGTTGCGCGAGCACGGAAGATCATCAGGCTCCACCCCCCGCGCCTCCTTGCCCTCTTCTCGCTTCTTATGGCATCATGCCCCCCTTTGGGGACAGGGATGGCACATTTGCTCGAATATGTCGGTTCCATGCATATTTATCTTGGGCCATACCGAGGGAACCCGATCTCCTTGTATTTAAAGCGGATGGAGGCAGGGTGCCAGATTGGTCCGAAGGCCTATCCGTGGAATGACGTCGTAGGTAGTGGTGAGACGCCGAACAAGGCAGCTGCGGATTTCGAAGAGAAATGGAAAGCCAAATGGACAGCCAGGGGCCTCTCGGCAGATATGTACTCAAGTCCCTCGTGGGAAGGAGGCATTAAGCCAGAGAAACCTGCCCCTCCCAAGCCACCCGCTGCTCCTAAGCCAGCAGTATCCGCCGCTGCATCAGCACCGGCGGTTCCACCCGCTGACCCTGGAGCCTCACCGACTGTTTCTGCTGACACGACACCGACTCCTGCGCCAGCGTTGGCGTCGCAGCCTGCAGACAAATCGAACTAACCCCTTCTATCTACTCAGATCGTACGCGTTGGAGTGGACCCTTCAGAGGAAGGACCGGCCAGCCTGCTGTGTTTCATGCCGTATCCCAGGTAGACCATGATGCCGATCGCAGTCCAGACGCCGAACCTGATCCAGGTCAGCCATGGGAGAAAACTCATGAGGCCGAGGCAGGCCAGCATGCCCAGTATGGGGACGACTGGCATGAACGGGAGCCGGAATGGGCGTGGCTGGTTGGGTTTTGTGTAGCGCAGGATCACAATGCCGATACAGACGAGGACAAACGCAAAGAGCGTCCCGATGTTCGTCATGTCCGCCGCATCACCGATAGGAATCAGAGCGGCAAGCGTTGCCACCCCAATGCCGGTAAGAATAGTGGCATAGTGAGGTGTGCCGTAGCGCGGATGCACAGTGGCCAGCCAGGGGGTTAACAGATGGTCGCGCGACATGGCAAAAAATACCCGGATCTGACCCAGCATCATCACAACGAGCACGCTGGTAATGCCGGCGACAGCTCCGATCGCCACAATTGCCGCTCCCCACTTGAAGCCCACCTTGCTCAGGGCGTCGGCCACTGGGGCGTGGATATCGATCTGCGCTACGGGGACTAGACCGGTCAGGACGGCGGCCACGGCGATGTAGAGCACAGTGCAGATGCTGAGTGAGGCGATGATCCCGATCGGCAGATCCCGCTGAGGGCTCTTGGCTTCCTCGGCAGCGGTTGAAATCGCGTCGAATCCAATGTAGGCAAAGAAGACAATCGCCGCTGCGGCGCCCACACCGGCGAATCCTTGCGGCAGGAAGGGTGTCCAATTTTCGCTGTTTACAGCCGGCGTTCCCACCGCAATGAAGAACAAGATGACGGTAAGCTTCAGGCACACAATGATGCCGGTTGCGCGGGCGCTTTCCTTGATTCCAATGACGAGCACGATGGTGACAAGCAAGACGATAATGGCAGCGGGAAAATTTGCCACGCCCCCGTCTGGCCCTCCCGGGGGATGCGTCGCCCAGTGCGGTAACTCGATCCCGGCAAGCCCAAGCAGTTTGTTGAAATAGCCGGACCAGCCGATGGCGACGGCGACACAGGCGACTCCGTATTCGAGAATGAGGTTCCACCCAGTGATCCAGGCCAGGAACTCCCCCAACGTGGCGTAGGAATAGGTATAGGCAGAGCCGGCTGCGGGAATCATGGCAGAAAACTCCGCGTAACAGAGTGCGGCGAACACGCAGGTTAAGCCTGAGAGCACAAAGGACAGCACAATTCCAGGCCCTGCTCCTGGCCGGTGAGCATCGCCGACAATGGCTGTGCCGATTAGGACAAAGATACCGGTGCCGATGATTGCGCCGATCCCGAGCGCAGTCAGATCCCAGGCTGTGAGGGTCTTCTTCAAACGATGGTCTGGGTGATCTGTGTCCCTGAGAATCTGTTCAATGGATTTGGTTCTGAAGAGTCGGCTGATCACCGTATCTCCTCAGGCCGTGAGGGTGTCGAAGGGCGTCGTTGGATCAAGGCAGGTTTGTTCCATATGGAGTCAAGTATAGCAGGCCATTTCCACTCGTCGCGTATGGCTTGCGTGTTGCTTCTCACAGTTCGGCCGGCTCACCGTCCCGTGCTACGGTTTGTGGCGCGCGCCGCGCGTAGAAACGCCTCGAATAGTCGGCGATGGAGAGGGTGGCGGTCGAAGAGAAACTCCGGATGCCACTGGATGCCGAGAAAGAAGCGATGGGCTGGAGATTCGATCGCCTCCACAATACCATCAGGGGCCAAAGCGCTGGCGACTAATGATGGTGCGACGGTTTTGACCGATTGATGATGAGAGCTGTTCACCCGCATTGAGACCGATCGTACGATGCGGCGAAGCAGACTGCCCGGTTCGATTGCGACGGTGTGGCTCAGATTCGTCGCGCGAGTATGCTGCCGATGTTCGTGCGATGTCGAAACTTGGGATGCAATGTCCTGAAACAGGCTGCCGCCGCAGGCGACATTCATGGTCTGCATGCCTCCGCAGATGCCGAGCAAGGGGACATCAGCCTGTTGTGCCAGGTGGACCATATCCAGTTCGAAATTCGCGCGACGTTCACTTACGAGTTCAAAAGAGTAGCGCTGACGTTCGCCGTACAATGAGGGAGGGAGGTCCGGCCCGCTTCCGGTAAGGAGAAGTCCGTCGATTTGCAGAAGGAGGCGCCGTCTCGTGGCCTGGTCTGAAAGGAGTGGAAGGACCAGCGGAATGCCGCCCAGTTCTTCGACAGCGCGAATGTAGCGCGCGCGCAGAAAATAGGTTGGCTCTCGCCCACCCCATTCTTTCCGATCGCCGGCGTTGAAGTCTGGGGTGACACCGATAATCGGTTTCATCGATTAGTGGATGGGCTCTGGAGCAGGGGCTGATGTTGAAGCCTCGTTCGAATCAGCGACCCCCAGGAAGCGAATGGGCCGATTGCCCTGTAGGTGATCGGGCGTAATGATGTAGGTGCCGTAGAGGCTCGTGGTCCAAATGCTCTTGGCCACCTGTTCATTCCCGCCAGAAAACGCATAGGCAAGTCCTCCGACAACGCCGCCACAGATGGCGAATGCCGCCTTGAGTGGAAAATACAGCAAGGTAGAGGCGCCGGCGGCGACCTGCATGCCCGCGCTTGACGTGTCTCCGCCCTCGGCGCTTACACTCGTTGGGGAACCCGCATTTGTTTGACTCCATGCCGCCGGCGCCATGGTGACGGCGCACAGAACAAGAAGCAGGAAGACTGCCACCAGTTTGAAGCTGGAAGTTTTGCTTTGGCGGTTGAATGAAGACAAGTATGTGTTCACAGATCCTCCTCTTTCTTCGACAGAGCGAGCTGAGCGGCATGGTGGGTTCCAGGGCGCTCTCGTCTGACTCGATTGGTAGTGCGGTTATAACAAATTCAACTCTACTTGCAAACCCCCTGCCGCGTCCGGCGTAGTGTTTTTACGGAGCAATCACATCTTTCACTATGAGGTTCAGTTCAGAGGCTACATACGACGTGATGAAGTTCGTCCGTTCGATGACGGCACCTCTGACTTCGGCAATCCCTAGATCGTCTGAGAGACACTGGTTCTCTTGAGTGATGCCGGATTGCAATGCCAGGTCCAGCTTGCACCAACAGATTGCTTCGACGAACAGCTCATGGGCTCGCTCTTGTTGAGAGGGACGATCTTCATCTGCGAGATCCACTAGGGCGAGAGTCAGCCAGCGGGGAAAATCGATGTCGGCGCTGAGGCTGTCGATCTGACTCTGGGTGACCACGACGGAAACTTGAATTCCGCCCTTCCAACTTCGTTTCTTGACGTTGAAGACGCAGGAGCGGGTGAAGGGTCTTCCCTCCACTGGCTGCGGTCCGACAAACAGGGTCACGCGGAACTGAGAAGGCTCTGGGGCATGCTCAATTGCCATGTTGCGCATTGTAGCATGACCACCGGTCCCGAAGGTCATCTCATTGACGGCTCGACCATGCGACGATAAGATGCCCACTATGATGACCACGGCCTTAGATCAGCATGTCAGCGAGATTCAGCAAGCTCTGCGTCACGCCGGGATTGACGGCTGGCTCTTCTATGATTTTCGCGGAAGCGACCCTCTCGCTTATCGCATACTCCGGCTCGATCCAAGGATTCATGTCACCAGGCGTTGGTACTATTGGGTTCCAGCCGAAGGGAGTCCCGTCAAGCTGCTGCATCGAATCGAGCCGCATGTGCTGGATGCTTTACCGGGACAGGCCGATTGCTATGTGTCGTGGGAACAGCAACGGCAGATTCTTGCGCGCCTGCTCGCCGGTGGGCTCCGAGTCGCGATGCAGTATTCCCCGCTGAACGCGGTTCCCTACGTGTCGCGCGTGGATGCCGGCACAGTCGAGTTGATCAGAAGTTACGACGTCGAGGTGGTGAGTTCGGCAGATTTGATTCAGATGTTCGAGGCGCGCTGGACGGATCGCCAACTCGAATCACATCAGTTTGCCGCCGCGGCGCTGCGGCGCATTGTCGACGAGACGTTTAGCCATGTACATGAGACGATCACGCAAGAGCGAAGTTTTACGGAGTATGGTGTGCAACAGTTTATCCTGGCTCGTATACGCGAGGCCGGGATGGTCACGTCGAGCGCGCCGATCGCCGCCGTGAATGCCCACAGCGCTGATCCCCATTATGGTCCGACAGAGGCGGGCTCAGCCGAAGTCACTCGCGATGCGTTGCTCTTGATCGATCTTTGGGCCAAACGAGCAGAGGCCGGTTCGGTCTACGCTGATATCACCTGGACCGGCTATGTCGGCCGGACCATCCCGGTGAAACCGCGCGAGGTTTTCGATGTGGTTCGGCAGGGACGGGATGCTGCCTTGACCTTCGTCCAGACAGAAATAGCTGCCGGCCACCGCCCATTTGGTTGGGAAGTCGACGATGCTTGCCGTCGGGTTATCCAGCACAGCGGCTACGGCGAGCAATTCGTCCATCGCACAGGCCATTCAATCGGCGAAGAAGTACATGGCAACGGGGCGAACATCGACGGGTTGGAGACGCAGGACACCCGCCGTTTGATGCCGAGGACCTGTTTCTCTATCGAGCCGGGAATCTATTTGCCCGGTCAGTTTGGAATCAGGAGCGAACTGGATGTATACCTCTCTGAGCGAGAGGCGCTGGTGTTCGGATTGCCGTTACAGACCGAGATCGTACCCATTTTCTAGCCGACATCCCCTTCCTTGACAGTGCCTCCTAGTGGCCTATAGAGTTTCAACCAGTACAAGCTAGATTGGCATCGGTTGGCCGGAAAGAGGGGAAAAGGACTCACGCCATGTTCGGTACTATGGGGATCTCCGAACTCATCATCATCCTCGTCATTGTCCTCATTATTTTCGGAGCGGGGAAGCTTCCACAAATCGGCGAAGGAGTCGGCAAAGCGCTCAGAGGATTCAAGAAAGAAGTCAACGATATCCCTCCCCCGGATGCGGCTCAGCCAGAATCAAACCAACCGGCGCCCATGCAGGTTCAATCTATGTCCCAGACTGGGGTGGCGCCGGCAACGACACAGGGCTTGGCCCCCGCTCCACCGAAGCCCACAGCGCCCTATACGCCTGGACCGGAACTGACTCCCGGGACTACCGCTGCGATGATGTATAACATGGCTGCTGCTCCTCAGTCGGCTCGGTCATCGACCTCCACAGTAGCCCAGCCGGTCGTAGCTCAATCGGCAGGGCAGGGCCAGCAGCCTCCCACGATGGAAGACCGTGCAGCTGCTCCCGCGCCGATGATGCGGGCACAGTACCCCCCGCTTCCTCCCGGCGCCCAAGCAAAGCCGGCAGCAAAACGTCCGTCGGCCATCGTCAACAAAGATGCGGTAGCTCGCGTGCAAGCGCAGCAGGCAGCCATGAAGACGAAGGCTACGCAGCCTGCGGGCTTATCCCCGGGAGATATGCAGAGTTTGGGGGAAGGACTTGGAGATGCGTTGCGGACATTCAAGCAGGCTGTTGCCGATGTGCGCAATTCGGTCGATCCAGAGATTCGAACCATCCAAGCTGAGATAGATTCTGCTCAGAAGGAGTTGCAGCAATCGATTGAAGCGGCCAAAGACCTCCCTTCCTTGCACGAAGAACCTCCGAAACAAACGTGATCCAGAGGGCAGCTCTTATTCTCTTAGCCGATGTCGGCATCCTGCACTGGCGCAGATCCTCTCGCGCCATCGCGTGGGCGGTTATGTTGTCCGTTCTCAGTCTTGCCGGTTGCGTGCAAGATTCCCCACCTCCATCGAAGGAGCGCATGGTATCGCTCTTGATGGAATTGCTGCACGATGAGGCGCCAGAGGTAAGACGGACGGCTGCGGAGTCTTTGGGCAAGATCGGCGACCCCCGAACGATGGACGCCCTTCTTCCGCTCATGCACGATCCGGCAGCGACGGTTCGCGAAGCATCGCTCTTGGCCATGGCGAGATTGAAGCCCACAGCGAACGAAGATGTTGTGGTTTTATTGGCGCACGCGCTGGAGGATCCAGTTGAGTCGGTTCAGCAGGCGGCGATTGTGGCAATCGGTGAGATCCAACCAGACTCTCGATTATTAGCGCCGGTCGTAGGAGTATTGCGATATCCAGTTATCACGAATAGGAGAGCGGCAGCCCAGGCGTTATTACAAATCGATTCAAACCTATGGATTTCTGCCCTCGTTGCGGCTGGGCATGACTCCGATGCGGAGGTTCGTCAGGGGGTTGTGGCGGCGGTGGGTGAGTGGGGAGGGGTCGCGGCTTCCCCTTGGCTTAGAGAGCGGCTAGCCGAAGATTCCTCGTCTGGGGTGCGAGCCGAGGCGGCCTATCGTTTGGGCGTATTCAGCGACCCCGAGGCGAGGGCCGCGCTCAACAAGGCGATGGCAAAGGATCCTGACAGTGGGGTGCGTCGCTGGGCCAAACAAAAAACCTAAACGGTCTCGCGTGAACGATTCAATGCGTCAACGAGTTCTACCAACTCTTTGCGGGTCTTCTCATCGATGTTGGTAAATTGGACGCCCATTCCTGGAAAGAGCAAATGCCGTTCAGGCTTGTTTCGAGCCCAGGCAACCTTCGCTTTGGCCTTGTATTTTTCCCAAGGGCGATCAGGCAGGGCGAATTCAACGGACAATTCGGTTCCAGGCGCCAATGGGGTGCTGCTTTCAATGAAGAGCCCGCCCGCGCCGATCCCGCCGGTTAGACTGTCGAACTGTTTGCCATCCGGGGTTGTGTATCGAACTTTTAGGGCGAGCGGAGCTCTCGGATGGGCGCGCGCATGAGCGAATCGCGTATCCTCGTCGCTGGACAGGATCTGCTCGATGACCGTTCTCCATGGTAGGCCGCCGAGTAGTTCTCCTGTGGCACTGTGAAGGGTGATCACTTCCTGATCGGCATTCATCTCAAGGCGTTTGCCTTCATGCCCTTCCGTTGTGATCACGGGAAGCTTCATGGTCAGGTCCGTGCGGCTCTATATATGAGATGGTTCAGTGGTAGATAGATAGCCATACGGGTGCTAGCCGACGGTCTGGATTGATTTCACGAGTTCGAGCACGCGATTGCGGATATCGGGGTGAATCTCCGTAAAGCGTACTCCCATACCAGGACTAAATGTATATTGGTCAGCTTTGGGGCAGACCCATGCGACAAGCCCCTTTGCCGGCAACCATTCTGATGGCTCCGATGGGAGCGAGAATTCAAGGGCGAGCTTGGTGCCGACTGGCAGAGTGCTGAGGCTTTCGATGAACAGTCCTCCCCCTCCGATGCCGCTCGCGCGACTTTCGAACTGCTGGCCTTCCGGCGTGACGTATTTGACGCGGAAGGTGAGGGTCACGCGCGGCTCATTTCTGGTGTCTCGGCTCGCTTGAGGTTTCCGATAGGCCAAGATCTGGTCGATGATGAAGTCCCAGGACAGATTGCCCATAGGTTCGCCGTTGATGCCCAGAAGGGTAATCACTTCTCGGGCTGCATCAAGGTCGAGGGCTTTTCCTTTGTGTCGAAGGCTTGAAGATACGGGATATTTCACACACCCTCCACATTCAACTGGTAACGCAAGTATAGCGCAGCATTTCACTTTGTCGAGGGAAAGCGTAGAGTTATGAGGGATGCCAAGACAGGGAGATTTTGCAGCAACGCAAGGAGTATCCGGATGAGGAGAAGTGAAGGCACCACCAGGCCAAGACAGACCTGGTCTGGCAGTGCTAAGAGACGTCTTGTCGGCGAGAGAAAAAATACATGGTTATAACGGCTTAGGCTGTCCTCGCGTCTTTGTCTTGTTCGAAGATCCTTATGGGATCGTGTTTGCCGAGTATGGCATCCTCTGTGATCAGGACTTCTTTGATCTGTTTTTGTGAAGGGGCGTCATACATGATGTCCAACATCACATCTTCGAGAATGGCGCGCAACCCACGAGCGCCGGTTTTTTGCTGAAAGGCCTTCCGCGCGATCGCTCCGAGTGCGCCGTCTGTGAACTTGAGTTTCACTTTCTCAAAAGAGAGCAATTTCTCATATTGCTTCGTGAGCGCATTTCTCGGCTCGGTCAAGATTCGAATGAGCGCGCGTTCATCCAGCTCATCCAAGGTGGCCACGACCGGCAGCCGACCGACGAACTCCGGGATTAAGCCGTACTTGAGGAAGTCTTCCGGCTGAACCTTCGCGAACAGTTCGCCAAGTCGCACGTCGCTCCGCCCTCGCACTTCGGCTCCGAATCCCATCGCCTTCCGATTCAAGCGTTGCTCGATAATGTGCTCAAGCCCGACAAACGCTCCGCCGCAAATGAACAGGATGTTGCTTGTATTGACCTGAATAAACTCTTGGTGCGGATGCTTGCGTCCGCCTTGAGGCGGCACGTTGGCGACAGTCCCCTCGATGAGTTTGAGCAGTGCCTGTTGCACCCCTTCGCCCGAGACGTCGCGAGTAATGGAAGGGCTGTCGCTCTTACGGCTGATCTTGTCGATTTCATCGATGTAGACAATGCCCCGCTCGGCCCGTTCCACATCGTAGTCTGCTGCTTGCAGTAGCTTCAGAATGATGTTTTCGACGTCTTCGCCGACATACCCTGCTTCTGTGAGTGTCGTCGCATCGGCCAGCGTGAAGGGGACGTCCAAGTATTTTGCCAGGGTCTGGGCCAACAGGGTTTTCCCTGTGCCAGTCGGTCCCAGCATGAGAATGTTGCCCTTCTGGAGCTGCACATCGTCGACGTCTTTTTCCTTGGAGGAGATGCGTTTGTAGTGATTATGAACGGCTACGGCCAGAATTCTCTTGGCCCGTTCTTGCCCGACGACGTATTGGTCCAAGTGGTGTTTGATTTCCACCGGTTTTTTAAGTTTCGACGAAATCTCTTCTTTGGCCTCTTCCCAATCCTCGGCAATGATGTCGTTGCAGAGGTTGACGCATTCGTCGCAGATATAGACGGTGGGCCCGGCAATCAGCTTGCGGACTTCGTCCCGACTTTTTCCACAGAATGAGCAGCGGAGATGTCGATCCATCTTATCCGGCTTCGCCATGAGTCCTCCCCTGTTACTTGTCCTTGGGCGCGTCTTTGCCTGCATCGCCACTGACAGCCTTGAGGAGCTTCGGTGGCCTGGTAATGACTTCGTCGATGAGTCCGTATCGCTTGGCCTCTTCCGCCGACATGAAGTAGTCTCGCTCAGTATCCTGGGCTATCTTCTCCAGAGGCTGGCCGGTATGTTTGGCCATGATCTCATTGAGTCGCTCGCGGATTTTCAAGATCTCTCTGGCATGGATGTCGATTTCCGTGGCTTGTCCCTGGAACCCGCCCATGGGCTGATGAATCATGACCCTCGCATTCGGCAGGGCGAACCGCTTTCCTTTCGTTCCAGCCGTGAGCAGAAATGCTCCCATGCTGGCGGCCTGGCCTAGGCAGATGGTGTTGATCGGAGGTTTCACATACTGCATGGTGTCATAAATCCCCAATCCTGCTGTGACGCTTCCTCCTGGGGAGTTGACATAGAGATTGATGTCTTTTTCAGGGTCTTCCGCTTCCAGGAACAAGAGCTGGGCAATGATCAGGTTGGCGAAGACGTCGTCGATGGGCGCGCCAAGGAAGATGATCCGATCTTTCAGGAGCCGGGAGTAAATGTCGTAGGCGCGTTCGCCTCGGTTCGTCGTTTCAATGACTATGGGAACTAGCATGCAGGTCGTTCCTTTCCGCTTGCAGGATGCTGAAAAAGTCTGCCAGTTTCGTTCTCGCTTCGCTCAGAGGCTCAACGTACCGAAGCGTATGCCTCGCCTCTTCGCTCGCTGTGGCCTTGCTGGACAGCCTTTTTGAGCATCCTGCGTGTTATACCCCTATTCCCCAAACATACAGACCAATGAAATTCAGGCCGGCCTGCACCGCTCGGACCTATCCCTGAATCACCGCATTGCGGTAGACGAAATCTAACGCTTTATCGACTAAAATTCTGGTGCGTAAGTCGTCGATAGATTCTTGTCCTCCAGCTTTGATCATCTTGACGAGATCAGCGATCGGCATTTTGAGCTCTGACGCCAACCGTCCGATTTCGGAATTGAAGTCGTCCTGGGTGACCGAGAGCCCTTCCTTCTCCGCGATGGTCTCTAACACGAGACTGACCTTCACGCGGCGCGCCGCTTCATCCCGATGTTCTTGGCGAAGCGCTGTGAGATCCTCTGTGCCAGGCGATTCCTGGGCGCCACTCTTTCGCTGTTGCTGTTGCGCATGCTGGCGAACGATGGCTTCCAGCTCACGCTCTACCAGGGTTTCCGGGAGATCGAAGTGGTGAGTGTCCATGAGGCGTTTGATGATCGTATCCTTGTAGCCGTCTTCAATCTCTCGCTTCAGCCCCTGTTCCATCCCTTCTCGCAGCTTGTCTTTGATTTCTTGGAGCGAGGTGTAGGGGCCGCAATCTTTGGCGAATTCATCGTCGAGGGCCGGCAGTTTCTTTTCTTTGACGGACTTGACCGTCAGTGTAAACAGGACTGATTTGCCGGCAACGCGAGGATCAGGATGGCTGGCCGGGTAGGGTTGAGAAATTTCGAGCGCGTCGCCCTCTTTCTTTCCTCCGACATGCGAGTCGATCTCCAAGCCTAACACGGCCGCGTGTGATCCGACCTTGTGGAGTTGCCCTTCTTTTTTGGTTCCTTCCAGTGGCACCCCGTCCAGCGTGCCCTGTATATCCAGCACGATATAGTCCCCGTCCACGATGGTATGACCGGGAGGTGTCGCTTCCAGACGGGACTGTTGTTCGCGCAAGACTTCCAGGCCTCGGTTGAGCTGTTCTTCGGTGACGGTGCGCTTGTCAGGCTTGAGCGAGATCGGACTCGGCGCTTTATAATCCCGCAACTCAATGTTCGGCCTAATCTCGACCGTTGCGGTGAAGGTAAAGGGTTCGTTCTTCTTAATCTTGACTCGGTCCAGAGGAGGAATTTCAACATGGACCGGCACAATTTTCGCTTCACGGACAGCCTTCTCGTAGAAGTCTGGCACAAGGGCTCGGATCACGTCCTCTTCCACAGTCTTGGCGTAGCGTTTTTCCAGCAGGGCTAAGGGAACCTTGCCTGGGCGGAACCCTGGGATATTGACCTGGCGGTTCAGGTCGCTGTAGGCGCGGGTAAATCGTTGTGTGACTTCCTCTGCCGGCACCTCGATTTTGAGGGCGCGTTTCATCGGTCCGAGTTCAGTCATTTCCATTTTCATTGCCGGCACGTACCCTTTTCTTTGTAAGAAGCGTTGCAGCGGACTGTCGAGCCGTCGCTGGCTGCCCGGCCGTGAATCTGGTGCGAGAGGGGGGACTTGAACCCCCACGGTTACCCACGAGATCCTAAGTCTCGCGCGTCTGCCAGTTCCGCCACTCTCGCAGGGTGGGATATGCGGGAGCTGACTCCAGCACAATGAACGAACAAACGAAAAGACACATTTCAGTCCGTATTTTGTACCGTTGGATGTAGCCCACTGTCAACCCATACTCCTGCGGGGGGAGAGATAGCCGCAGTCTTCAACGACGGGTATAATCAGGCAGACTATGGCACATATTGTCAGTATCACGGCGACGAGGCGCAGGGTGCGGATTGCAACGGTATTCTCGATTATGGCTCTCAGCATAGTGGCCTTTTCCCCTCATCATGTGTGGGCCTACCGGGACTACTTCACGCCGGAGCAGAAAGCGTTGCTGGACAAGGCGCAGGTTCTTCGTATAGAGGCGCTTGCCCTCACAGACAAGGGAACCACTGATGCGACGTCGATTGCCGAGCTTGTCGCTCGCCGGATGGGCGAATTGGGATACAAGGTCGTGGCCGAGCCCAGTCAACCGCATGACGTGGTGATCAAAGTCAAATGCGAGCAGCGAAAAACATGGGAAGGCACGACGGCTGCCGGAGGGGATGCGGATTTGCCCGATGCCCCGTCTCGACTGTGGAAAGGTCCCGCCTGTCAGATGACCTATCTCCTCGGTACCATGAAGGTCAAATGGCAAAAAGAGGTTCGAACCGAGTTCGAAGATGCAGCACAAGCCGCGCAAGCGGCCAATGCGGGAGAGCCAGGAGTCTATGCCCTGGGCAAGTTGAGACAAGCGCTTGAGACCTACGACTTCCCTCTATTGCTGGCTGCTGAATGGGGTCAACCAGAACGCCTCTTGAAATTACTGGACCGATCCGACACGACGCAGGAGAGAAAGATAAAAATTCTTTCTCTCTTAGGAGAGATGCAAGCCGACGAAGCATTGCCGAAGCTGAGAGAAGCGCTCGGGAACCGCGATTTGGCGAAGCAAGCCATCGGGGCAATGAGCAATCTCGGGAAAGAAGGCATTCCACTTCTTATCGATATCATGAATACATCTCCGCAGCTTGAATTGCAGGCGGCAGCAGCCAAGGGTCTGGGGCAATTGGGCGGGATGCATGGCGATCCGTCTGTCGTGCTGCCGTTGCTGGCTAAGTTGGGGGATCCCAAGACGGACTGGTCCGTGCTCACGGAAGTAGCCTGGGCGCTGGGCAAGATTCCGGACAAACGATCGATTCAGCCGCTCTACGATCTCGACAAGAAACTGGCAGCCATGCGCGATCCAGAGAATGTGTCGTTGAAGAAACTCAAAGAGGCGGTGTTTTGGGCGATCAAACAGTGCGATACGTGGGATCAGTTCAGTTGAAGAGGGGAGGAAGGACACCCACATTGGTCCTGTGCTCCTGGAACGCGCGTCCTGAGAAGGGCCTCGTTCGACGGCCGCACGTAGACCAACGTGGGTGCCCTTCCGAGAGAGAAACAAGCGAGCTTGGAGGGAGCATTGATATCGTTGGATGCGCGCAGTGGAAGATCCATCAGCCCCTATCCCTGAGAGATAACGCGCGAGCGTGTAGGGAGATGGCGAGACAGCTGTCGTGGTCTCTGTGCTCGCAGAGCCCCCACACCAGCCGTCTCGCTGGACACAGGGAAAGAGCATAAAATCGCTCGTCTGATACGCGCAGTCAAGAGCGGTCTTGGCCGCTCCCTATCCTCTCCTCAGCTGAAGTCCCCGGCTTGCGGTCTAATATTTCCAGGTCGTGCTCCTAGACATCTGCTCAATCTGTTGGACGGTTTCGCTTCCTCTGATAGTGGGCAGCCACTTTTATTCGATTGCCGCACAGTTGCATGCTACACCAATTGCGGGTGTGATTTTTGGTCGTATCATAAAAATATAAGATGCAGGCCGGATTTCCGCATTTCTTGACCAGAGACAATTCACCTGAACAGAGCAAGTCGCTCGCAGCCTCGGCGAGTGGGACTAGGATGCCGTCCTTCTGCGTGGCCTGTGACTGAAATTGTCGCGTATAGCCGCCCTTTTTATAAACAAGCTGTGGGTAGCCGGGGCATCGGGACAGAACCTGATTGATAAATGCGACTGCTGAGTTAGGAATGGACTTACGGGCGACGATTCGCTCAGCCATTTCCCTCAGTGTGTTGCGGAACAGGATTCCTTGTTCAAAAAGCTGTTCTTGATCCTTGCGGCTCCATTGCGCCATGACGGCTGCGGCTTGGGCCGCGTTGATAATGTTTGCCTGAACCAGCCAAGTGACAAGATCCTCGCATCCGCCTAACAGATCTGTCGGATTGCCCTGCACGATCATCTGTGTGTTGATGAAGTCCAGGCACGGATGATTACCCACAAACAGGAACGGCTGCCGTAATCGTGCTTGACCCGTTGTCATAGATTCTCCCTCCTCGGTCTTACTCCGGCAAAAGGATGCTTGACAGGTTAGTCCTTGGGGAGTATAACTGTCAAAAGTATGTTTAGATGGTTATTCATTCCAACAACCCCATCCAAGGAGGACCTATGAAAACCGCGATCATTGTTATGTCCGATCCAAAGAGTGGCTCAGAAGAAGCACTTGGACGAGTCTTTAACGCCTTGGCGCTCGCATCCGAATGTAAGCAGCAGGGCGATGAAGTGGCCGTGGTCTTCAATGGAGCAGGCACACGATGGCCGGCTGAATTGACCAAACTGTCGCATCCGGCCAATGGCCTCTACAACGCCGTTCGCGATGTGGTGCAAGGCGCCTCGTGCGGCTGTGCGGAGGTTTTCGGGGCTACCGAAAGTGTCAAGTCATGTGGGGTGCCTATCGTGAAAGACCATGCGCTGGGAGGAACAGCGGGACTCTTGAGCCTCCGACGTTACGTGGCAGAGGGATGGAATACGGTCGTGTTTTGAGCCGAAGGCATATGGAGGGGAGCGATGGCGACGAAATATCTCGATCTGACGTTTACAGAATCAGTACGTCGTGCACAGACACAGTACTACGGAAGAGCGGGCGAGATCGCGGGCGCTCCCGAACGAGACTCACTGGGTCAGGCAGAGGCTGATTTCATTGCGGATCGGGACAGTTTTTACCTTGGTTCCATCAGCGAAAGTGGGTGGCCCTACGTTCAGCATCGTGGCGGGCCTCATGGATTCTTGCGGGTGATCAATGAGACGACACTGGCCTTCGCTGACTATAAGGGGAATCGGCAGCTGCTCACGACCGGCAACGTCTCAGTGAACGATCGTGTGGCACTGTTTCTCATGGACTACAAAAACCGTGAACGCCTGAAGATTCTCGGCCACGCTCGTGTCGAAGATGCCCGTGCGTATCCAGAACTCATCGCGCAGCTTGCCGATCCGAAGATGCAGCAGGCTGTAGAGCGGCTGGTCTTCATCGACGTCGTCTCGTTCGATTGGAACTGTCCGAAGTACATCACTCCTCGGTACTCGGTAGAAGAGGTCGATGAGCTTGTGAGTCCGTTGAAGAGACGAATTGCTGAACTCGAGGCCCAGCTTTAAGCGGTCAAATCATGATGGGTTTTGCAATGAGAAGGTTTTTCTTTCCATAGAAGGCGTTCAAACCATGAAGGTGGCACAGATATGGCGATACCCGGTCAAGTCGATGGCCGGCGAACGACTGGAACACGCACGCATCGGGCCGCTCGGCATCGAGGGAGATCGCGTTGTGCATGTAGAGGACGAGGACGGTCGTGTGATCACGGCCAGAACGCACCATCGGCTTCTCGGTTATCATGCCATACTCAACGTCTCCGGCGAGCCTGTGGTCGATGGCCTGCTGTGGAGCGATCCCAAGGTCCGCACAGATGTTGAGGACATCGTAGGGCCTGGCTCCCAGCTCGTTCGCGACGACTCCAGCGATCGTTTTGACGTCCTGCCTTTGTTGGTGGCAACGGATGGAGCGATCGCATCATTCGGGCGCGACGGCCGGCGTCTCAGACCTAATCTGGTGATCGGCGGGGTCGAGGGTCTGGCTGAGCGCTCATGGCCCGGGCAATGTCTGCACATCGGAGACGTCATCATCGGGATCCAGGACCTCCGTGGCCGCTGCATCATGACGACGTTTGATCCCGACAGCCTGAAACAAGACCGTCAGGTGCTCACAGACATCGTGCGGAGATTTGAGGGCACGCTCGCCTTGAATTGTTTCGTGATCAGGGGCGGCGAGATTCGGGTCGGCGACACAGTTGAGCTAGCCCGACACCGTGAATGCGAGGCTGTCCGCGCTTAGAGAGGACAGCTTTTTTACTATCACTTGTGTGGGAATTTCTGGTTTTTACACATATTACACGTCGCGAGGCATAGAGGGAGGAATCATCATGAGCAAGCAGGTACAGGACACACTGCAAGAAATGTTGGGCATTCTGAAGAAGGGTCAAATGACCGAAGGTCAGAAGATCTACTTTGCGGATTCGGTCGTCACACAGGAAGGCAATCAGCCGCCCATCGTGGGCAAACAAGCTTCCATTGAAAGACTGGACAAATTCAGAGAGACGATTGGAGTGGCGGCGTTTATCAGCTACGCAATCGGTGCTGTGGCCATCGCGGGAAACACCAGTTTCTATGACGCGGTGCTGACGTTGAAATTGAAGAATGGGGAAACCATCAGTCTCGAACAAGTCGTCAAGACTGAATGGCAGGACGGCAAGATCGTCAAAGAGCGCTACTACCATGGCTAATTCAGCGCGATGCCATGTGGGGGCGGATGGCCAATGCCATTCGCTCCCACATTGATTCTCAAATCTGCATCAAGGATGTTCAATCACACGGAGTGGGTACCATGAAAATCCAAGAACAAACATATCGATATATGCAGGCAAACCTGGGCCGACGAATTGTGTCACTCGTGTTGTTGGGCCTGATGCTCCTGACAATGGAGATCTCCGTGTCAGCGCAAACGATGGAACAATCGAGTCTGGCTCGCGTGACATATCACATCGTCAAGGTTGATGGCGTGGATGTATTCTATCGTGAGGCGGGGCCGAAGGACGCTCCCGTCGTTGTGCTGCTTCACGGTTTTCCGACGTCGTCACATATGTTCCGAAATCTCATCCCGCAATTGGCCGACAAGTACCGCGTCATTGCTCCCGACTACCCTGGTTTTGGCCAGAGTGGGATGCCCGACCGGTTGAAGTTCGCCTACACGTTCGACAACTACGCTCAGGTGGTGGACAAATTGATCCGCCAACTGGGCGTGAACCGTTATGCCTTGTATGTGATGGATTATGGAGCGCCCGTCGGCTTCCGCCTGGCGGCGAAGAACCCAGAGCGAGTGACCGCGCTCATCGTGCAGAACGGCAACGCCTACGATGAAGGACTCGAAAAGTTCTGGGATCCCATCAAAGCCTATTGGGGCACAGGGGGATCAACTGAGCGTGAAGCGATCCGGTGGCTGACTTCTCTTGCGGCCACGAAGTGGCAGTACACGAACGGCGTGAAGGACGCATCGTTGGTGAGTCCCGATACATGGACGATGGACCAAACATTCCTCGACCGAGCGGGTAACGCAGAGATTCAGCTCGACTTGTTCTATGACTATCGCACGAACATTCCGCTGTATCCGCAGTGGCAAACCTACTTCCGCGAGCACAAGCCGGCGACGCTGGTCGTATGGGGCAAGAACGACGCCATCTTCGTTGCAGCCGGTGCCGCCCCTTACAAGCGCGACATTCCGAACGCGGAAATCCACCTCTTTGATACTGGCCACTTTGCCCTGGAGACTCACGGCCATGAGATCGCGAAGCTGATTCGTGAATTCCTCAGCCGCAACCTGAAGTCTGGTGGCCAGGGTTGACTGGGTTACGAACGTCTCTCATGCCGGTCTGCCTGCAAGGGGGCAGATGGAAGAGGGGCGGTAGTTCGATACGCGCAGTGACGTCATGTTCTGCCGCCCGCTTATGTGAGGACAATTTAAGGAGGTCATCATCGTGAACACGCTCGATCAACCTAGGCCTCCATTTCCCCCATTCGATAGTGAATCCGCGGCCCAGAAGGTCCGAATGGCCGAGGACGCATGGAATACTCGAGATCCTCATCGAGTGTCGCTTGCATACACACCTGACAGCGTCTGGAGAAACCGTTCGGAATTCCTGGTCGGCCGGGAGGCCATCGTTCAGTTTTTAACTCGCAAGTGGAGCCAAGAGCTAGATTACCGCCTCATCAAGGATTTGTGGGCGTATCACGGTAACCGCATCGCCGTTCGATTTGCGTATGAGTGGCACGATGATTCGGCCAACTGGTTTCGGTCCTACGGGAACGAGAATTGGGAATTCGATGAACGCGGATTCATGCGCCGTCGATTTGCATGCATCAACGACGCGCCAATCTCCGAGAAGGATCGAAAGTATTTCTGGCCCATTGGTCGCCGGCCCGACAATCACCCTGGGCTGTCTGAGCTTGGCCTCTAGAATTCCGCCTCATTGCGGCGGTCCAGGCGATGTCGAGAAGCGCATGGAAAGGAGTAGGACTCAGATACGACAAGATTGTCGTCACAAAGCCGGACCCAATGATTGTCGCAAACCTCAAAAACGCCATACTGTGGAATCTGGACATGGCAGCTAAAGCAGATGGGGCTCTTCCCATTTGGGAAGAGCCCCATTCATGTGTTACGCACTGAACAAAGCGAATCGTTTTCTGCCACTATTTGACGATCACTTCCACGCGGCGGTTCTTGGCACGTCCCGCTGGCGTGTTGTTGCTGGCAATCGGGTTACTGTCTCCGTGGCCTGCTGCCGAGAGGTTGCTGCTCACGCCGCCATCCTTCAGTGCTTCAGCGGCACTATTGGCACGAGCGTCCGAGAGCTCCTTGTTGGAGGGGAACTTCTTCTGCAACGGCCCCTTGATCGCTACGTTGTCGGTATAGCCCGCCACATGCACCTGCTTTTCGGGGAAGTCTTTCAGGACGCTGCCCACACGCTTCAGCGCATCGGTTCCGCCGGCCTTCAGTTGGTCTTGCCCTGAATCATACAGCAGGCTGGAGGCCAGATTGATTGTAAGCGCATCGCCGGATTGTTGGACCGACACCGTGCCCTTGGAAATCTCTGGTTGCAGAGCCTTTATCAGATCCCGTTCAGCTTTTGCGAGACTGCCCTTGCTCTGATCCAGCTGGCTTCGTAGATCGGCCACGCGGGCCTCACAATCCGCCAACTGCTTTTCGAGATCCGCGATCCTCTGTCTGGCAGCGGCCAACTCGGCGGCGAGCTTGTTTTTGTCGCCGGCCATGCCGCCCATTGCGGCGAGCTGCGCTTCGAGATCCGCGTTCCGTTGCTTCGCGGCAGCGAGCTGTCGTTCCAGGTCGCTGGCACGGCTGTTGAGCGCGCCGTTCTGTCTCTGCGCGGCGGCCAGTTCGTCAGCCAACCGTTGACGCTCTTTTTCGAGAGCCGCGAGGCGGGCGGCAGCGTCTTTCGACCCATCGTCAGCCATGTTTTTCGACGCATTGCAACGGACGTCAGACCAAGCCGTCCATTGGTGACTGGGATCACAAATAGGGCTCTTGTCCAAGCTTGCACAGCCTGCCAAGGCGGCCAAGCCTGTTAGTAGGATAGTGGTTTTGAATGCCTGCATAAGGATCTCCCTTTTTGAGTCGCGGGTTAAGTATCCTGTGAGTTTTCCCACCCCGCATTGTGGGAAATCTCGTGGCAACAGTGGTGCCTTGTCAGCCAAGCGCCTAGTGGCGGCCTTTCAGCGCGTCGCGGATTTCCATCAATAATTTTTCTTCGTTGGTCGGCCCTGGCGGTGGTGCTGGAGGTGCAGGAGGCGCTTCTTTCTTGAACCGGTTGACCTGCTTGACCAACATGAAGATCACGAACGCAATGATGATAAAGTCGAACACGGTTTGCAGAAACACCCCGTAGTTGAGCGTTGGGGCTCCAGCAGCTTTTGCGGCCGCGAGCGACGGTTGAGCGGCTCCCGAGAGGTTGAGAAACAGACCCGTGAAGTCGACGCCTCCAAGGAGCAGGCCGATCGGCGGCATCATCACATCGCTGACTAGAGAGGAGACGATTTTTCCGAACGCTCCGCCGATAATGACACCGATTGCCATGTCGAGCACGTTGCCCTTCATGGCGAACTCTTTAAACTCTTTCAGCATAGATCCTCCTCATGGGGATTGAGAGTGTACTGCAATGATGACTCTATTACCTACCGTTTCCTGGTCGTATCGAAGTTGTATCCAAGGGTCGCGAGATACAAGTTGTCCGTATCGCCGGTGCCCACCGCGGGATTGTTGTTATAGCGTGTGGTCACTTGAAAGCCGCTCACGAATCCGTCCCAAATCTTGAACCGGACGCCGTTATCCATTGTGAGGAAGAAGTTCGATGAATTTTGGAGAGAGGGGAAGATTTCGTTGTAATGGTACAGTGTCATGCGATCGTCGAAGAGCGGCCAGTTCCACTTCATGGATACACGCGCGCGAAGACTCGACTTGTCGTCTGCCGTGCGGAAATCTTCATTGAAGTAGGCGACGCCGGCTTCGGAGTAGAACGTCATATCTTTGAGGATGCCGGAGAAGTCTCCCCGTTCGATGAATTGATAGCCGGGGCCGCTTGCCAGGGCGGTTCGCATCTTCAGGTCTTGAAAGCGATCATTTTCGAAGTAGGCGGAGGCGAACCAGTAGAACCGCTTTGTCAGAAAGAAATCGAGCTTGATCGTTCCGCGCGCGTTTCGAGCAACGAGCGTATTGGAGTTGTCGCCGTAGACATAACGCCCGTTGAGCGAAAGCCGAAGCTGTTCGCTCCGCGCCACAAAATCTCCCAGTAAGCTGGCGTTCCGCAACTGGCTGTTCCCGGTTGTTTGGGAGTAGCCACCGGTTAAACTACCCGAGTAGATGACCGGGGGTTGAACGACGGGGTTCACGGATGTCACGGAGTCCAACGGGATTTCCATCGTGCCCTTTAGGGGTTCCGACCGCACCTCCAACGCTCCATTCGGTCCGGCTGTGGCGGTTCCCATAATCACGGACCCCTCCTTCAGATGAAAGGGAATCGGATGATTCACGGACAGTTTGGCGACGTCGTTCCAGTTCACTTTGATCAAATTGTCTGGGCTGGCCGGCGTTTTGATTTGCAAGACGCCACCCACCATTTCGATGACTTCTCCGTAAATGATGCTGCCATTTTTTAACGTCACGACATCCGGAGAGGTCGGTGCGGCAGGAGCAGATGGAGGGACATCTTGTGCATGGGATTCCGAGGCAGCCAAACCTAACCCCGTCAAACACCCAACCATTACTATGGCGAACCCACAGAGAACCTTTTTTATTGAACGCTCCTTACCAGATGAGTGCATGCTCATGACGCTATCCTCAAATTATGATGGGTTAAGAGGTGTAGGGCTATTTAGCTCTAATGAAAATTCCCATTTTTATAGCCGAATTTATTATCTGGGTACAAGCATAAACCCTACGATCCATGCCGGTACGAGCAACGTGAACATCGCATAGGGGGGTCTCTAGTGGCAGGAAATAAGCCTGCACCATTCCGGCTGGCCGACTGCATGTTCTTCGATGTTTCTGTGCACAAAGATTTGGGGCCATGGTCGTATGTGCACAACTCAAAAATTCGGCACCATGCCTTTTAGTGTGTCACTATCTTTTTTCAGCTTGTCTATTCCTCCTGGGATTCCCCCACCCTGTGGTGACAAGCTGGTCAGCTGATCCTTGATCTGTTTAATGGTCCCCATATTCTTCTGAAGGCCGTCGACATTCTTCTGCATTTCCACCAACGCACTACCGAGCTGGCTTACCGACGTTGAGAGCCCAAACATCCCTTGGGCGGAGGCATAGTGCAGCGACAGGCCTCCCAGCCCAAATCCCAATAAGAATGCCGTGACGATGATGATGGATGTGCGCGATTTGCTCTTCATATCCCCTCCCTTACGGTTAAGTGAACGAATAGACTTTTCCCGTTCGGCTCATACGGTCCACTGACAAGAAGACTTGCTCCCACCCAATGCCCGACAGCATGGTGAGACCTTCTATTGTTTGTGCCCCTTTCCGCCTAAGCAGCAGGAGCACTTTTCGATCGACTGTTTGTGAATTGGAAGGCTGTGTGACGACTTGACTCCCGATCTGCTCAGCTCTCGTTTCCTCCGTGAAAGCTCTTGCCTTGATTACCTCCATAAACTATGTGTTTAATGTATGCATCATGTATGTCCAATGTGTCAAGTGTCACAGTAAAATATATTTGACAAACATTGAACATATAATACTCATAGAATTCATAGAGTTGCAAAACTTACCGGTCTCTCGAAGGATGTCATTCGCGTCTGGGAGAGGCGCTATGGGCTTGTCAAACCCTCACGGAGTTCCAATCGTTATCGGCAATATACCGACGAAGAGGTGGCGCTGCTCCGCTTTGTGAAGGCTCAAATGGAACAAGGGGCCACGATCGGTGCACTCGCAGCGGAGGGGCACGATTTGCTCTTCATATCCCCTCCCTTACGGTTAAGTGAACGAATAGACTTTTCACAAAAAAACAGTGGTCAATACAGAACATTGCTCATTTGAGCCCGTGAGCCAAAAATCCATTATGAAATTCGCATGTGAGGGTATAGCCGAACTCCAACTGACCCACTACCGAACTCACTGGTGGACGAGAAACTCTATAACACCGTATTTCGCGTCAGTTGTGTCATTTCAGCCTGCCGGAGTTCGATCTTTACAAAGCAAGGCCAATGCCGTTGAGCCGGATAGGCCCATTTCATTGATAATACGTATAGAGGGAAGGTTTGGCAGATATTGCGATCTAGGGATTGCCCCGCATCTTTGTGGCTGAATTGCGGGTATGTGGGTTATTCCGCCACAGAAAGGTGGCGAAAGAATTGGAACGAATTCGCCTACGGAGGGAAAGAAAATGGATTTGCAGAGCATCATAGCTGCGAGTAGGGGTTAATCAGCCACGATGATAACTGTCACTAAAAGGACGACCAGGGGATGCTCAGCCCGATGAGAGTTCTCATCGGCACACCTTTCGTGAATCCTTTGTAGGATAAAAAGGGCGACCGGCAGGGTCAAAGCCATGGCGCCAGCCACCGGCGGTCAACTTGCCGGTCATCAGACCGCGTGTTAAGATGCCGCCTCGCGAAAATCGGTGCGGAGAGGTGCGAGAGTGGTCGAATCGACATGCTTGGAAAGCATGCGTCCCAGCAATGGGACCGTGGGTTCGAATCCCACCCTCTCCGCCAGCGAGAAGTGCTGAGTGCTAAGTGCTGAGACTCAGAGAACAAGATAAGCAAAAAATCACTTGCTCAGCACTCAGTTCTCCGCACTTTGAACTTGAGATCAGGGGCTGGGCCCTGTGCAACAGAACCCTGTGAACCCCGCCAGGTCCGGAAGGAAGCAACGGTAAGCGGTCAGTTCTGTGTGCCGCAGGATCACCTGGCCCCGCTCTTTCTTGGAAAAGAGTGCTGAGCGATGAGTCCTGAGTGCTGAGATTCAGAAAGCAGAATATGTTCGGCCCTTCGGATGCTCGATACTCAGCACTCAGTTCTCAGCACTGTACTGGAGCGTAGCGACGTTGGATTATCAAGTCTCCGCCCGCAAATACCGTCCAGGCACGTTCGATGACGTGATCGGACAGGCACATGTTGTTCAGACGTTGGTCAATTCCATCACTACGAAACGGATTGCTCAGGCCTATCTCTTTTCCGGAACCCGCGGCGTAGGGAAGACCACGGTTGCCAGAATTCTCGCCAAGGCGCTCAATTGTGAGCGTGGGCCGACCGGGACACCCTGTGGCGTCTGTTCCAACTGTCTCGAAATTGCACAGGGGACCTCGGTCGATGTGATGGAGATCGACGGGGCATCCAATACGAGCGTGGACGATGTGCGCGAGATCCGCGAGAACGTCAAGTTCGCCGCGTTTCGTGGAAAGTACCGAGTCTACATCATCGACGAAGTCCACATGCTGTCGAATTCGGCCTTCAATGCTCTGTTGAAGACGCTTGAGGAGCCGCCTCCGCATGTGGTGTTCATTTTCGCGACGACAGAGATTCACAAGATTCCGGCCACGATTCTCTCACGCTGTCAGCATTACAATTTCCGTCGGATCGCGCGAACAGAAATTGTCGAGCGCCTCCGTCATGTGGTCGATCAAGACCAGATCGTGATTGAGGAACGGAGCCTGATGGCGCTGGCGAGGGCCAGCGAAGGCAGCATGCGCGATGGGTTGAGTTTGCTGGATCAAGCTGTGGCGTTCGGCGGCAAGACCATCGTGCATACGGATTTGGAAGCCTTGTTGGGAGCGGTTCCATACGAGCTCGTTCGCGCTCTGATTCAGGCGATCACGGGGCAGGAGAGCGCTGCAGCGCTTCGCGTGTTGGCCCAGCTATTGGATCAAGGACATGATTTGCGGGCCTACTGCGCGGAGGTCGTCGAATATCTGCGTAACATGCTGGTGGTATCGGTGGTCCCCTCGCCTCAAGAATGGCAGGGGCTGATCGAGGCCTCCGTGGAAGATCTCACGCAGATGGCGGCTGATGCTCGCTCATTTTCACCCGAACGACTTCAAGAGTTGTTGACAATCTTTACGCAGGCAGAGGACTCGCTGCGGCTCAGCGCGCATCCCCGGTTCGTACTGGAAACAGCGGCCGTGCGTGCGACCCGGTTGCTGCGCCGAGCAGATGAAAAACCTGGGCCGGCGGCGCAACAGGTTCAGACGGTGCGCCCATCTCAGCCTATTCCAGGGCGTACAGGCCAGCCGGCCTCACCGGCTCGTTCCACAGACCCAGCGCCTCCCTCGCCTCCGCGGCTGCCTCAATCGATGGCGCCGACACCGGCTGCTTCGATACCGGTGCAGGCGCCTATTGTCGGAGGCATGGCGTCTCCACAAGCTCTTTCACCGAGTCCTATGAATGTCAGGTCCCCTGATAGGGTCGGCGAAGTGAAGGGTCCAATCCCCACGGTATCGCGTCCGACTGTTGATGGCCGAGGTGCGGTGACGCTTAATTGGGAACAAGTCCAAGAGGAAGTGGGTCATACCTCGTCCAGGATCGCTGCCTTTTTAGAGCGAGGACGGTTTGTGGGTGTGGAGGGTCATGTCGTGACCATTGGATTTGCCAAGCAGGAGACGGCGGCTCGCGGGATGATCGAAAACTCTGACAATATGGCGGTGCTCACATCGATCTGTGAGCGATTGAGCGGCGAGACCGTTCGGGTGCGGATTACCGAATTGTCAGAGTCGGATCCTTCTGGGCCGACGATGGCACAGATGAGAGCGGCGAAAGACAAAGAACAGCGGCTGGTCCTCTTCGAGCGAGCGCGGGCACACCCTGTCGTCAAACAGGCGCTTGAGATATTCGGAGCAGAACTCGCAGAAGTCAGATCGGTGTCGAATCAGAAGGAGATTGGGCAATGAAGAATCCGATGGCCAACATGGGAAACCTTTTGAAGCAAGCGCAGGCGATGCAGGCGCAAATGGCGAAGGTGCAGGAACAGGCATCGTCGAAGACGGTGATTGGAACAGCCGGAGGCGGCAGCGTAACGGTTACCGCTAACGGGGCCATGCAGTTGGTCGGCATCGTGATCGACCCTGAAGTGGTGAAAAGCGGCGATGTGGAGATGGTGCAGGATTTGGTCCTGGCCGCTTCGAACGACGCCCTCAGGAAGGCTCGTGAGATGATGGCGGATGCAATGAAGTCGGTTACCGGCGGGATGAACGTTCCCGGGATGTTCTAGCAGGTGATCATATCTCATGGCAGTTGATCAACAGGGCTTACTCGCACGGCTGGTGCGCGAGTTAGTCCGTCTTCCTGGTATCGGTCAAAAAACAGCGCAGCGCTTGGCGTTTCATGTCTTGAAGGCCGAGCGTGAAGACGCGCTTCGTCTCGCTGAGGCGATTCGCGCCGTCAAGGACGGGCTTTCATTTTGCCGACAATGCCGAAACATTGCCGAGGGAGAACTCTGTGAATTTTGCCTCGATCCGAAGCGGGATCAGACGAGAATTCTGGTCGTAGAAGAACCGAGTACGACCTATGCCATCGAGCGGGCGGGGGCCTATCGTGGTTTGTATCATGTGTTACTCGGCGCCTTGTCTCCGCTGGACGGCGTTGGACCATCCGATATTAGGGCCGAGGAGTTGGTCGATCGGGTGAAGCTGGGGGGAGTTCAGGAAGTGATCCTCGCAACGAGTCCGACGATCGAGGGCGAGGCCACCGCCATCTATTTAACGAACCAACTGAAACCTCTCGGATCGCGAGTCTCGCGTATTGCCTATGGCATCCCGGTTGGGATGGATATCGAGTACGCCGATGAGGTGACATTGTTGAAGTCGATCGAAGGGCGTCGGGATCTTTAGCGAATCCGAGCGGGCGAGATCGACAGATGCATGCCGACCATTGACCCCCTCTCCAGGCCCCTGTTATAGTTTCCACGTTTCGATGCCGTTATTCTCCAAGCAGGTTCAGGTATGAAGATAGGTTCTTCCGCCAAGCGCGTTTCTCCCGCTCCACCAGCGGCTCAATCTGTCAAGGCCAAGCGCAAAGCCAAGCCGTCGCCCCAAGGGAAAAAGTACGCGGCGATTCGTCGTGACCTTGATCGGCAGCGCAAGGCATTGTTGGAAGAGGCGGTCGAAGGCCTTTCCAATCCAAACGGCCAGGAAGCGTTCCCGGATGTCAGCGATCAGGCGTCTGCGGAAGCCGAGCAGAATTTTTTGATGCGTATCCGTGAGCGCGAGCAGCGGTTGATCAAAAAGATCGATGAGGCGCTTGCTCGAATGGACCAAGATATCTATGGCATTTGTGAGCGCTGCGAAGAAGAGATTCCCTATCCTCGGTTGAAAGCCCGCCCAGTCACCACTCTCTGCATCAACTGCAAGACGCTTGAAGAACAGGAAGAAAAGGCTCGACGTTGAGCTGCCGAACCTTTCCTGAATCACCGTTAAAGATGCTCAAAGACTGTCTGACGATTCGCAAGACGTGCATCGTCGCTCGTTTCGAGCAAGAGTGCTCGACAATCCTGCGTCTCACCGTTCATTAAAGCGAATTTTCGTACGCTGCTACTGCTTCAATGCCTTGATGCGTTGTTGGGCGAGGGCGATGCGATCAGCTTCATCGGGGATACCCTCGACTAGCGCGAGATAGGTTTCGTATTCCGAGAGGGCTCGTTTAGGATTTGTGGGCTCATAGGCCTCAGCCAAATTGTAGCGGGCAATAGGGTAGTTGGGGCGGAGTGTGACGGCTTTCTCAAATGAAGCGAGCGCGTTCGTTTTGTCTCCTAGCTTGCGGTACACCGTGCCGAGGTCGTTCAGAATTTCCGGAGTGTTGGGTCTGATGGCCAACGACTGAAGCATCTCCGTCTTGGCCTTCTCGTGTTCTCCCTTCTCTTTCCATGCCTGGCCCAGTTTGCGGTGAGCTTCTGCCAGCAATACTTTATTTGCAAATCCGGTTGCGATCGCTTTCTGATAGGCAATAGCGGCGATATCGTAGTTCTGGGTTCCGCAGTAGGAGAGCTGCGCGGTTTGCCCACGCGCGAATTGCTGGAGCGAGAGGAATGGCTCTTTGTCTTCTGCGCCTTGACTGTCGAGCTGTTCCCCCGGTTTTTGGCCCTTTGGGCGGCGCAATCGCTCCAAGAACTCGCGTCGATAGGGTGAGAACAGCCGGACATAGGGGTCAATCGTCACAGAAGCTTGGAGCAATGTCGGATGTTCACGCGTGCCAAGAACCAAATACTGTGTCGTCGTTTTCTCGTCGCCGGTTTCATACAGGGCGCTGGAATCCATACTCGCCTTTGAGCGTATATTTGCCACACTGAGATAAAATTCCACGACTGGCTTTAGTTTCGTCAAGGTGTGGCGGAGAGTGGGGTAAGGGGCTAGGTCAAGCCCGGAAGGAAAGGTAAAGACGGTTCCAACCAGCCTCCCGTCTTCATCGAAAAAGTAGGACTCGTCGCCATGCGATGGGCTTCGATCGGCAGAGAGAACCAACTCTTGTCCAGTGCCCCAATCCTGCATCTTGAGGGTAGGGGCAGGATGTGTCGTAAGGAAACTGGATCTCGAAGCACAGAGGGTCGTGGACTTGAGGAGGACCAGATCGCTTTCAGACGGGGGGAGATCTGGTTTGGGAGCAGAAGATTCACAGGCGCTCAACAGGAGACCGAGTCCGATCCCGCAGACCAGCCATGGTCGAAATAGCATGGCGCGAGGCGCTCGTGTGTCACGTGCATTCCGGCTCACGAAGAGAGCATACACCAAATATGAAAGAGGTTGCGAACCGGACGACAACACAACGCCCGCTTTCTTGTGGAAAGCGGGCGTTGTGTCACACGATGTGCGCGAAGAATTATCGTCGTTGGCTATCGAGCATCGCATCCTCTGCGGTGTACCCGAACAGATAAGGCTTCTGGCTGGGGAGCTTGTAAATTGGCCGGTTCAAGCCGTAATCCAGCGCGTGTCCGGCAGGGTGCAAGAGAAAACCGACCCAGCGCCAGGGGTTGTCATAAGCGGCAGATCCAGCCGCCACATCGGTATAGACCAAGGACGTGGGGTCCATGACGCTATAGATGCTGGCGGGCGGTGTATAGCCTCCATCTGCATCGGACGATATCTGTTGCTGGTTGTTGCCGGCACAACCGACTGTAGCGGCTAGAAGAAGAATTCCCACTGCCAGAGCTGTAGTCCGCATAGATGACCTCATATGTCTTGTACGGTTCAAGGTCGATGCACTCTCGGTAGTCTGAAGTGTAGCCGAGGTCCGTGATTCTGTCCAGAATAGGAGCAGTTCCGGCAGTATCATGGAAATCGTCTGTTTAGGTCAGATGTAAGAGACGGAAGAGGGGGAAGTGAAGGGTATGGTAGGCGATACTGGTATCGAACCAGTGGCCTCTTCCGTGTGAAGGAAGCGCTCTACCCCTGAGCTAATCGCCTACACAGTGAGGAGTCTAGCATGGGGTCATAAATCGGATCAACCGCGATCCCGGCGCGATACGGCGCGAACTTGCCTTGACATCCCTAAAATGCAGTTCCTACAATGCCACCGCTTGCAGTCTTCCTTCGCGGAGTTTTCCTCGCATGCGCGATGACATTGTCATTATCGGTGGAGGTCTGGCTGGGTCCGAGGCGGCCTGGCAGGCGGCCAATCGTGGAGCAAAAGTGACGCTCTATGAAATGCGTCCCAAAGAGATGACGCAAGCGCACAAGACCGGCGGTTTGGCAGAGTTGGTCTGTTCGAATTCGCTCGGTTCCGTAGATGTGATGAATGCTCCCGGCATTTTGAAAGAGGAAATGCGCCGCCTCAACTCGCTCATCATTCGCGTGGCCGACGATGTGCGGGTGCCGGCGGGGTCGGCCCTGGCCGTCGATCGCGAGCAGTTTTCACTCAAGATCACTCAGGCCCTGGAAGAGCATCCGAACATCCGGATTTTTCATGAGGAGATCACCGAGATCCCGACGGACTGTCTCTGTATTCTGGCGACCGGTCCGTTGACATCCGACAAGTTGTCTCGGGCGATTGCCCAATTGACTCACACGAACCATTTGTATTTTTATGACGCGATCTCTCCAATCGTCGATGCGGACTCCATCAATATGGATATCGCGTTTCTCGCATCCCGTTACGGCAAGGGCGGGGACGACTATCTCAACTGCCCGATGGACGAGCCGGCCTATAACGCATTCTATGACGCGTTGCTCGCAGCGGAGAAGGTCCAACCGAAAGAGTTTGAAAAGGCGGCCTATTTCGAAGGCTGTATTCCCATTGAGGTGATGGCCGAGCGGGGCCGTCAGACCATGCAGTTCGGTCCGTTGAAACCGGTGGGACTCGAGAATCCAAAGACCGGCACGCGAGCCTATGCGGTGGTACAACTCAGGACGGAAAACGTCCATCGTTCCTGTTACAACCTTGTGGGGTTCCAGACCAAATTGACCTACGGGGAACAGAAGCGGGTGTTTCGGATGATTCCCGGTCTGGAGCAGGCAGAGTTTCTGCGCTACGGGAGCCTGCATCGCAACACCTTCATCAACTCTCCTCAACTCCTGCGCGCGACGCTTCAGTTCAAGGCGCGTGGCACACTCTTTTTTGCAGGACAACTGGTCGGTGTCGAGGGCTATACAGATTCCGCTGCGATGGGAGGGCTCGCAGGGATCAACGCAGCCCGTGGTCTTGCTGGACTACCGTTGGTCACGCCGCCTCCCACGACGGCACATGGCTGCCTGCTGTCGTACATTACGACTGCTGACCCGCGACATTTTCAACCGATGAATACGAACTTTGGGCTGTTCCCCCCCTTGGCCACACCGACGAGAGACAAAGAGCGTAAAAGACGACTCACCAGTGAGCGGGCACTTGAGGATCTCACGGCATGGATGAGGCAATTCGAGCTTTCGTAACGTTTCTCGATGTAGAGCGTCATGCGTCGCATGAAACCGTGCGCAACTATGCGTCAGATCTCCGGCAATTTCAGCGCTTCATGAAGGTGGAACATCCCAGCGTGCCGATTCTCGATCCCGCCACGGTGCAGACAGAATCGATTCGCGGCTATCTTCATTGGCTGGATCGCAAGCGAGAGAAAAGCAGTTCGATGGCGCGGAAGCTTGCCTCTCTCCGCAGCTTCTATCGCTATCTACAACGAGAAGGTCGGGTCGGTCTCAATCCTGCCGAGGCTGTTCGAACACCGAAACAGCCGAAACATCTTCCTCGCGTCTTGACGAAGGATGACGCGGCAGCGCTGATGGAGTTTCCCGTCGATCAGGCCGGCGGCTCGCTCCGAGACCGCGCCTTGCTGGAGACGCTGTATTCGACTGGTGCGCGTGTGAGTGAACTCGTCGGGATGAATTTCGAAGATCTGCGTTCAGCCGAAGGGGTGGTCCATCTGCGAGGAAAAGGCCGGAAGGAGCGCATCGTCCCGATCGGAAAGGTTGCGTTACAGGCCATTCAGGCTTATATGGATCAGCAGCCCTTGGCGGACTCTGGATATCCCACGACGAAGATGAAGCGCGTCTCGCTTCCGATCTTTCGAAACAGTCGAGGAGGCCGGTTGACGACTCGGAGCGTCGCTCGCATCGTAGCCCGCTATTCGAGTAGATTGGCCGGTGGTTCCGTGAGTCCCCATACATTGAGACACTCCTTTGCCACCCATCTCCTCGATGAAGGGGCAGACCTGCGGTCGATTCAAGAGATGCTGGGACATGTCTCATTGAGCACGACACAAAAGTATACGCACCTGGCGACGGATCAGCTCATGGCCGTCTACGATAAGGCGCATCCGCGGGCTGGTCGTCCAACGAACCCGCGTCTCGTGAAGGACGATGAGCGATGATTGCCAGGCGGTTGTCATCGCCCTCTATGCCGGACGCGAGTCACGTGTGCTCGACTCGCGTTCTCGGTGTCGTGCTTTTTTGCCATAGGAGCCAAGCATGAACAGACTGATTAAGAAAGCCAACGTCTTGATCGAAGCCTTGCCCTACATCCGTACGTTCAAGGGCAAGACGATCGTTGTTAAGTATGGCGGTCATGCGATGACCGATGCGCCGTTGAAAGAAAAGTTCGCCCAGGATGTCGTGCTCCTGAAATATGTGGGCCTCAACCCGGTCATTGTGCATGGTGGAGGACCACAGATCGATAAGATGCTCGAGCGCCTCGGCATCGAAGCCAAGTTCCGCCACGGAGTGCGGGTGACCGACGAAGCGACGATGGAAATCGTGGAGATGGTGTTGGCCGGCAAGATCAACATGGAAATCGTCGATCTCTTGAATCGCCATGGCGGCCTTGCAGTCGGCTTGAGCGGGAAGGACGGCGGGCTCATGTTGTCTCGACCGCTCACGGCCAAAGCGTGGGCGGCCAGTTTGGAGAAGGACCTCGAAGACGGCGAAGGGGACGAGGACTTCGGTTTGGTCGGAGAAGTCGAGTCCATCGATCCTACGTTGGTGCGGAAGCTTCAGCTGGACCATTATATTCCCGTCATTGCGCCGATCGGCACGAATCGGGAAGGGAACACCTATAACATCAATGCCGATCTGGTGGCCGGGGCGATGGCTGCTGCGCTGGGCGCTGAAAAACTCGTGATGATGACCGATGTGAAAGGCATTCGCGATGCGAATGGGCGCCATCTCTCGACGGTCTCACGCAAAGACGTGCAGCGGATGGTGAAGAAGGGCACAATCGGCGAAGGGATGTTGCCCAAGGTCCATGCCTGCCTGGACGCGCTTGGAGGCGGTGTCAGCAAGGCCCATATTATCGACGGTCGAATTTCACATGCCATCCTGCTTGAAGTGTTCACGCGCAAAGGTATCGGGACCGAGATTACGGCGTAGTCGTGTAATCCGATCACAGATGTTGTGTTAACCCAGCGCCTGCGCATCACCCGCCATCTTGAGCATCTTGTCGGCGAACGTCATCCCGAGACGAGCCCTCATGCGCTTGGGAAAACAGCGCACTATCTGAGCACACAGTTTGCCAAGGCCGGATGGATCCCCAGCTACCAGTCTGTGAGTGCGTGGGGCAACGTCTACCGCAATGTGGTGGCGGCTCGGTATCCGGACAGGCCGAGCAGAGGAGGGGAGTTGCCGCCGCTCCTGGTCGGGGCCCACTACGACACTGTGTCCGGGTCGCCAGGAGCGGATGATAACGCAAGCGGGCTCGTCGTCCTCCTCGAAGTGGCGTCGAAGCTCAGCAGGCAACCTCTTGCGCGACCGGTCTGGCTCGTGGCGTTTTGTCTTGAAGAGCAAGACCGACTGGGGAGCCAAGCCTTCGTGGCTCGTTTAAAGGCCGAGCGCCGTGAGTTGGCCGGCGCGATCATCCTGGAATGTGTCGGGTTCTCCAAAAGCGAAACCGGCACACAGCAGGCTCCACCAAAGGTTCCTATCGCGGTCCCAACGCAGGGCGACTTCCTTGCCATTGTGGGTAACGAGACCTCCCGATCGTTGGTGCGCCAGCTTGAACAGGAGGCCCAGCAGCATGCGGCCAAACTCAAGACCCTGTCATTGGTAGTGCCTGGTCGAGGGGAGGCCATGTCTGATACTCGCCGCAGCGACCATGCTTCGTTTTGGGATGCAGGGTATCCAGCCGTGGTATTGACCGATACAGCGAATTTCCGGAACCCACATTACCACCGTGAGACAGATACCGTGGACACACTGAATCTTGAATTTCTCTCCAACGTGGCAGCAACCGTCGTTGCAACTACGTTGCAGATTGCCCGAGTACGACCATGAAGGCGAATCGTACGAAGCTGGCCTTTCCAACCCGCAGCCTCGTAACCGAGATCTTCAGTCGTCTCGACTATCGCGCACTGGGGCCGGTTTATTGTTATGAAGGCGGCGAGGAGTTCTGGCGCGCGAAGCGGGGACCTTGTGAACGGCTTGGAAGCCGGGTGGCCCTGTCGTTGAGAAAGAAACTGCAACGAGGTGGCCGCAGCTGTTATGTCGGCGCCGGGGTGTCGGAGCTTCCCGCGTTAATTATGGAAACGGTAGAGCTGGGTCGGACGGTGGAACCCTATAATCTTCGGAAGGCCGAAGTCTCGGCTCTCAACCACGCCTGCCGTTCGATTCCCATCGTGTTCCGCGCAGTCGATGCAGCTAAGGCGAAAGGCCGATTCGACCATCTCTGGATGGTCAGTGTGTTGAATGACCCTGAACGGTTCCCGCATCTGTCGCCGCTCTCCTATGGACGAGGCAATCCTCTCACACTCGACCCGGTGAAGTTCGGTCGAGAGCGTCGCATCGTACGCGCATTGGTGGCCCATTGCATGAAAAAGCTTGCGAGGCCCGGCCTCGTCACGACTACCACAGAAGAAGTTCTGTGGATTGCAGAATGGTGTCACCGGCATCGAGTGCCCTATCGGGTGGGGAGACGCGACTATCCGACGGCGTTAGTAGGCGATCCAATCTGTTTTATCCAAATCGGAAAAAACTCTCAGCAAGCTGCTGAAAAAGTCCGCCAGCATCGTTCTCGCATCGCTTAGACCCTCAACGTACCCCAGAGGGTACGCCTCAGGCTTTCGCTCGCTGCGGCCTTGCTGAACGGCCTTTTTGAGCAGCCCGCTAAATTCTAAAACCTGGTTTCGCTTTCGAGGTATTGTCTAAATACTGGCCTGCGTACTTCACGTAGTTCTCTGCCGACACCTTAATCCACATGAGTTCGGCTTCTGATGTCGTGCGCCGAACACGCCCAGGCGATCCGAGGATCACACTCTTCGGCGGCACAACCATGCCTTCCACCACGAGCGCGCCGGCCCCCACGACCGAATCTTCTCCGATCACGGCGCCGTCCATCACAATGGCGCCCATCCCGATCAACACACGATCCTCGATCGTGCAGCCATGGAGTATTGCTCCGTGGCCGATGGTCACGTCGTTGCCGATGATCAGCGGATGGGTATCGTGGGTCACATGGAGCATGCAGAGATCCTGCACATTCGTTCGGTCGCCGATCCTGATAGAGTGCACGTCCCCGCGCACCACAGCATGGAACCAGACGCTACAGTGCTCGCCCAGCACGACATCGCCGATGACGACACCGGTCTCTTCGATAAAACAGGACGTGGGAACGGTCGGTTTGATGCCTTGAAATGTACGGATCATACCGCGCACTGTAGGGAATCGGCCGATAACCTGCAAGGGGGGCGCTGGTGGAAACGCTTATCCATATTTCTGCTGCGAGAGTCTCACTTGAACCTGTTCGATCGAATGCAGCAGGGCTTGATGGGTTCGGCATCCCGCTATAAGCTTCGCGTCCGAGACCGTGACCGGCCTATAGGGCGTCACAAATCTGTCTTTCAGCCGGGCAATTCGCGCAACTGACTGATCCAACCGTTCGGGAGAAATGGTTCCCGCCTCGATCGCCTGCTCGACAGCTTTGAAGGCGGCGATTTCCCGATCCCGGTCCTTGCAAATCAGGAGAACATCGCATCCCGCCAGCAGGGCGCGAACCGCTGCGTCTTCGATGCCATAGTGGTCGATGATCGCGTGCATTTCTAAATCGTCCGTCAACACCACTCCGTCGTATTGCAGTTCCTTGCGCAAGAAGTTCGTGATGATGTTCGGCGAAAGTGTGGCCGGTAATTCGGGATCGAGCGCTCGGTAGAGGACGTGCGCAGTCATCATGGACGCAATGTTCTGCGCGGCGGCGCGGCGGAAAGGAGGGAACTCGACGGCCTCCAATCGCTCACGCGAAGCCTCGACCACCGGAAGCTCCTTGTGAGAATCGACACTGGTATCGCCGTGACCGGGAAAATGTTTTCCGCAGGCCACAACTTTATTGTCTTGCAGACCCGCCGCCGTCGCCGACCCCAGCTCACACACAATCTCCGGCGTCGTGCCGAACGCCCGGTCCCCAATGACCGGATTGTCTGGATTGCTGTTCACGTCGAGCACCGGCGCCATATTCATGTTCACGCCTACCGCTCTCAACTCTTTGGCAATGGTGGCCCCAGCCGCGTAGGCCAATTCTGTAGAGTTGGAGCGGCCCAAGAGATCGCAGGGAGGGAAAATCGTAAAGCCCTTCGGAAGACGGGAGACCCGACCGCCTTCTTGATCGATCGAGATCAAGAGCGGCGAATGGGGGCTGCAGGCTTGCAGGTCGTTGGTCAGATCGACGATTTGCTCGACGGATTCCAGATTCCGCGAGAAGAGAATGACCCCGCCCGGCTTGTATTCTTTGATGAACGACGCCAGATCCGGTGTCACCGACGTGCCCAGAAACCCAACCATGAAGAGCTGCCCGATTTTTTCGCGTGAAGTCAGGGGGTGATGTGCCAATGTTAGAGACTCCGATCGATGAGATATTGCACCAACAATCTAGTTCCAATGGCGGTCGGGCCTTTCGGAACGTAGGCCCGTTCCCGCTCGCTCCAATCCGTACTGGCGATGTCGAGGTGAACCCAGGGGCAGTCTCCCACGAACTTGCTCAGAAAGAGCGCGGCGGTAATCATGCCGCCGCCACGACCGCCGATATTGCGCATATCGGCGACGTCGCTCTTGAGTTGTTCGAAGTATTCTTCCCACAAAGGCATTTCCCACACGCGCTCGCCGGCTTTCTGCCCTGACTTCCGGATCTGTTCTTTGAGCGAGTGGTCGGTGCCGAACATCCCGATCGCAAATTGCCCGAGCGCGACCACACAGGCTCCCGTGAGCGTGGCGATGTCGATCAGGGCCGCCGGCTTATAGCGCATCGCATAGGCGAGGCCGTCGGCCAAAATGAGCCGGCCTTCTGCATCCGTATTCTGCACCTCGACGGTTTTCCCCGACAACGTCGTGACGATATCGCCGGGTTTTATCGCCTTGCCGCCAGGCATATTTTCCGCCACTGGCAAGATGCTGATAAGACGCAGCGGAAGCTTGAGCCTGGCCGCCGCTCTGATCGAAGCCAAAACTTCGGCTCCGCCTGTCATATCGGCTTTCATGTGTTCCATATTTTCGGCGGGCTTCAACGAGATCCCGCCTGTGTCGAAGGTAATGGTCTTTCCGACCAGCACGACCGGCCGCTCGTCCTTTTTCTTGGCGCCGTTGTATTCCAGGACGATGAACTTGGGCGGCTCCTGGCTTCCGCGCGCCACGCCCAGCAGCGCCCCCATTCCCAAGCGCTCCATGTCTTTTTGTTCGAGAATCGTGATGGAGATCCGTTCAGCTTTGGCAACGGCCTTTGCTTCACTCGCCACTTTGGCTGGAGTCAGGACGTTGGCCGGATGGTTACAGAGGTCGCGGACAAAGACGGTGGCCTCTGCTGTGGCGACTCCACGCCGAATCCCTTCTGTGACCTGTCGTAACTGATCCTTCCCTGAAATGAGAAACGTCATTCCTGCGACCGTGTGTTCCGAGGCGGCCGTGGTCCGGTACACTGTGAACTGATAACTGCCTAGGATGGCCCCCTCAACCATCGCTTGCGCCACTTCGACAGGGGACATCCCCGCGGGCATGACGGACGGCAGCGTCACCGTAAAGGAGTCGGCCTTTGTCCGACGGACGCATTTTACGGCTGAGCCTAGCGCCTGCCGGATTGTCTCAAGGGTGACCTCGTTTTTCTTGCCCAAGCCGACCAGCACCAACCGTTTTGCAGGCACCTTGCCCTGTGTGTGATAGAGCAAGACCTCATTCGCCTTCCCTTCGAATTCCTTGGACTGCGCCAGCTTGCGCAATGAGCCTCCGAGCGCTCGATCGATTAGCGCCGCGTCCTGTCCGGCTAGTCCCTCTCCCTCACAGTGCGTGAGCACCAACGCTTCCGTCGAAGTTGTCTCTGCTTGCCCGACCTGTCCAGTCACCTGCATGATCTTCATTCGAGTCTCCTTTTCCAAGCTGTCAGCCGTCAGCATTCAGCTTTCAACCGACATTGAGAGCTGATGGCTGAGTGCTGATCGCTACTCTTTACACCCCTCGCATATCGGGCGCCCAGATGTACTTGTGCATCTGCAACTGAAAACGGACCGGCAGGCGATCGGCCAAAATCCATTCGGCCAGTTCACGCATATCGAGCGAGCCGAAGACCGGACTGAAATGCACCGTACAACGGCCGGCGAGGTCATGCCGGGCAAGAATCTCACGAGCCCAGTCGTAATCGGCTCGATCAGCCAGGACAAACTTTGCTTCGTCTTTAGCCGCCAACTGAGAAAGATTCGGCCAGTGCATCCGGTCCGTCATGCCGCTTCCCGGACATTTCACATCCAGGATGACATGAACACGCGGATCGATCGGCGCAATATCGATAGCGCCGCTGGTCTCAAGGAGGACCGTATAGCCGGAATCGCAGAGTGTGGAGAGCAGCGAATGACTTTCGGGCTGGGCAAGCGGTTCGCCTCCCGTGACTTCCACGAGAGGGCAGCCATAGGCGCGTACCTTCTCCAGGACCTCTTCGAGCGAGCACTCCTGTCCTCCATGAAAGGCATAGTCGGTATCGCACCACGTGCAGCGGAGCGGGCAGCCGGTCAGTCGGACGAATACACAGGGCTGTCCGGCGTAACTCGACTCACCTTGAATGCTATGGAAGATTTCAGTGACGCGCATAGCTCAAGACGTGAAGGGTGAAGCGTGCAGCGTGAAGCGCGTGTCGGAAACGTGGAGAAGCTGAATAGCCGCAGAAATGGTTAACATTGAACGATTCATATCATTACGTCCACGTCGCCACAGGCCAGCCGAGGCGTTGCGCTGTGCGAGCCATGCCTCGAATCGGGTTGACCACCTGAGGGTGCCCGACCAGCTCAAGAATATCTTGATCGCCCGGGCTATCGCCATAGGCGTAGGAACCGGCCAGATCGAGACTCATTGCTCGAGCGTGGGTGAGGATCAGCTCACGCTTGCCACGGCCATAGGGCAACGGGGGAATCAATGCGCCGGTATAGACGGAGTCTCGTTGCTCTGGCTTTGCCGCGAAGACCGTCGGTACGCCCAAGAATTCCGCGAGGGGTTCGATCAAGAAATCGGGCGCGCCGGTCACAAGAATCAGCTGGTGTCCGGCTTGCCGATGCGCGTCCAGCTTCGCCCGGCCTTGCAAAGACACCCTGCCGATCATCTCCTCCCGACAGAACTCCTGTGCATGCGATTCGATGTCTGAGGAGAGCTTGCCGGCCAGATACACTTTTCGTTCTCGGAGCGAGTGCAGCGAGAGTGGGGGCATGTGTCTCGCGAGCCAGACAGCGCTTCGGGTCAATTCACTCCATCCCACGAGGCCACGCCGCCACAGAAACCGGAAGAATCGTACCTCACTGGCCTCTCCAGGCAAGAGCGTGTTGTCGACGTCGAACAACGCAGCGATCGACCCCTGTGCCCGTCGTTCAACGGCATCATCGAGCGTGGAAGCGATGTTGTGAAGACTTTGCACAACGTTAGAGGACTCGGTGAGCATGAGCGGCCCGATTCTACCGGAGCCTCTCTTGATTGACAAGGATTTTGGCCCACTTCTATAATGCGCCTCCCTCGGATTTTTACTCAAGAGAGGAGTTGCGGGTTTCAAGTTTCAGGTTTCAAGTTCGGCCTCGGAATTTCAGCAATCCGAAACCGAATAACTCGAAACATGAAACCAGCAACTTGCAACACGTCGCTGATTCGGTCGCCGAAGTGGTGAAATGGCAGACACGCACGTTTGAGGGGCGTGTGGCGCAAGCCGTGCGGGTTCAAGTCCCGCCTTCGGCACCAAATTAAACAAGCGCATGCCGGCGCCGGAGAAATCCGATTGCCGGCGAAGTGATTCCCGCGTCGTATTTCGATCCTGCCCTCCATTCTAGCCTAGACATCCGAGAGCCATCCGTAAGATACTACAGCCCTCCTAATACCCCGGTTCAGGACCACCAGCGAGGGTCTGCGCACATGCGGTTTTTGCAGCCCGATCTGCACCAAGACGATTGGGCCGTGATTCGTCGCCGGAACGTTCGCAGCGTCTCTTCTGCTTTTCATTCCTTCTTCTCTCATCAGCAAAACAGTCCCGTACAAAGCCGCAGCATCGGCGCGATCGTAACTGCTGCACGTCGATGCTTTGATATCGATGATCCGTGCCCATTTGCAATACAGCGCCATCGTGCATGGCAAGGAGCTTCATCATGAGCCGAACCGATCATCTGTCTGAACTTGAATCTCTGCGGTCGCAGGTCGCCGAGTTGTCACGGACACTCGCCGAGCAAGACCAGTCGATGCAGAACCTGCACGAACAGTCGGACCTCCTGCGAGCCATCGTCGAAGGGACAGCCTCCGCGACCGGCGGCGAATTCTTCCGCTCGCTCGTTCATCATCTGGCAAGAGCGCTCAACGTTCGTTATGTCTTCGTCGGGGAATGGCACGAGGAGCGCCCTGAAAGAGTTCGCACTCTGGCGGTCTGGTTGGGCACGGCGTTCGGGGAGTCCTTCGAATACGATCTAAAGAATGCTCCCTGCAGCAATGTCCTCGGTCAACAACTCTGTTTCTATCCAAGAGATGTCCAGCAGTGCTTCCCGGAGGATCGTCTTCTCGCCGAAATGGGCGTGGCAAGTTATTGCGGGGCGCCACTGTTCGATCGGTCAGCCAACCCATTGGGACTTCTCGTAGTGATGGACGATCGGCCCATGACTAATCCCAGGATCGTCGAAGATCTCTTGAAGATTTTCGCCTCTCGGGCTGCGGCGGAACTGGAGCGGGCGCGGGCTGAGCAAGAGCGAAACCAGGCCCTGGCCGATGTATACAATGTCATTGAAGCGATCCCTGACATCGTGTTCGCTCTGAACACCCAAGGCAACTTGATGAAATGGAATCGGCGTCTCGTGGACGTGACTGGATACAGCCCTGAGGAATTACTGAACAAGCCTGCCTTGGCCTTCGTGCCCCCGGAAGAACAGACTCATACCGCCACTGCCATTCAGCGGGCCTTCACGGAAGGATACGCCGAGCTTGAAGGCCATCTATTGACCAAGGATCACCGCCTCATTCCCTATCACTGGACCGGCGCCCTGCTTAAGAATTCTCAAGGCGAGCCCATCGGCATCACTGGAGTCGGACGGGATGTGTCTGACAAGAGGCGGGCGGAAGAGGCCTTGCGTATGAGCGAAGAACGTTTGGCCCTGGCAGTTGAAGGCTCGAGCGATATCCTCTGGGATGCCCACCGGCTTCCAGGTGAGCCCTGGTATGCGCCACAGACACCGATCTGGTGGTCGCCACGAGTCCGGGAATTGCTAGGCTTGGAGGAGTCAGAATCGTTCGAGACGCTCGAACAATGGGCGGCAATGCTTCATCCCGACGACAAGGATCGCGTGTTCGGCCAGTTGGCCGCGCATATCGAGCATCGAGTTCCGTACGATGCCGAATACCGGCTGCGCACCAATCGAGGCGACTATCTCTGGATTCGCGGACGCGGGCAGGCGAGTTGGGATGAGCAGGGAGAGATCCGTCGAATGTCCGGCTCATGCCAAGACTTCACTGAGCGGAAGCGGATGGAAGAAGAGAGACAGAAACAGGAAGTACTCATCTCACTGATGTTGAATACTGGCCCCGCTTGTATTAAGCGCGTCGCGGCCGATGGTTCGCTCCTACATATGAATCCAACCGGACTGAATTTAGTCGAAGCGTGCGAAGGGCTTGAGGTGGTCGGGCGTTCAGTGTTCGACCTTGTTATCTCCGAGCATCGTGTCGCCTTCATCGATATGCATCGGAGTGTGATTGAGGGGCACGAGCGCACGCTCCAATTCGAAATCCAAGGTCTCAAGGGTACCCGCCGGTGGATGGAGAGCTATGCTGCGCCATTTCAGAATCCCGTCACGGGGCAAACGGAACAACTGGCGGTCACTCACGACATCACCGGCCGTAAGCAGGTGGAGGAGGCCTTGCGCGAGAGTGAGGCTTTCAATATCAGTGTGCTCAATTCCCTCAGCGCGCAGATTGTAGTGCTGGACTCGCAAGGCGTCATCATAGCCGTGAATAAGCCATGGCTACGGTTCGCTGAAGAAAATGGAGCGCCACATCTCGTCGAGAATTTCGTGGGCATGAATTACCTCAACGTGTGCGCACAAGCCACCCTATTCGCGCATGGTGAGGAAGCGGCCTCGGCGCAGGCCGGCATTCTGGCAGTACTGGCCGGCACGCAAAACGAGTTCTCTCTGGAGTATCCCTGCCATTCCCCGGATCAGCAGCGCTGGTTCCGCATGCGCGTCACCCCGTTGCTCGATTCACAGGTGGGTGTGGTGGTTGCTCATGAAAACATCACCGAGCGCAAGCAAGCCGAAGAGGCCCTGCGGAAGAGCGAAGGGCACTTCCGGGCTATTTTTGAGAATACCGCGGTTGGGATTGCCTTCGGGAGTCACACGAAGGGGACCGGAATCAGCGAAGCCAATCCCGCATTCCAGTCTATGACCGGCTACAGATTGGAAGAAATCTGCCGCCTCGGCATGAAGGGAGTCTCCTATTCTGACGATATCCCGGCGAGCAAGGCGTTAATCGAGCAGCTGGTCTCGGGAGCCCTGGTCCACGGGACGATTGAGAAGCGGTACCTCAAGAAAGACGGTTCCATCATGTGGGCCGAGACGACGGTCTCCAGCATTCGGGACGAGCAAGGCGGATATGAGAATTCTGTCGCGATGATCCAGGATATTACTGAACGCAAGATCAACGAACAGCTCTTAGCTGCCGAGAAGCGCGTCTTGGAGATGATTGTCACAGATACTCCCCTGCAAGAGATCCTGGCGATGATATGTCGGGTGGTCGAAGAGCTTTCGCCTCGAGCGCACTGCTCCATTCTGCTTCTCGATCGTGACGGACTTCACTTGCGCCATGGCGCCGCGCCCAGCCTCCCTGAAGCGTATGTCCATGCGATCGATGGCGTAGCTATCGGCCCGGCCGTCGGATCTTGCGGGACTGCGGTGTTCACGCGACGCCAGGTCATCGTGTCGAACATTGCCGAGGATCCGCTCTGGACCGATTACCGCGATCTTGCCCTTGACCACGGCCTCCAGGCCTGCTGGTCCACGCCCGTGATATCTTCCGACGGCACAGTCTTGGGCACGTTCGCGCTGTATTACGTCGAACCGCAACAGCCGACCGACGCCGATCTTCGACTCGTCGAACGAGTGGGCCACTTCGCGTGTATCGCAATCGAGCGCAAGCAGGCGGAGGCGGCACTGCGCGATCGCGAAGAGGCGCTTGCCCGCTTCAAGTCCACGCTGGAGCAAACGCATGACTGCGTGTTCATATTCGCTCCCGATACGCTGCGCTTCATCTACTGTAACCGCGGGGCGGTCGAGCAGGCAGGCTACAGCGAGGCCGAGTTGTTCACGATGACGCCCCTCGACCTTAAGCCGGAATTCACAGAACGGAATTTCCGCGAGATGCTGCAGCCGCTGCAGGACGGGCGCATGACCTCACGTGTGTTCGAAACGATCCATCGGCACAAGGACGGTCACGATGTGCCCGTGGAGGTCTCCTTGCAGCTGGTGCGGGAGCAGGGGCAAGAGGGGCGCTTCGTGGCCATAGTACGCGACGTCACTGAGCGCAAGCGGGCCGAGGAAGCCTTGCGCGTCAGCGAAGAGCGATTTAACCTCGCAGTCCGCGGTTCGAACACCGGGATTTGGGACTGGGATCTGCGGACAAACAAGACCTATTTCTCACCGCTCTGGAAAAGTATGCTGGGATACGGAGAGCATGAACTCAAAGGAGAGTTCTTTGAGTGGGAGGAGCGCCTCCATCCCGATGACCGCGAGCGGTCATCGGCAACAGTACGAGCATACCTGGAGGGGGCAACTCCACAATACGAACTTGAACACCGCTTGCGTCACAAGGACGGCAGTTACCGGTGGATTTTGGCTCGCGGAGTGTCCATCCGTGATAGGGAAGGGAAACCGTATCGCATGGCCGGCTCCCATATCGACATCACCGACCGCAAGCAGACCGAGGAGGCGCTGCGGAAGAGCGAAGAACGGTGGCAGCTCGCTGTTCGCGGGAGCAACGACGGAATTTGGGACTGGACGATTCAGACAGATGAGGTGTTCTTTTCTCCTCGTTGGAAAGAAATGCTCGGGTTCGAAGACCATGAAATTGCGAACGATGTCGGTGAGTGGCAGAGCCGCATTCATCCTGACGATCTCAACCGAGTGCTCCAGGCCGTCGATGGCTACTTAGCCAAACAAGTTCCGGAGTTTTCCGAGGAGTACCGTCTCCGACGAAAAGACGGATCCTACATGTGGGTCTTAGATCGGGGGATCGCCATCTGGGCTGATGATGGCATGCCGCTTCGCATGACCGGTTCAGAAACCGACATCACCGAGCGCAAGAGGGCCTATTCGCTGCTCCTGGCCGTCATCAATTCCACCGCAGATGGTCTGCTGGCGGTCGATCGTAAAGGGAAAGTGATTATTGCGAACAACCGATTCTTTGAACTGTGGCGGATTCCGAAAACTTTCTTGGATCGCGGAGACGGCGCGGCCTTGCAGGACTTCGTGCTGGATCAGCTCCAAGAGCCGGAAGCATTCCTGCGCAGGGTGCAGGAATTGTACGAGCATCCGGAGCAGGAAAGTTTAGACATGCTGACATTCAATGACGGGCGCGTGCTGGAGCGTTATTCGCGGGCACAAATTCTGGAGGAGGAGGAGGAGGAGGGAAAAAAAGAAATTGTCGGACGGGTATGGAGCTTCCGCGACGTGACGGAGCGTTATCGGGCTGAGGAGTCGTTGAGAGAAATAAATGTGGCCTTGGCCAACGCGATGCCCGGTATTTCGCGGGTAGGCCCCGACGGGCGCTATCTTGCGGTCAATGAAGCGTATACCGGCGCTTTGAGCTATGACCCGTCCGAATTGATCGGCGAAGAGGTGTCCTGCACGGTTCATCCGGACGATCGGCCGAGGATGGAAGCGGCCTTTGAAACGATGGTGCGGGAAGGAAAGGGAGAGTGTGAGGCCCTGGCTATTAGAAAGGACGGCTCGACGTTCTGGAAACAGATCTTGATGGTGAAGATCCTCGACAAGGAAGGCCGCCATCTCGGCCATCACTGTTTCATGCGCGACATCACGAAACGCAAGCAGTTTGAAGCAATGCGGGCACGACAGTACGAGGCGCTGCAGGCGATCTTCAACATGACCGTTGCCCTGTCCCGTGCCTCCTCGCTGGAGGAAGTCTACGAACAAGGAATCGACGGTGTGCAGCGAGCGCTCAAGGTGGATCGCGCCTCCATTTTGCTCTTCGACCACGACGGCGTTATGCGGTTCAAGGCGTCACGGGGTCTCTCGAAAGGATATGTACAAGCGGTGGAGGGCCATTCGCCCTGGTCGCGCGAAGCCGTCGATCCGCCGCCGATTTGTGTGGCTGATATCGAGGAAGACCCGTCTATGGAGGCGTACAGGGGAATTTTTCGCGCCGAGCGCATCCGGGCGTTGGCATTTATCCCCTTGCTGTCGTCCGACGGGCTGCTGGGTAAATTCATGCTCTATTACGACAGCCCGCACCAGTTTACGGAGGAAGAGATTCAGGTCGCGCAGACGATCGCCGGTCACATCGCGTTCATGATCCAGCGCAAACGGGCGGAGACGTCGTTGGCCCGGCGCGAACGGGAGCTGCGAACGGTGCTCGAATCCCTGCCGGTCGGTGTCTGGTTCACCGATGCGCAGGGCAAAATGCTGTTGAGCAATCCAGCGGCGCGGGAGATCTGGACCGGCGTGAGGCAGGTCTCCATGCCGAATGCCGAGGAAAGCGAGCGGTGGTGGGAAGAGACCGGCCCCCTGGCAGAGCCGCACCGCTGGGCCCTCACGTCCGCGCTCCTCAAGGGCGAAGCCTCCATGAATGACATTCTGGAGATCGACTGCCTGGACGGTTCCCGGAAGGTCGTTCGCAACTCCGCCGTTCCGGTTCACGGAGCCGAGGGGGCCTTGCTGGGGGCGATCCTTGTCAATGAAGACATCACGCTGTTACGGCAGGCTCAAGAGGCGCTGCGGCTCACTCAATTCTCCGTCGACCATGCCGTTGAAGGATTTTTCTGGATCGGTCCAGACGCCAGAATTCTGAATGTGAATGAGGCGGCCTGCCGGATGTTGGAATATACCCGCGAGGAACTGACAGCCATGACCGTGCACGACATCGACCCTGCCTTCCCTCATGAAGTCTGGCAGGCCCACTGGGCAGAGTTGAGGGAGAAGGGGTCGTTGACGTTCGAATCGAAACAGTGGTCGAGGACCGGACGTGTTTTGGTCACAGAGGTCACCATCAATTATCTGCAGTACGAGGGGAACGAATACAGCTGCGCCATCATGCGGGATATCGGAGAACGCAAGCGGGTACAGGCGGCGCTGCGAGCAAGTGAAGAGCGGTATCGGTCGCTGTACGATGAAACCCCGACCATGTATTTCACGCTTGCGACGGATGGTACGGTGCTCTCCGTCAACCGTTTCGGGGCGGAGCAGCTCGGGTACCAGGTGGAAGAATTAACCGGGCATTCTGTGCTGGGCCTTTTTCATGAAGATGACAAGGAAACCGTTGCCGCGAGTTTGTCCGAATGCCTTGCGATACCGGAGACGACGCGACATTGGGAATTCCGGAAGGTACGGAAGGACGGAAGCGTCATCTGGGTACGGGAGACGGTCCATGTGGGGCAGTCGTCTTCCGGAGAGACCATTGTATTGGTGACATGCGAAGATATCACTGAACGCAAGCAGGCAGAAGACATCGTCCAGCATCGTCTGGAGTTTGAGCGACTCATTGCCTCCCTCTCCACACACTTCGTGAATGTCTCGTCAAGCGATCAGGATGCGGGAATCACTCAGGCGCTCTGTTCCATTGGAAAATTTATCAATGTAGACCGCAGCTATGTGTTTCTCTTTCGAAATAACGGAAAGACGGTGGACAACACACACGAGTGGTGTGCCGTCGGCATTGAGCCACAGATCGATCACCTGCAAGATCTTCCCACGGACGCCTTTCCCTGGATCATGGCTCGACATCAACGAGGTGAGATCACACATCTGCCCCGAGTCGCCGATTTGCCGCCGGAAGCGAATGCTGAACAGGAAGAATTCGAACGGGAAGGCATTCAGTCGCTTGTGACTGTCCCCATCGTCTCCGCACGCGGAGTGATCGGCTTTGTCGGATTTGACCTGGTACGGAACGAACGCGCCTGGGACGATGATGATATCGCGCTCCTCAAGATCGTTGGGGAAATGCTGGCCGGTGTGATTGAGCGGAAGCGGACAGAGATGTCTCTGCGCCAGAGCGAAGAACGCTACCGGTCCTTGGTCGATAACGCCCCGATCGGCATTTTTGTGATCGAAGCGGGGCGGTTTGTCTATGTCAATCAAGGGTTCCAACGGATTCTCAACGCGACGAGGGCCGAGCAGCTGCTCGGCATGCCGGTGCTGGATCGAATTGCCCCGGAATTCCATCAGGTGATGAAGGATCGCATCCGTCAAATAATAGAGAAGGCACAGCCGGTTCCGTCACTGGATGCGCAATATGTGCGTCTCGACGAGTCACGGGTCGACGTGGCCGTTACAGCGTTTCCTACCTCTTTCGACGGGAGGCTCGTGATACAAGTGGTGGTGCTGGATATCACGGAGCGCAAGCGGGTGGAGCGAGAGCTGCGGAAATCCCATGCGTTTATCCGCCAGATTATCGATACAGATCCGAACTTCATCTTCGCAAAAGATCGTGAGGGTCGATTCGTCTTGGTCAACAAGGCGGTCGCCGATGTCTACGGGACGACGGTGGATGACTTGATTGGCAAGACCGATGCCGACTTCAATCCCAACCAGGAAGAGGTGGAGTTCTTCCGTCAGAAGGATCTGGCGGTGATGGATACCCTTCACGAACTCTTTCTTCCTGAAGAGGTCATCACGGACTCCGGCGGGAGAATCCGCTGGCTTCAGACTGTCAAAAGGCCGATTTTGGACGACGAGGGTCGACCAACAATGGTGCTGGGCGCGTCTACCGACATCACCGAGCGAAAGCGTATGGAGGCTGTGCTGCGTCAACGAGAGCGCGATCTGTGCGCCGCCATCGAAGAACGGGAACGGATCAGCCAAGACCTGCACGATGGCATCTTACAGTCGCTCTTTGCCGTGGGTCTCGCGCTCGAAACCGCCAAGTCGATGATGTCTGCAAGTGTTCGCAAGCAGTCGGGTCAGCCGCTCGATCAGGCCATTCAGCAGTTGAACTACGTCATGCGCGAAATACGGAACTTCATCGCGGGGCTGGGCTCCGACCTGCTCCAGGGGAAGGACTTGACGATAGCGCTGAAACAGATGCTGGCATCGCTGACGGAGAACCAATCGACCAACGTGCGCCTCGCGGTCGAGGACCGTGCCGCGAAAGCCCTCTCGACCGAACAGTCCCTGCACCTGATCCGTGTGATCCAAGAAGCGGTGAGTAATTGCATTCAGCATGGCCGCGCGAGCGAGGCGAGAGTATCGCTCAAGTTGCTGAAGCAGGGTGTCCGGCTGAGTGTTCGCGATAACGGGTGTGGATTTAACCAGGCTGGCGCGAAGCGGACTGGGCATGGGTTGCGCAATATGGCTTCCCGCGCGAAGAAGATCGGCGGGAAGTTTTCCGTCTTGTCAAAGGTGAATGAAGGAACACGTATCGTGTTCGATGTGCCGAGAGAGACTGCCGATGTCAGCCGCTAAGGCCAAGCCGATTCGCCTGCTCTTAGTCGACGATCATCAAGTGGTCCGTGTCGGCCTGCGCACCGTCTTGCACAATAACCAAGGGATTATCGTCGTCGGCGAGGCGGAATCGAAAACCGGCGCGGTGCGGGCGGCCAAACGACTCAAGCCGGACATCGTGCTGATGGATGTCCGACTCCCGGACGGGTCCGGTGTGGAAGCCGCTCGTGAGATTCTCGCTCGGTCTCCCACGACAGGCATTCTCTTTCTCACATCCTACGCAGAGGATGATTCCGCTTTGGCAGCTGTGCTGGCCGGCGCACAGGGCTATGTGCTGAAAGATATCGATGCCGGCCTGCTGATTCGATCGATTCATGCCGTGTCCAACGGTCAATCGATTCTCGATCCGGCCCTCACCCAACGGGCGATTGAGCGGATCAAAGCCGGGCCGGTCCAAACCGGCCCGGCGCGAGAACGGTCTCTTGCCCCACAGGAAGAGCGGGTCTTGGCCTTGGTCGCAGACGGGTTGACCAACAAGGAAATTGCAGCCGCGATGCAACTCAGCGATAAGACGGTCAAGAACTATCTTGCCAATATGTTTCAAAAACTGCGCATCTCGCGACGCGCCCAAGCCGCCACCTTTTTTGCAAAGCGTCAGGTCTGACGGCCTACAATTCTCGCTCGTCTCATGCGGCGACTTGCTCGCTCAGAGTCAAACGCCTCTATGCAGTGCCGCATCATCGTCCATTCGCACACCTTCGAGTCGTTGTCGATATGGCATCGGTTCGGAAAATGATGCATCGTTTATTTACCGTTCAGTAGGAAGATGCTACAGTGCGCGCAGGTGCTGAGGTCAGGAGCGACCACAAGAAGGCGGGGTGCAGGATGGCATCGGTTCTTATCGTCGACGACGAAGACCAACTTCGCACATTAATGTGTGAGACATTGAAGGAAGCCGGCTATCGCGTCACGGAAGCGCGCGATGGGGCGGAAGCGCTCCGGCAGTACCGGATGGTCCCAGTCGATCTGGTGATTATGGATATTCTCATGCCCAATCAAGATGGCCTGGAGACGACTGTCACGTTGAGACGGGAATTTCCGAATGTAAAAATTATTGCGATCACTGGTGGCAGCGACATGATCGGCATTCTCAATTTTCTCGACGTCGCCAAAATGTTGGGCGCTCACCGCGTGCTTCAGAAACCCTTCGACATGAAGACCCTCCTGGACACGGTCCAAGCCGAGCTGCAAGACTAACAGGATGCTGAAAAAGTCCGCCATCATCGTTCTCGGCTCATCGAAATCCTCAACGTACCCCAGAGGGTACGCCTCCGGTTTCGATTCGCCTGCGGCCTTGCTGGACGAATTTTTTGAGCATCCTGCGGGAAGGCTTTTCTGTTGGCCTAGACGTGCGGGCCATTGAGCTTCTATCGTGCCACAACAGTTTTTCTGCAACCTGCTAGCCCGCCTGCAGCGTGCAAGATATCCGTGAAGCGTCGTTCGTTCGGGAGCGGACGGTTTCATGTTTCAAGTTCCATGTTCGACCTCTGAATTTCAGCAATCCGAAACGAATAACTAGAAACTTGAAACTCGGAACCTGACTTGACCATCGGTCGGAGAATCGCTAAGGTGGGGGCTCCGTTGAGGGCTGCAGAGCCGTTGAGAGAAGGGTTTGTTCGATATGCCTCGTATGGGTCAAGGATTAGGATCGCAATCTCGGCGGCGAAAAACGGATCGTCTGCATCCATTGGTTGGAGTGTTGGGCGGGAGTAAATCCGATTTCCCGATCTTGGAAAAGGCCACTGCGATTCTGACGGAGTTCGGGATCCCGCACGAACTGCTGGTTGTTTCCGCGCATCGGACTCCGGATCGTTTGTTCGCCTATGCAGAACACGCGCCTGCCCGAGGAATCGAAGTCATTATCGCCGGGGCTGGAGGCGCTGCCCATCTTCCCGGGATGCTGGCTGCGAAAACCCATCTGCCGGTCATCGGTGTGCCGATCCCGACGGAAAATCTTCGCGGACTCGATTCGCTTCTCTCGATCGTGCAAATGCCGAAAGGGATCCCCGTCGCCACCGTGGCCATTGGAGGGGCAGAGAATGCCGGTTTGCTTGCCGCGCAAATTCTGGCTGGCCGCTATCCAGAGATCGCCGTTCGGGTGAAATTATTCCGTCAGATGCAAACGGACAGCGTGCTCCAGTCTCCTGAAGCGAAAGGCCTGGTGACCGGAGCGAAAAGTCCGGGCCGTCCGAGTCGCCGGAGGTGAAGACGCCGATCATCGAGCCAGGATCTACCCTGGGCGTTCTGGGCGGCGGACAGTTGGGCGCGATGTTCGCGATGGCGGCGCGCCGTATCGGGTATCGCGTTGCTGTCTGGGATCCCGATCCAGATGCGCCGGCGCATGGTATTGCCACGCACAGCTTTCCTGCTCCGTTCACCGATCACCATACTCTTACACGGTTCGCCGATCTCGTCAGCGTCGTGACCTATGAATGGGAAAATGTTCCGGCGGAGCTTTGTCGAGTGTTGGAACAGTGGAAACCGGTTCGTCCATCGAGTGCTGTCTTGAGTGTGATTCAGGATCGTCTCGAACAAAAGACGTTCTTGTCCTCCAATGGATTCCCCGTTCCTTCTTTCTCCGGCTTCACAGCTCTCGATCAATTGTCCGCGACCGTCCAGCAGGTCGGCTATCCCGCCCTCTGTAAGACGGCAACATCCGGCTATGACGGCAAGGGACAGTGGAGGATCGATCGAGAGTCCGATGTTCGAGAGGTGGAACGGGCATTAAGCGAATCGGCTTGCCCTGGCATGCGATGGATCGTGGAGTCCTTCGTGCCGTTTGAACGAGAACTCTCGATTCTAGTGGTCCGTGGAGCTGACGGACAGAGTTGCGCCTATCCGATGACTGAGAACGAACATGAAGAAGGGATTCTTCGAACCACCACGGTGCCGGCTCCTGGCTCGTCGGCTGTGGCCGAGCGAGCGGCCGCTCTTGCAAGTCAGGTCGTAGATCGGCTGGAAGGGGTCGGGGTATTTTGCCTTGAACTGTTTCAGTTGCCCAACGGAGAACTGCTCATTAACGAGATTGCCCCGCGCCCCCATAATTCAGGCCATTATACGCTCGATGCCTGCAGCGTGTCCCAATTCGAGCAACAGGTTCGTGCTGTCAGCGGGATGCCGCTCGGCGAGGTGCGGCTGCTGAGCCCAGCGGTCATGGTGAATCTCATCGGGGACGATGCCACTGTTGTGATGAATGGTGCAGGCTGTCGAACGCTGCTGGATATTCCCGGCGCAGTGCTCCACCTCTATGGCAAACGAGACATTCGCTCTCGCCGCAAGATGGGGCACGTCACGTTTCTCGGAGAAACCCTCGGTCTGGCACTCGATCGCGCGAAGCGATTTCGTGAAGGCTTGGCGAGTAGTCTTTCCAGGCCCGCATAATCTCCTCCCCTCATTCATCTCTATCGTTCTATTTTGTCACTTGCGATGGGGATAGTGAGCACCTGCTCAACGCTTCAGGCAATTGTCTCCTTCAAAAACACGGTTCTCCCTATTGGGGTATCGGTACGGGACTTGCTCTCCTTTCTCATCTTCGGTCACCCACAATCCCACGCAGGAGCATAGCCTATTATGAGTAGTCTCGCCGTACCGACTGAGAGTCAGATCGAGCCGACCGTGGAGGAATCGAGTCGTGATAGTGCGATCTCGCGTCCACGGTATGTGGTGCTGCAATCGCTGGTCGGCATCATCTTGGCCTACCAGTTGTTGGCTGGAATGGAATTGATCGCAAGCCGTCCGACGATCGGGGTAATGGTTGTGGGGCTGGCGGCGATGGTCCTCTGTTTGTGGTATGTGCCGACTTCGATATTACAGGCTGCGTGGTTCAGCGGTGCTGTGATCGGGATCGATACGGTGCTTGTGACTGCGACCCTCTATCTTTCGGGAAATGCCAGGTCGGAACTCTACCTGTCGTATTTTATTCTCATGCTCATTGCGGCCTCAGTGCGTCGCCTCTCCCATGTCATTGGGCTATCGCTGTTGCTCTGTGTCGGGTATGGCGTCATTCTCTATCAAGGAGTTGTACAAACCGGCGCGTTGTCGCCCGGGCATCTGCTGGGCGTGCCGGTGTTATTGGTGATGGCCATGTTCTACGGGCTTGCGCTGCAAACAATCGGCATTGAGCGGCAACAGAAAACACAATTGCTGGGGAGTATCGAAGTCCTGAAAGAGACCGAACGAGCCCTGCAATTGTCACGGGACCAGTTAGAGGCTCGTATCAAGGGGCTTAAGGGCGATCTCTCACGGGCGAACGACCATGTTCGCCAGGAAAAGAAGGAGCGGCTAGGCCTTGAGCAGCAACTCTCTGATGCACAGAAGATGGAGGCGATCGGTCGGATAGCCGGAGGGGTTGCCAACGAACTCAACCACCTCGTCTCGGTAATCGGGAAGCAGACCGGTGTTGTTCTCTCTGGCCTCAAGCCGGATGACCCGCTCTTTAGGCCGATCGACGAGATATTTCAAACTGGTGGGAAGGCTGCAGCCATGACCGCTCAGTTGGCCGGGTTAGGCTTCCACGACGATCATCTCCGGCAGGTCCTTTCCGTCAAGGCTGTACTGGAGGACATGCGTGGAGTGATGAGGGGGCTGTTGCCAGCCGCTATCGACCTCAGCATGGTCATTGAAGATGCGCCGATGGATGTGGAGGTTGATCGTGAAGGGCTCGAACAAGTCCTCCTGCATCTTGCGGTGAATGCGCGGGACGCGATGCCGAATGGTGGTCGGCTGTTGATTGAAGCGAAACAGGCGTTCCCTGGGCACAAACATGGGCCGATGAACGAGGAGAGAGGGTATCTGCCTAAGGTGCTGATTCAAGTGACAGATACCGGAAGCGGGATGAGTCTCGAGACTCAGTCGCACATGTTCGAACCGTTCTTTTCCACAAAGGAAATGAATGTGGGGCTTGGACTCACCGCAGTGTACGGCATTGTGAAACAAAGTGCGGGCCAAGTTGAGGTTGTCAGTCGCCCTGGCGAAGGCACTGTGGTGCGGGTGGCGCTTCCTCTTGTGCGACAGGGCCGACCGTCTGGTCCATCTATGTTGGCGCCTGTCGTAGCGAAAGGCGAGGAAACGGTTCTGTTGGTGGAACCGAATGAAATCGAACGGAAGCTTGCACTTTCCACGTTGTCGCGGCATCGCTACCGGGTCTTGGAGGCGAGCTCTTCCGTGGAGGCGCTGCTGCTTGCGCAGCAACACCCTGGGGCCGTCCATGTGGTTGTGAGCGATCTGATGATGCCGGAGATCGGTGGGCGTGACTTAGCCAAACGGTTATTGGGGCGACATCCGAAGATGAAGCCGCTTTTTGTTTCTGGATATGACGATGAGACGATGGTGTCTCATCGCCTCAATCCGCGATATCTTTTGCGGCGGCCCTACCGACAAGCAGGACTGGTAGAAAAAGTCCGTGAGTTGTTGGATGCGTGAAAACCGGACGGTTTAATTGGTTTGTTCGTTCGTCTGGTTGATTTGGTTTATCCAGCCAATTCCGTTCAACCAACCAAACAAGACAAACCAAATAAACCAGACAGACCGGGCCGGTTATCCCTCAACCTCTACGGCTTGGCGCAAAGAAGGGCACCTCTGGGCGTTTGAACAAGCCGATCAGCGCCATTCCAGCGATAAACCCGCCGATATGGGCGAAGAATGCGACGCCTCCTCCCGTACTGCCGACGCTCATCCCTCCGCTCAACAGTTGCATCACGAACCACATGCCGAGCACGATACCAGCCGGCACCCTCGTTGCGCCAAGAGCAGGCATCATCACCAGCACACGGGCCCGTGGAAACAACAACAGGTAGGCTCCTAAGACACCGGAGATGGCGCCGCTCGCTCCGACCATGGGAATCGCCGAGGACGGATCGGTCATGGCATGGCTCAAGGCGGCCAGAATCCCGCATGTGAGGTAGAACCCGATGTACTTTCCATGTCCCATCACGTCTTCGATATTGTTTCCGAAGACCCAGAGGTACAGCATATTTCCAATGAGATGCATCCAGCCGCCATGGAGGAACATGCTTGTGATCAACGTGGCGTAAGCAGGAATAGCCACGCCCATCTCGGGGAGATCAGCCTCTCCGAACACGAGGGCAGGGATCGCCCCGTACTGAAAAACGAATGTTTCTCCCGGGCCGACGGGAAGACTTGCCTGGTAGAAAAAGACAAGAACACAGGTCGCGATAGCGGCGATCGTGACCACCGGAGTCCGTTCAGTCGGGTTGTCGTCATGAAGAGGGATCATGGCAAGTATGAAAACCGTTAATTGGTATGTTTCGTTTGTCTGGTTTTTGGTTAAACCGGACTAACTAGATGAACCAAATAAACCAAATGGACAAAACAAACCAGCTTAACCAGGAGGCCTGCGACGATCAATGACCGATCGAGGAAGCGCCGGATTGTTCGGTAAGGAGCCATCGGGACCGAGGGAGACTGAAAACCCTGCGGCATGGGTATGGCCACCACCGCCGAACGATGCGGCGATCGCGCCCACATCGGTCCCATCTTCTCGCGAGCGCATGCTGTAATAGCGGCGCCCATCGCGATCGTGCCAAATGACACAGAACGGATGCTCTAGAGAGAGGCGTTCGCCGATCTGACTTGTCAGCACCGCGCTCTGGACAGATGGAACGACAGCTCCGTGAAAGTCGATCAACATCGCTTGCGCTGCAAGTTTGCTCACGAGTTCACTTTCATAACGCAGAATGGCCTGGCCTTCCTGCTCCAACTCTTTCTGCTTGAAGTGACTCCAGAGGTGATACTCGAATGGATAGGAGGCGACGGCCGCATTGATTTCCCTGCTGGAGGGGAGAGCCCAGGTCCAGAGATCTTTGTCTTGAATATAATCGAGGAGCCAAGGAACCGGCTGATCGTGTGCCCATTCCCAGGCTAGGACTGCTCCGGACTTTTTCATGTCGAAGTAGGCATAGGGAAGGCCGGCGAGGGCTTTCTCTGCGGTGATGTGATGATCGAGCACGAGGAGCGCCTGTGTCTGAGCAGCCATGATTTCAAGCGTCTCGCGGGCATAGCTGAAATCCACGATGACGACTCGTTGGTCCTGCAGTCCTGTGGGAGGCGGATTCCCATGTTTGACGGGAATGAACTGAGCCGTGGGAAATCGACTCCAGATGGCCCAAGCAGCGCCGAACCCATCGGCACATTCGGCATGGTAAAGCACGACGGTGGGAGGTTCAGAGAAGAGGCGCTGTGTGCGAGAACCGGTCATTGTGGCGGAGCATACCACGATGCACCGCCGAGACTAAAGCCTCTTCGCAGGAGTGGTTAGAGGGCGTTGAGATGGTCGATGAGTTGACGCAGCCGGCTCGCACTCTTGCGGTTGGAAAAAAAGGTCAACCGAGGCAAGTCCATCAGATCCGGTTCGTCGAGTTCCTCCGGGAGAGGCCCGCGCAATTCGAAGGTACCCTCGGATAACAGATCGCCAAACGTGTCATGAAGACCGGCCACTTGTTCTGGAGATATGCGGGTTTTCAGCCGCATGGCCAAGAGCCGGCCCACATAGCGAATGGAATGGAATCGGCGGTAAAAGCGTCTGATCTCATCGATTGCGTCGTCCACGGACGTGGTGATTTTGAACAGACTGAGATCTTCCTGTTTGATGAGCTGACGGCCCAAGAGTTGGCGTGTAATGAAGGTGTACCAGTCGTCCCAGTAGTCGCAGCCGGGAGCTTGCAGGCAGACGATCGGTTGGGGATCGCTCTTGCCGGTTTGGGCGAGGGTCAAGATTTCAAAGCCTTCGTCATGTGTCCCAAATCCACCGGGAAACAACGCAATGGCGTTGGCTTCTTTCTGAAAGATGAGTTTTCTGGTGAAGAAATATTTGAATGTGACGAGTTTGGGATCATCGGCGATCGTGGCATTCGGGCCCTGTTCGAAGGGGAGCATAATATTGACCCCGAAGCTGTTCTCCCGCCCGGCGCCTTCCTGGCAGGCGCGCATGATCCCGTCCGCCCCGCCGGTAATCACCATGAATCCTTCCTCGACGATCCGACGGGAGAACTGAAACGCGATCTGGTAGTTCGGATCGTCCGGGGCGGTGCGAGCCGAGCCGAAGATGCTGATCTTGCGGCGATCGCAATAGCCATGAAAGACACGGAAGGCATGACGTAGTTCTTTGACGGCGCGGTTGACGATTTTGAGGTCTAGGATATCCAGATGAGAATCGTGAAGCCGAAGCGTTCCAGCCAGAAGTTCTTTCATGATCGCGGCCTGCAGGTCGTCTTCCGGACTGTCGAGCAGGAGGCGAATTTGGCCGAGCAGCTCCTCGTTTGAGGGCAGCGAGTGGGAGCGGGCCTGAGACGTTTTCATGTGGTTATCCATAGACGGTAACGTTGTATCCTTGATGAGACAAAAAATTCTATCAGCTGATCGCCTATCGGTCAAAGGAATGGAACATCTATGTGCAACTAAGAGAGATTGGACGAGGAAGGCATCGTTTGAAGAGCCCAGGCCCTGATACGAGAGAGATCAGTCGATGAGAGGTCAGTGAACTGGATATCGACGTGCCAGATGGATTCTCCACTTGATGGCTTATTCGGCTCTGTCCCCGAAACTCCGTCAGTCAGCGCTGTTCCGCGAATGGTCAAAGGAGTGTTTTGGCCAGGAATAGAAAACGCCAGCACCACGTGCGTCCCTGTCAGGGTCTTCGTGGTCGATTCGACTAATGCGCCGACATGGCTCAGTTGCGTGATCATGGCGTTATAGTTGAGCCCCTGCGTCGACGCTCGTCCGACCACACTCACGACAACAGGGATTCTCGTGCCACGCCTGGGCGGGCTAAGCATCAGGTCTTCAGCGCTCAGTACCCCAACCGGCTGGTTTTGTTTGGTGACGATTAACAGCGAGGCGCCAGTCGCCATCATGAGTGTTGAGGCTTCTGCCAAGGCCACATTGTACTCGATGAATTGCACCGGGCGTGTCATGATCGTCCGGACTTCGATATCGTGCGGTTCGAGTCCCTGCGCGACAACTTTCTTCACAATGTCGGTCGACGTCATCAGTCCGAACTGCGTATCGGTATCTTTGATGAGGAGGCAGGGCGCCTGTTCTCGGTTGAGCAGTATTGCCGCCTCGCTGACCGAGACATCTCCTGGAACCTGTACAACTCCTGGTGTCATCATATGGGCAACCATAGTGGGTATGAGGTGTGTCGCCTTGAAGGGCTTGTCATTGTCGTTCGTCATGGGATCGAGACGTCCTTCGATTCGCGCTTGCACGATTCGTGAGGGTCCGTCCCTGGCGACGTATGCCAAGTATAGCAGACGGAGCCCTCTCGCCCGTGAACGGGGCTTCCCTTGTCAAACAAGGGGTTCGGCGAATAGACTAGGCCAACTGTCAGGACAGCACACTGGTTGATCCTATGCCTGATTTCGATTTCGTTCAACAGGACTTTCAACGTCGCGCCGGGAACATCCCTACACTTGGGATGGGGCTGTCCGTCGACGTCTATTCTCCCAATCTGTTCGAGTTGGTGAACAGGCTCAAGGAACGAGGACTCCAGCCGGGCTATCTCGAAGTCTTTAAGGCGACGACGACCACACTGGCGACGGTTCGGAAGGCTTTCCGGGACATTCCACTGGCGTATCACGGGGAAGGTTTGTGGATCACTCAGCCGGACGTTCAAGCCTCTCCGTTCTTTCAGCAGGATGTCAGCGAGACGGTGGCGCAACTCAATAGCCTACAGAGTCTCTGGCTGAATCATGAATGTGCGATGAAGCAGATGGCGGGCTATTCGTTCGGCACCTATGTCCCTCCCTTATATACGCTGTTGAGCGCCCAGGTGGTGGCAGCCAACATCGCGACGGTTCAGCAGGCGATGGATCTGGAGGGTTGCCGAGCAGATGGATCAGTGTCGCTCTTTCTGTTGGAGATGCCGCCGCTCACCTATTTTTCCGCCGGCACGATCCCGATTCCCCATTTTTTTCGACAGATAGCCGAGTCGGTATCTTGCGGTCTCGTGCTGGACATCGGCCATCTCTGGACGGTCTATTGCTATAGCGCCGCGTGCCGACGGATGTCGCTTGAGCGATTTGTTGGAGAGTTCCTCGACGAATTTCCTCTGGAGCGAGTCGTTGAAATCCATGTCGCTGGGTTGGCCTGCCACGAGTCGGTCGGTGGGTCACAGGGGGAAGAGGGGCTTCCTGAATGGATCGATGCTCATGCCGCGCCGATTCCATCGATTCTTTTCACCATGCTCGAACAGGTTCTCACCCATCCGAACCTCGTCAGCCTCCGGGCGGTGGCGCTAGAAGTGGATACCAAACCGATCGAGATGATTGTAGAGGAGTATGCAGTGGCTGTTCGCCGTTTCTCTGTTCTTGTTCAGCAGGCGATGGCCAGAGGAAAGGGTGGAGAACAACCGATGGAGCCTGCACTGTACCCGGCCTCCGTCCAGACGCCATTGTGCCGGTCTGACCGACAGCAGTTACTCGACGACTATGCGCGCTACGCGCAGATCATCTCGGGGCACGCTCCCATGACAGGCCCTGAGTGGCAAGAAACGGCTGCAGAACCGGCTGGAGTCACACGATACCGCACGTCCTATCTGCCCTATGAGATTCTCCATTGGGGAGGAGATCTCGTCGAGATGTTTCCGCAGACGTGCCGCCTGTTGGCGGAGCGGGGTGTCTGTCTGACGGAGTTTGTCGCCTTTTGGTTCCAGTCACCGCGACCGCTCACGCAGTCGTACGATTTTTTCCTTCTGAAGATCGAACGGTTTCTCGAGTTTGTGTCGGAACGCGCGCCGGAGGCACGTGTCTGCGCGCAACAAGAATGCGACAGCTTGTGCCAGGCCTATGCCCAGGCGAATGAAGTGGTGGAACCGATGATGGAGATGGAGCGAACCAGATGAGTTTCTGGCAGTCACTCACCAGACCGGTCATCGGCATGGCACCGATGGATGGGGTAACCGATGCGACATTTCGCCATACTGTGGCGATGCACGGGAAACCGGACGTCTCCTTCACGGAGTTCACGCATGTGCATGACGTCTGCCGAGGGCCAGAGTTCCTGTTGGACTCTCTCATCTATCATGAAGCTGAACGGCCGATTGTCGCACAGCTCTATGGGAAAGAGCCGGACCTCTTCTATCAAGCCGCTCATGCCGTCTGCGAGTTGGGCTTTGACGGATTGGATATCAACATGGGCTGCCCTTCGCGAAGTGTGGCCTCATCCGGATCGGGCGCGGGTTTGATCCGCACGCCGGATGTGGCTCATGCCATCATGCAGGCGGCTCGGCAGGGCATCGCCGATTGGGCGGCCGGTCAGACCCTTGAGGGCGCGGGCCTCAAACCTGGTCGACTGGCGGTGTTCCGGCGGATGAATGAGGGGCGGCAGAATGCTCGCCCGCTCGTCCGCCGGACGATTCCTTTGTCCGTTAAAACACGGCTTGGCTACGATGTGGTGGTTGTCGACCATTGGATCGAACATCTCCTCAGGGAACAGCCGACAGTTATTTCCCTCCATGGGCGTACCTTGCAGCAGATGTATCGAGGGGAAGCGGATTGGAATGCCATTGCTCGGGCGGTGGAGATTGTGAAGGGAAGCGGGACATTGCTATTCGGCAACGGTGACGTGCACAGCTATCATGACATCATCCGTCGCGTACGAGACACCGGGGTCGATGGTGTGTTGGTTGGACGAGCGGCTCTTGGCGCCCCCTGGTTCTTTCGGCAAAAAGAAGAAGTGCGACTGGTTCTGCAGCACCATCGGCCTGAAGAAGGGTTAGAGCCGTGGGTGCCACCGCTCGATGTCCGTTTCGAGATGTTGCTCGATCATGCCAGGCGGTTCGAAGCGGCTTGTGGACAGGGCCAGTTTCGGCGGATGCGCAAACATCTGGGGTGGTACTGCAAAGGATTTTCTCATGCTGCCTCCCTGCGAGCCGATATGTTCCGAGTCTCTTCAGTTGCTGACCTGGAGCAGGTGCTTGACGATTTTCGCATGCATCACGCGAGTGTCACCGAGGTCTCCGACCAAAAGATTCCGGAATCTTTTGTCTGCGCTGAACCCTCTCCGGCCTTATAGATGTCACTCATTCTGGCTTCCACCTCTCCGCGCCGTCGCGAGTTGCTTACCCTGCTGGGTATTCCCTTCGACGTGAAAAGCCCATCCTTCGAGGAGCGGCTGGTCGCTGACTCTCCAGCGATCGAGCAGGTACAGGCCTTTGCTCAGGGCAAAGCCCGGTCAGTCGCAAGTCAAGAAACTGATGCGATTGTGCTAGGGAGCGATACGGTGATCGAGGTAGATCAGGCCGTGATCGGGAAACCGGCTCATCTGATGGAGGCCCGAACGATGCTTCGGCGTCTGGCAGGCCGTGATCATTGCGTACACACGGCGATCGCACTCGTCTGGTCAACTCGCGCGATAGACATCGGGGCTCTGTCTACGGCGGTCGTTCGGATGAAGCCATATGATGAACTCGCACATGAACGGTATCTCGCGACGGGAGAAAGTCTCGATAAGGCCGGCGCCTATTCTATTCAAGGAGAGGGCGGTAACCTGATCGATTCGATCGATGGAGATTTTCCAACTGTGGTTGGGTTGCCGCTTCGCCTGGTTGCTCGGTTGCTGTTGCAAGTAGATGTGAATGTGCCGATCGATCTCGACGAACTTTATGCCATCAAGCCTTACACCAACTGGGCACGCTTCTCAGTGTAATTGCAAAGGGGTAGGGAGCTTCCGTACAATGCCGCCTCATCAGTCTCTGCCTTGTATACGGAGGGAGTCATGAGCGTGCGATCCTTGACAGCGGCGGCACGAATCGGCGGCGTCGCCGCCTGTGCGGTTGCGGGCCTGTCGATGGTCTTCGGTCTCCAGCCGGTCTTCGCAATCGACGTGAAGCTTACACTGGAAGAGGCGCAGAAAGCTTTGGACGCCGGGCGCGCGCCGATGGAGAAGGCCAACACCCCAGAAGAAGTGAAGAAGGTTCTCCAGCACGCTTCCATGGTGACGCGTATTGGCGCCGATCCAGAGAAAGATTCCTGCGGAGCCAGCGCGATCCTCCGAACCAAACGCTATCGGCTCGAAGCGTTTGGCAGGCAGGAGGCGGCGGAGTCCAAGAAGAGGAAAATGGATGTGCGGATGCCCGAGGAGTTCGTCAAGAAAGTTGTGGACATGCCCAATATGGAGATTGAAGTTCAGCTCTGTGGCGACGATGAATACTTTGCCGAGGGCGCGTTGATCGAGTTGCAACAGGGCTCCAAGAGAATCAAACCCATCGATATCGGAAAAGCCGAGCGTGGACGAAAGAACGAGGGCAGCGGGCCGATCTACCGGTCACGCTTTACCGCATTGTTTGCCTATGAAACGTTCGATCCCACTACCGCGTCCGTGTTCGTCGTGAATCTTCAGGACGGGCATGAGGCAAGAATCGCTGCAGATTTTTCCAAGGTGAAATAGACGCGCGTCTTCAGTCCTGACTCTGTCATTGGGTGTGTACTGCGCAACGGCGGAGCCGGTCCATGATTGCGAGACCCAAACCCTGTTCGTCGCAGGGCTCGGCGTACAGACGATCGAGGCCCAGCGAGTCCAGCCGCCGAAGCGCCGCAAACAAATTCCGCGCAATCTCTCGCAAATCTCCAGACGACGAGAGCACCTCTATTGCGCAGAACATTTCGTTTTCTTGGCCTGGAGCCGACATGGCCAGTAGTCCGGCGCGTTCGCGCGCTTGAATAGCCGGTCTCGCCCCTGGCGCACGTAAAATTGTCACCGGTGTCTTGGTCGCATAATGACGAGGGAGTTGGCCTGGCGCGACGATGGTTGTCCCGGCAGCAGCTCGCACGGACGTCCCCATGATGTCCCGAAGTTCTGCAAGCGTCACGCTTCCGGGACGCAGGAGCTCCAGAGAGGATTCGCTCACCGACACGATGGTGGACTCCACGCCGATCGGGCAGGAGCCTCCGTCGAGAATCAGATCCACACGATCGCCGAGCCCATCGAGCACATGTTGTGCGCAGGTCGGACTGACATAGCAGAACGGATTGGCGCTCGGGGCGGCAATCGGCACACCCGCGTTCAGGATCAGCGCCTGGGCCACCGGATGGGCCGGCATTCGGATTGCGATGGTAGAAAGTCCGGCCGTCACGATATCGGGAACGTTGTCTCGTTTCGGGAGCACGATTGTCAGCGGGCCTGGCCAAAATGCGTCCATCAACCGGCGATCGACCGCGCCCGTCTTCTGGGCCAGGAGATCAAGGGAGGCGCGAGTTGCAATATGCACAATAAGGGGATCGAACGAGGGTCGTTGCTTGGCTTCGAAAATTTTGGCTACTGCTTCCGAATCCAGCGCGTTTGCGCCCAGCCCATAGACAGTTTCGGTCGGAAAGGCAACGAGGCCGCCGCTTCGGATGATCTCCGCTGCGAGCCGGATGGATTCTGGGTCTGAAGCGGGCAATACCTGCGCCCGTTTCATCGATCACTCCTGCGCAGCGGTAGCCGGACGGGCAAGATCCGGCACGGGGCCATGTGACATGGTACGAGAGGACGGAGTCGTCCGGTCACGCGAAGAAAAACTCTTTCTGCTTCCTGCTGGCTCACATCTGTATGCCTGGTTAGTCCTGATAATCGACTGATTGCCGTTGACGAACCTGGGGAATGGATGAATCCACCTTGCAATCGATTGCTCGGTTGTCGAGTGTTGGTCATTGGACAGGCAGTATACCCAGTCCCGAGGCAGACCGTCGAGGGAGGAATCGGCATGAACGAATCGGCGGGCGGATTCTTTCATGTGGCAATAAAGCGCTCACAATCGCTAAGCCTCGGTAGCCACAAACGTCAGTCGGAATGCTTATTGAGGAGCGGACTCAATCCAGCAGAGCAGTGACGAGCTTCCCATGCTCGTCGTTGGACTACCAATAAGTAGACAGTTCAGTAGATTGTGATAATCGTTTGAGACATGGGACCTTCGAATCATTTCGCTGTCCCGTGCAACTTGTAGCGCCTACAGCTGCTATCCGGCGAATGGTCGTCCGTAGCGCGAACAGCGCACGGATCGGCTGGTTTGCCTCGTTTGTTTAAGTCTGGTGGACTAGGTCAGCCCTCGTGTCTCCCGTGCTCATGAACTGCGCTCCCTCGCATGCGGTTGCTGGGGTTGCGCCCACTGGAGCTGAAACTGCTCGTACGATATGGACAGCTTCTGTTGCATCGCCGTCTCAAGCGGCTGACCGGTCATGAGCACGTTCATCAGCTGACGAACGCTGTACATGCTATACCGGTCGATGAGGTACTGAGTCGCAAGGCTTGCCGTGAGGTATGCGGTCGATAGTGACGTTGGGAGAAGCTGAGCCCAGGGTTTGTGAAGGGAGGGCAGCGGCATGAGGAGAGGATTTTTTTGTCGAGACTCTTCCATGTCTGGCCAGGGATCTTCCGCCAGATGAATGGCCAGACCTTCTATGAGCCATGTTGGAGGAGCGGTGCTTCCCTCCCTGGCCTGTTCATGAAAGAGCGCATGGACGAACTGATGACGGAGCACACGGCTGAATAATGCGAGATCGTCGAGTGCGCCTTGAGTGGGGAGGTGGATCGAGCCTGAACCGCGATCGAATAACCTATCGGCCCAATCGGGGATTCCGGCAGGGCCGGAAAATTTCTGTCCTGTGTGGAGGACAACCTTGATGGGTCTGGCGGGCACCTGTCCGAACTTCGGGGGAATCTCCTCATAGGCGTATTCAAGCATGGCACGGATGCGCATCCACGTCGCTTGATCGTCAGGACCGTCGAACTGAACGGCGAAATGAGCGGTCTCTCGCGGGGAAAACGGTCTTGGCCGCTGTACTTCCTGAGTAGCGAGGGAGGAAGGCGGTGGATTTGCAGATGGGGTTGAGAGAGGAGGTGTGCGGTCTTGAAGGGGTTTCGAGGCTGGCCTGGCGTCTATGGATGCTGACTGGGATGAGGGGACGAGTGCCGCTGTTTGGCGCTGTACGGAGTTCCCCGCATCCGCCTTCGCGATCAGCTTATCTCGATAGGATCGGAGATTGGAATCGAATTGGGCCTGCAGATGCGCGAGATCGAGATGGGTCATCGCCGCAGTCTTGTCGCCTTTCTCCAACAGCAGTTCGGCGAGCGCAAGATGCGGGAATGGATCGGCGGGGTTCAGTCGAATCACCCTGTTGAGGAACTGAGGCGTCATCGCTGGGTCGCGGAGTTCCCAATACGCTTGTGTCAGGTTCATGTACACAAGAGGATTGACGGGATCGGACGCGACGGCGTTTTTAAAGGCTTTGACAGAGAGTGCGCTCCCGCCGAACTTTTCCTGTTGCACGCCGAGATTGTTCCAGAGCGCTGCAATGTACCGTTTCACCTGAGCGTTCTCCCGCTTTTTCTGTGAAAGGGCCATCAAACGGCGTTCCGCTTCCTTGTAGTTTCCTTTTTCCACTTCGTCGCGAATGAGCCCGAGAGCATCAGTTGGCGCTTGCCCGGGATCGACCAGTCGCGTTTGCGGAACGTCCCAGGACGGACGTTCTTGTGTTCCTGGCAACGTGAAGCTGAGGGTTGGTTGAGGCGGAGGAGGCTCCGAGGACTGTCGTGACGCAGATCCCGGATTTAAATATGTCGGTTTCAGCCACGCGTGGTAGCCGATAAAGAGGACGAGCATGAGGGCGAGAATTTTGAGTGTGAATGAGATGTCGCGTCGATATTGCACAGCACTTCCCTTTGAATATCTCACACTGTCGGCTTGATGCTACCGCCCGCGAAAGATTCTGGTGCCGGAGTTAATCGTCTTCCAGAATGTGGTTTCATGACAGCGCTCGCATTGTGCGCCGAAACTTCCCTCATGTTTGTCATCTTTTTTATGGCAACTGACGCATGAGGACGATGACTCGACTTTTTTGTCCATGCGCTTGGTGTGGCAGGCATAACAATCGAGCCCTTTATGTCCGCCATCGAGTTTGAAGCGGGTCCGTGTGTCGTGATTGAAGTCCCATAACTTCCAGTCTCTGATGTTATGGCAGTCCTGGCACTCTGTACCCAACCGTTGTCGATGGACATCTTCGCCCTTATGACAGCTATAGCAAGCCGTGGGCGTTTTGTCTTTGTACAGTTGTCCTGTGTGGCAACGTTCGCAGAAGGCGGTTCGGTGCTTGCCTAATAGCGGATAAGCTGTGTCACGATCATGGTCGAAGAGCAAGGCCTTCCAGCGTTGTTCTGTATGACAGCGTTGACACTGCTCGTTGAAGTGCCCCTTGTGGATGTCGTCCTTCTTGTGGCAGGCGTTGCAGCTGCTCGGAGTGTTGTCTTTGTACAGTTGGCCCGTGTGGCAGGATTCGCACTTTGTCGTCCGATGCTTCCCCCTCAACGGATACTTCGTATCACGATCGTGCTCGAAGAGGAGCGCTTTCCAATCCCGTTCGGTGTGACAGCGTTCACACTTTTCGGCAAATCGTCCCTTATGGATGTCGTCTTTTTTATGACAGGCGTTGCAGTCGATCGGGGTCTTGTCCTTATACAACTCTCCCTTATGGCAGGACGCGCACTTGGTTGTGATATGCCGTCCTCGTAGCGGGTATTTGGAGTGCAAGTCATGATCGAACAGGATCGTTTTCCAGTCATTCTCCGCATGGCAGGTCTCGCATTTCTCTCCGTACGCCCCGTGATGTTTATCATCTTTCTTGTGACAGGAAAAACAATCTAGCGGCGCGTCTTTGAAAGCAGGAGTCAAGTGACACTTCTTGCACTCGACCGTGGCATGCTTTCCCATCAATGGGAAGCGCGACTTGTTATGGTCGAACGACGATTTCTTCCATGACCGATCGTTGTGGCATTCCTCGCACTTCGTGCCCTCCTGCCCTTTATGCTTGTCGTCTTTCTTGTGGCAGGAGTAACAGTCCATCGGCGTGTTCTTGTACCGCTCATTAGCGTGACAGGATTCGCATTTGACGTCGGCGTGTTTCCCGCGTAGCGGATAACGCGTTTTGTCGTGATTGAACTTACTCGCGGTATCCTTCCAGTTTCGCTCGGTATGGCAGTCTGCGCAGGCAGGTCCCAAGTTTCCTTTGTGTTTATCGTCCTTCTTGTGGCAGCTGTAACAATCGTTCTGCGCGTCACGATATTTGATCTCGGGTTTGTGACAGGACTTGCACTCGACTTTCTTCGCGTCGGCATGGGCGCCCTTGAGCGGGAAGTCCGTCCGTTCATGATCGAAGGTTCGTTCTGTGATCGGCGCAATATTTTCCGTCCTGCCTTTGTGGTCTGTGTGGCATGCTTTGCATTCGCGCTGCTCCTTGAATCGCCCGTGCGACCCCTGTTTCTGCACGATGTCCGCACGAATATCTTTGTGACAATCTTGGCAGAGGGTATTCTGCGCCGCCTTGTCGAACCGCTTGTGGCACTTCGTGCAGTCTTCTTCCCACTTCGCATGGCCTTCGATCACTTGCCCCGGCATCAACGCCGTCTCGACGTTGTCCGCCCAGGCCGGTGCGGCGATGAACATCAATGCGCCGAGCAGACCGATGGGCAGGTAGTAGGATGAGGCGAGCACGGTAGTTGATGGGCCTCAGTACATGTAGGCAGCCACGATGTGAAAAATCGCGCAGGCAGCCAGAATGTAAATCAATGGAACATGGAGCACGTGCCACAACGAGAAGAGGCGTTCGAAAGTACTGAACTGGGCGACGCGCTGGCACTCTCTCAAATACGATGACGCCAACTGGATCGCTTCCGATGCCCCGCCACGGAATTCCGGGTGCCGCTCGGTCTTCAGAATTTTTCGCAGCTCGCGTGCGCAGCGAAAGGACAAAATCATTCGTTTCGATCCGATCGTCAGAGGGCTGAAGAGGTGTGAGGTAAAGGAACGATCGAGTTGTTTCGAGTCGCGTTCGAACGATTGGAGCCATTGTTCGACGCGTGGCGCAAAGTGCAGTCGGGATTTCGCATTGTTCGAAAGGCCGGCAAGCTCTTCCCGTACTTTCTCCAGCGTGGTGCGCCTGCCATAGAGACCATAGTGAATCTTGGTATAAATAAAGCGACCGATAATGCCGCTGATGACCACCCCCAGCATACTGAAGAGCGCGACAGTCGCGTTAGTGGATCGGAGATGAAAGGTCGAATGAAACAATACAAGGGTCGGCCCGACGATACCCATAATCATGTGGATACGAAACCAATGTTTCAGCGCACCCCAGCGACGCATGAATCCCACATGCTTGCGCAGTGGATAGGCCAGCATTAAAAGCAGCATCACGGAGCCGACGACTCCCAAGTAAAATCCAATGTCCGAGCGCGGGGTATAGTAATTTCCGGTCGCAACCTTGTAGGCCACCCATATCGATAAGCCCACGAGCACGAAGATCAGCAGTCGTCCGGGCAGGGAAGGGGAGTCGGATGTTGTGTCTTTATCCGGTTTTTCGGCGAGCCTAGTCGCCGGGCGAGGCGCCTCGATTGTTCGTTCACGGACTCTCTGGAGAGGTTCAGCAACAGGCATATTCGTTCATCCTATGTTCAGCGAAGGTTGGTTCATTGAGCGGTTGTGGGGGATGCGTCGAAGATCCTGATTGTTTAGAGCAACTCCCGCGCCTGTTTCTCGGCGCACAATCCTCTCGTGGTTTCGAACGTTTGTGAACCATGGGAAAAATATCCCGTCTGTAGAGAGTGTAGGTGCTGGCCTTCTCTTTGTACAGAAGGATCTCCGCGCGCATGGGTAGATCTACCCATGCAGAATCTCATCTTCGTACAGAAATCAAACGCTTGCGACCTCTTGGGCAAAAGGTATGTCCCTTGCGTTGGCCATGATTGGGATTGCGTTCCCATAATTCTGTTTGTAGTATGCGCGTCTAGAAATTGGGACTATAATCCCAATGCTCAATGTGGCGCAACCAGTTTGGTGGAGCAGAATGACAGTAAATATCGGGGACGCAAGCGAAAGAGGTTGTCAGTGGCGAATACAGGAATGACTCAATTGGCCGGCTGGACAGGGCGCCGGTTCTTTGCCTGGGCAATTGTTGCCGGGCTTCTGGCCGTATGCAGCACGATGCTATTGATTCCGGATATCGCTTCTGCCCAAGGACGTATTCGCACGGACATCGAAATCGATCACAGCAGCACCGGTTTCCCTCTCAGCGGCGGCCATGCGCAGGTCCCGTGCGAGCGGTGCCACTTGCAGGGCATCTTTCGAGGCACGCCGACGCAGTGTATGCAATGCCATTCACCAGGTGGACGTGTCGTGTCTACATTTAAGTCGGCGAACCACCTGCCGACCACGGTCAACTGCAATAGCTGTCACCGGACGACAAATTGGACACCTGCGTTTTTTACCCATAACGGTGTCGCTCCGGGAACTTGCTCCAAATGCCACAATCAAACTATCGCGGTAGGCAAGACGGCGACGCATATGCCAACGACCATGTCCTGCGACACCTGCCATCGGACGGTGGGCTGGACAGGAGCGGCCTTCACGCATACGGGAGTCGCATCTGGCACCTGCATGAGCTGCCATAACGGGATTCAAGCGCGTGGGAAACCGGGTGGGCACATGGCGACAGCTGCTTCATGTGACAGCTGCCACCGAACAGGTGCGGGGAATTGGTTACTTGTATCCGGCTATAACCACTCAGGCGTGGCGCCGGGAACCTGTGCCAGCTGTCACAACGGCGCCAAGGCAACGGGCAAGACCGCGACGCATATCCCGACGACTCAGTCGTGCGATACGTGCCACAAATCAACGGTGGCCTTCGGGCCGGGTACCCCGATGAATCACACGGGGATCACGACGGGGTGCGCGACGTGCCATAACGGCACTCAGGCCCGAGGCAAGGCCGCCACCCATGTGCCGACGACGGCGGCCTGTGAGACCTGCCATCGGTCGACGACATCATTTG
>CXWL01001015.1_pt1 | contig 118740 bp, 120 predicted proteins | sample 590931 | NCBI WGS metagenome assembly CXWL01 (sample SAMEA3498368, study PRJEB10139) | groundwater metagenome | biome: water well; material: biofilm material | place: Germany | collected 2015-04-27 | reverse complement strand
AGGGCGCCGAAAAACCCGTTCGGCAAGCAATCGGACTGACGCTCAATCGCGCTGCCAGTCTTCGCGGGTCATGCCGACATACCGGCCCCCGAGACCGGTTGAATTGCGGACGAGTATGTCGTGAAGCCGCCCGGTCCGTTCGATCTCGACCAGCCCGGCCGACGTAAAGGCCAGTTCCCGGTTCTCGGGATCGCCAAAGACATGTTCGCTCAGGAGAGGGTTGGTGAGGGCCTGCGAGAAGGCGTCCATTGCCACCATTGCAAGGATGAGATCGGGCAACGGCCCGTTCTTTTCCCGCGGCTCCGCAAAGAGCCCGACATAGAATTCGACATTTTCAACCGAGCCGTAGAGCGCCTTCAGCCGATCTGCGAGTGCCGCGCGCCGGGCCTTTTCGGCGGGGTCCTTCGTCTTGCCGACCAGTTCGGGGAAACTCTCCACCGGGTCCATGTCCATAGCCCGGCGATAATCGTTGAACGTCGCCACATTGTTGAGCCGCGCCTGATCGATCGCCTTTTCCTCAGCCTTGAGAAGGAACGCAGGAGAATTTTCCAAACCGAGTTCAGTCGCCTTGTTGGCTGAAATCTCGGCAAAGGCCGTGGCAAGGCCATCGCGCACCAACAGGCTGTTGTCGAGCGTCAGCTGCCAGCCGGGAATCGCCTGCCCACCCCAGCTGAAATTTTCCGGCACCAGCGAGTGCCAGCGGTAGAGCAGGCTGAATTCCACGGTCATCCAGTTGGGACGGTTCCATTTGGCATGCCAGGCAACCTTCGGATCGGCCGTAAATCTGAACAGCGAGGTGTTGATATGGTTGATATATTCCTCGACCACGATCTTGATGAACATCACGACCAGGATGTTTCGCGCGGTCTGGAACACGCGCTCATCGTCCCAGCCGGGATTGCGGCTTTCGAGCATCGCGGCAAGCCGGTTGTGTTCGCGCAGGAAAAGCGCATTGATCGTTGCCACTTGCGGATTGGCGTTGGCCCTGTCTCCACCAACGGCAAAGAGCGTCTTCAACCCAGGCGTCGTCACCGAAAGCCCGAGCGGAAGATCAAGGATGCACGTGCTTGCAGCGTCGCAGAACTCGGCCTTCACCTTGCCGTCATCGCCGAACAGGTAGGGCGGAAATTCCTCGCTTCCGATCATCTGCGATTTCAGGCGCCCCTTCTTGCCCTTGGCGTCCGACTTGAGCCGCAACACATCGGTCTGGGCTTCGGTGCGGCCATAGAGGGGGCTCTGGTCTATCTCGTGGTTGGAGGTTGTCCGCTTGCGCTCTTCCTTGCCATCGCCAAAGGGCGGATCATTCGCCACCCGCGTCCGGATGAAGCCGTCGGTCAGATATTGGGCGAAGGCCGGAAACAGGTAGGTCGATTTGGGACATGTGCGCTGCTTGCCCGGTGCTGCGGCAAACAGTTTGGCGACTTCCTTCATCGGAGGCTTGCGCGTTCCCATCGCTTCGGCGGCAGGATAGGGTTTTGCCGGGAGCAGCCGGGCGTTGTAGCTGCGATCGGTCAGGCCGGCCCAGCATATGTAATCATAACGCGTGCTCCAGGGATGCGGCCGGTTGCGTGCCCTGTTCACCAGCTTGTTGATCAGGAACGCGTTGACATCATCATGGCCAACCAACACCTGGAGCGCCTCCAGCGCGAAATCTTCCAGTGAAGACGCCATGGACAGACCTCCTACTCCACACCATGAGTCGGGGTTGGTAGCATCCACAGCGCCAGGATACCACAATAGCCAGTGCTTAGCTCTTAGAATCCTTCAGGAATCTCGATCGCCCCGACAAGGTTGCGGTAGCAGCCGATGGCGTAGCGGTCGGTCATGCCGGCGATGAAATCGGCGATGTGGCGCGCGCGATCGGTGGAATCGGCGGGCAGCGATTGGCGCCAGTCTTCCGGCAGGGCGCCGGTGTTGGCCGCATAGGCGGCAAAGAGCCCCGCCACGATCGTGTGGGCCAGGGCTGCAATTTCGACCTGGCGCGGATGGTGATAAAGCCTTGCATACATGAAGGACTTGAGTTCGGCTTCGCTGCTCGCCATCCCGGTCGAAAACCCTGCCAGGGTCCGGCCCGCGCTCCGCACATCGCCGACCGACGCGACGGATGTTTCCCGGACATTGCGGCGCGTGGTTTCAATCACGTCATTGACCATCTCACCGATCTGCTGGCGAACCAGTTCGGAGCGGAGGCGACCTGCCTCCACATCGGGGTAGCGCGCGCAGACACGATTCCAGCCTGCACTGACGACCGGAACCGTCAACAGGTCATCAAAGTCAATCAGCCCGGCACGCAGCCCATCGTCAATGTCGTGATTGTCATAGGCAATATCGTCGGCGACCGCTGCAACCTGCGCCTCAAGCGAGGCATGGCTGTGCAGATCGAGCGGATAGTCCGCATCGACCGCCGCCATGGCCCATCCGGGCGCCGCGACCGGCCCGTTGTGCTTGGCAAGGCCCTCCAGCGCTTCCCAGCTGAGATTGAGCCCGCGCCACCGGGGATAGGGCATTTCGAGCCAGGTCAGCACGCGCAACGTATGCCCGTTGTGGTCGAAGCCGCCATAAGCGGCCAAGGCTTTCCGGAGCGCGTCTTCCCCTGCATGGCCAAAGGGCGGATGTCCGATATCATGCGCAAGGCACAAGGCCTCTGTCAGGTCTTCATCGAGGCCGAGCACCCGCGCAATCGTTCGGCCGATTTGCGCAACTTCGAGGCTGTGCGTCAGGCGAACGCGAAAATGGTCGCCATCGGGCGCGACGAAAACCTGCGTCTTATGCCGCAAGCGACGGAACGCGATCGAATGGATGATGCGATCACGATCGCGCTGGAAGGCGGTGCGGGGGCCGCGCGTTTCGCCGAGGGTTTCAAGATGTTGCCGCCCCTTGCTGGCGGCCGGATCACTGGCATAGGGCGCCCGCGCCTTCACCGCGAGGAAACTTTGGCGATGACCTGGCCTGCATCGCTGGAGAATGTTGATCCCTGGAGCCCGGCCTTGTTCATCGCATTCACGAGCACGCGCGCTTCGCTCTGGCTCTTGAACGGGCCGACCAGCAGCCGATTGGTGGCCTTGAACGGCACCGACGATGCATTCTGGCCCTTGAACACCGCCGGTGCCTTGTCCTTCAATTTCTTCCATGTGCCTGGCAGACCGGCTTCGTTCGACCCTGTTGCCACCTGAACCCATATCCGCGCCGGATGCCGTGCGGCCGCGAGGCGTTCTGCCTCCTTCGCTTCCTTCGCGGCCTTGGCATCGGCCGCCGCCTTGGCATCGACCGCCGCCTTGCGCTGCGCAGCGATCCGCGCGGCCTTCAACCCGGCAGCGCTGGGCAGCGGACCGGCGACGCTCTCTTGCTCGATTTCCAGATCAGCAAGGATTGCGCCGAGCCCGGTCGCGGACGCGGGTTGCGCAACGTGCGCAGACAGTTTTGCCACGACCACCGCCGCCTCGGCCACAGGAGCCGTAATTGGGGGGGGAGCGGCAATTTCAAAGCGTGCAGCGGGCGGTGCCTCCATCGCGGCGGGCGGGGAAATCGAAGGTGGCGGAGCCGCGGCAGCACTTGGCGGCGGCAGGCTGGTTGCACTCGTCACCACAATGCTGGGCAGGCCTTCGCCCGCCGGTCGCGTCGCATCGGGCTCCAGAATTGCGCGCACTTCAGCCGGCAGCCTTGCCGGATCGACGGGCCCAATTCGTCCGCCGACGCGCGCGCTCATCGAACGGTCGGGCAGGCTCGCTGTCTCCGCCGGCCTGGCTGGCACAGCAGCAGGAGAGGCCGGCGCTTCCGCGCTGTCGTCACGCCCCGCCGTCAGCGTCGCGCTTTCGCGTCCCGGCCTGCGCCGAGGCTCTTTCGACACTGGCGCTGACGGCCGTTGCTGGCTTTCGGTATCTTCGGGACGGGGTCCAAGCGGATCCCCGGCCGGGATCAGGCCGTCCGACGCTCCGCCCGCACCCGATGGCCGATAGGAGCCGCCCGTATCGGCCATGGCATAAAGCTGGCCGTCGCTCGGCATGATTCCGAAATTGACTGCAAGCGCCCGTTCGGCAGCATTGAGTGTCGCCAGACGCCGCAGGAAGGGAGACATTGACGCGCCCGCGCCTCCTGGCATGACCGTATTGGCGACGGCTTCGGCCCCACCCGGATCGCCATTCATCGCAAGCACGAAGGCGCGCGCGCGCCACGCGGCAGGATTTTTCTGGCGCAGCAGGGGGTCGAGCAGTTGCTGCGCCTTTTCATCGTCCCCCGAAATGCCGAGCGACAGCGCATAGCGGATCGTCAGTTCATCATCCGGGCCTGCGCGAAGGGCGATCCCATAATCGTGCTGCGCTCGCCGCGGATCGCCGCGCAAATCATGGGCGAGACCGCGGTCGCGCGCGATTGCCTGTTCGGAAACGCCAAGATCGACCGCTTCGCTGAACAGCCTGAGCGCATCCGTCGGCTTTTGCTTCAGGAGAAGCGCCGATCCGATGGCGACCTTGATCTGGCCATTGCGCGGGGAAATCTCCTCTGCCCGGGCAAGGAACGACAGTGCGGCGTCGCCATCGCCCACGGCAATCGCGCTGAGCCCGGCCTCGGTAAGCGCGCCGACATCTCTCGGATTGTGCGACAGGATGACGAGGTTGGCCGCAAGCCGATCGGCCGGATCGGTTGAAGGCACGGCTGGCTCGATCGTCGTTTTCGGTGCCGGTTGTGCATGCGTCGATTGCGCCAGTGTTGCCAAGCCGATCGCCAGCCAGCGCCCCATGCCGGCCTGATAAATAAATTTCATGGGAACAGCCCTAGACGCCCCGCGCACGCGCCACGCAAGTGACGCCCCCCGAAATCGCGGCGGGATGGTAGCAGCCGGGGACAAACCGGCCGATACCGTCCCGCAATGAAGCGATTACTGATTGTTCTGGCGATTGAGGAAACGCGGAATGTCGAGCGGATCCGAAGGCTCCGCCGTCGGTGCGACGTCCGCCTTTGCAGCGCCGCGGGCAATGTTCGACATGCGCTCGAACAATGTGCCGCCAGCTGCAGGAACAGCGCGAGGCGTCTCTTCCGCATCGCCCATGAGCCAGCGACGACGCGGAGGTTCCGGGTCGTCGATCGAATCATCAAACGTCGGTGGAACCGGATTCGACGTAACTTCGGCATCGAGCATCGATTGCGGTTCGAGCATCAGTTCCTCGGACTCGACCGATCCGATTTCCTCAACCAACGGCGATTCGAGGATAAGCGGTGCTTCTTCCTCGGCGAGCGGCGCTTCGAAACCGGTTGCAGCCGCTGCAACCAGCTCTCCGGTCGTCGCCGTTTCAATCTGCATGTCAAGCTCGGCCGTCGCCGTTTCGGTGATAGGCGCCGGGGCAATCACGGGTTCGGGTGTGCGGATGATTTCCTCGCTCTTGCGCGACGTCGGGAAGGAGAAGACGCGCGCGGGTTCCGGCGCGACGGCCGTGTCAGCCTCGATACCGGTCGCGACGACCGAAACGCGGATCCGGCCTTCAAGGTCATTGTTGAATGCCGAGCCCCAGATGATGTTGGCATCAGGATCGACGAGTTCCTTGATGTGGCTGGCCGCCTCATCGACTTCCATGAGGCGCATGTCTTCACCGCCGACGATCGAGACGATGACGCCCTTGGCACCCTTCATCGACACGCCGTCGAGCAGCGGATTGGCAATCGCCTTTTCAGCCGCATCGATCGCACGGTTGTCGCCAGAGGCTTCGCCGGTGCCCATCATGGCCTTGCCCATTTCGCCCATGACGGAGCGGACATCGGCAAAGTCGAGGTTGATGAGGCCGGGCATGACCATCAGGTCGGTAATGCCGCGGACGCCCTGCTGGAGCACTTCATCAGCCATCTGGAAGGCTTCCTTGAAGGTCGTCGAGGGATTGGCAATCAGGAAGAGGTTCTGGTTGGGAATGACGATCAGCGTATCGACGTGCTTTTGCAGCTCGGCAATGCCGGCCTCTGCGGCCTTCATGCGACGCGAGCCTTCGAAGCTGAACGGCTTGGTCACGACACCGACAGTCAGGATGCCACGATCGCGGGCTGCTTTGGCAATGACAGGTGCAGCGCCGGTGCCGGTGCCGCCGCCCATGCCGGCTGCGATGAAGCACATATGCGCGCCATCAAGCGCCTTTTCGACAGTGTCGATCGTTTCCTCGGCAGCCGCACGGCCGATTTCCGGACGCGATCCGGCGCCAAGGCCTTGGGTTATCTTGAGACCGAGCTGGAGCCGACGTTCAGCGGGGCTCGTGTTGAGCGCCTGAGCGTCGGTGTTGGCAACGATGAAATCGACGCCCTGAACCTGAGCCGCGATCATGTTGGCAATAGCGTTTCCGCCCGCTCCGCCAATACCGATCACGCTGATCCGGGGGCGCAGTTCGTCCACTTCCGGTGCCATGAATTCAATGCTCATCACGCTGTCTCCCCATGAAATCCGAAGGCCGAAGCCGTTGCCCACTTGACTCTTTGCACGATCTGATTCGCCGAATCATCAAAAAAGTTAACGACTCGGCAAAATTCTGCAATTTGTGCATTCATTACAGATTCCTTACAACATCTAGTAGCCGGTTTGAAACGCCGCCATCAACCTTTTGATGATCCCGCCGCCCAAAACCGGGATGACCGGTGCTGGTTCCGGCATGATTACCCTGAGATCGAGAGGGTCCGACGCGGCATAGTGGATCAACCCCGCCAGCGTCGTGAATCCCGAGCCCGAATGCGCCTCGGGCAACCCCGACAATCCGCGCGGGCGACCGATACGAACCGAGCGCCCCAACGCCCCTTGCATATAGTCCGCCATGCCCTTGAGTTCGGCCCCGCCACCGGTCAGCACGACCTGCCTGCCGACGGGCCCGGAAAAGCCAAGTTCCTTCAGTGCCTTCGAGACTTCTCCTGCCAGATGCTCGAGCCGCTGGCGGATGACGGCGATGAGTTGCGCCCGCGTGATGCGCGAGGTTTCGGAAGCATCATCCTCGGCCGAAAGCGGCGCGACCTCGATCATGTCGTGATTGTCGCGCGGGCTGGCTGTCGCCGAGCCGTAAAAGCACTTCATCCGTTCGGCCTGGTCGCGGCGCGTGCCGAAGGCCGAGGCAATATCGTCCGTAATGTCCGCCGCGCCGAACGGGATCGACGTCAGTCCGACAAGCATTCCGCCGGCAAACAACGAGACGTTGGTCACGCCAGCGCCAAGTTCGACAAGCGCCACGCCCAGTTCGCGTTCCTCATCCGAAAGACAGGCCATGCCCGTTGCGACCGGCGAGGCGATGATGGATTTGACTTCGAGATGCGCCTTCCTCACGCACAGATCGAGATTGCGCACGGGAGATCCGTCGGCGCAAACCACATGAATATCGACGCCCAGCGTGTCGGCATGAAGGCCCAGCGGTTTCTTCACGCCCTGCAATCCGTCGAGTGTGTAGAGCGTCGGTTGCGCGTGGAGGATCATGCGGCCGTCAGGATCGAGCGTATTGCGTCCGGCGGCAAGCAGCTCGTCAATATCTTCCTGCTCGACGCGGTGCCCGCCCAGTTCGACCTCGACCGAGGCAATGTCGCTGACAAGGCCGCCGGCCGAAAAGCCGACCCAGACATCCTCGATGTTGGTGCCCGCAATCCGTTCCGCCTGCTCGACCGCGTCGCGCACAGCGGATTCGGTCGCGTCCATATCGGCGATATAGCCGCGCTTCACCCCCCGGCTTTCGCGCTGGCCGGTGCCGAGCACCTGGATGTCGCCCGAAGGAAGGCGTTCCGCAATCAGTGCGGAGACTTTCCACGAACCAATATCGAGTGCCGTAATCAACTGATCACTCCTAGGCTGTGCCACCTCTATCCTCCCCCTTGGTTTCGCCGACCGCTTCCTTCGGCTTGTCAATTGTCGGTTTCGACCGGTCGATGCGCGCGACGAACTTTGTCGGGTCGCGCATGTCGAAGCGCGCATAGCCCCGCCCCAATAGCCGCTGGACGCCGTCCATGCGTGCGAACCGGACGAGCGCCTGCCCGGCCAGGTCTTCGCCTTCGGGCAGGGCCAAGGTCTCGCCCGACTGGAACCGCAAATCCCAGCGCCGTCCCCCGACCCAGGTTGCAGCCGCAAGCATCGGCTTCAACGCGGGCGCACGCTCGACAAGCCTCGACAGCGCGGTTGCCTGCGCATTGGCATCCTTCCCGATCAGGAGCGGAAGATCGGGCATCGTGTCGAGCGCGACCGGTTCAAGCACCACGCCGCGCGCATCGATCAGCGACAATTCCTGGTTGTGCTGCCAGATTGCCGCGGGCTTGCGCTCGACAATGTCAACGACCAGCGTATCGGGCAGGCGGCGCGAAACCCGGGCGTCCTCGATCCAGCCAAACCGCAACAGCTGCGCGCGAACCTTTTCCAGATCGACCAGCGGCATCGCCATCGAATGCTGGTCGAGCGCGATCGCATAAACCGTCAGCCGCTCCATGCGATCGATGCCGGTGACCTCGACGCGCTTGACCTCGAAACCCGCGCGACCAACGGAATGGGCAATTGCCGTCCCGACATAGCCCGGAAGGCCAGCCATCATCACGCCGACAACCAGCGCCACACCAACCATTGCGATCATCGAACCCGTCACGAAGCGATCGATCGAATCCTGCCTGAACGGCATTGCCTTGCGCGCCTTCGACCAGACCGAGGCCTTTTTCGGCGCAGACTTGCGCGGACGGGCCTTGACGGTTGGCCGCCTGCCCCCGCGCTTCACGGTTGCTGCTCGGCTCATATCGCTTCCTTCACGAGGCTGTCGACCAGGTCATCGTAGGAAATGCCCGCATATCTGGCCTGCTCGGGCACAAGGCTCAGCGGCGTCATGCCCGGCTGGGTGTTGATCTCGAGCAGGAAGATGCCCTCGATGCCCTTTTCGTCATCCCAGCGGAAATCGGAGCGCGATGCGCCTTTGCAGCCAAGGACGCGATGCGCCTTGAGCGCATAGCCCATCATGGCATCCGCCACGTCTTCAGGGATCTGCGCCGGGCAGATATGGGTCGTGAGGCCGTCGGTATATTTCGCGTCATAGTCATAGAAGCCGCTCTTGGGCTGGAGTTCGGTGACGCCCAGCGCCCGATCGCCAAGCACCGCGACGGTCAGTTCGCGCCCGCGGATAAAGGGCTCGGCCAGCAATTCGTCGAACTCCTGCCACGGCCCCTTCACATCGCGTCCGATCGGGTTGCCGTAATTGCCTTCGCTGGTCACGATCGCAACCCCGACCGAAGATCCTTCGTTGACAGGTTTCAGCACATAGGGGCGTTCGAACGGATCGCGCTCGTGGATCGATGCGCTCTTGACCACCTGCCCGCCGGGCATCGGAATGCCACAGGGGACCAGCGCCTGCTTGGTCAGCACCTTGTCGATCGCGATGACCGAGGTGGCCATCCCGGAATGGGTGTATTTGATACCCATCAGATCCATCATGCCCTGGACCGAGCCATCCTCGCCCGGCGTGCCGTGAAGCGCATTGAAGACGACATCGGGCTTGGCTCCGGCCAGCCGCTGAGCCACATCGCGCGCCATGTCGATCCGGGTCACGCGATAGCCTTTGCGTTCAAGCGCATCTGCAACGCCCGCGCCCGTTACCAGCGAGACTTCGCGCTCGGCAGACCAACCGCCCATCAGCACTGCTACATGCACCAACCCGCTCACTTCGCTACTCCCACGCGCTGTATTTCCCATTCCAGTTCGATACCCGACTTGGCCTTGACCCGCTTGCGCACTTCCTCACCCAGCGCCTCGATGTCGGCGCTGGTTGCGTGACCGAGGTTGAGGAGGAAATTGGTGTGCTTTTCCGAAACCTGCGCGCCGCCCACGGTGAGGCCGCGACACCCTGCCTGATCGACAAGCTGCCAGGCCTTGTGACCCTGCGGGTTCTTGAAGGTAGAGCCGCCGGTTTTCGAACGCAGCGGTTGAGAGGCTTCGCGCTCGGCCGCGATCCGGTTCATTTCAGCGCCGATGATTGCTGGTTCGCCCGGCGTGCCCCGGAACGTCGCACCGACTACGACACAGCCGTCGGACAGTTCGGAATGGCGATAGGTATAGCCAAGCTGCGCGAGCGGCAGCGTCACCCGTTCGCCCGAGCGCAGCACCACCTCGGCCTCGACCAGTATGTCGCGCACTTCGCGGCCATAGGCCCCGCCATTCATCCGGACAAAACCACCGACCGTACCCGGTATTCCGCGCAGGAATTCGAAGCCCGCAATCCCTGCGTCGCGGGCATTGCTCGAGACGAGGATGCCGGAAGCTCCGCCACCGCAGTAGAGCGTCACACTATCGAGCTTCTCTACCTTGGCGAACGGCTTGCCGAGGCGCACGGTCACACCGGAAACACCGCCGTCGCGAACGATGAGGTTCGATCCCAGTCCGAGCGGCCAGAGCGGAACGGCGGGATCGAGTTCGCGCGCGAAAGCCCGCAGATCCTCGACGTCGGCCGGTTCGAACAGCCATTCGGCGCGACCGCCCGACTTGAACCAGACCAGCGGGGCCAGCGGCGCGTTGGGTGTGAGCTTTCCGCGGACGCGGGAAATGGTGTCCACCCCGCTCATGCCCGTGCCAACCTTATCGCGTCGGCAAGACCCGCAGCCCATTTCGTGATGTCGCCCGCACCAAGGCAGACAACCTGATCACCGGGCTGCGCAACTGTCGCCAGTTCCTCCGCCAGTGCTTTCGCATCTGCGACCTCGGCCACGGCGTGATGGCCACGCTGCCTCAGCCCCTTGACCAAAGCCGCTGCGTCGACGCCTTCCACCGGCAGCTCGCCTGCAGCATAGACGGGCGTCACATAGACCATATCGGCATCGTTGAACGCCTGCTGGAAATCGTCCATCAGGTTTCCGAGCCGCGAATAGCGGTGCGGCTGGACGACGGCGATCACCCGGCCCTTTGCACCTTCGCGGGCAGCGGCCAGCACGGCGCGGATTTCGACCGGGTGGTGGCCATAATCGTCGATGATCGCGGTGCCATCAACTTCGCCGACCTTGGTGAAACGGCGCTTGACCCCGCCGAACTTGGCGAAGCCCGACTGGATCGTTGCGTCGTCGATGCCCATTTCCAGCGCGACCGAGACAGCGGCCAGTGCATTCTGGACATTGTGCCGGCCCGGCATCGGCATTTCGATCCCCTCGATCGTCCGCGTCGAACCATCGCGCGCCCGGACAACCGCTTCGAAGCGGTTGCCGCCTGGAACCGGCGTCACATTGTCGCCGCGCACATCGGCTTGCGCTGAAAAGCCATAGGTCATGATGCGCCGGTCGCGGATGCGCGGCAGGATCGCCTGCACTTCGGGATGATCGAGGCAGAGAATGGCGACGCCGTAGAACGGCACATTCTCGATGAACTCGACATAGGCGTCCTTGGCGCCGTCGAAATCGCCATAGTGATCGAGGTGTTCGGGATCGATATTGGTGACGACCGCAATCGTCCCGTCGAGCCTGAGGAAGGAGCCGTCGCTCTCATCGGCCTCGACCACCATCCACTCGCTGTCGCCGAGCCGGGCGTTCGAGCCGTAGCTATTGATGATCCCTCCGTTGATGACCGTTGGATCGACTCCGCCCGCATCGAGAAGGGCCGCGATCATCGAGGTGGTCGTGGTCTTGCCGTGCGTACCCGCGACGGCGACCGTCGATTTGAGCCGCATCAGTTCGGCTAGCATCTCTGCGCGGCGGACCACCGGGATGCGGCGTTCATAGGCGGCCTCGACTTCGGGATTGGTCTTGCGGCTGACGGCGGTCGAGGTCACGACCACGGCTGCGTCGCCAAGATTTTCGGCATCATGGCCGATCATCACCTTGATCCCGCGCGCGCGCAGCCCTTCGACAACATAGCCCTCGGCGATGTCAGTACCCTGCACCTTGTAGCCCAGATTGTGCATCACTTCGGCGATGCCCGACATGCCGATGCCGCCGATGCCGATGAAATGGATTGTGCCAATATCGGTTGCAACGCCCCTCATGCCGTTGCGCCGGCAAGGCTGGGGGCGCCGCGCCATTCGTCCGCGCGCAGGCCATCGACAACCGGTGTACGGCCAAGGCTTTCGAGCAGGTCGGCGAGATCCCGGGTCGCGTTGGGCCGTCCGCAATTGCGCGCGGCCCGCGCGGCGTTGGTCAGGCCCTGGGGATCAAGGCCCAGCTTCTGCATCTGCTTGGCCAGTTCGACCGGCGTAAACCGGTCCTGGCGGATCGAGCGTGCGCCGCCCGTGGCCACCATTTCGCGGACATTTTCACTCTGATGGTCATCGGTCGCGCTCGGCAGGGGGACAAGGATGGCAGGCCGTCCCGCAGCCGTCAGTTCGGCAATGGTCGAGGCGCCCGCGCGCCCGATCACGAGGTGCGTCCAGCCAAGGCGTTCGGGAATGTCGGTCATATAGGTTGCAAGGTCAGCGGGAATGCCCAGCGCCACGTAGCGCGCCCGCACCGCATCAATGTCTTCGGCACGGCATTGCTGGGTCACCTGCAACCGGCGGCGGAGCGCTTCGGGAAGCATCGCAAGCCCGTCGGGCACGACTTCGGAGAGGATGGTCGCCCCCTGGCTTCCGCCAATCACAAGGACGCGGAATACGCCTTCGGCGTCGATCAGCGGATAAGGCCGATCGCGCAAGGCCAGCACGTCCTCGCGCACCGGATTGCCGACCAGATGAACCTTGACCAGGTTCTTCGCCGCAATCCGGAGCACATCGGGATAGGCCGTTGCAATCGCCCTGACCCGGTTGGCGACGAGCCTGTTGACCCTGCCCAGCACGGCGTTCTGCTCATGCACGGCGGTCGGGATGCCCGCCGCATGCGCGGCAGACAGCGCCGGAAAGGCCGGGTAGCCGCCAAAGCCGATCACGGCGGCCGGCTCGAACGTCTCATAAAGCCTGAGCGCCATCCGGCGCCCCGACCAGATTGCGCGCAAGCCGCCGGGCCAGCTCAAGGGGTTTCCGGTGATCCGTCCGGCAGGCAGGACATGGACCTGCACATCATCGAACAGCCCGGGGATTCTGGCGCCGCGCTCATCCGTCACCAGCGCGACCCGGTGCCCGCGCGCGACCAGTTCAGCGGCAAGCGCATGGGCCGGCATCATGTGTCCGCCCGTGCCGCCGGCTGCAAGAACAAAATGGCGCGAAATGCTCATCGGCTGCTCCATTTTACGACATAGGGAGAGCGCATGAGATAGGGGTTTTTGCGCGTGAAGGCGAGGAGAAGTCCAAAGCCCATCGACAATGCGATCATCGATGAACCGCCATAACTTATGAACGGCAGCGTCATGCCCTTTGAGGGCGCAAGGCCCACATTGACCGCGATGTTGATAAAGGCCTGCACCGTAAACTGGGTCGCGAGCCCTGCCGAGGCATAGACGAGAAAGGCATCCTCTTCATCAAGCAGCTTCACGAACACGCGCACGGCAATGGCAAGGAACAGCGCCGCGATCGCCACGCAGGCAAGAAGCCCGAACTCTTCGCCGATCACCGACAAGATATAGTCGGTATGCGCTTCGGGCAGATGGAACTTCATTTCGCCACCGCCAGGGCCGGTGCCGAAAAAGCCGCCCGCCGTCAGCGTCGCGTGCGCCTGATCGACCTGGTATGTGTCGCCGTCGGCAAAGATGAAATTGTTGATGCGCGACCGTGCGACCGGATAGAAGAAATAGGCGGCGACGATCCCGAGCGAGCTCAGCCCGCCAAGCGCACCCATCGCCTTCATCGGCATGCCCGCAACCAGCATCAGCGCCATCCAGACCGAGGCGAAGATGATCGTCTGTCCGAAATCGGGCTGCATCATCAGGAGGCCCGCCACGATCGCCGTCAGGAGTCCGGTAATCGGGACAACCGGCAGCGCGCGATCATGCACCTTCAGCGACAGGATCCATGCGATCGCGACGATGAAGAAGGGCTTCAGGAATTCGGATGGCTGGAACTGCGCAAAGCCGAAACCGATCCAGCGGGTCGATCCGTTCACTTCATTGCCGATGACGGGCACGAATGCGAGGAGGACGCTGAAGAATGCCGCCCCGGCAAGCGCCATGCGCCGCGCAAGATGTTGCGGCAGCATCGAAAACCCGATCATCACGGGCAGGCCAAGCGCAACCCAGATCAGCTGCTTCCAGAAATAGGCAAGCGGCGACATCACGAAGCTACCGCCCGAATAACGCGCGGCTGCGGCAGGCGACCCTGCCGCGACGGCAATCAGCCCGACCGAAAGAAGAACCGTGACAAGCAGCAGCAGGACCCGGTCAATCTCCCAGAACCAAAGGCCGAGCGGAGACCGGTCTCCACGGCCCAGCCGGGCCACGACCCTGCCCTTTCCACGCTTGCGGGATGCGATTGTCGTCATGCCAGTGCCTCCACCGCCAGACGGAAGGCGTCGCCGCGCGCCTCGAAATCCCGGAACTGGTCGAACGAGGCGCAGGCTGGCGAGAGCAGCACCGTCTCACCCGCCACAGCCGCCTTGCTGGCCGCGACCACGGCATCGCCGAGCAGGCCACATTCGGAAACGGGCATTTTGCCATTCAGCAGGGCCGCAAACATCGGCCCCGCCTCGCCAATCGTGTAAGCCGCGCGCACATGATCGAAATGGGCTGCACAGGCATCAAGCTCCCGGGTCTTGGCCTGTCCGCCAAGAATCCAGTGGATTGCCGGATAGGCGGCCAGCGCAGGCGCAGTCGATGTCGGGTTGGTGGCCTTGCTGTCATTGACGTAAAGAACGCCGCCCAGTTCGCGCACCCGCTCCATCCGGTGCGGCAAGCCTGGATAGGTGAGGAGTCCCTCCTCGACCGTCGCGGCCTTGATGCCCAGCACTTCGGCAACGGCCCTCGCCGCCGCGACATTCTGCGCATTGTGCGGCCCCTGCAGCGAAGGCCAGCGGGACTGGTCTCCCACCTGTTTCGACGAGACCCGCATCAACCGGTGATTGATCCGGCTGGCAATCATCTTTGTCCGGTCATCCTCGGTGGCAATCACCGCCACCTTGTCAACATGCTGCATCGTGAAGAGCCGCTCCTTCGAGGCGGCATAGTCGGCAAAGCCATCATAACGGTCGAGATGATCGGGCGTGATGTTGAGCAGCACGGCAATGTCGCAATCGAGCGCATGACACAGGTCGATCTGGTAGCTCGACAGTTCGAGCACATAGACCCCGCCTTCGGGCAGCGGATCCTGCCCGAGAATGGGCAGCCCGATATTGCCGCCGAGCCGCGCAGCGATGCCCGCCGTCTCGATGATATGATGGATCAGCGCGGTCGTGGTCGATTTACCGTTGGTGCCGGTGATCCCGATCACCTTGTGCGGCGGCAGGCTGGGACGCGCCTGTGAAAAGAGCTCGATGTCCCCAACCAGCGGGACGTTCGCCGCATGAGCCTTGTCGGCAATCGGATGACGGTTGATCGGCACGCCAGGCGAAACGACAACGCCGTCGAGCCCGGCAAGATCGATCTCAAGAGGGTCGGCCACTGTCAATGAAACTGTGTCGAGGTCGACCGACAGTTGCTGGATCGCATCGACTGCCATTTCACGAGTCGCCACATTGGCATCCCAAACAATCATTTCTGCCCCACTCGCCACAAGTGTCTTCACGGTTGCCAGTCCGGAGCGCGCCAGTCCCAGCACCGCATAGCGTTTGCCGCGAAAGGCGGGAGAGACGATCATCTCAGCTTCAGCGTCGAAAGTCCGGCCAGCGCCAGGACGAAGGAGATGATCCAGAAACGGATGACGACGGTCGGCTCCGACCAGCCGAGCTGTTCGAAATGATGATGGATCGGCGCCATGCGGAAGATGCGCCGCCCGGTGCGCTTGAACCAGAAGACCTGGATGATGACCGAAAGCGCCTCGACCACGAACAGCCCGCCAATGATGGCCAGTGCAAATTCATGGTCGGCAACCACGGCGATCGTCCCCAGTGTCCCGCCCAATGCAAGGCTGCCGGTATCGCCCATGAACACGGCGGCTGGCGGCGCATTGAACCAGAGAAAGGCCAGTCCTGCTCCGACGATCGCGCCGCACAGCACGGTCAGGTCGCCTGCCCCCCGGATGAAGGGAATTCCCAGATATTCCGCATATCGCGCGTTGCCGACCAGGTAGGTGATCAGCATGAAGGCAAGGCAGGCAATGATGACGGGCATCGTCGCGAGCCCGTCCAGCCCGTCGGTCAGGTTGACCGAATTGCCAAACGCGACAATCACGAACGCGCCGAAGACAATGTAGAAATAGCCGAGATCGGCGACCGGTCCCTTGACAAAGGGCAAATAGAGTTCGGTGCCCGATTGCCAGGTGATCAATGCGACCGCGACTCCCGCTATCACGAATTCGAACAACAGTCGCACCCGGCCGGAAAGCCCCTTGTGGCTGCGCTTCTTGACCTTGTCATAATCGTCCTTGAAACCAACCAGCCCGAAGCCGGTCATGACCAGCAGGCACGACCAGACATAGATATTTTTGAGGTCCATCCAGAGCAGGATCGAAATGATGATCGCGGTCAGGATCATCAATCCGCCCATCGTCGGTGTGCCAACCTTGGCGAGGTGGGATTGCGGGCCGTCGTCGCGGATCGGCTGGCCCTTGCCCTGGCGGACGCGCAACCAGCCGATGAATTTCGGTCCGATCAGGAGACCGATGACAAGCGCTGTTGCCACCGCGCCGCCGGTGCGGAACGATAAATAGCGGATCAGGTTCAGAATACCGGGGAAATCGAGATATTCCGCGATCAGATACAGCATCAGCTTTGCCCGCCCCTTAGCGATGCGACGACCCGGCCAAGTCCGACCGCATTCGACCCTTTGATGAGAATGACATCGCCGGCGCGAACGATCTTGATGAGGGACTCTCCCGCCGACAATGCGTCGGGCCAGTGCGCGGTTTCGATACGGCCTTCAAGCGCCTTGGCGAGCGGTGCCATCGCCGATCCGACGAGAAGTGCATAATCAACGCCCGCCGCGAGCACATCCTCGGCGAGCCCGGCATGCAGCGCGTCGCTCGCCGGGCCCAGTTCGCCCATTGCCCCCAGCAGGGCTATGCGTCGTATCGCGTGCATGCTGCCCAGCACCTTGAGCGTCGCGCGCATCGAGCTCGGGTTGGCGTTGTAGCTCTCGTCGAGCAGAAGTGCTTCGCCGCCTTGTGCTGTAATGCGATATTGCGCACCGCGGCCGGGCAGGCCTTCCATGTCGCCAAGCGCCAGTCCGGCCGCAGCAAGGTCTCCGCCCAGCGCGTGAACCGCCGCCAGCACGGCCATTGCATTTGACACCCAATGCTCGCCGGGCAGCGACAAGGTGAAGCTCAATTCCGCATCGGGCAGTTGGGCGGTGACCATCGTCCCACCATCGACCGGCACGGCGTCGAGCGCCCGGATATCGGCGCCTTCGCCTGATCCGAATGTCAGGACATTGGAGGCATACGGCCGTGCGTGCCCGATGAGCCGTTCGCGATGGGGGTTGTCGAACGGGATGATCGCTGTGCCGCCGGGTTCAAGGCCCTGGAATATTTCGCCCTTGGCGTCTGCTATCGCTTCGACCGTGCCGAAATATTCGATATGCGCCGCCACCACGGTTGTTACCACCGCCACATGCGGCCTGACCAGCCGGGTCAGCGCCGCAAGTTCCCCCGCATGATTCATCCCCATTTCAAAAACACCAAAGGCGCTGTCTGCCGGCATGCGCGACAGGCTGAGCGGTACGCCGGTATGATTGTTATAACTCTTCACCGAACGATGTACCGCGCCCCTCTTGCCCCGCGCCAACGCGGCAGACAACGCCTCCTTGGTGCCGGTCTTGCCGACCGACCCCGTGACGCCCGCGATCTTCGCCGCGGTGCGCGCCCTTGCTGCGACCCCAAGGGCATCCAGTGCGGCGGATGTATCCGCCACCTGGACATGCGGATGGGCAACCGGTTGCGAAGTGATCGCACCGGCCGCTCCTTGTTCGAATGCGCCATCGACAAAACGGTGGCCATCAGTGGTTTCGCCCTTCAGGGCAATGAACAGGTCTCCCGCACCGACTTCGCGCGAGTCGAAGGCGACGCCGTTCACGGCGAACGGGGCCGAGGAGATGCCACCGGTTGCCGCTGCGATGTCGACAGAGGTCCAAAGCGCAGTCATGCGGCGCACTCGCGCGCGACGGCCACATCGTCGAACGACAGAACCTTGTCGCCAACGATCTGACCCTGTTCGTGACCCTTTCCGGCAAGCAGGACGACGTCGTCCGCCCCGGCCGCTGCAATGGCGGCCGCGATGGCATCGCGACGCCCGCCGATTTCGGTCGCACCGGGAATGCCCTCAAGGATCATGCGCCTGATGCTGGCTGGATTTTCGGTGCGCGGATTATCATCGGTCACGATCACCAGATCGGCATCGCGCGCTGCGATCCGGCCCATCTCGATCCGCTTTCCCGTGTCCCGATCCCCCCCTGCACCGAACATCAGGACCAGGCGCCCCTTGGCGTGCGGTCGCAAGGCGGCAATCGCGGCTTCAAGAGCGTCGGGCGTATGGGCGTAGTCGACATAGACCGGTGCCCCGGTCCGGGTGATGCACGCCCGCTCCAGCCGCCCCCGAACCGGCTGGAGGCGCGAAAGGTTCGACAAGGTGGTAGCAACGTCTCCACCGGTCGCGATGACAAGCGCCGCTGAGGTGAGCGCGTTGGCGGCCTGATAAGCTCCGATCAGCGGGAGGCTGACCTTGAATTCTTGCCCGTCAATCGCAACCGTCAGCGTCTGCCCAAGTTGGGTCGGCACCCGGCCGAGCAGGCGAAGCTCGTCGCCCGCTTTCCCGACCCGCATCAGGCGCAAGCCGCGTTCTCCTGCCAGCGCTATCACCTGCGCCGAATGCGGGTCGTCCGCCCAGATGACCGCCGCCCCGTCATTGGCGATCACTTCGGAAAAGAGCCGCAGCTTGGCCATGAAATAGGCGGCCATGTCCCCGTGATAGTCGAGATGGTCACGGCTGAGGTTGGTGAAGGCGCCAGCCGCCACGCGCGGGCCTTCCGCACGGTATTGGTCAAGGCCATGGCTCGACGCTTCATAAGCGACATGCGTGACGCCTTCGCGCTTGAGGCCGGCCATGTTGGAAAGAAATGTGACAATGTCGGGCGTCGTCAGCCCTGTCACGACGCGCTCATCGGGCGTGGTGACACCGAGCGTTCCGATCGAGGCTGCGCTGAGCCCCGCCATGCGCCAAAGCTGGCGCGTCAGCTCGACGGTCGATGTCTTGCCATTGGTGCCCGTGACCGCAACGATCGTTTCCGGAAACGGTGCGAAGTACCGGGCGGCGAGCAGCGCAAAGGCGCGACGGGGATCGGGATCGGCGACGTGAACGGCCCCCGCCACTTCGGCGTCAGGAGTGGCAACAACCGCAATCGCGCCCGACGCGATGGCGGCGGGAATGAAATCCTCGCCATTGACCACGCTGCCCCTGAATGCGCCGAAGACATTGCCGGGCGCGACCTTGCGATGGTCGATCGCAAACCCCGTGACCGGCGTCGCATCATCGCTGCCAAGGAGCGTGCCCAGTCGCATCAATGCCCTTCCTTGCCTTTCCACAGCAGCGGCATCATGTCGGCAAGATCGACTTCGCGGCTGGTGTCGGGAAAGACGCCCAGCATCGGACCGGTTCGTGCGATAACCTTGGCGACGACCGGCGCAGCGGTATAGGCGGCCGTCGTCTGCCCGAACGATGTGGCGCTGCCCTTGGGCGAATCGATCATCGCGATCACGACATATCTCGGCGCATCCATCGGGAAGACGGCAGCAAAGGTCGAGACATTCGCTGTCTTGGAATATCCGCCAACGCCGGATTTTTCGGCCGTTCCGGTCTTGCCGCCGATGCGGAAGCCGGGAATGTTCGCAACCCTGCCGGTGCCCTCCGTCACGACAAGGCGCAGAAGCTTGCGCATGATCATGCTGGTCCGTTCGGATACGACCCTGCGGCCTTTGGCTTCATGGCCCGGCCGCACCTTCATCAGGGTCGCAGGCCGCCAGATGCCGCCATTGACTACCGCTGCATAGGCACTGGCGAGATGCAGCGGCGATACGGCAATGCCGTGCCCATAGGCCACTGTCATTGTCGTGGCCCGCCCCCAGCTTTGCGGCCAAAGCGGTCGGCCGCGCTCCTTCAGCTCGATATGCGGCGCAGCGTCAAAGCCCAGCTTCCGGAAAAAAATCTCGGTTCTTTCCTGGCCAAGTTCGTCGGCAAACCGCGCCGTGGCTATGTTCGATGAATGAACCAGCGTTTCCGGCGCGTTGAGCCAGCGGCGTTGCGGATGCGTATCGCTGATCTTGAACCGGCCAATTCCGATCGGGGCGGTCGCATCGACGCGGCGGCCCAGATCGGCGATCACGCCCGTGTCGATGGCGTTGGCCATTGTCAGCACCTTGAACGTGCTGCCCAGCTCGTAAACGCTTTGCGTGACATTGTTGCGCATCGCTTCGGGATTGGCTTCGCCGCTCCGGTTGGGATTGAAGACCGGAAGCGAAACCATGGCGATGACCTCGCCGCTATTCACATCGAGCACCAGCCCGGTTGCACCAATGGCCCGCAAATCCAGCATCGCCGCCGAAAGCTCGCTTTCCATTGCGGCCTGGACGCGCTTGTCGATCGAAAGCGCAGCTGGCTTGCCGCGGGTCACGGGATTGCTGAATGTGTCATTCAGGACGCGCTCCATGCCCATCACGCCGCGCCCGTCAAAATCGGTATAACCGATCACATGGGCGGCGAGCGTGGTTTGCGGATAAAGACGCTCGGGCTCGCGCGCGTAGGCCATGGCCGGTTCGCCCAGGGCGTTCACGGCGGCAACGAGTTCGGGCATGGCGCGCCGACGCAGGTAGGTGAAGCTCTTGCCCGATTTCAGGATTGCAAGATACTCCGCCTCACTGCGCTCGGGCATCAGCCGCGCCAGCTGCGGTGCCAGTTCCCCGGCACGGCCAAGAAGCTTGTTGGGATGGACGCCAATCGACCAGGCTTCGATTGTCCGCGCCAGCACTTCGCCGTTGCGATCGACAACATCGCCGCGCGCGGCCAGGCCAAGAGCCTCTGTCGTTACCCGGTTGCCGTCGGTATCGAAATTGAGCCACACAAGGCGGGCGGCAATTATCAATGCCCCAGCAATAAAAAGCAGCATCAGCTGCATCAGCCGCTGATGGGCAAGCAGGATACTGGTCTGGCGGGCGCCAGCGTGGCGGGTACGTTGCGGACGGGCGACGAGTGTTGTCACGGACGGGGCCTATCCCCTCCCTTTGCTTCAAACCGGGCGGCGCGCGACAGCGAACTGACCGTCGCCCGATCGAGCAGCGACTCGTCGAGCATCGCAACCTTCTGGGACTTGGGCACGATTGCTTGCGCGGTCTGGCGCGGGGCAATGGCGCGCTGGACAACCCTGTCCGCCTCGGTGAGCGGCTTTGGCGCAGCCGTTGGCGATGTCAGCCTTGCAAGAAGCGATCGTTCTGGCGCCACCTCCTTTGGCTGCTGCGCCATCACGGCCATCATGACCGGCGGCGGCGCTGACGGCGTATCGCCAATCCCCGACCGGTCCAGCGTCGCAAGGGCAGCCTCGCCGCGAAGATACTGATTGGCCTTGGGTGCGCTCAGCGCCAGGACATCGCTGTTCCAGCGTTCAAGCTGGCGCAGGCTGGCCCTTGTTCCGAGCTCGGTCTGCAACTGCCGGATGTCGCGCTTGGTCATCGCGATTTTCCGGTCNNGCGGCAGCGATGCCGGCCACCCATCCTACGGGGCGAAAGCGCTGGGCAATCATGACGATCCTTTCCGGTTGACGGGCCAGGGCGCAGCATCGGTGCGATGTGCGACCCGGAGAGTGGCAGAACGGGCACGGGGATTGCGGGCAAGCTCGGCCGCGCCCGCGCGGACGGGCTTGGCAACCTTGCCAAAGGTGGGTTGCGGACCAGCCTGCCGGACTTCGGGGATGTGGCGCGAGCCGGACGGGGCAGAACCGCTTCGCGCCTTGAGGAAGCGCTTGACCAGCCGGTCCTCAAGGCTGTGGAATGTGACGACGGCAAGCCGTCCGCCGGGCTTCAGCACCTGTTCGGCCGCCGCAAGACCGTCCGCAAGCTCCTCAAGCTCACGGTTGAGGTGGATGCGAATGGCCTGGAAGGTACGTGTCGCGGGATCCTTCTTGTCGCCCGGCTTGTGGCCCGTGGCGCGGCGGACAATGCTGGCCAGCTCAGCCGTGCGCGAAATCGGGCGTGCCGCCACGATGCTTCGCGCGATCCGGCGTGACTTTGGTTCGTCGCCCAGCGTGTAAATCACATTGGCGATTTCTTCCTCGGCTGCCGTGTTGAGGAAATCGGCTGCGCTTTCGCCAGACTTCTCCATCCGCATGTCAAGCGGCCCATCGGCCTGGAACGAAAAGCCGCGATCGGCCCGGTCGAGCTGCATCGACGAAACGCCAATGTCGAGCGTCACGCCATCGACGGGCTGGTTGAGGTGATCGGCCATCCGTGAAAACCGGTCCTCGATCAGCGTCAGCCGCTCCCCGCCCGTTTGGCGTCCAGCGGCAATCGCATCAGGGTCACGGTCGAAGGCAATGACTTCGGCCCCGGTGGCAAGGATGGCGCGCGCATATCCACCCGCGCCATAAGTGCCATCGACATGACGTTCGCCGGGATGCGGGGTAAGCCCGGCGATGACTTCGTCGAGAAGGACAGGAACATGCGGCGCGGCGGCAGGGTTCATTCCGCGCCTCGTGCATTCAGGAGATAGGCGACGACTTCCTTCAGCTCGTCATCAATTCCGGGCGTTTCGATCAGGAGACGGGGATTCCAGATCTCGAACGTGTCACCCGTGCCAATGAAGAAGGCCAGATCGCCGATCCGCGCGCGATCGCGGAGCATGGCGGGCATGATGAAGCGGCCGCTTGCGTCGAACGGAACATCCTCGACAAGCCCGAAGGCGCGCCGGTTGGGGTTGTGGCGGCTATAATCGCGCCCGGCATCGGCCTCACGATCTTCGAGACGGTCGAGACGGGCATGGAGCAATGCGGACCAGCCATGATCATAGCCAATCAGGCAAGGATCGCTTTCATGTTTGGCGATGATAAGGTTGCGTCCATCGCCATTGGCCTCGACGGCCTGACGGAGTCCGGCAGGGACCGCCACACGACCCTTCGCGTCAACCGCGTTCAGCGCGCTCCCCCTGAACAATGACCGTCCGCTCACACCACACCCCGCCCAAATCAACGCGGGCAATAGCTCCCTGGCTTCAGAAGCGGCCTATGCCGACATCCGAATCAAATTCATGACTCCAGGACAACCCCGCCCTTTGATCGCGCAGAGTTACCAGCGGCCGATTGGGGATACAACGGGTATTTACGGGTGAATCGGGGATATCGAGCGAAAAATGCGCCGTATTTGTCCCTGAATGGCTATATGTTTTCTATATGTTCCAAGTTGTTGCGATGTTCAAGCTCATTTGGCGGCTGCGACTCGGTCGATCAACTCCAGTATCGCCGACTCATTGTCCATTCCGCTTTCGCGCCAGAGCCGTTGATCGAGAAGATCGGCGTCTGCGACCAGCAAGGCCCGCCCCTTTCCTACCCTGCAATCGGCAATGAACCCGTCGCTTTCGACCTTGCAGCGGAGATTCCGGGTTTGCCATCGCCCCGCCCACGCGACCGCCACGCTCGATTGTCCGATGGAGATGGCGCCTTCCGGACCCGAATCGGTGATCGCCGGACTGGCCAGCACCAGCCCCCAATGCGTAAGCAACGGATCGAGCAAACCAATCGGCGGGGGCCTGCGCGGATCGCCGAGCGGCAGCTCGCTTGGCCAGAACAGCTCAGGATCAGTAAAGACGAGGACCTTGCCGCCGCTTCGAACCCAGGCATCGACCGCGACGAGTTCCTCACCGGCGAGTGCGCGGGGCTGGGCCATGATCAGGATGGAATCCGCGAGCAAATTCCGGTCAAGCCGTGCAAGCGGCGCCACCTCGTATCGCGCCGAAAGGCTGCGGATGATTTCGGCGCGCTGGTCGGGGCCGTTGAGCACAACGCCCGGATCAGCATTTGTCCCGAACAGCGGCAATGCGGTCATGACGGTGATCCGGCTTCCCTCCGGCAGCGTCGGGGTTTTCCGGCAAGCCGATGGCACCAGCGCAAGGACCACCAGCATGGCCCGAAAGAGGGTGCGGTCAGCGCGTCTCTTTGGGCGCGGGTGCAGCGGCATTTTCGGTCGGCGCTCCCGGGGCGACGCCGAGATCCGCCAGGGGTTCATCTTTCGATTTGTCGAAATTGTCGACATTGGGCGCCGGGGAATTTCCTGCCGCCTGGCGATCAACGGTTCGCAAGACGGCTGTGGCGAGTGCGACGATCAGCAGCACCACGGCAAGACCGGTAAGGCCTACCCGAACGCGTTGCATTCCATCGCGACGCTTTTCGTCTGCCATGCGCGGTTCTCTCCCGGCCCGCCTTGTTCAATGATACGCGACCAATCGGCAATCCTACCCTGCCGGCGGCGAGAATAGGGGCAAGCCCTTGGATTGCAACCATTCAGGGTTGTAGAGCGTCGAAAGATAGCGAAAGCCCGTGTCACACAACATGGTGACGATGGTCTTTCCCGTTCCAAGTTGCCGCGCAAGGGCGATCGCTCCGGCAACATTGATGCCCGAGGAAAGGCCCAGGCAGAGCCCCTCTTCGTGGAGCAGGCGCCCAATCCAGTGCAGCCCTTCTTCATCGGAAATGCGGAACTGCGTGTCGATCGGCGCGCCGTCGAGATTTGCGGTGATACGCCCCTGCCCTATTCCTTCGGCAACCGAGCTGCCTTCCGCCTTGAGTTCACCGCAGGCGTAATAGCTGTAAAGGGCCGCGCCGTGAGGATCGGTCAGCGCAATGACAATATCCTCATTCTTCGCCTTCAGCCCGAGCCCGACACCGGCAAGTGTCCCGCCAGTCCCGACGGCACAGGTGAAGCCATCGACCCTGCCGCTTGTCTGCTCCCAGATTTCCTCCGCCGTGCCGTGGATATGGGCCATGCGGTTGGCGGTATTGTCGAACTGGTTCGCCCACAGCGCGCCCGGCGTCTCTTCCGCGATCCGGCGCGAAGTGTGGACAAAATGGCAAGGGTTGGAAAACGGCGCAGCAGGCACCAGGACCAGCGCGGCTCCCAATGCGCGCAGCGTATCCATTTTTTCGCGGCTTTGCGTCTCGGGCATGACGATCGTCGTGCGATAGCCCTTGGCATTGGCGACCAGCGCGATGCCGATGCCGGTATTGCCAGCCGTTCCTTCAACGATCATCGCACCCGGCGAAAGCAAGCCGCGCGCTTCGGCATCTTCTATGATGTAGAGCGCTGCCCTGTCCTTCACCGACGCGCCGGGATTGGCATATTCGCACTTGCCCAGGATTTCGCAGCCGGTTTCGGCCGACGGCCCCTCAAGGCGGACAAGCGGCGTGTTGCCGATCAGGGCGAGCGGGTTCGGAGTAATAGCCATGCGCAAGTGACTAGCCCGGCTCTGCCGGGTTAGGCAAGAAAGCTATCCTTTACCCATGGGCAGCACGCACTGACAACTCGTGCAACGCCGCCGGCAAAAGGGGCCATAGCCCCGACCTGTCGAATGCCCTAGATTGCCAAACGCTCTTTCCGGCGTCGCATTGCCGCCCCGGCAAAGCCAAAGCCCAGGATCATCATCGCCCAAGCGGCAGGTTCGGGCACGGCGCTGGACGGCGGACCGATGCTGAGGCTGAAATTGTCGAGCACCGGGCCAACATTGTCAGCGCTTGCCGTTCCGACGAACGCGTTCAGGGTCCCGGCGTTCCCTGCGACAAAGCTGATGCTGTAGGGCGTGTAGGGTTCACCCGAAGCGACCAGCCCGAGAGCAGCGTTGGGACGACCGCTGCCTAGGAAGAATCCAGGGCCAAGATTGCCAACCGCCAAAGGCGCCGGGCCGAATGGACCGGTGATAATGACATTGTTGAACGCGGTTGAAACGCTTGTGTTGAAGCCGAACGAGAATTCGTCAGCAGCGCCGCCCCTCTGGTTGCCCGAAAGCAATATGCTCAGGGTAACAACGTCCCCCGCATTGAAGGAATAGAAGACGTTTGTCGTAAGCGTTCCGCCATTGCCCGTCGAACCATCGAGATCGACGCATGATCCCGCTCCACCAACGCAACTCAGGCCGAAGCCGCCTTGGCCAATGATGTCGACCGTACCGCCCGAGACCGTGAAGTTGGCAAAGCCTGCATAGTTGAGCAAACTCGCGCCGCCATTTTCGGCGTCAAAATCGTCAAACAGGACCACGGCGGCCCGGGACGGCGACGTTCCCGCAAGGGCCATCGCACCGGCGACCATCGCGGGAAAAGCGCGCATAGGAATTCCAATCATGCCATCCTCCTCTCGACTCACCTGAAACAACACGAAAAAGTGCGCCTCTGCCTCGGCGCGAGCAAGCGGAATCTGGGATTTCCCGGCACGGCAACAAAAATGCCCCATAATGAAACAGTGCCGGTTCCGGCCTATCGAGTGCTCGATACAAAAATCTTGTCGATCTTGCGGCCATCCATGTCGATCACTTCGAAACGCCAGCCTTGCGCTTCAAACCATTCGCCAGTTTCGGGAATATGTTTGAGCGTTTCGAGGACAAAACCCGCCGCCGTGGCGTAGTCGCGATCTTCATGAAGCGTGAGGCCAAGCCGTTCGGCGAGCGAATCCGCTGCCATCCAGCCCGAAACCAGCAAGCTGCCATCGGCACGTTCGACGAGCGCCGGTTCGCCGTCATCATCAGTATCAGACGCGAAATCGCCAGCAATGGCGGCAAGCAGGTCAACAGGCGTCACGATGCCTTCGAAATGCCCATATTCATCATGAACCAGGGCCATGGGGACTTCGGCTCCCCGCAGCGCGCCAAGCGCATCCATCGCATCGACCTGATCGGGCAGGATCGGCGCCGTGCGCATCAGGGCGCGCAGGTCGAGCGGCTGCTTCATGAGCAATGCCGTCACCATGTCGCGCGACTGCACCACGCCAATCACCTTGTCGACCGAACCCTCCGCAACAAGCAGGCGACTATGACCCGATGCGAGGATTGCATCGCGCAACGCGGCAGGCGAAGCCTCGACATCGATCCACGTCACCTCGGTGCGCGGCGTCATCACTTCGCGCACCGGGCGGTCGGCGAGGCGGACAACGCCAGATATGATCGCCCGCTCGCTTTCCTCGATCACACCCGACTTGCTGGCCTCGGCAACGATCAGGTGGAGTTCCTCCGCCGTCACATGGCTCCGGGTTTCGCGATTGAGCCGCAGCAGCCGGAATATCAGCGCGCTGGTATTGTCGAGAAGCCAGACGACCGGCGCCGTCAGGCGGGCGAGCCACTGCATCGGCAGCGCCATCGTTGCCGCAATCGGCTCCGGCGCGCGCAACGCAAACTGTTTGGGCACAAGTTCGCCGATGACAAGTGAGACGAATGTCGTGGCGCCGATGACGATGGCAAAACCCAGAGTCTCCGCCCAGTCCAGCCGGACGCCCATTGCCGAAAGCCGCTCGCCCATCGGCCCGCCCAGGCTGGCGCCCGAATAGGCGCCCGCAATGATGCCGATCAGCGTGATCCCGATCTGGACGGTCGAAAGGAAACGCCCCGGATCCGCACCCAGGGCCATGGCACGGGCCGCGCCCTTGCTGCCCTTGCGCGCCATCGCCTCGAGCCGCGGGCGGCGGGCCGAAACGATCGCGAGCTCTGACATGGCGAAAATGCCGTTGAGCGCCACCAGCCCGAAGATGATGACGCAATCGATCCACGGGAAAGGATGAAGCACGGGTGAAAGGAATGCAGCCATGGCCTTGCCCCCTTATTGCAGGGGATTGAACCGCTTCACAAGCCTTCAGCGACGGGCGGCAAAGAATGTCCGCAACAGGGCCGACGCTTCGGCCTCTCCAATCCCGGCATAAACTTCGGGCCGGTGGTGGCAGGTTTCCTGCGAAAAGACCCGCGCGCCATGTTCAACCCCGCCACCTTTGGGATCGGCGGCCGCATAATAGAGGCGCGCGATCCGGGCGTGCGAGATGGCGCCGGCACACATCGCGCAGGGTTCGAGCGTGACCCAGAGATCGCAGCCGTCGAGCCGCTGGTTGCCCAAAAGTTCGGCCGCGCGCCGGATCGCGACAATCTCCGCGTGCGCGGTCGGGTCGCTTGTGCTGCGCATCGCATTGGTTCCGGTCGCGATGACCTTGCCATCCTTCACGACCAGCGCGCCGACCGGCACTTCGCCGTCCCGCGCAGCGTTTGTGGCCAGTTCGATGGCATCGCGCATGAAAAGTGGGAGGGCAAGGCTCATAAACTGCGCCATAGCGGTCCGCCGGTGTTGACGAAAGCCGCCCCAGCCATTAGGGGCGCGGGCTTTCCGGATAAACCCGATTCACATTCAGGACGATTGATATGTCGCGCATTTGCGAGCTGACCGGCAAGGGCCGCCAAGTGGGGCACAATGTTTCCCACGCCAACAACAAGACCAAGCGCACGTTCCTGCCCAATCTGCAGAACGTCACGCTGCTCTCCGAATCACTCGGCAAGGGCGTCAGCCTNNCAAAAAGGCTTCAGCTGCCGTCGCTGCCTGATCGGGCTTTCACAAGCTCGAATTCCAGAAGATAGGTTCGTTGTTGCGGCAGGAAATTGTCGTCTGACACGAGCCATATCCGCGTGCGCCCGTTGCGCACATCTACCGCGAGACCTTCAAAATTGTCGGCAATCTGCGGTGGCGCCAGCACAATCACTGGCTTCCCCCTTACAATTGCGCCCGACCGGACCCTGAACGGTTCAACGAGGGTGACGATCGATGAGAAGTTCAGCGGGAAGGCGTAACGGCGATTGAGGACAAGCATCCGTCCGTCCGGCAGCATCGCGGCATCAACCGGATGATATTGCGGCGGTGGCTGATAGCGCATCGCCGTGACCATGGCGCGAGGATCCACCGGATCGCGGTCGAATGAAAGAAGCGGCGCGATCGCCCCTCCTTTTGGAGATCGCTCGGCAAAGACAAAGAAGCGCCCATCGGCCCGGCGCAACATGGCTTCNNCGATGCGGCATATGGCATTGCGATATTCAAACCCGATCCAGACGGTGCCGGTTGCTGGATCTCGTGCCAGCGATTCGGAATCGCGCTCCCGTTTCAGCTGGCGCGGGACGCAGGCGCGCGGCATCGATTGCAATCGCGCACGGATCAAATCCGGCGCAACTTTGACAAGAAGTCCGGTATCGGAAATTGCAAGGAAGCCGCCCTTCCCTGCTGCAAGCGCAGACAATCCTCCGAAATCCGGATCGTTGCTGCCCAAAAGCCAGCCCTGCACCGGCCGAATGACATTCGCATGAGCAATTGCCCCAATATCAACGGCCGTTGCAGTAACGGTGATAGCTTTTGACCCCGCAAATGGCGGGCTCTGTTCCTCGGCCGCGCCCGAGAGCGTGATGCAGAGCAGCAGGGAGACCAGGATCAGGGGCCGCGGGAACATGCCCATCGCCTTTACCGGCTTCCCGGCCCGGCGCCACCTCTGATCGCAAGATGAACCCCAGCTAACATCCGCGTTCAGAAAGCACTCAAGCGAGCCGCCTTAATGCGCCGTCGATCGGCCGGCTGAACCGCCATCCCGATCAGAAGTATCTCCGCCTTTGGCGGACGTACCGGATACCCTCATGTTGCGTATCGAGGGTGGGGGCCGATGCCAGCAATGGCCTCGGCCCCCAACTGTTTGGGGACAGTCCTTGCCAATGGGTTTCGGGCATTTAGAACGGAACGATGGCGATCCTCCAAATCATACGCAACAAACGCGATGGCAAGACCCTTTCGGATGATGAAATCGCCCGGTTCGTCGACGAATTGGCTGATGGCTCCTGCCCGCTCGAACAGGCTGCCGCGCTTGCCATGGCGATCTACCTCAACGGCATGACTTTTCCAGAAACCGCGGCACTGACGCGCGCCATGGCCGCATCGGGCACGATGATCGACTGGCGGACGCACGACCTGCCGGGGCCTGCCCTCGACAAGCATTCGACCGGCGGGATCGGCGACAAGGTGAGCCTGATCCTGGCGCCGCTGGTCGCGGCGTGTGGTGGCTTCGTGCCAATGGTTGCCGGGCGCGGGCTCGGGCATACCGGCGGAACGATCGACAAGCTTGAGAGTATTCCCGGTTATCGCACCGAACTGGCGCTGGACGATTTTGTCGCGACGGTGAAGCGCACCGGCTGCGCGATCATCAGCCAGGCCGGAGATTTGGCCCCTGCCGATGGCCCGCTTTATGCCATCCGCGATGTGACCGCGACGATCGAATCGACCCCGCTGATCACCGCATCGATCCTGTCCAAGAAGCTGGCGGCGGGCGTGCAGGCGCTGGTGATGGACATCAAAACGGGAAACGGCGCCTTCATGATTGATGAAGCAAGCGCCCGCGCCCTGGGCAATGCCATGATCGGCGCCGGCAAGGCAATGGGCCTGCCGGTTCGCGTCATGATTACCGACATGAGCCAGAATCTGGGCCGTGCCGCGGGCAATGCGCTTGAAGTGCGCGAATGCATCGACTGGCTGACGGGCGCCCGGCGTGACGAGCGCTTTGGCACGGTTACGCGGGCGCTCGCTGCGGAAATGCTGGCATTGGGCGGGATCGCGGACGGCGAGGCGAGGATCGAACGCGCCATCGGTTCGGGCGAAGTTGCCGAACGATTTTCGTCGATGGTTGCAGCACAGGGAGGCCCGGCAGACCTGATCGCCCGTCCGGAGCAGTATCTGAAGACAGCGCCGGTCATCCTTCCGGTACCTGCGCCCCGGTCTGGCACGTTGCTGGCCGTCAACGCCCGCGCGATCGGTGAAGCCATTGTCAATCTTGGCGGCGGCCGCAAACGGCTGGACGATGTGCTTGACCTGTCGGCCGGTTTTGCGGACATTCTGCCCGTCGGGGCAGCAGTCCGTGCCGGGGAACCGCTTGCCCTTGTCCATGCCGCAAACGAGGACAAGGCCAATCAGGGGGTGGCCGATTACCTCGCTGCGTGTAGTGTTGGCGATGGCGTGCCGGATTCGCATGAGTTGATCCGCACCGTCCTGCGTTAAGGCCGAATTGGGGGAGTATCCACACGATGAACCGTTTGCTGATCGGCGTTGCCGGCATCGCGCTGATCCTGCTTGTGGCCTACGCGCTGTCTTCCAACCGCAAGCATATCCGTTTGCGTGTCGTCGGCGCGGCCTTTGCGATGCAGGCGGCGATTGCAGCGCTCGTGCTCTATGTGCCCGCCGGCAAGGCCGTGATCGCCAGTATGTCGCAGGGCGTCGCAAATCTTCTCGGCTATGCCCATGCCGGGATCGATTTCATCTTCGGCCCGATCGCCAAGCCCGAAATTGGCGGAAACAGCTTTGCCATTGCCGCCCTGCCGGTCATCATCTTCTTCGCGTCGCTGATCTCGATCCTCTATCATCTCGGCATCATGCAGCTGATCGTGCGCTGGGTCGGCGGCGCCATCCAGAAGGTCACAGGGGTCTCGAAGGTGGAATCGCTGTGCGCGGCGGCAAACATCTTTGTGGGGCAGAGCGAGAGCCCGCTGGTCATCCGCCCCTATCTGGCGAGCCTGACGCCCGCCCAGCTTTTCCTCGTCATGACGTCGGGCATGGCGGGCGTCGCCGGGACGATCCTCGCAGCCTATGCCTCAATGGGGATCAAGATCGATTACCTCCTTGCCGCAAGCTTCATGTCGGCCCCGGGCGGCATATTGATGGCCAAGATGATGATGCCCGACGATCCGAAGGATGCCGAGATCGAGCCGGTTATCCTGGCCGAGGCAAGCCATGATGAGGAAAAGCCCGCCAACATCATCATGGCGGCGGCGCAAGGCGCGCAGACGGGCGTCAAGCTCGCGGTGGCCGTGGGCGCGATGGTTCTTGCCTTTGTGGCGCTCGTGGCGCTGGCAAACGGCATACTTGGTGGCGTCGGCAACTGGTTCGGATATCCGGACCTGAGCTTCCAGCAACTTCTGGGCTGGGTGTTCCAGCCCGTCATGCTCCTGCTCAACGTGCCGTGGAACGAAGCGGGCGCGGCCGGGGGCATGTTCGGCACCAAGGTCGTGCTGAATGAGTTTGTCGCTTTCATCACTCTGGGGCAGGTTCAGTCAACGCTTTCTCCGTTAACCGTGGGCATCGTCACGTTCGCGCTGTGCGGCTTTGCAAATTTCAGCTCGATCGCCATCCAGATGGCCGTCACCGGTGGCCTGGCCCCCAACCAGAGGCCAGTCATCGCGCGGCTTGGCATCAAGGCGCTGGTGGCAGGGAGCCTGGCAAACCTGATGAGCGCGGCGCTGGCAGGGCTCCTGCTTGGCGGATAAATATGACTTGGGACCTGACGGTTCCGAACCAGTTCAACCCGAAGGAGAAGAGTGAAATGTACAGCCACATCATGGTCGGTGCCAATGACATCGATGCCTCGAAAAAATTCTACGATGCGGTGCTGGGCGCACTCGGCGTACCGCCTGGAAACATCGACGACAAGGGCCGGGTCTTCTACATGACCAAGACAGGGATCTTTTCGATCTCGAGGCCAATCAACGGTGAGCCTGCCTCGGGCGCCAATGGGGGAACAGTTGGCTTCGCCGCGAGCAGCACGGAGCAGGCTGATGCCTGGCATGCGGCAGGCGTCGCCAATGGCGGCACCACCTGCGAAGATCCGCCGGGAGTGCGGCAGGGCTCGCTCGGTGCCTTGTATCTCGCCTATCTGCGCGATCCGGCCGGCAACAAGATCTGCGCTCTCCACCGGATGGGCTGACGCCGATGACGCTGGACGCTGTCTCGACCGAAAAGAGCCATGGCGGCGTCCAGGGCGTTTACAGGCATGATTCCGCGGCAACGGGGACGGAGATGACCTTCTCCGTCTTCGTGCCGCCACACGACAAAGGCGCGAAGCTACCCGTTATCTGGTATCTTTCCGGCCTGACATGCACTCATGCGAACGTCACCGACAAGGGAGAATTCCGTCGAACCTGCGCCGAACTTGGCCTGATTTTCATTGCACCGGACACCTCACCGCGCGGCGAAGGCGTGCCGGACGATCCTCAGGGCGCCTATGATTTCGGGCTGGGCGCGGGCTTCTATCTCAGCGCCACCCAGGAGCCTTTTGCGCAGCACTACCGGATGCGCGATTATGTCGAGACCGAACTGCCGGCCATCATCGCGGCAAATTTTCCGGCAGACATGGAGCGGCAGGGGATTACCGGCCACTCGATGGGCGGGCATGGCGCCCTGACCATTTCGCTGCGCAATCCCGGGCGATTCAAATCGACATCGGCCTTTGCCCCGATCGTCTCACCGATCAATTGCCCGTGGGGGCAAAAGGCGCTGGCCGGATACCTCGGCGCCAATAGCGCGGCCTGGACGGAATATGATGCCTGCGCGCTGATTGAAGGCGGTGCGCGCCTGCCGGATTTGCTGATCGATCAGGGCGATGCAGACAATCACCTTGCCGCGCAACTCAAGACCCACCTGCTCAAAAAGGCCTGCGATGCCGCCGGGCAGAAGGTCACGATCCGGATGCAGCCGGGATATGATCACTATTATCCCTTCATCTCCACATTCATGGCCGATCATCTGCGCTGGCACGCAGAACGGCTCGGGTGAAAGGCGCGGCAATGAAAGGCTCGAGACCGTTGATCGTTGGCCTTGGCGGCTCGGGCAACGCGTCCGGCGCCACGGATCGCATCCTGCGGCGCGCGCTGGACGCGGCTCAGGCCGTCGGTGCCGAGACGCGCTATTTTGACGGCCAGGCCCTCGACATGCCGATGTATTCCTATGACGGCGCGCGGACTGAAAAGGCGACCGCCCTCATCGATGCCCTGCGTCGGGCCGACGGGATCATCATAGCATCACCGGGGTACCATGGAACGGTCTCCGGGCTCATCAAGAACGCGCTCGACTATGTCGAGGACATGGCAGCCGACGAACGCGCCTATTTCGAAGGTCGGGCCGTCGGATTGATCGCAGTTGCGTCGGGCTGGCAGGCGACAGGTTCGACGCTCGCGACCTTGCGTTCGATCACGCATGCCTTGCGCGGCTGGCCGACGCCCATGGCTGTTACGGTCAATTCGGCCCTCCCGGTTTTTGGCAACGACGGTGAACTGGCAGACGCAGCGATTTGCGATCAGCTCGACATACTGGCGAGCCAAGTGGTCAGCTTCGCGAAGATGAAGGCACTCAACGAACTGTCCGAGGCAGCGGGCGATGCAGCGACGGGTTCGGACTGATTTTTCAGGGCCTATCGCGCGCCAATCCGGTTTCGCGACGGCGCTGCACCTGACCGACGGAGCGCGGAAGGGCTATGCCGCGCTGGGAGCTTTTCCATACCGGAAATGACAACTGGCCGCTTGGGCTGTGCAAATTGCGGAAAGGCGGGGCCTTCGGACGGCGTCTCACGCCGCGTCCTCCACAAAAGCTGCATCATCGGACTTGCCGGAGGAGGCTCAGCGCGATCGGCAAAGCTGATCTGTATGGCATGCAAGCCACGACGGCACCCTTTCGCGCGACAATCGCACGCCATCGTCCATTGCGGATCGACTTCGGACGTCGAATAGTCGAACGTGATTTCGTCGCCTTTCCGGATCGGGCGCAACGCGAAGAGCTGGCGCTTCGGTCCGAAATGGGCATTGGGTGCACAGCTGTGGTTGAGCTTGTTGAGCGGAGCATCGGGATCCATCCACAGGCCGGGCGCAAGTCCGACGAAATCAGGATCCTGCCCGGTGCGCGAATTGCCATAAACCCGGCCGGTCATCGTCCAGATTTTTTCTCCCGTGCTGAAATCGCGTCCGGCAAAAACGCCTTCGCCGGCAATCGGGCTGGAATCGTGGTAGAGGAACGAACCGTCTCCGCCGAAAAAACGGCCAGAGAGCGATTTGCGCAGCGAGAATAGTGCCATCGCGACGTGAAGCACCACGTTGGAGAGCGGGTAGATCAGCAGCACCGGTTGATCGAAGCCCGTGGTTTTCACCGTGGCCGCCGTCAGGAGCATATAGGCCAGCGACCATATCATCCACGGCAATGGCTGCTCACGCCTCGGGTCGCGCCACGTTGAGCGCAGGATCGGCATGAAGGATGTCAGGGTCGTGATGCTGCCGAGAAAGAGGAATATGGCCGCATAGGCGACCTTTTCCACATGCGCGAAAACCAGCACGGCATAGCCGATGGTCAGCCACAAATCGGCAAGGAACACCGTGGCCTCGAACCGGTCCACCGGCTCGGTTGCGTTCCTTCTGAGGCACATCAGGGCGACGATGACACTCATCGTCGCGCACGCAAAAAGCAGTAACAATTCCGCCAATACTGCACCATTTTGCCAGGCAAGAAAGGCTACGAACGACGTGCCATAAGCAAACATCAAATAGCTGGCGGCATTGGGCCGAATAGAGCGTTTGAGGAAATTACGGATATAAAGAAGGTATCCAGTGACCTGGAAAACCGCTGCCAATACCCCCAGAACGCTACCCGTCACGCCAACCTCCCACAATTGGCAATTCACATCTGTTAACCATGATGATGGTTAACTCATTGTAAACCAAATAACTCATCCTGATTCGCGGGTCAAACGCAATTGCAAAAACCGCAGATCATTGCTGCCTGGGGTGCACAATGGGGCCTGTTGCGGGGCTCCCTCCTTTACGATCTGTTAACGACGCTGCTTTAGATTGCCATGCCGGGGAAACCGCATGGCCACATTCATGAAACGATCAGATTCCATCTCCGCACCACCGGTGAAAAGGCTTGTCCTGCCAATGGTGCTGGTCATGCTCGGGCTTGCCATGCTCCTCCTCGGCGTCACTGTGTATTCCGGGCGAACGATGGATGAGGACGCGATCGCCAGGCAGCAAGCGCTCATCGACAATGCCTTCACCACACGGTTGAATCGCGCAGTGGGTGAGCTGCGCAGCGTCGCCTGGTGGGATGATACGGTGACGTATTCCGCACCCGAGACATTCGACACTGAGTGGCTGGATCGCGAAATTGGCAGCTATATGTATGAGTCCTATCACCATGACCGGCTCATCATCTTCGACGAACGGAATCGCCCGGTCTATGTTTATGGGGAAGGCACCGGCCTAGGCACGAAACAGCTTGCAAGCGACCTCTTGGCAACCGCGACAGTTTTGAGACAGGCGCGGGGCGGGCAGGACGTGTCGCCACGGATCGAGACGACCGCCGCCCGGAACGATCTCTACGAAATCGGAAAAACGGACAATCGCAAATATAGCCGCGGCTTCGGCGCCATCATCAGCATCGATGGCAAGCCGGCACTGGCGACTGCGCTTCTCATTACGCCATCCTATGATGTGGCAAAAACCTCTCCAACACGCCGGATCGCGCTTTCCATCATCGATATCACACAGCCCGTTCTCACCGACATCGGCCGCAGCGCCCTGATGCCTGACCTTTCGTTCAGGCTGGCAAAGGACAAGCGGCTCGGGTCGTTCCAGCTGGATACGGACAACGGAAAATCCCTCACACGCATCAACTGGACTCCCAAGCAGCCTGGCACCGAAATGGTCCAGCGCGTTCTGCCGGGCATCCTCGCCGTCATTGGCGCAGCACTCACGTTCCTCGTGATTCTCATGATCCGCCTGGTTGCATCGACCAAGCAGCTCGCCGCCCGCGAAGCCGATGCCCGCTTTCTTGCCGACCATGATGCCCTGACGGGGCTTCCCAACCGACGGCGGCTAGAGAGCCTGTTCATGGCCAGTTTCGACACCCTGTCGCCCGTCCGCCAGAAGATTGCAGTCGCCTGTGTCGACCTTGACCGGTTCAAGGACATCAATGACACTTTGGGGCACAATGCCGGCGATGAGCTGATCAAGGCGGTTGCCGCCCGGCTACGGTCGAAACTCCACCTCGATGACACGCTCGCGCGCCTTGGCGGCGACGAATTTGCCATCATGCGGCCAATCATGACTGACAAGGACGCAGGCGATCTTGCCGACATGATTGCCGACTGCTTCTCGGAATCCTTTGCCGTGATGGGGCATCTGATTGAGGCCAACGCATCGACCGGCCTGGCATTTGCCACACGCGACAACAGTTTTGGCGATGCGATCAAGCGCGCCGATATTGCCCTGTATGATGCCAAGGCCAACGGCCGAGGGCGGATGTCACTCTTTACCACGGCAATGTCCGACGAGGTCGAGCACCGTCATTCCATACAGATTGATCTGCGACGCGCGCTTTCGGCGCGTGAGCTGACGCTCAACTATCAGCCGATCGTCGAGGCATCATCCGGCGCCATTACGTCGGTTGAGGCATTGCTGCGCTGGAACAGCCCCACCCATGGTTCCGTTCCTCCCGACCTGTTTGTGTCGATCGCGGAGGAAGTGGGGCTGATGGCCGAACTGGGACGTTTTGTGATCGAGCAGGCGATCGAGGACGCCCGCCGCTGGCCAGATCTCACGACCGCGATCAACATATCGCCCGCGCAGCTTCGCTCCGCGACGATCCTTTCAGACTTGCTTGAACCGGCGAAGAAATTCGGCGTGGCACCAAGTCGGCTGACGATCGAGATTACCGAATCCGTCCTGATGTCCAGCGATGACCGCACCCTGCGCGTTCTCAACGAGCTCAAGCGTCACGGCTTTACGCTCGCGCTCGACGATTTCGGCACCGGCTATTCAAGCCTTGCCTATATCCGCGACTTCCCCTTCGACAAGCTGAAGATCGATCGCAGCTTTGTCCAAGGCCTTAACGAGAGCGAACGGGCGCTGGCCATCGTCGAAGGCGTGGTGAAATTCGGCAAGATCCTCGGCCGGGAAATCGTGGCCGAAGGCATTGAAACCGAGGAGGAAATGGCCGCAATGCAGGCGGCTGGCGCCACCCATCTCCAAGGCTATCTCTTTTCGCGCGCGCTTCCTGCCGATCATATCGAAGCCATCGCAGCAACCTTTGGCCGCGCTGCATTGGCCCCGAACGTGCAGGCCAATGGCCAAGGGAAAAGAACCCGCCCGGCGCGACCGCTTGCGAGCGCCGTGGCCAAGCCCGCCAGCAAGACTGCCTGACCTCGACCGGCCCGACATTCAGCGGGCTTACAACAAGCTAACGCAGGACCATCCGGTCGCCGTCAATCCTGACCGAACCGATTTTCGACAGGAAAGTCTGGCCGAGGAGCGAGACCTCAAGGCCGTGCGGGATGATCGCCGCCTCCATGTCCCAAGCATCCTTGCTGCCAAGGCGCATCCGATGAAGCTTGACGAACTTGCCACTGACGGGACCGGACACGCCGCTGCCGACCCGCTTCAGCTCCTGCTCCGTCCAGCTAAAGCCCAGTTTTCGGGCATCCGCTGCAGACAAGGCAATGGAACTCGTGCCCGTATCCACAAGAAAATGGATTGTCTGCCCGTTCACATCGAGATCGGCAAAGAAATGCCCGTTCTGGCCCCGCATCAGGACTATTTCGGACGGAGCTGCAGGGGCTGCAGCCGGCCTGGGCTTCTTCGGCGCAGGCGCCACCGGCACAGCCTCCTCTGGTTCCTGGCCTGAAGGAAGCATTGCCCCGATCACGAGCCCGAGCCCGATTACAAACGCAAAAGTCTTTTTCGACATGGTGGCAGTCTAGTCCGTGGCGGTTAGGGAAGCGTGAAAATCAGCGTTGCGTAGGCGATCATGAAGCGAAGGGTGTCACCAATACGCCTCCTCAAGCTGCGGCTTTTGTATTTCCCGCCTCGATCTCCGCCGCCTTCTTTTCGACGAGTTGCACGATGTGATCGATCATCCCTTGGTCCTGGACGTGGTGGTCGGTCACGCCGGAGAGATAGACCATGTGCTTGCCAGCACCGCCGCCGGTCAATCCAATATCGGTTTCGCGCGCTTCGCCGGGACCATTCACGACGCAGCCCAGCACAGACAGCGAGATGGGTGTATGGATATGCTGGAGCCTTTCCTCGAGCGTCTGGACGGTGCGGATCACGTCAAAGCCCTGCCGCGCGCAGGACGGACAGGAGACGACGCGCACCCCGCGCGTACGGATTCCCAGTGACTTCAGGATTTCATAACCAACACGGACTTCCTCTTCAGGCTCTGCCGAGAGCGAGACACGGATCGTGTCTCCGATCCCCGCCCAGAGGAGCGCGCCAATACCTATGGCGCTCTTGACGGTGCCCCCGCGCTGCCCGCCCGCCTCTGTGATGCCGAGGTGAAGCGGGCAATCGACCACATCGGCGAGTTGCTGATAGGCTGCGACGGCAAGGAAATGGTCGCTTGCCTTCACCGCAACCTTGTATTCGTGGAAATCATGATCCTCGAGCAGCTTGATGTGATCGAGCGCGCTTTCAACCAGCGCTTCGGGGCAAGGCTCCCCATATTTCTCAAGCAGGTCTTTTTCGAGGCTGCCGCCGTTCACGCCGATACGGATCGCGCAGCCATTGGCCTTGGCAGCGTTCACCACTTCCTTCACCCGTTCGGCCGAACCGATGTTGCCCGGGTTGATCCGCAGGCAGGCAGCGCCTGCATCCGCCGCCTCGAGCGCGCGCTTGTAGTGGAAATGGATGTCGGCCACGATCGGCACGCGCGCCGCGCGGACGATCTGCTTGAGTGCCGCGGTCGATTCCACATCGGGGCACGATACGCGGATAATATCGACGCCCGCATCCTCGCAGCGGCGGATCTGGTCGATCGTCGCCCTGGGGTCTGACGTCAGCGTATTGGTCATCGTCTGGACGCTGACCGGCGCATCGCCACCGACAGGGACATTTCCCACCATGATCTGGCGGGATGTGCGGCGCGCAATATCGCGCCAGGGGCGTATCGATGACATGCCCGGCTTATAGTCTGCGCGGAAAGCCGGAGCAAATGGCCTTTGCGGGCGCGCCGCAATCCGCTCAGCAGCGGCGCGCAACTCCATCGGCGACACTTGATCAGTTGGTGATTATGCTTTGTCCCGCCGCCACATCTGCTAGCCTGCGCCGATTGGGGGTGGCTATGCGCACAGGATTGCTGGCAATCACGTTTGCACTCATGGCATTGGAAGGTTGCGGTGGGGCACCCCCCTCTCCCGAGCCCGCGAATGTGTTGGGGCCCTTGGCCGAGGATCCAGCGCCGGCCCCGGCCACAGATCAAATGGCCGCGACGGCAAATGAGGCGTCGGACATTGCCGATAGCAGCGCAGCCGATTCGGGCACCGCGCCGTCCTCCAACTGCGCGCCGCCTCCGCCGCCAAGTTCGGGGCCGAGCCTGACGCCCTCACTCCCCAACTGTTTTGCGCCAAAGCTTCAGGTCATCGAGCCGGTAAAAATTGTCGCAGCACCCTACGCTGTGGAACCTGTCACCGCTGTTGCGGTGGAGCCGCAGGACAATCGCTGATCCGATCAGGCGCTTAGCCGCAGCCCCAGCAGATACTCCTCGTCGCGATGATCGCCGACCATGAATATCGTGTCGCCGATCTTCTCGAAGCCGTGCCGTGCATAAAAGCGTTGTGCACGATGATTGCCGCTCCAGACGCTCAGGATGATGTCGTCAAAGCCGCGCGTCCGCGCTTCATCGAGCGCCCATGCCATCAGCGCCGCCCCGACGCCGCTGCCAGTCTCTCTTCCCAGCAGGTAGAGTTGCTTGAGCTCCATGACCTGTCTGTCGCCGGGTTCATGGTCGAGCGTGACATCGAACCCAACCTTGCAATAACCGACCATCCGTCCGCCCCGTTCGGCGACGCGGAACAGCCGCCTCGGGTTGGCAAGTTCGGCTTCGACCGCCGCTTGCGAATAGGCCTGATTGAGGAAAATGTTCAGATTGTCGGCGCTGTAAAGCTGTCCAAAGGCTTCGACGAAGCTGGTGCGGCCGAGTTCGGACAGGGCGGCGGCATCCTCTGTTGTGGCGGGGCGATATTGGATCATGGAGCCCGCCTCTTGCACAGATGGCAGGCGTGTGTCACGCCATCGGCGAGGCAAAAATGGCAGAGGAGTATCGTCTCAATGAACCGTCTCTTCTCGAAAATCGCCGTGATCGTCGCCATTTTTGCCGTTGGTACGCCGGGCGTCGTTTTCGCCAAGAATGAAAAGTCCTGGGATACGGCGAGCAGCATTGGCGCCTATGGGCTCACGGCCGTTGCCATCGGCCTCCCGCTTGTCAGGAACGACACCAACGGTGCCTTGCAGGCGGCAGGATCCTTTGCCGCAGCCCAACTGGTGACCTTCGGATTGAAGGAAGCGTTTCCCGAATTGCGCCCCGATGGCAGTGATCGCAAGAGCTTCCCTTCCGGCCATACCAGCACTGCTTTTGCGGCAGCTTCCAGCCTGTTCAACCGGCAGGGGCAATCGGTCGGCATTCCGGCCCTTGCCGTGGCAACATTTGTCGGCGTGGCGCGCGTCCAGGCGGACAAGCATCACTGGTATGACGTGGTTGTAGGCGCCGCCATAGGCAGCGCATCGGGCTTCCTTATCACGCGCGACCGGCCCGATCGGGCGGTCATGATCGTCCCCTGGGGCGACACCAAGGGGGCGGGCGTTGCACTCGCCATGCGGTTCTAGGCCATGCCGCCGCAATTGCCGGAATGGTCGATCGTTATCCACGGCGGCGCGGGCTCGATGGACCGGGCGATGCTCAGCCCCGAACAGGACGAGGCCGCCCGCACGGGCCTCTCCCGCGCGCTTGAGGCTGGAACAGCCATGTTGAAGGGCGGTGGCGCTGCGCTCGATGCGGTCGAGGCGGCAGTGCGCGCCCTGGAAGACGATCCGGCCTTCAATGCCGGGCGCGGCTCGGTGTTCACTGCCGAAGGACGCGTCGAATGCGATGCGGCCATCATGTCCGGAAGCGACCGGTTGGCGGGCGCGGTGGCCGGGGTGCGCTCGACGCGAAATCCCATCACGCTCGCTCGTGCGGTGATGGAGCAAAGCCCCCATGTTTTCCTTGCTGGATCTGGTGCCGATGCATTCGGGCGCGCGCATGGCATAGAGGCCGCAGCACCCGAATGGTTCGAGACAGCGGAGCGCCGCCGCCAGCTTGATGAAATCCTCGCCAACCCCGACGCCCCTTTCGATATGGGGATGAAATATGGCACGGTTGGAGCCGTCGCGCGCGACCGGAACGGCCATGTTGCCTCGGCCACCTCGACAGGCGGGCTGACCGGCAAGAAATGGGGCCGTGTCGGGGATTCACCCCTGATCGGTGCCGGGACCTATGCCGATGACAGGGCGGGCGCCATTTCCTGCACCGGCGCAGGCGAGTTCTTCATCCGCCTCGGCGTCGCGCATGAGATCGCCGCGCGCGTCCGACTGCGGGGAGATGACATGCAGGCGGCGGCCGACGCGCTCATCGCCGAATTGACCGGCATCGGCGGCAAAGGCGGCGTCATCATTGCGTCCGCTGGTGGCGCTGGCGGATGGGCTTTCAACACGCAAGGCATGTATCGTGGCCTGGCGGATTCGCGCGGCAATAAGGTGGTCGCGATCTACGGCGACGAATAGCCTCTGGAGTATTGCGCCATCAGCCCATGAGGAGGATCAAGGCGCCCGCCAACAGAACCAGGACCGAAGCGACAGCCAGCCATGGCCGTCGCGCCTTTGTCGTAAACAAGCCAAGCATCATGTTTCTCCTTTCCGTGGACGACCACGCTTTGGCATCTCGCTGATTGCGACCTTCACGCCGCGCCGTGCAAGCGCCTCGCGTAACAGCACTTCGACCTGCGCGTTGACGCTCCTGAAATCGCCCGCCGCCGCACGCTCGATCGCCGCATGGAGCGCGGGATCGAGGCGCAGCGGAAACGCCTTTTTGGAAACGCCCGACACCCGAGCCCTATTGGTAGAGCGAACCGGCATTCACCACCGGCTGGGTATCACGTTCGCCGCACAGTACGACCATCAGGTTCGAAACCATCGCCGCCTTGCGCTCGTCGTCGAGATCGACAACCTGCTTTTCCGAAAGCATCGCAAGCGCCATTTCGACCATGCCGACCGCACCTTCGACGAGTTTGCGGCGCGCGCTGATCACCGCTTCGGCCTGCTGACGGCGCAGCATCGCCCCGGCGATCTCGGGCGCATAGGCGAGATGGGTTAGCCCGCATTCGTCAACGGTAATCCCCGCAACCTTGAGGCGCGCAATCAGCTCGGTGCGCAGTTCGCCGCCAATCTGGTCATGATTGCCGCGCAAGGTCACTTCCTGGTGCTCGATATCGTCATAGGGATAGCGCGAACCGATAGCGCGCACGGCTGCCTCGATCTGCGCCATGACGAAGGCCTTGTAGTCATCGACATCAAACAGCGCCTGCGCCGTATCCGTTACGCGCCAGACGACCTGTGCCGCAATCTCGATCGGGTTGCCGCGCAGGTCATTGACCTTGATCTTGTCGGAAATGACATTGTTCGAACGGACCGGCATCTTGGTCTTGCCCATCCACGGCCAGACCCAACGCAGGCCTTCCGAGCGATCCGTGCCGCGATAGGCTCCAAACAGCGTCACGACTGCTGCCTGATTGGGCTGAAGCATGAAAAAGCCCTTGGCGACGAGCACAAATCCGGTCGTGCGGCCAACCAGCGACAACACGCTCCAGATTGGCCCCTCGCTGGACTCTATCCAGAAAACCGAGTGCCCAATTGCGGCCAGAAGAACGGCCGCCACAACCAGCATCACATAGCCGTTGAACGTTCTGGCGGAGCGCTCGCTGCTTGAATTCAGATTCCCGCTATTGGTTGAGACTGTCATGCTAACCTCCAAATTATGATATCATATTTATATCATTGATCGATCCTTGGCAAGAGGGATCGGACGCGCAATAAGATTGTCCTGAACGCGTGGAGAGAAATGATGCGGATCGCCGGAAAACTTGCGCTAGTGACGGGTGGGACCGACGGCATCGGCCTGTCGATTGCTCGCCTGCTGAAGCACAAGGGCGCAACGGTGATTGTCTGCGGGCGGCGGACTGATCTGCTCGAGTCGGCTGAAGCGGAAGGGTTCGAGGCGATCCAGGCCGATCTTTCTTCCAAGGCCGGCGTTACTGCGCTGGCCGACCAGTTGAAGGCACGTCCGCTCGACATCGTTGTCAACAATGCGGGTGCTGGAACCGATTATGACCTGGCCCTGCCCATCGATCTTGACGCAACCGACCGGACGGTCTTCCTCAATCTCAACACGCCGATCCATCTGGCCGCGCTTCTGGTTCCGCAGTTGAAGGAGCGGCCTTCAGCGGCGTTCGTCAATGTCACGTCTGGTCTTGCCATCGCCCCGCGCGCAGGCGGGCCGGTCTATTGCGCGACCAAGGCAGGCTTGCGCAGTTTCACCAAGGCCATCCGCTATCAATTGCGCGGAACCAATGTGAACGTGATCGAAGCCCTTCCTCCCGTCGTCGAAACAGCGCTGACCAAAGGCCGGGGCGGCAAGAAGATGAGTGCCGAGGCCTGTGCTGCCCAGATCGTTGCCGCCATCGAGCACGACCGGAAAGAAGCCAATGTCGGGCTGGTGAAGGTGCTCAAGCTCGTCCACTCAATCTCACCCCGCCTAGCCGAGGCCGTGATGATCCGCTTTTAACCCAGCAACGCCTCAACCAGCGCCCTGACCTTTTTCTGTCGCCATTGCGGGAGCGGGGCGACGAGCCAATAGGCATTGTCCGACGGTTTGGCGTTATCGTGCGCCCGGATACGACCCGCAGCAATATCCCCCTCGGCCAGCATGTGCGGCACACAGGCGCGGCCGAAGCCGTTGGCCGCCGCGTCGATTGCGAGGCCGGCATCGGCCACCCGCAGGACGGCCGCGCCCTCTATGCCTTCGCAGCCCGGCCAGGCGATCACCGTCTCCCCGCCGCCTTCGGGCGCTTCGATCATGACCATCGCCCCTTCGGCGAGCCGGACATTTTCAAGATCGCCGCCATCGCGGCCATAGCGGATGGCCAGATCGAGGTTGGCCTCCGTAAAATCGAGCGTTTCATCCGCCGCAACGAGCGCAAAGCGCAACTCCGGGTCGGTCCGGCCATAAGCGGCAAGCCGCGGGGCGAGCCATTTCGCGGTAAAATCGCGCGGGGCCGCAATGGTGAGCGATTTGGAGGATTGCTGCGATTGCATCGCCCGCACGGCTTCCTCGAACTGGAGAAAGCCTGCACGCAACGCGTCCAGCCCGCTTTCGGCCTCGGGGGTCAGCTCAAGCCCCTTGGGTGTACGGCGGAACAGGACGACGCCCAGCACATCTTCGAGCGCGCGGATCTGCTGGCCCACGGCCGCCGGCGTGACGGCAAGCTCGTCCGCCGCGCGGGTGAAGGACAAATGCCGCGCCGCCGCATCGAGCACGCGCAGGCCGTTCAGGGGCAAGTGCGTACGTTTCATCCGGCTGTCACTGGCGTGGTCAACGAGAATTTGGGGATCGCAATATCAAAGCGGGAGCCATCCTCTCCCAGCATCTGGTAACTGCCCTGCATCGATCCGCTCGGCGTCGTCAGCGGACAGCCCGACACATAGTCGTATGCGCCGCCGGGCTTGATGACGGGCTGCTCGCCCACCACACCTTCTCCATCGACGAGGTGATGCACGCCATTGGCATCGCGAATGTCCCAATGCCGCGTCAGCAGCTGCGCCGCCATCGGTGCTTCGTTCTCGATCCGGACATGATAGGCCCAGAACCAGCGGCCCTTTTCAATTTCCGACTGTTCGGGAAGGAAACTGACCGAGACGCGGACAATAAACCCGCGCGTTTCCTCGGCATAGGGGAAGAGCGACTTCACAGCCCAACCCCCTTCAGCGCCTGGTCGAGATCGTCGATCAGGTCCGCCGGGTCTTCGAGCCCGATATTGATGCGCAGCATGCCTTCCCCGACACCCATATCGGCGCGAACCTCTTCAGAAAGACCGCTATGCGTGGTGGAGGCCGGGTGGGTCATCAGGCTGCGACTGTCGCCGATATTGTTCGAAATGTCGATCAGTTCGATCGCGTTGAGCAGCGCCATCGCCTGCTTGCGTCCGCCATCGAGGATGAAGGAGAAGATCGGGCCGCAGGCGGACATCTGACTCATCGCCAGATTGTGCTGCGGATGGCTGGGCAGGCCGGGATGGAGCATCCTGGGTACGCGCCCATCGAGGAATTTACCGACAATCATCGCGTTTTCGGACTGGCGCTGCGCCCGCAGGTCGAGCGTCTCCAACGCCTTCAGGATCACCCAGGCGTTGAACGGCGAGAGGTTGGGCCCGGTATTGCGCTGGAATGGCAATAGCACATCATTGATGAAGGCCGCGCTTCCGCACACCGCACCAGCCAGCACACGCCCCTGCCCGTCCATCAGCTTGGTCGCCGAATAGGCCACCACGTCCGCACCGAATTCGAGCGGGCGCTGGAGCGCGGAGGTGGCAAAGGCATTGTCCACCACGCTGGTGATGCCACGTTCGCGCGCCAAGCCACAGACAAAAGCAAGGTCGACAATGTCCATTGTCGGGTTGGCAGGCGTTTCGAAGAAGAAGACCTTGGTGTTCGGGCGGATCGCGGCTTTCCACGCATCATTGTCGCGCGCGTCGATCGTGGTCGTCTCGATCCCGAACTTGGGCAGCAGATTGTCCGTCAGCCAGCGGCACGATCCGAACGCCGCCCGCGCGGCGACGACATGATCGCCGGTCTGGAGCTGGCAGAGCAAGGCCGTCGTCATCGCCGCCATCCCGGTCGCCTGCGCACGACACGCCTCGGCCCCTTCCATCAGGGCGATGCGTTCCTCAAGCATCTGGACAGTCGGGTTCTGGAGCCGCGAATAGGTCATCCCCTCCGCTTCGCCCGCAAAGCGCGCGGCGACCGTTTCGGCATCGTCGTAGCAATAGCCCGACGACATGAAGATCGCTTCGGAGGTTTCGCCTTGTTCGGAACGCCAGGTGCCGCCGCGCACCGCCTGCGTCGCGGGGCGCCATTTGCTGGTGATCGAACGGTTCTGGCCGGTGTTCCTCTTCATGGGGCCGCTTTGCCGGGTGAGGGGGGGGAAGGTCAACTGCCAACCGGCAGGATTGAATCTGCCACCCATTTCTGCCATATCAAGGCATAATATAAAGGCAGAAACAATGCGCAACCTCAACATCAAGAGCGACGAAGCCTATGAGCTGGCGCATTTCATCGCCAAGCGGACCGGCAAGACCCTGACGGCGGCTGTGACGGATCTGCTCAAACGGGAAAAGCGGGCATTGACCAAGGACGAATTGATCGAAAAATGGACGCGGATCGGTAAGGAAAACAGGACGCGCATGTCCCCTGAAATGCGCGATTGGGATTATGATGCCGATATGTATGACGAATGGGGCCTGCCCAAATGATCGTCGATACATCCGCGCTTATCGCTGTTCTGCGTCACGAGCCGGATGGCAATCTTTTCGCCAAAGCGCTGGCCAATGCATCGACAGGCATTTCAGTCTCCGCCGCAACTATGCTGGAGGCCCATATCGTCGCTCAGCGGCTTGACACCGAAGGGCTGGAGGAACGGCTGGACGAACTGATCGCGGATCACTCCATCGAGATACTGCCGTTCGGAGCCAGCCAGCTTTCCGCCGCCATCGACGCCCATCGCCGCTTCGGCAAGGGCAGCGGGCATCCCGCCAGACTGAATTTCGGCGATTGCTTCGCCTATGCGCTGGCAAAGGAAAGCGGCGAGCCGCTGTTGTTCAAGGGCGATGATTTTGCCCGGACCGACGTGGAAACGGCGCTACCCTAACGCTGCAAGGACGGCATCGCCCATTTGCCGCGTTGTCATGCTACCGCCGAGATCGGGCGAACGCGCGCCGCCGGCAAGCGCCTTCGCCACCGCTGCTTCGATGCGGTCGGCCGCTTGCGGCTGACCCAGCGAGTAACGCAACATCATCGCGGCAGAGAGGATCGTCGCCAGCGGATTGGCCTTGCCCTGCCCCGCAATGTCCGGCGCCGAGCCATGGATCGGCTCGTAAAGCCCTTTCTGGTTCGCATCGAGCGAGGCGCTGGGCAGCATCCCGATCGAGCCGGCGCACATGCTCGCCTGGTCCGAAAGGATGTCGCCGAACAGGTTGCCGGTCACGATCACGTCGAACTGGCCGGGATTGCGGACAAGCTGCATCGCGGCATTGTCGACATACATATGGCTGAGCGCGACATCGGGATAGTCCGCTGCCGTTTCGATCACGACGTCGCGCCAGAGCTGCGACGTCTCCAGCACATTGGCCTTGTCGACCGAGCAGAGCTTGCCTTTTCGCGCCCGCGCCGTTTCGAATCCGACCCGCGCGATGCGACGTACCTCGTCCTCATTATAGGACATGATGTCATAGCCCTCGCGCAGCCCGCCCGCTGTCCTGCGGATGCCCTTTTCGCCGAAATAGACATCGCCGTTGAGTTCGCGGACGATCACCATGTCGATCTGCCGCGCGACTTCGGGGCGCAATGCGGAGGCATCGGCCAGTTCCGGGAACAGCCTGGCGGGGCGGAGGTTGGCGAACAGCACCAGTTCCTTGCGCAGTCCGAGGATCGCCTGTTCGGGCCGCAAATGCCGTTCGAGGTTGTCACAATCGGGATCGCCAACCGCACCGAACAGGATGGCGTCGGCGCGTCGCGCGATCTCGAGCGTTTCGGGTGGCAGCGGATGCCCGACCGCCTTGAAGGCCGCGCCGCCAACCAGCGCCTCGTCATAGGAGATGTCGAGCCCGAGCGCATCGAGCACGCGCCGCGCTTCGGCAATGACTTCGGGTCCGATCCCGTCTCCGGGCAAGAGGGCAATGCGCATCATCGACTCCGTTGGGAAGGCGAGCGGGGCTTTGGCCTAAGCCGCTGCCCTTTTCAACCGCTCGACCAGCCGTTCGCGCGAAGCCAGCACATCGGCGCGCCGGTCTGAAAACAGGTGACGCGCCAGCCGCGCGCCCGAAAGGTTGAGGCTGGCATGGACATCATCCCAGCCATCAGACCGCCCCCCTGTGCCTTGCCCAAAGCCCAGCGCAGACAGGATCAGCGCCTCGTAGCTGACCAGCGCCCCGGCCCAGCCGCGGGCGGCGGGCGCCGCCTCGATCGCGTTCAACAGCCCGTCGAGCGCCGAATGAATCGCCGGATAGGGATGCATTTCGGGCACAACGGACGCTGTCAGCGCCGTCGCCCAGTCGAGCGCCGCCGCCGCCAGCGGCTCGGCCATCAGCGGCCCGCGGCTATGCTCAAGCTCGACGGTCAGCCCGGGCAGCTGCGTTTCCACCCGCGCGCGGAATTCGGCGCGGACAATGTTGGAGGGCTGGAGGACAGGCCGCATCGTCCGCGACCGCCCGCCGCGCACATAACCGGCAACAAGGCCATGCTCCGCCGTCATCGCGCGCACGATCGCCCCTGTCTCGCCGTGCGGGCGGACGGCGCAGATGATGGCAGAGGCGGAGATGTGCATAGAAAAATGGGGATAGCGGGCCTTGCCGAAATTGAAACGGCGATTCCGGAATCGGCGACGCTGGCCGCATCCGGAATCGGCTAGCCGCCTTTCGACTTTGGAGAGCGCGAGGCGGGCGCATCGCGCAAAACCGGTTCATCGCCGCGACGAAGGATTCGTCCGGCACTTGATGACAAGGAAGAATGACATGAAAACGACACTCAAACTCGCCAGCGTGCTGCTTGCCCTTGGCGCCACGACGGCCTCGCTTGGCTTCATCACGCCCGCCTATGCGCAAGACATCAACGCCGCGAGCATTTCGATAGCCAAGCTCGACCTCGCCACCGCGAGGGGCCAGCGCCTCCTCTCGCTGCGCATCCACCGTGCGGCCGAAACGCTTTGCTATGACGCAAACGACCGGCTCGACAGCCGCGTCCGCAAGGCCGGTAATATCTGCCGCGACGAAGTCACGCGCTCGGCCCGCGCGGCGATCGGCGGCCGGGCGACCGTCCAGGTGACGCGGGCAAAGACGGTAGGATAAGGCCTTTGTCTATGGCCCGAAACTGCGCGTCACCCCTATGGCGGCAGCGGCGGCGCTTGGGGAGGCGATCGCGCCCTCGTGGGAACGAAAATGTGGCGGGCAGCGTCCTCCCGGCGAAGAATCAAGCCGCCTGATCGAGCCGATCCGCGATCCACATCTTGATCAGCGCCTGCCGCGTGACGCCGCGCCGCCCAGCCTCCGCATCGAGGCGGCGAACCGTTGCCTCAGTGAAATCTACATTCACACGCTTGCTGACACGTCCGGGCCGGGTCGCCTTTGACCAGTCGATATAGTCGCTCATATCCTCGCCTGCATCAAAGCGGGCGTCGAACTCAGTTGCCGAAATCGTCTTGACTGTCATATGCCTTCGCCTCTTTTCCCCGTGCCCGACGCACCGATATGATACGAATCTTCTCACCCCGGTCCATCACAACGGCTGCCCAAATTCTGCCGTCGATCAAGCCAACAACCATATGTCGCGCCTCATTGATCGAGGTTGCGGGGCCATCGATCCGATCACTGTCCTTCCACAAGGCCTGCGCCGCTTCGAAATCGATCCCGTGCTTGACCAGATTGATTGCGCTCTTTTCGGGATCATACTCGAACATGAGTCGTTATAGTATGAAAATGGTATAATTACTAGCCCGCATATCTCAAATCATCAAACCCGTGAGCCCGCCGCAACGCGCATCAAGCGTCCTTCGCGTCTTCGCGTGAGACAAACTTCCAAGCGTCCACGCGAGCGGCTGGCTGAATTTTGGTTTCACGCGAAGACGCGAAGGGCTTGGTGAGTGGTTCACTTCGATCGACAGCTTCGAGGGACCAGCCAAAACATCTGATGGCCGTTGCTCATTTGGCGGAATCTTATCTTCACCGAATTCCCGCGAGCACACTCTTTGGAGGCAAATCGCGCGTCGGCGACGGAAATGATACGCCCGTCGGCAACACGCACCGTCACTATAACATCGGGATATTGCCACTTGGCACCACTGTTCCAGGAGACTCTTTTAATCTGGCCGGTGAGAATCTGATCTTTCACAATTCTGCCCGATACGACCCACGCAGAAAAGCCGATCATGCCGGCAACAAGCACACCAACCGTGGCAACTGCTTTCCATTCGCGGAGGATAGCAAAATTGGGAATGCGGCGGTCAATATCGGACACCCTATTCACCCCCCAGCATGATAGAAATCATACACCACCCGCGCCACCGCCTCTGACACCCCCGGCGCCCGCGTCAGGTCCTCGAGCGACGCATCGCGCACTGCCCGGGCCGTGCCGAAATGCATCAGCAGCGCCTTCTTCCGCGCGGGGCCGATGCCCGGCACTTCATCGAGCGGGCTGGCGGTGATCGCCTTGCTCCGCTTGGTGCGGTGCGCGCCGATGGCGAAGCGGTGGGCCTCGTCGCGGAGGCGCTGGAGGTAGAAGAGCACCGGCGCGTTGACCGGCAGGGTGATCTCGCGGCCGTCGGGGAAGTGGAACGTCTCGCGCCCGGCATTGCGATCCGGGCCCTTGGAAACGCCGATCAGGGGCACATCCTCCACCCCCAGTTCGTCGAGCACGCCCTTCACGGCACTCATCTGGCCCTTGCCGCCGTCGATCAGGACAAGGTCGGGCCAATGCCCGCGTTCGCGGTCGGGGTCTTCTTCCAATGCGCGGCCGAAGCGGCGTTCCATCACTTCGCGCATCATCGCGAAATCGTCTCCGGGCGCGGTCTCGGGGCGCTTGATGTTGAACTTGCGATACTGACCCTTGAGGAACCCTTCCGGCCCCGCAACGACCATTGCGCCGAGCGCGTTGGTGCCCTGTATATGGCTGTTGTCGTAAATCTCGATGCGCTGCGGCGGCTCGGCCAGTTCGAACAGGTCGGCCAGTTCGCGGAGCAATTTGCCCTGCGTGGTCGATTCCGCCAGCCGCCGGTCGAGCGCCTCCACCGCATTGCGTGTGGCCTGCGCCACCAGCCGCACACGATCGCCGCGCTGCGGCTTTGTGATCGTCACCCTGCCCCCGGCGCGTTCGGCCAGCGCCTCGGCAAGCAGCGGCCCTTCGGGCAGGTCGCGGTCGAGCAGGATCGTGCGTGGCGGCGGGACGTCCTCATAGAATTGCGCAAGGAAGCTGGTCAGAACCTCTTCCTCGGTCAAATCCTGCGTGTGCGTCGGGAAGAAGGCGCGATGGCCCCAATTCTGCCCGCCACGGATGAAGAAAGCCTGGATGCCGACCTGGCCCGCCTTGGTCGCCAGCGCGAAGATGTCCGCGCTGCCAACGCCTTCCGCGTTGATCGCCTGGCTGCCCTGGATGAAGGTCAGGGCTTTGAGCCTGTCGCGCATGATCGCGGCGGATTCGAAATCGAGCGCCGCCGCAGCCGCTTCCATCTGCCCGCCCAGCTTGGTCTGCACTTCGGTCGACTTGCCGCCGAGGAACGCCTTGGCGTCGGCAACCAGCTCGCCATAGCCCGCCACGTCGATCCGCCCGGTGCAGGGCGCCGAGCAGCGCTTGATCTGGTAGAGCAAACACGGCCGATCCCGGTTGTTGAAGAAACTGTCGGTGCAGGAGCGCAGCAGGAACAGCTTCTGAAGCGCATTGATCGTGGTGTTGACCGAGCCGGCGCTGGCGAAAGGTCCGTAATAATTGCCCTTGGCCTTGCGCGCGCCGCGATGCTTTTGGAGGCGCGGGAAGGCATGATCGGAGCGCAGCAGGATGAAGGGGAAGCTCTTGTCGTCGCGCAGCAGGACGTTGTAGGCCGGGCGATAGCGCTTGATGAGCTGCGCCTCGAGCAGGAGCGCCTCGGCCTCGCTGTTGGTCGTGACGATCGTCATGCTGCGCGTCTGCGCGATCATGCGGCGCAGGCGGTTGGGCAGCCGTTCGACCTGCGTGTAGTTCGTCACCCGGTTGCGGAGCGCGCGGGCCTTGCCGACATAGAGCACGTCGCCGCGCGCGTCGTGCATCCGGTAGACCCCCGGCTTGGGCGGCAGGGTTTTCAGGACATTGCGGATCGCGGCCACGCCCGCTTCAAGGTTCGGCTGATCGACACCGCGGACGGTGTAGGTCTGCTTTTCCTCGTTGAAACGATCCGGCGCGTCGGGGATGGACATGCGGGTCAGCCTAGAACGTGTCCGACCTGAATAAAACCGCTCATCCTGAGTAGCTGTTGAGCTTGTCGAAACAGCGTATCGAAGGGCCCTTCGATACGGGACTTCGACTTCGCTCAGTCCCTACTCAGGATGAGCGGGGATGGGAACACCGATACTCCCCGCGCAACAGGCACTGCTATTTTACCGCGGCGAGGTCCGCGCTGGCCTTGGCGAGCTTGTCATCGGTGATGACGCCGTTCGAGTAGGGCGCGAGCTGCTTCAGGGACATCGCCTTGAACTGCTCATAGGCCGGGTGGCTCGCAAGGCCGGGAAAATCGGCTTCGAGCACGGTCTTGGTCGCCGGGTTGGCAACAAGCTGCTCGATCGGCGAATCGATCGAGAATGGCGTCGCTACGGCAGCAGCGGGAGCCGGAGCCGTCTGCGCCGCGACCGGAGCGGTCAGGCTCGCCAGCAGGGCCGAACAAATCATCGCATACTTCATCATGGCATCTCCTCGTCCCGGTCTTTAGACCTTAATTTAGCTGCGAAATCGCTACATCGACCAAGCCCTTGTCGACCTTGGCGTCATGATTGGCCTCGATGAGCCGGGCCGCTGCCGCCGTTGCCGCTTCGGCAGCCTTGGCGCGGACATCCGCAACGGCTGCACGTTCGGCCGCGGCGATCTTGTCTTCGGCCGACTTTGCCCGGCGCGCGATCAGCGCGGTTGCATCTTCCTTCGCCTTTGCGACGATCAGCTTGGCTTCATCCTCGGCCGCAGCTTTCAAGGCTTCCGCATCCTTGGCGGCACCACGAACCTTCTTTTCATATTCGGCCTTGAGCGCTTCTGCTTCGGCGCGCAGCCGCGAGGCAGCGTCGAGCTGTTCCTTGATCCCGGCGATCTTCTTGTCGAGCGCGGCGGCGACGATGGCAGGAACCTTCTTCCACAGCATGATGCCGAACACGGCCAACATGGACAGCGCCACGTACCCTGAGGGATCGATGCCCAGCGCAGTGGGAACAGCATGCTCAGCTACTTGGGTATGTGCCTGCTCAGCCATTTGCCAATACCGCCTTCACCGCAGATGTCGCTTGCGCCGCAGTGACTTTCGCCCCCGACACCTTTGAAACAATGTCTTGTGCGGCATCAATCGACACGGCTTCAAGGCTTTCAAGTGCCTTGGCGCGAGCTTTGGCAAGACTCGACTCAGCCGCAGCAATCTTGGCCGCAATCTCGGCATTGGCCTTCGCCAAGCGGTTTTCGACATCTTTTGCAGCTTTGCCCTTTGCTTGTGCTGCCACGGCCTGGGCAGCGGCGCGGGCCTCAGCCTCAGCCGCTGTCGCGCGTTCTGCCGCGTTGTCCGCATCAACCCGCGCACGTTCGGCTGCGGCGAGATCGCCTGCTATCTTGGCATCACGATCATCCATGGTTCTTTCGATCTTGGGAAGCATGCCCTTCCCAATCCCGAAATAAATGACGCCAAGCACCAGCAGCAGCCAGAACCACTGCGACTGATAGACGACCAAAAGCTGCTCGATCTGTGGCATATTACATCCCGCCGTTCATCCGCGTTCCTGCATCAACAGGACACCAAGATGCTCCAGCAAAAGCCGGAGCACAGCGCGGTATCAGACCACGAAGAGAATCAAAATTGCGACCGTCAGTGCCATCAGGCCAAGCAATTCTGCGGCAGCGAAGCCGATGAACATGTATTGGCGCTGGCTGTCAGATGCTGCCGGGTTGCGCATCGCACCTTCAAGGTACGATCCGAACACATGACCCACACCACCAGCCGCAACACCGATACCAATCGCCGCAAGACCTGCACCGATAACCTTAGCTGCTTCGAGATCCATGATATACTCCTTTGAAAATTTGGTTGAAAATTCAGTTGCTTAGTGCAGATTGACGGCGTCGTTGATATAGAGCGACGTCAACAGGGCAAAGACGAGCGCCTGGATCGCGCAAATGAGAAGTTCGAGCGCGCCGATACCGGTGATGAAGACAAAGCTAAGACCAGCCACGCCATATCCGATCCCGCCCGCATTCAAGCCTTGCACGATAAAATAGGCAAAGACTTTTATCAGGATGTGCCCGGCTATCATCGCAACAAACAGCCGCAATGCCAGGCTGAATGGGCGGACAAGGAACGAAACGAACTCGACAGGCACAATAACAAACAAAACGGGGAGCGGTGCTCCCTTCGGCACAAACAGGCTGAAGAAATGAAACCCGTGCTTCCAAAACCCTACAACAAGCACAATTGAAAAGCTGATAATCGCCAGGACCCCGGTCACCGTAAACTGGCTCGTTATCGTGAATGGGTGAGCGGAAGGAATGATACCGAACGGCATCATTCCCATCAGATTGCCAAACAGGATGAAGATGAACACGGTGAAGACCCATGGAGTATATTTCCGCCCCTCAGGTCCGATATTGGCTTTCATCATATCCGCAACGAAGCTGACGACACCTTCGACGGCGATCTGCCAGCGCGTGGGCACAAGGCTTTGTTTCATCCCGCCCATCATGAACAGCCAAATCGCTGCAAGCACGATCAGCATCCACAAGGATGAATTGGTGAAAGTATAGAATGGCAGAGCGTCGCCCTGCCCCGCCGAACCGCCAATTAGCGATTCGATCTGGAACTGGTGCATCGGGTCGATCTTGACTTCGGCCGCAGCGCTCATGGCTTACCCTGTTCTTCCCTTTGTCCGCAGCGGGCCTATTCGGCACGCTCCCTTGAAATCCGTATTACCTGGCTGATGGCCGCGCCGAACCCGAGGAACAGCATGATCAGCAACCCGGCTGGCGCCGTCCCGGCCAGGCGATCAATCACCCAGCCGATCAGCGCCGCACCCAATGGCACCCCCAAAAGCGTGGAAAGGACGCGCTGCCCCTGGCCCGCACCCTTGCCGGTCAGCGCCGCCGGATTGGCCAGTGGCGATGTCCGCTCCTGTTCGGCCTTGCGAACCTTGCGAAGCTGTTCATCGAGCGATGCCAGCCGCGGGTCTTCAACGCCGTTAGGGGCCTGATCGGGGTCGTTAGCAGCCATGTCGATTCGTCCGCTTGGCTAAGGGAAAACCGCCATGAAAACGGGCAATCCCGCCAAGGCGCGCTCCCCTTAGGAAGCGGGGGCGTTCAAGTCAACCAGCGCGTTGTGCAGTGCGGCGAATGTTAGAGCATCCCGACGATCAGGCCGACCCCTGCACACAGGCCAAGCGTCCGCAACACATTCCATTTGGCGACAAACAGCAAGGCGAAAGCCAGCGCCGCGAGGCCCGCCGCGCCAAGGTCGAAACTCGACCAGACGGGCACGGAATACCGTGCGACGCCGGCTTCGACTGTCCCGACTTGCGCAAACAGGACGTGGAGCGCGAACCACACGCTCAGATTGGCGATCACCCCGACCACGGCTGCCGTGACCGCTGCCAGTCCGCCCTTCAGACGCGTGGCGTGGCGCAGCCGGTCGATCCAGGGTGCAAAGGCAAAGATCCACAGGAAGCAGGGTGCAAAAGTGACCCACGTGGTGAGCGCCGCTCCCGCCAGCCCTGCCACAAGCGGCGCAAATGGTGCGGGCGCGCGGAAGGCCGCGAGGAACCCGACAAACTGCGTCACCATGATCAGCGGCCCCGGCGTGGTTTCGGCAAGGCCCAGCCCGTCCGCCATCTCGCCCGGCCGGAGCCAGCCAAAAGACTGCACGGCTTCCTGCGCCATATAGGCCAGCACGGCATAGGCACCGCCAAAGGTGACGACCGCGAGCTTGGAGAAAAAGGCGCCAATCTTCCAAAGTTCGTGGTCGGGGCCCAGTGTCAGCAGCACAACCAGCATCGGTGCGCCCCAGACAAGGAGCCATGTGGCAATCGTGCGCAGCGTCGTACCCAAAGGGGGGCGCGGCCCGAGCGCAGGTGCAGCCGCCGCTTGGCCGGGCGTCAGCCATTGCGGATGCCACGCTGCAACCGCAATCCCGAGCGCTCCCGCGCCCAGAACCAGCAGCGGGAACGGAAGGTTGAAGAGGAACAGGCCGACAAAGGCCGCGCCTGCCAACGCCCGCTTGAAGGCCGTATTGAGCGTTCGTCCCGCGATCCGCACCAGCGCCTGCACCACAATCGCTAGCACCGCCGCCTTGATCCCGAGAAACAGCGCCGCAAACCAGTCGAGTTGCGCGGCATAGGCATAGAGTATCGACAAGGCGAGGATCACCAGCGCACCGGGGATGATGAACAGCAACCCCGCCGCCAGCCCGCCTTTCACCCCGTGCAAGCGCCAGCCAATATAGGTTGCAAGCTGCTGTGCCTCCGGCCCCGGGAGCAGGTGGCAGAAATTGAGTGCGTGAAGATAGTCCGCCTCGCCGATCCAATGCCGATCCTCGACGAGTTCCTTGTGCATCAGGGCGATCTGCCCGGCCGGGCCGCCAAAATTGATCAAGCCGATCCGCCCGAAGACGCGCACAAGCTCGGGCAAGGTCGGCTGGGATTGGGAAAGGGGTTCGGCCACGTCGCGCACCCCATACCCCGCAAATTCGCTGGATAACAGTGGGGCGAGCTAACCCGCGCAGTAAGCAGGTAGCGAAATCGGATCTGCACCCTTCACGCGCCACACGCCGTCGGGAAGCAGATAGGCGCGGCCGCTGGCCACGCGGGTTGCCAGCGTTTCGCAGCCAACGGCGGCGGCCACTTCCTTGACCGTGGCGCCCTTCATCGCGGCGCGCTGGGTGTATGCGGCGCGGCGCTTGATGTTGATCGCATCGACTTCGGCGCGAAGATCGCCCGAGGCCGAACCCTTGATCCCAAGATAGCCATCGGCCTGTTCGCCAACGGAGCCTTCGGCCAATGCCGACGCAACCAGACCGCCCGACTGGGCGATGGCAATGCCCGCGCCTGCGAGAACAAGGATGCCTGCGGCCAGTCCAGCGATGATTTTGGTCTTCTTGGTCATTTCGGAAACAACTCCGGGTTATCCGTGATCAGGTCGTTTGCATCCTGTTTCAGGCTGTAAACCACCTCTTGCCTGATATTGACGTTCAGGTTGATCTCGATCGGCTTGTCGGGCGCCTTCACTGTCACACAACCTCCCAATAGCGCCGCCACTGTGGCGATCATCAGGGGTGCTGCCTTGTTCATGGGCCCGGCGTAACCTTCGGGTCTCACTGTCGTCAACATCAATCCCTTCATCGCACGGTCTCGCTTTCTGGCGGCTGAATGGTTTTGGCCGGGCCGATCCGCTGCAAATCGGGGTTCAGCCGCTCGATCAGAAACGAAGGATCGCTGATCGTGCGGCTCATGTCGAACAGTTTGCGAAAAGGCGCGGTGATCGTGACATTGAAAATGAAGGGGAAATTGGTGAGGCCGGTGACGCGGATCGGGATGGGCAGTTTCGCCCGCACACCCGAGATCGGTGCCTGGTTGACCCCCGCAAAGCTGATCCGCGTCACGACATCGCCGTCGAGCGGCCCGGCTAGATCAATACTCAGCCGGTCATATCTGATCGATTTGAGCGCATCGAACGCGACACGGCCCATCGTTCCCAGATTCTCGTTCGAGATTTCCCCGACATAGGCGAGCGTCCCGCCGCCGCGCGCGACAAGGCGTCCGCCCTCGATCCGGCCACCTTGTTGATCGAAGATCATCGGCAAGGTGCCATCATAGATGCCTGTGGCATCAATATTCTCGAATTGGAGCTGATTGATGAACTGACCGGCGTCCAGCCCTTCGACACGGAAGGTCAGTCGTCGCTCCGCCGCTTCGGTCAGGTCGAACATGGTTGGCTCAAGGATCAGCCACCCGCCCGCAAACGGCCAGCGCCCGCCCTCGATCCGCACTTTCTGGCCGGGCAAAAGCTGGTAGCGGATATTGCCGTCCAGCACGGCGATACCGGGATTGATCGAAGCGATACCGACCGTCTGCCCCGGCCCGGTTTCGAGGCCGAGCAGGTCGGACAGCGCGATTTCACCCTTGAGCCCGGTGACAGGGCCGAACGCTGCCGCAAGATCGAGGCTGTCGGTGCGGAACGAACCCGCGCTGGCAACGCCGTCGGGCGTCCAGCGGATGATCCCATGACCCGCGATTGAACCCACAACGTTCGCGATCACGCCAAGCGTCGTGTTGGTCAGCATTTCGGGCTGGAGCTTCTTGCCAAAAACGAGATCGGTGACATCGAGCGTCGCGCTTCCCGTGCCGGGCGTCAAATTGTGGACGATATGTATCTCTGCAACCGCCCCACCACTCTTTGGTTCGCGCAATAGGCCTTCGGCCGTTATGCGGCCGTCAACCAGCCTGAGCGAGAAATTGTCGGAGACGAGCGGATTGAAACGCGGGTCGGCTACAGTGTCTGCTACCCGCAATCCGCCCGTCACGCGGAGTTCGCCCGACACGAATTGCCAGTCCCCCGCACCTTCCGAGATTTTGAGCGGAACATTCCCGATTGTTCCGGTCCCCCCGGTGAAGTGCCCGTTCACATGACCATCGCCAAACGTGCCACGCAAACTGTCCAGCTCGACCTGTGAGAGCTGCTCTGCCGACCCCAGCCGCACGGCCGCCCCTTCAATCGCAAAAGTGCCGTGTGAAAAGCCGATCCGTGCCGCTTGTGCCGCGATCTGGATGGGGGAACTGCCCAGGCGACCGGAAAGGCGGGGCGCTTCAATGCGCGCCTCCTTTCCGGTGATGCAAGCGCCAAGCGCCGCCGGAGCAAGACGCAGGTTTCCGATTTCGAGCGACCGGAAGCGCGAAACCAGGCAGCCTGCAAACGGATCCCGCTGCGGGCGCAAGGCGATCGGCAGCGAAAGGCCAGCAATGCGGCCGCCGCCGATCGGGCCATCGATCAGGGCACTGGTATTCAGCGTCAGCCCTTTGCTGTCATATCGCAGATCAACTGGCGCGAACGCGATCCGGGCGCCGTCCGCGCCAAATGACTTGAATCGCGCCTTGCCCGTCCAGATGTCATCAATGCGGGTCAGGCGAATCGAACCTCCTGGAAAACCGCCTCCGGAGATGGCAAATTCGCCATCAAAGGTCGTTCGCCCCTTATCAAGGGGAATGACGAACCCACGCCCACTGCCGATCAGGCCGGCACCCGAACCGCTGACCAGGGTCGGTGGCCCGACCAGAAGCGCCGACCGGCCTTCGGTGGTTCGATATTCGACCGGTATCGTCGCTACGCTTCCTCTTTCCAGCCCGTTGAGCGCGCGGCGTAGCTGGCGAACGAGCGGTTCGACAGGTGTGCCCGCGCCATCGGGGATTGCAGAGGCGAGGCGCGCCTGCACGCGTGCTCCGGGCCTCAGCCCGTCAAGTTGCAGTCGCGCAGTGAGGCGCGCGGACCTTCCCTCGACCTTTAGCTTGCCCTCCCCCCGGACTTGGCGAGCCTCACCGTAAAGGAGTTTTTCAACATTGACCGTTCCCAACCAGCTTGCCGAAACATCGTCGAACGCCTCGCTTGAACTCACCTTGACGGTCACCGAACTGCCGCGCATGATGTTCCCGGCGACCTGCAACCGGTCTGCAAATAATGGTCCGGAGAATTCAATCCGCCGGCGTTGGGTCCCGACCGTGAGACGCGCAGCAGTCCCCACCGCCTCGACCTGCCCGATCCGAAGCTGCGGGGCGTCAACGTCAAGCCTGCCCGCAAAGCCGCTTGCGATATTTCCCTTGCCGGCAACACGTGCCCTGACCGCCCCATAGTCGGTATCCAGCGCGATGACTGCGTCGGTGAGGTCGAGTTCAAGATCAGGAAGCGCAAAGGGCTTTCCGCTCGGTTTGGGGAGAAAGCGGTCGATCACACCAAAGCTCACGGTATCGCCCTGCAGACGGCCGCGAAGCCGCAAGCCTCCGGCGCGAAGTGTCGTGACGCCGACACCCGACAGGCCAAGGCCCAGCTGGACCTCGATCCAGTCAGCCGTCAGGTCGGGCGAAAGGGGATTCCCGAGCACGACATGTTCGAACCTCTGCATACGCATACCGATGGACTTGATCTGATACTGCGCATCGATCTTCCGCGCGGCCAGTTCGGCATCGGCGAAACGTCGTGTGATTGCTTCGCGCGCCAGATAGGCACCGGAAAGCGCCGCCAATATCATGGCAAGGCTCCAGAACAGGATTCGCCGGGGAGTGGCTCGCAGACGCATGATGGCAGACAAGCGGCTTTGCCCTTTGCAATCAAGCGAATTGCGCCGGGCAAGTCCCTCCTTTACGGGGCTGATCGTGATGATCGCACGTCCTGCCCCTTACCAGCTGAACCGCGCCTGACGAATGGCGGTCTACACACACATCTCGGCGGAAGACATGGCACAGCTGGTTCGCGCCTTTGACGCTGGCGAGCTGCTCTCTGCCAAAGGCATTGCCGAAGGCGTGGAAAACAGCAACTACCTGTTGGATACAAGCAGAGGGCGCTTCATCCTGACCGTCTACGAAAAGCGGGTCAGTGTCGGCGACCTGCCGTTTTTTCTCGCGCTGATCGATCATCTTTCCGACAATGGCTGCCCCGTCCCCCGGGCCCGGCATACGCGCAACGGGGCTGCTACCGTCCATTGGCAGGGCAAGTATGTTGCGATGATCGAATTTGCAGAGGGTCTTTCGGTTTCGCATCCGACGCCAGAACAGGCCCGTGCCGTGGGCAAGGCGCTGGGCCAGGTCCACAAGGCGGCCGCCAGCTTTCCGATGAACCGGCCCAACAGCCTGGGGCCAGAGGGATGGTTCGCGCTTGCCGATCGCTGCGGAGACGACCTGAACGCCATCCAAATCGGCCTGAGGGAACGCGTCGCCAAGGAATGCACCTTCATCAACAGCCATTGGCCCGCCGACCTGCCGCACAGCGTGATTCACGCAGACTTGTTTCCGGACAATGTCCTGATGGTCGGCGACAAGGTCAGCGCGCTGATCGATTTCTATTTTGCCTGCACCGAGGTCCGGGCCTGGGACGTTGCAGTAACGCATGCCGCATGGTGCTTCGAAAATGACGGCACGGGTTTCAATCCCACAGTGGGGGACGCGCTGCTTGCCGGATATGAGGAGTCATTCGGGTTGAGCAAAGAGGAGCGCGCGGCCTTCCCGATCCTGGCACGCGGCGCATGCCTCCGCTTCCTCCTGACGCGCGCATGGGATTGGCTCAACACGCCGGCCGATGCCCTTGTCACCCGCAAGGATCCGCTCGCCTTTTTGCGTCGACTTGACCATTACGCCGCCTCATGAGCGAACTTTCGCGGATAAAGCTGATCACCGATGGTGCGTGCAAGGGCAATCCCGGCCCGGGCGGCTGGGGCGTAGTGATCCGTTCAGGGACGCGCGAAAAGGAACTGTCCGGCGGGGAAAAGCACACGACCAACAACAGGATGGAACTGACGGCGGCGATTCGCGGCCTTGAGGCACTGACGCGCCCCTGCCACGTCACGCTTGTCACCGACAGCGTCTATGTAAAGGACGGGATTACCCGCTGGATCCACGGTTGGCAGCGCAATGGCTGGCGCACCGCTGACAGGAAACCGGTCAAGAATACCGAGCTTTGGCAGGCGCTTCTGGCTGCGACAGCGCGACACCGGATCGATTGGGTATGGGTGAAGGGTCATGCGGGCGATGCAGATAATGAACGCGCCGACATGCTCGCCAGCAATGCAGCCTTGATTGCTCAGGCAAGCGGTGCATAAACTGCCTCTCCATTGTCAGGAGTCGAGCCATGAAGTTTGAGGTGTACAAGGACAAGAAGGGTGAACATCGCTGGCGCCTGCGCCATGGCAATGGCAATATCCTGGCGACGGCGAGCGAAGGCTATTCCTCAAAGGCCGCCGCAATGAAGTGCATCGAGAACGTCCAGAATTCCGGCTCGGCAGAGATCGTCAACGTCAAGTGAAGCGTGCGGGCGCATAGCGCCCGTAATCGATATGGGCGACCATCGGATCGGCGTCTTTGCCGGCAATGATGTGTGCGCCAATCTTCGCAGCGGCAGGCGCGGTCTGGATTCCGAAACCGCCCTGTCCAGCGAACCAGAAAAAGCCGGGAACATCGCGGTCGAAACCATAGACGGGCAACCTGTCCGGCGCGAAGCTGCGCAGACCGGCCCATTTGTGCGTGACCTGCCGGACCCGCCAGTCAACGACATGCTCAAGCCGGTCGATCGCAATTGCCACATCAAGTTCTTCTGGCGCGGCGTCCGTCGGCGGAGACGGGATTTCGTCATGGGGGCTCAACCAGACGCCGTCGGCGCCATCCGATTTGAAATAGAATTGGCCATTGAGGTCAATGGTCAGTGGCAAGGACTTCGGTATCGGGCGATCGAAGCGGAGTTGCACCATCGTGCGACGGAACGGCGATATGCCGATCGGTTTTACGCCCGCGCAGGCCGCAACCTCATCGGCCCACGCCCCGGCTGCGTTGGCGAGGATTCCGGTGGTGAACGATCCGTCCCGCGTTTCAAGCGACCAGCCGCGACTGTCGCGGTTCGCTTTCAGGAGTCCCGCATTGCAGCGCAACCTGGCGCCGCGCCGCGCGGCGATCCGCAGATAGGCCCGGTGTACGCCTGCCACGTCAATATCGGCGCAGTCCGGCTCGCGAAGGCCGTTGGCCCATTCCGGCCGCAATCCGGGACAATAGGATTCGAGCCCCGCCTGGTCTAGCCATTGGAAGTTCAGTCCATTGGCGGCGAAGGACGCAGCAAAGGCTTCAAGTCTTTCCAGTTCATCGGCGCGGCAAAGCGTAATCGCGCCGCGCGGGGCAAGGAAGGTTTCGATACCGGTTTCTTCGGGCGGCGCTGAAAACCAGCCGAGTGATGCCTTGGAAAGCGGCTGCACGCTGGGCCCGCCATAGGTCTCGTGCCAAAAGGCTGCTGAGCGGCCCGTGGCGTGATACCCCGGCTGGCTTTCCGCTTCGAGGATCAGGACTGACATGTCCCCGGCCAGCTCAGCCGCAAGGCTCGCCCCGGCCATGCCTGCTCCGATAATCGCCACATCAAAATGAGTCATACCATTGCCTTAAGCTTTTCCAGATGGGCATCAATCAGGGCAATGGCTTCATCGCGGGGGCCATCGCGCTCGCGCAGGATTTCGTGCGCCACGCTCGCGTCGAACATCTTGAGCGTGGCATTGGGAATTCGCGCAGCAAAGTGTGGAATGGCAGCGGGACTGACAAGTCGGTCACCCCTCGTGCCAAGAACGAGCACCGGGATCGAAATGCGTTCGATGCCCCTGCACGCCTCAAGGTCGAGAACGGAGCCATAGGCCTGCTCCACCCATTTCAGGCTGGGCGGTCCCAGTTCCAGTTCGGGCTTCTCCCGCTCCCACCACAGTTCGTCGCTGTAGCGATCCTGATCGCTCGTCAGAAGGCGTTGCCGCGACGTCCACGGAAGGGCGGGACGTTCATTCGCTTTCCAGGCGGACCGCTCCGGCCAATGACGCGCAAGTTGCCGCACGATCCAGGCAGCAAGGCGAAGCGGCAGTGGCCGGGTTTCGAAGCCGAGCATTGGCGCCACAAGAACGATGGAATCGGGCGCGATCCGCTGCTCGACAAGCGCCCGCAACACCAGATGTCCGCCCATACTGTGCCCGATGATGATGTGTGGCCCAGGGGTGCGCGCAGCCCAATCGGCAACAAAGTCCGCAAAATCATCAATCCAGAGGCCGAAATCGGGACAATGGCCAACATGCGGGTCCGCCGCCAGCCGCCCCGATCCGCCCTGCCCGCGCCAATCGAACGACGCGACGTTCCATCCCGAGAAGTGCCAATGGCCAAACAGTTCGAGATATTTTTCGATGATGTCACCGCGCCCGCCCTGAAACAGGATCGAGCCACGCGGTTCACGATTTGTCGGCCAATCAAAGCTCCGCAGCGGCCAGCCGTCGCGGGCCGGCACGGCTTCAAGTCTGGAACCTGCCGGATAGGTACGCCGGACGCTGGTCGAAGAAGTCATTCCTATGGTTACTTTTTCGTAAGTGATTGCCCCTATTGGCACAGGCTTATGACGATCGAAACACCAGAAATCGCGCTGCTCGGCTTGCTGGCCATCCTCCTCTTGATCGGGGCCGTTACGGACTGGCGGCGCCGCAGCATCGACAACTGGCTGACCGCCGCCGTGGCACTGGCAGCGCCGCTCTATTGGTGGGCGACCGGGCTTGGCTGGTGGCCCGGCGTTGCACTCCAGCTGGGCGTCGCCTCGATCGTCTTTGCAATCGGTATCGGCCTGTTCGCGTTGCACGCGATGGGCGGAGGCGATGTAAAGCTGCTTGGCGGGCTGGCGCTGTGGTTTCCGGGCCTCACTATGTTGCGGCTGTCCATTATCATGTCGATAATTGGCGGAATTCTCACGGTTTTGATGCTTGTCCGCCACAAAATGTCGAGGTCCCAGGCCCCGCTCGAAATTCCATATGGCATCGCAATCTCGCTGGCCGGACTGTGGGTGATCTACGAACGAAATCTTAACCAATTTGGGTGAAGACCCTTTCCATTAGATTTTACCTGTGAACCGGGGGTTTGGCATCATGGATGCAAAGAAGATTGTCCTGCTAGTCGTTGCACTGATTATTGCAGGCGGCACTGCTTTTATGGCAAAGAGCATGTTCAGCCAGGCCTCGGCCCCGCAGGTCGCGGCGTCCGTCATGCCGGCGAAGGACGGTCCGCAGATTCTGGTGGCGACACGCTCGCTTCCGATCGGAACCATCATCGAGGCCGACAGCTTCCGCTACCAGCCCTGGCCTTCAGACCTGATCGAGAATGCTTATTACGTAAAAGGCGAAGCCGATCCTGCAAGCCTTCAGGGCACGGTCGTCCGCACGGCTGTGACCGCCGGACAGCCGGTGACCAAGGGTGCGCTGGTCAAGTCCGGGGACCGTGGTTTCCTGGCGGCCGCGCTCGGGCCGGGCATGCGGGCCGTGACAGTGCCGGTTTCGGCCCAGAGCGGCGTCGCCGGCTTTGTCTTCCCGGGAGACCGTGTTGACCTCGTCCTGACCCAGACAGTGAATGGCGAAGGTGGCGGGCCACCGCTCAAAACTTCGGAGACATTTGTCCGCAATGTGCGCGTCCTGGCGGTCGACCAGACCACCGTTCCCGAAGACGATGAGGGCAACAAGCTCGCAAAGGTTGTCGCCACCGTGACGCTGGAAGCGACACCGCGCATCTCCGAAAAGATTGCCGTCGCACAGACGATTGGCCAAGTTTCGCTCTCGCTGCGTTCGATCGCCGACAATACGGCCGAGCTCGAACGCGCCATTGCCGCGGGCGAAGTGAAGGTTCCCGAGGGTAACGACCCGAGGGCCGAGAAGCGCATGCTGCTCGCCGTCGCTTCGCGTCCGATCGATACCGACACGACCTTTGTGACCGGTGCCGACGTATCGCGGTTCCAGCGCCGCTCGGTTCCGCGTCAGGCGGTTGCGCCGGGCGGAGTCCNNGTGGTGAAGATTCTCCGCGGGAGCAACAAGACCCCGGATGTCATTCCGGTCGGAGGCAAGTAAGATGAAAAAGACACAGCTCTTTGCAAGTGCCTCGCTCATGCGCGCAACGGCAATCATGGCCGGATCGGCGATGCTCGTCACCGCCCTGGGCGCGAGCGCCGCGACCGGCAAGAATCAGCCGCGACCGGCAGTCACGGTTTCGAGCGGCGCTCCGCGCGCGCAACGGCCTGCAAATGACCTCAATCTTTCGGTTGGACGGGGCCAGTTGATCAATCTTTCAGCACCGATCAGCGACGTCTTCGTGGCAAATGAGGATGTGGCGGACGTGCAGGTGCGGTCTTCGACACAGATCTACGTGTTTGCCAAAAAACCCGGCGAGTCGAGCATTTTTGCAACGGCGCGGTCGGGGGCGGTTGTCTATTCGGCAAACGTCCGTGCCGGCACCAACACCAATTCGATCGACACGATGCTCAAGCTCGCCATGCCTGAAGCAACGATCCAGAGCACACCGATGAATGGCCTTGTTCTGCTGACCGGCACCGTTGCCGGCCCAGAAGACAGCGCCGAAGCCGAACGGCTGGTCCAGGCCTTCGTGGGTGACGACACCAAGGTCGTCAGCCGCCTGCGCACGGCAACGCCGTTGCAGGTCAATCTCCAGGTCAAGATCGCGGAAGTCAGCCGCAGCCTTGTCAAGGAACTCGGCGTTAACCTGCTCAACCGCGACACTACGGGCGGTTTCCTTTTTGGCGTCGCCCAAGGCCGCAATTTCGGCTCGATCGGCGATGTTTCGACAACGGGTTTCCCGACCGTTCCGGCAGCCAATTTCTTTCCCGGCGCGGTCGGCAATGTAACGATCAACCCGGCGACTGGCCTGCCAATCTTTGGCGCCGCCGGTTCGGCCGGGACGGTCTATAATTTCAACAATCTCGGCTTGGGCGCGGGTAAAACCTCGATCGGCCTGGCAGGCAAGTTTCTCGGCCTCGATTTCGCATCGGCGATCGACCTTGCGGAAACTGAGGGCCTTGTCACGACGCTGGCCCAGCCCAACCTGACCGCATTGTCGGGCGAAACCGCCAGCTTCCTCGCTGGTGGCGAATTCCCGATCCCGATCTCTCAGCAACTCGGCTCGGTGACAATCGAATACAAGCAATATGGCGTCAGCCTCGCCTTCAGCCCGACCGTCCTCGGCGATGGCCGCATCTCGATGCGGGTGCGTCCGGAGGTGTCCGAGCTTTCAACCGAAGGCACGATCACGCTCAACGGTTTCACCGTGCCGGGCATCACCACACGCCGCGCCGAAACCACGGTCGAACTTGGCTCGGGCCAGTCGTTCATGATCGGGGGGCTGTTGCGGAACTCGCAGACCAATACCATCGACCGCGCACCGGGTCTTGGCAATGTGCCCGTCCTTGGCGCGCTGTTCCGCTCCACGCGCTATCGCAAGAGCGAAACCGAGCTGGTAATCATCGTCACACCTTATCTGGTGAAGCCGGTCTCGGCTAACCAGATTGCGCTGCCGACCGACGGCTTCAAGGCAGCAACCGACGCCCAGCGAGTTCTTCTCGGCCAATCTCATTCGGGCACCTCAGGTGACAAGCGTCCGGCCCCGACAGAGGCGCCGGCCGCAACCATAGTTGCTCCATCGGTTGGCGCCAATTCGTCGCCTCCGTCCGGCAAGCAGACCAAAACTTCGCAGGCGCCAGCCGCGCCCGGCTTCAGCGGAAATTGACCCCAATCATGGAGATGAAAGTCATGCGTGCATCCCACTTTGCAACCCTGATTGGAATGAGCATCGCGCTCACCGCGTGCGGCACCGAAAATCGAGGCCTCGAATCGGTTCATCAGCCGGTCGTGAGCAAGTCAAACTATGTCCTGGATGTGGACTCGGGCTATGATGGCCTTGGTGCTGGCGAAGCCAGCCGCGTTGCCGGCTGGTTCGAGTCGTTGCGGCTGGGCTATGGAGATCGCGTCTCGGTCGATGTGCCAGGCGGAAGCGATGCCGCGACCCGCGAAGCCGTTGCCAACATCGCGGCCCATTATGGCTTGCTGATCGATGCGACGGCGCCGGTCACAAATGGTGAGATCGCCCCCGGAAAAGTCCGCGTGGTTGTCAGCCGGACATCGGCCAATGTGCCGAACTGCCCCGACTGGAGCGACAAGGCGGGCAATGACCTCAATTCAAACACCATGTCGAACTATGGCTGCGCCATCAATTCCAACCTGGCAGCCATGGTCGCGAACCCGGAAGACCTGATCTACGGCCAGCGCGCGACCGGGGCCAACGACGCCTCCACCGCGTCAAAGGCGATCAAGACTTATCGTGACCGCGCGCCGACCGGCGCCGGAGAGCTGAAACAAGAAAGCTCGAGGAGCAACTGATGAACGCCCCATGGTCTCCTAATCGCGCTGGAGCGACAACGCGCGACCCGTTTGCCGCCTATGTCTGCGACGATGCCACGGCCGATACGATCCGCCCGGTCTGCGCCGAGATGGGATGGCAGATTGAAAAGATCAACAAGGGCGGCTTGCGCAATGCGGTCCAGTCCTTGTCGGTTTCGGCAAGCCCAAACATCCTGTTTGTTGATCTTTCCGAATCGGGCGATCCGCTCAACGACATCAACGCGCTGGCAGAAGTCTGCGAGCCGGGCACCGTCGTGATCGCATCGGGCGAAGTCAATGACGTGCGGCTCTATCGCGACCTCGTTGCCAGCGGCATCCAGGATTATCTGCTGAAACCGTTCAACGCTGACCAGCTGCGCGAGGCTTTCGCCCACGCCCAGGCTGTGCTCAATGGCCCGCGACACAGCGAGTCCGCCGTCGATCGTCCCCACATGGCAACTGCAATCGTCGGTGCCCGGGGCGGTGTTGGTGCCTCGACCATCGCAGCATCACTCGCCTGGCTGTTCAGTGACAGCCACCAGCGTTCGACCGCGCTGCTCGATCTGGACGTGCATTTCGGCACCGGCGCGCTGTCGCTCGATCTTGAGCCTGGCCGCGGCCTGACCGATGCCATCGAAAATCCAAGCCGCATTGACGGGTTGTTCATCGAACGCGCGATGGTGCGGGCGAATGACAAGCTTTCGATCCTGTCGGCCGAAGCGCCCATGAACCAGCCTCTGCTCAGCGATGGCGGCGCCTTCTACCAGCTCCAGGAAGAAATGCGCGCGGCGTTCGAATGCACAGTCATCGATCTGCCCCGCCAGATGCTCGTCCAGCACCCGCACCTGATGAACGAGATCCAGTCGGTGGTTGTTGTATCCGAACTGACTCTGGTCGGAGCTCGCGATGTGATCCGCATCCTGTCCTGGCTCAAGTCCAATGCGCCCCAGGCAAATGTGCTTGTTGCGTTGAACCGGGTTGGTCCGAGCGGATCGACGGAACTTTCGAAAAAGGATTTCGAGTCCTCGATCGAACGCAAGGCCGATTTCATCATCCCCTTCGACGCCAAGGTGGTCTGTCAGGCTGCAAAGCTCGGCAAGCCGGTAGCCGAAGTTGGCAAGACATCGAAGGTGGGGCTCGAACTCCAGGCGATAGGTTCGCGCCTGCTGGTCGCCGCCGATGGTGGTGACGAGGCAGAGGCAGCCGCCGCTTCGAAGGCGGGCAAATCGACATCGCTTGCGGGCCGGATTGTCAGCCTGAAATCACTCCTTCCTTCGAAAAAGGTCAAGGCCGAGCTGAATGCCTGATTTGCAGGTCTTTTGACCGGTTAGAATGGGATCGAATATGCCGCCAATGCAGTGGATTGTGCTAGTCGCCGGGATGATCATGAGCCTGATCCTGCTGGGCGTGGCCTTTGCGGGCCCGTCAATCGCGAAGGCACAGTCACGTCGCCTCGACGGCCTGAAGGCCCGCCACAGCGACGCGCCGTCCTATACGGTCGAGTCCCAGATGCGCAAGATCACGGCCAACCGCACGTCGCGCGCCGACGGGATTGCTAGCAAATATATCCCGAACCCGGCGCTGCTTGCAAAACGGCTTCAACAGACCGGCAAGAACTGGTCGCTCGCCAAATATGCCATGACCTGCATCGGTATCATGCTGGTGGTGGCGATACTGGCACTGATCAAGGGTGCTCCCATTTATCTCGGGCTGCTTGCAGGGTCGGCGCTCGGGCTTTTCCTGCCGCACATGGTTGTTGGCAGGCAGATCAAGAAGCGGATCAACAACTTCAACTCCAAGTTCCCGGATGCCATCGAGCTGATGGTGCGCGGTCTGCGGTCGGGGCTTCCAATCTCGGAAACGCTCGGGATCGTGGCGAGCGAAGTTCCAGATCCTGTCGGGATGGAATTCCGCGGCGTTTCCGATCGCATCAGGATCGGCAAGACGATGGAGATGGCGCTCGAAGAAGCGGCCGATCGCATCGGTACACCAGAATTCCAGTTTTTCTGCATCACGCTGGCCATCCAGCGCGAAACCGGCGGCAACCTTGCCGAGACGCTTTCAAACCTGTCTGAAGTGCTGCGCAAGCGCGCGCAGATGAAGCTCAAGATCCGGGCGATGTCGTCCGAGTCCAAGGCTTCTGCCTACATCATCGGTGTGCTGCCATTCATGGTCTTTGGCATGATCATGTACGTCAACCCGCCCTACATGCTGCACTTTTTCGATGACCAGCGACTGATGGTCGCAGGGCTCGGCGGGATGGTGTGGATGGGCATAGGCGCGTTCATCATGTCCAAGATGATCAGTTTCGAAATCTGACGGTTCGGTCAAGGGAAAGAGTTTGAGATGCAAACGGGTGGGCCAACATTGCTGGGAGTCGACGTCCTCTGGGTCGCGAGCATCTTGTCGGCAGTGGCAACCGCTGCCGTCATTTTCGCGCTTTATACGGCAACCACGGTGCGCGATCCAATGGCGAGCCGCGTCAAGGCGCTCAATGAACGCCGCGAACAACTCAAGGCCGGCATTATCGTTTCCAGTGGCAAGCGCCGCGCCAAGCTCACACAAAAGAACGAGACCACCGACCGGATGCGGTCGCTGCTGTCGTCGCTCAGCGTCTTGCAGGATACGCAACTCAAGGCCGCCCAGGCAAAACTGGTCCAGGCCGGCATCCGCTCAAAGGATGCGGCAGTCGCCGTTATCTTTGCCCGAATGGTGCTGCCCATCGTAATCGGCGGAGGCGTCGCGCTTGCGGTCTATGCCTTTGGCTGGAAGGCCGAATGGTCGGAAATGAAGAAGTTCTTTCTTATCTCTGGCGCGCTCATCGGGAGCTACAAGGCCCCCGATATTTTCATCCAGAACAAGATCAAGAAGCGTTCGGACGCGATCCGCAAGGGCCTGCCCGACGCGCTCGATCTGCTTGTGATCTGCGCAGAAGCCGGCCTCACTGTCGACGCCGCCTTCCACCGCGTCGCGCGCGAACTCGGTAAAGCCTATCCCGAACTGGGTGACGAATTCGCCCTGACCGCGATCGAACTCGGCTTCCTGACCGAACGCCGCATGGCCTTCGAAAACCTGTCGAACCGCGTGGCACTGGACGCCGTGCGCGGCGTCGTCACGACGATGATCCAGACCGAGAAATACGGAACGCCGCTCGCTTCGGCCCTGCGCGTCCTTTCGGCCGAATTCCGCAACGAGCGCATGATGCGCGCCGAAGAAAAAGCCGCGCGCCTTCCTGCGATCATGACGGTCCCGCTGATCCTCTTCATCCTGCCGGTGCTGTTCGTCGTGATCCTCGGGCCAGCGGCCTGTTCGATCAGCGACACCTTCGTCAACGGCAAGATCTAGCTTCGGATCGTCGCGCAGTTTGATTGCCGCCTGACGGCATCAAGCTGCGCAATTTCCTTCGGGTCTGCGAGCAAAAGCCGGACAAGCGCGATGCCGCGATCATGACCGACGCGGATAGTCTCCACTCCGCCGGGAACCGCCTGCCCCTCACGCGCGATCGCTATCCTGACCGGCTTTCCGCCAGCCTGGACATCGTTCCGGACGAAGACGACGTCGGTGCGCGCATCGAAAACGCTGAGCGAGGAATATCGTCCGGGCACGGGAGCATAATTGATCAGCAACGGCCCTGCCGACAGGTCGAACGGGCAGCTCGAATAGGCCAGGTCGGGGCTCGGCCGGACAATCGGCTGGTTGGCAGGCGTGGGCAGGGCGCCATGGCGCATGGTGTTGAGGCCGGTACTGGCAGAAATACGACGCACCGCAGCTTCCATCAGGCCGAAGCTTGTCCCGGCGACTGTTGCGCACCAGGCCCCGATCGTGACGACGACCAGGACAAGGAGCGGGCCGATCCAGAGTCTCATGCGCAGCGCTCCTTCCTGATCACCGGCAAGCCAACCTGACCCGGAGACTTGCGGAATCTTCTTCCCGGATTGTACATCCTGAGCGTCAGTTCGAATCTCTGCCCTTTAGCGCTTGGCAGCCAATGACCCGCGGCCTTGTCGGGACTGATCGTCACGCGCCACCCACCCTTTTCGGCGGGCAGGACCGAAGCCCCGCTGAACGACCAGATATTGGCCGGATTGGAGACAAGGAACCCCTTCTTGTCGTAATAGGTGACGCTCCACCAACGGGCATCAAGCGGCTCGCCGGTCATTGCATAGGTGCAGCTTCCGTCGAGCGGCTTGCCGTCGCTGTCGGTTGCCGCGTTCCAGTAGACCGTTTCGGTGGATGGCAGTGCCAGGATACCGCGCAACGCCACTGACGCGCGCGTGATACTGTCGGTTCCCTGCGTTCCATAGTTCAGCGCGGTGGTCCACGGGCCGTTGGTCAGCTGGCCTTCGTTGAGCCCCTTCCTGATCTTGCTCCAGGCCCCGCCGACACCGATCGCAAGTCCGGCAACAACCGCGATTGCATATCGATGCCAGGCCTTCATCCCTATCCCTTTCGCAACGCCGCCTGTGCTGCTGCCAGCCGTGCGATGGGCACACGATATGGCGATGCGGAGACATAGTCGAGTCCGACACGTTCGCAGAAGTGGATCGAGGCCGGATCGCCGCCATGTTCGCCGCAGATACCGAGCTTGATGTCGGGCCGGGTCGCGCGCCCGCGTTCGGCCGCGAGCTGGACGAGCTGGCCAACCCCCGCCACATCGAGGCTGACGAACGGGTCCTGCGCGTAAATGCCCTTGTCGACATATTGGGTCAGGAAGCGGCTGGCATCGTCGCGGGAAACGCCGAGCGTGGTCTGGGTCAGGTCGTTCGTTCCAAAGCTGAAGAACGCACCGATTTCCGCAATCTCGCCTGCCATCAGCGCAGCGCGCGGCAGCTCGATCATCGTGCCGACCAGATATTCGATCCGCTTGCCGCGTTCGGCGAACACCGCTTCGGCCGTCCGGTCGATCACATCCTTCATCAGGTCGAGTTCGCGCCTGGTGCCAACGAGCGGAACCATCACCTCGGGGATCGGCGAGATTTCAAGATCGCACGCCGCCTCGAAGATCGCCCGCGCCTGCATCTCGTAGATTTCGGGGTAGGTTACACCCAGCCGGCAACCCCTGTGCCCAAGCATCGGGTTGAATTCGTGAAGCTCGGCGGCGCGGCGCTTGAGCGTATCAATGCCCACACCTGCCGCTTCGGCGACATCGGCGAAATCATGTTCCTCGGTCGGCAGGAACTCGTGCAAGGGCGGATCGAGCAGGCGGATCGTCACCGGCAGCCCCGCCATCACTTCGAAGATGCCCTGAAAGTCGGCGCGCTGTTCGGGGAGCAGCTTGGCCAGCGCCACGCGCCTGCCCGCTTCGTCCTCAGCGAGGATCATCTGGCGGACAGCGGTGATCCGGCTCGCCTCGAAGAACATATGCTCGGTGCGGCAAAGCCCGACGCCCTCGGCGCCGAAATCGCGCGCGATCCGGCAGTCGGCCGGCGTCTCGGCATTGGCGCGGACCTTCATCCGCCGTGCGGCGTCGGCCCAGACCATGAGCGCGGCAAAGTCACCCGACAGTTCAGGCTGGACCGTGGCCACTTCGCCGAACATGACTTCACCGGAGGAGCCGTCGATCGTGATCACTTCACCTTCGTGCACTTCGCGCCCGCCGACGCGGAACACCCGTTCCTTGGCGTCAATCGCGACATTGCCGGCGCCCGAGACGCACGGCCGCCCCATCCCGCGCGCGACGACGGCTGCATGGCTCGTCATCCCGCCGCGCGCGGTCAGGATGCCCTTGGCCGCGTGCATCCCGTGTATATCCTCGGGAGAGGTTTCCATCCGGACGAGGATGACGGCCTCGCCCATCTCGGCGCGCTTCTCGGCGGTATCGCTGTCGAACACGGCCATCCCCGAAGCCGCGCCGGGAGACGCAGGCAGCCCCTTGGCCAGCACATCGCGCACCGCCGAGGGATCGAGCGTCGGGTGGAGCAACTGGTCGAGCGCCGACGGATCGACCCGCGCCACCGCCTCGTCGCGGGTGATCAGTCCGGCTTCGGCCATATCGACCGCGATCTTGAGCGCCGCCTTGGCCGTCCGCTTGCCCGAGCGCGTCTGGAGCATCCAGAGCGTACCCCGTTCGACGGTGAATTCGATGTCCTGCATGTCGCGGTAATGCGTCTCAAGAATATCGAAGACGTTCGCGAGTTGCCCGTAAACTTCGGGCATCGCTTCTTCCATGCTCAGCGGCTTGGCATTGGCGCGTTCGCGCGCGGCCCTGGTCAGGTATTGCGGGGTGCGGATGCCCGCGACGACATCCTCGCCCTGCGCATTGATCAGGAATTCCCCATAATAGGCATTCTCGCCCGTCGCCGGATCGCGGGTGAAGGCGACGCCGGTTGCAGACGTCTCGCCCATATTGCCGAAGACCATCGCCTGGACGTTAACCGCCGTTCCCCAATCGCCGGGAATATGGTTGAGCCGCCGATAGACCTTGGCGCGTTCCGACTGCCAAGAGCCGAAGACCGCACCGACCGCCCCCCAGAGCTGATCGTGCACATCTTGCGGAAATGGCTGGCCCCATTGTTCGGCAACCAGCTTCTTGTAATCGCCGACCAGCGCCTTGAGATCGTCGGCGGCAAGTTCTGTATCGAGGAAAAACCCCTTGTCTTCCTTGGCGATCTCCAGCGCTTCCTCGAAAGACCCGTGATCGAGTTCGAGGACGACATCGGCATACATCTGGATGAAGCGGCGATAGCTGTCCCACGCGAAGCGCGCATCGCCCGACGAGGTGGCGAGACCTTCCACCGTCGCGTCGTTGAGCCCGAGGTTGAGGACGGTATCCATCATGCCCGGCATCGACACCCGCGCTCCCGAGCGGACCGAAACCAGCATCGGATCGGCTGCATCGCCGAATCGCTTGCCGGTTACCCGCTCGATATGCGCGATGCCCTCGGCGACTTCGGCGCGCAGCGACTCCGGGAAGACCTCGCCATCGTCATAATAGCGGGTGCACATCGCAGTCGTGATCGTGAATCCGGGCGGGACCGGCAGACCGATCGAGGCCATCCCGTCGAGATTCGCCCCCTTGCCACCGAGCAGGTTCTTGTCTCCTGCCCCGCCATCCGAAACACCGCCGCCGAAGCGGTAAACATATTGGGTCATTGCTGAACCTACCCCTCGATCCTCGAAAAATCCGCAACCCGGTGCACCGCATCGCGGAACCTTGCCAGCAACCCCAACCTGAAAGCCCGCTTCTGCGGGTCTGGATCGTTCACCATTACACCCTCGAAAAACGCATCGATCGGCGCGCGCAGCGACGCCAGCGCCGCCATCGCGCCTTCGAAATCCTCGGCCTCGATTGCGGCCGTCGCTTTGGGTTCGGCGGCATCGAGGGCCGTTCGCAAGGATGCTTCCACCCCGATCCCGTCATGCTGAACTTGTTTCAGCATCCATTCCTCTTCACCGTCCGACCTTGAGGGCGGCATGGACCCTGAAACAAGTTCAGGGTAACGGCTGGTGTCCGTGCCATCCGCCTGCTTCAGGATATTCGCTGCCCGCTTGTATGCAGCGAGGAGGTTCGCGCCCTCATCGGTGGTAACAAACGCCTGCAACGCCTTCACCCGCGCAAGCAAGCAGACGAGATCATCCTCGCCGCCGAGTGCGAACACCGCATCGATCAGGTCGTGGCGAACGCCGGCTTCGCGTTGCTGGACTTTGAGGCGGTCGGCGAAGAAGTCCGGCAACGTGGAGAAGGTCCGCTTGATCCCCGCCTCGTGATCGGCAAACTTGGCATCCAACATGCCCGGTGAACAGACTTGTGATGTCATTCCAGCAAGCGATCGATTAGTCGATTCAAAAAGTGGCAGCCGCAGTTTATTGTGGACAAGCAGTTCGATAACACCCAGTGCGGCCCGTCGAAGCGCAAAAGGGTCTTTGGATCCTGTCGGCGACATATCAGCGTAGAAAAACGAAACCAGCGTATCCAGCTTGTCCGCCAAACTCACCGCCACCGTCACTGGCGCAGTCGGCACATCGTCCCCCTGTCCGACGGGCTTGTAATGATCGCGCACCGCATCGGCGACTGCATCGGTCTCGCCCTGAGCGCGAGCGTAATAGCCGCCCATCACGCCTTGCAGTTCGGGGAACTCCCCGACCATGCCGGTGACCAGATCGGCCTTGCACAGGCGCGCGGCGCGTTCGGCTTGATCGGCCAGCGCCTCAACTTCGTCATCCCGGCGAAGGCCGGGACCCATAGGCATTGCAACGTCTGCGTTCGTGCCGGTGTCTGCCCCATCGTGTTTATGGGTTCCGGCCTTCGCCGGGATGACAGATGGGGTGATGACACCAGAGGTTACCAACCACCGCGACAGCTTTGCAACACGCTCAACCTTGTCCCACACCGTCCCCAGCTTCTCGTGGAAGACGATGTCCTTGAGCTTCTCACGCTGAACATCGAGTTTGATCTTGATGTCCTGATCCCAGAAGAACTTGGCATCCGATAATCGCGCCGCCAGCACTTTCTCATTGCCCGCAACAATCGCCGCCCCGCCATCGTTCGCGGTGATGTTCGCGGTGCAGACAAACGAATTGGCGAGCTTGCCCACCTTGTCCCGGCAGATGAAATATTTCTGGTTCACCCGCGCGGTGAGCTGGATGACTTCCTCCGGCACGTCCAGAAACGCAGGATCGAAGCGGCCGAGCATCGGCACGGGCCATTCAGTCAGCCCCGCATTCTCCACCACCAGCCCCTCATCGGGGACCAGCACCAGCACTGCATCGGCTGCGCAGCGTTCAGCCCCGGTGCGGATGATCGCACGGCGCTCTTCCTGATCGACGATCACATGGCAGGCGTTGAGTTTCGCCGCATAGTCGCCTGCATTGCCGACGGTGACGGGCCCGGAATGGTGGAAGCGGTGCCCCACCGTCGCCGCGCCGCTCTCTACGCCATCCACCGCGCAGGGCACAACCTTGTCGCCCAAAAGCGCAACGATCCCCTGCAACGGCCGCACCCAGCGCAGGCTTTCGGTCGAGACCGAAGTTGTGCCCCAGCGCATCGATTTCGGCCATGGGAACGCGCGCACAATTGCGGGGATCGCTTCGGCGAGCACGTCCGCCGTTGCACGGCCCGGCTTTTCGATCACGGCGAACCAGATCTTCGCACCCTTCGCGTCTTCGCGTGAGACCAGTTGTTCGACCTTCAGCCCGGTGGACCGCAGAAAGCCCTGCAACGCCGCCTCGGGCGCATCGGCACGTGGCCCCTTGCGCTCCTCGCTCATCCCCAAGGTTTCCGTCGGCAAGTCTTTTGCAATCAAGACCAATCGGCGCGGCGTTGCATAGGTGGTGATCTTGACGTTTTCGATTCCTGCCTCTGCCATCTCAGCAACGAACAGGGCTTCTAAGTCCAAGCGCGCCTTGTCCTGCATCCGCGCTGGGATTTCCTCGCTGCGGAGTTCGAGCAGGAAATCGGTCATTTTAAAACACCGTCATGCTGAACTTGATTCAGCATCCATTCCGGGACGCCAATCCAATGCGCGATGGGAGGCATGGACCCTGAAACAAGTTCAGGGTGACGATTGATGGAACGCCCGCCCATCACGCGACCCACCCGTTCTTGTCCATCCACGCCTGGCAGCTGCCCTTGGCCAGATCACGGACGCGGCCCATGTAACTGGCACGTTCCTGCACCGAGATCACGCCGCGTGCTTGCAGCAGGTTGAACAAATGGCTCGCCTCGATCGCCTGATCGTAAGCGGCAAGCGGGATGCCCTTTTCGATGCAGCGCTGGCATTCGCCTTCCGCTTTGGCGAAGCCATCGAACAGCGCCGCGGTGTCAGCCACTTCAAAATTATAGGTGCTGAATTCCACCTCATTCTTCCAGAACACGTCACCATAGGTCACGCCCGCATCATTGAACGCGAGGTCGTAAACGCTATCGACGCCCTGGATATACATGGCCAGCCGCTCGAGCCCGTAGGTCAGTTCGCCCGCGACCGGCTTGCAATCGAACCCGCCCATCTGCTGGAAATAGGTGAACTGCGTCACTTCCATCCCGTCGCACCAGACTTCCCATCCCAATCCCCACGCGCCGAGCGTCGGGCTTTCCCAGTCATCCTCGACGAAGCGGATATCGTGTTTGAGCGGATCGATCCCGATCGCGCCGAGCGAGTCCAGATAGAGTTGCTGGAGGTTTTCAGGGCTGGGCTTCATGATGACCTGATACTGGTAGTAATGCTGCAACCGGTTCGGGTTTTCGCCATAGCGACCGTCAGTCGGGCGGCGCGAAGGCTGGACATAGGCCGCGTTCCAGTGATCCGGCCCGAGCGCACGCAGCGTCGTCGCCGGGTGGAAAGTGCCCGCTCCCATCCGCATGTCGTAGGGCTGGAGGATGACGCAGCCCTGCTTGCCCCAATAGTCATGGAGCGTCAGGATGAGGTCCTGGAAGCTGAGTGGATTGCCCGCCTTCATGCGCGCGGCCTTTGGCGGATGGACGGGCCCGGGTCAAGCAATCCGGCCTTGCTTTGGCACCGGATTTGGCCAAAAAGGCCCGATGTTCAAGACCCCCCTTTTTAAGATTGGGCGTTGGGTGCTCCCTGCCCTGTCCCTGCTTGCCGCCTGTGCGAGCGCGTCTCCTCCCCCGCCAAAGGCCCCGCCCGCGCACCCCGCGCTTTGGAAACTGTCTGACGAAGATACCACGATTTACCTGTTCGGGACGATCCATGTCCTGCGCAAGGACTTCCAGTGGCGCACCCGCGCGATCGACAAGGCGGTGCAGGCCTCCAGGGAGCTGGTCCTTGAGGTCAATGACCTGCAGGATCAGGACCAGACCGCCAAGACTTTCCTCAAACTGGCCGTTTCGCCCGACCTGCCGCCGGTGGTAGAACGGGTATCGCCGGACAAGCGCGCGGGGATCGAGGCGCTCATCGACAAGGCCGGCCTGCCGGTCGCCATCCTCAACCGGTTCGAAAGCTGGGCGGTTGCCGTCACGCTTGCCAGCGGCATGCTCAAGGAACTTGATGTCAGCGCCGAATTCGGCGTGGAAAATCAATTGCGGGCCCGTTTCGTCAAAGCAAAAAAGCCGGTTTCCGGCCTTGAGACAACCGAAGAGCAACTCGGCATGTTCGACAAGCTTCCCGAAGCCGCCCAGCGCACCTTCCTGTCGAGCATGGTGGACGATGCGGCCGATCCCGCGAAGGAATTCAACGACATGGTCTCGGCATGGAGCCAGGGCGATGACAAGGCGATCGCGATGAGCTTTGACGATGAACTCAAACTCTCGCCCGAACTGGTCGAGACGCTGCTCCGCAAGCGCAACGCCAACTGGACCGCATGGATCGAGAAAAGGCTCGAAAAGCCTGGCAGCGTCTTCCTCGCGGTCGGCGCCGGGCATCTCGCAGGGCCGGACTCGGTCATTGCCATGCTGGGCAAGAACAAGCTCAAGGTCGCACGCCTCCAATAGCTTGACCGCGCGGGCGCATCGCGCCAATCTCGCACGCAACAATATTTCAAAGTTGAGGAACTGATTCCATGAAAACCGCTGTTTCATCCGTCGCGCTTGCGCTTTCGCTGGCTATAGCATCCCCCGCGCTCGCACAATCCGCCCCGACCACGGCCGATGCCGACAAATTCATTGCCGCCGCCGAGAAGGAGCTAGGCGAATTCGGCATTTTCAACGCGCAGGTGCAGTGGATCAACAACACCTATATCACCGATGATACCGACGCCGTGGCAGCCGCAGTCGGCGCGCGCGGCACCGAAATGGCCGTGCGGCTGGCAAGCGAGGCCGCCAAATACCAGGCCATTCCCGGCCTTTCGGATGACACCAGGCGCAAGCTTGACCTGCTGCGCGGCGGCCTTGTCCTTCCCGCCCCGACCACCGAGGGTGCTGCCGTCGAACTCAACACGATCGCGACCCGGCTCAATTCTGCCTATGGCAAGGGCAAGGGCACGTTGAAGGGCAAGCCGATCAATGGCTCAGACATCGAAGCCGAAATGGGCACCAGTCGCGATCCCGAATTGCTCAAGGAGATGTGGGCAAGCTGGAACAACAATGTCGGCAGCCCGATGCGCGCCGATTATGCCCGTGAAGTCGAGATCGCCAATGCCGGCGCGCGCGAGCTTGGCTATGCCGATGTCGGCGCGATGTGGCGCTCGCAATACGACATGCCGGCTGACGATTTCGCCAGACTGACCGACAAGCTCTGGGCGCAGGTCAAGCCGCTCTACGACCAGCTTCATTGCTACACGCGCACCAAGCTCAACGAGAAATATGGCGATGCCGTCCAGCCCAAATCCGGCCCGATCCGCGCCGACCTGCTCGGCAATATGTGGGCGCAGGAATGGGGCGACATTTATGACATCGTGGCGCCTGCAGGCGCGGGCGATGTCGGCTATGATACGACCGAGCTTTTGAAGGCCGCGAACTATGACCCCATCAAGATGGTCAAGGCCGGTGAAGGTTTTTTCTCGTCGCTCGGTTTCAAGCCGCTGCCTGCAAGTTTCTATGCGCGGAGCCAGTTTACCAAGCCTGCCGACCGCGAAGTCGTCTGCCACGCCAGCGCTTGGGATCTCGACAATGTTGACGATCTGCGGATCAAGATGTGCATCAAGATCAACGGCAATGATTTCGTGACGATCCATCATGAACTGGGTCACAATTATTATCAGCGCGCCTATAACAAGCAGCCCTATCTCTACCTGAACGGCGCGAACGATGGCTTCCATGAAGCGATCGGGGATGCCGTCGCATTGTCGATAACGCCCAACTATCTCGTCCAGATCGGCTTGCTGGATGCCGCCAGGGTGCCGAGCGCGGACAAGGATCTGGGTCTGTTGCTACGCCAGGCGATGGACAAGGTTGCCTTCCTGCCGTTCGGCTTGCTGGTCGATAAATGGCGCTGGGGTGTGTTTTCGGGCCAGACCCCGACGAGTGCCTACAACAAGGCGTGGACCGACCTGCGCCTCCAGTATCAGGGTATCACCCCGCCGGTTGCGCGCGACGAGAGCAATTTTGACGCGGGCGCCAAATATCACATCCCCGGCAACACGCCCTACACGCGTTACTTCCTCGCGCGCATCCTGCAATTCCAGTTCTACAAGGCGGCCTGCGATACGGCCAAGTGGAAAGGCCCGCTCCACCGGTGTTCCTTCTATGGCAACAAGGACGTCGGCGCGCGGCTGGACGCGATGCTGCAAATGGGCGCATCCAAACCCTGGCCCGACGCGCTCCAGGCCTTTACCGGCAAGCGCGAAATCGATGGCACCGCGATGATCGCCTATTTCAAGCCGCTGATGACGTGGCTCAAGCAGCAGAACAAGGGCAAGACCTGCGGGTGGTGAGAAGCGCTCGGACAATCGCCTTGACCTACCTTCAAATCGTTACTACATAATAGCATGAAGGTTGTCTGGGACGAGCCAAAGCGACTTGCCAATATCGACAGACACGGGATCGATTTCGCTGATATTGGGCCGGACTTTTTCCTTTCGGCGATCATCCACCCCGCCAAATATGGCCGCTTCGCGGCCATTGGTCGGCTTGACGAAGTGATTGCGGTGATCTTCGCCACGCTCGGAACGGAAGGTGTTTCGATCATTTCCGCCCGTGCCGCGAGCCGGAAGGAAAGAAGGGTTCTGAAATGAGCAAAAAGGGATACACTCAGGCCGATTTGGCGGCGGTCAGCGACAACCCCGAATGGACTGCCGAAGAGATTGCTGCCGCCGTTCCTTTTGATCAAGCGTTCCCGGAACTTGCCAAGGCGATACGCCGCCGGGGAACGCAGAAACAGGCCACAAAGGTGAGCACCACAATCCGCCTGTCACGCGAAGTGCTCGATCATTTCCGTTCAACGGGAAGCGGCTGGCAAGCGCGCATCGATATCGCGCTGAAGAATTGGATCGCAGATCATTGACTACCGGAACGGCGGCTCGTTGAAGGCCCTGAGCTTGCGGCTGTGCAGCTTCGGGCCTTCGGCCTTCAGCTGTCGGCAGGCCTCGATGCCGATGAGCATATGCTCGGCAATCGCGCGTTCGTAGAAGCGATTGGCCTGCCCGGGGAGTTTCAATTCGCCGTGCATCGGCTTGTCGGATACGCACAGCAAGGTGCCATAGGGTACGCGGAAGCGATAGCCTTGCGCCGCAATCGTCGCTGATTCCATGTCGATCCCGACCGCGCGTGACTGGCTGAAGCGCAGCGCCGATTTCGAATAGCGCAATTCCCAGTTCCGGTCGTCGGTGGTAACGATCGTGCCGGTCCTGAGGCGGCTCTTGAGCTTTTCGGCACGTTCGCCCGAAATCACCTCCGCCGCACGCGCCAGCGCCTGTTGCACTTCGGCGATCGGCGGGATCGGGATTTCGGGCGGCAATATGTCATCAAGCACATGATCGTCGCGCAGATAGGCATGGGCGAGGACATAGTCTCCGATCCGCTGGCTGGGGCGCAGGCCGCCGCAATGGCCGATCATCAGCCACGCCTCGGGCCGCATGACCGCCATATGGTCGGTGATCGTCTTGGCGTTCGACGGACCGACGCCGATATTGACGAGCGTGATACCAGTCCCGTCCGGGGCGATCAGATGCCAGGCCGGCATCTGGTGTCGCCGCCAGGCGCTGTCCGCCACCGCGCTTTCGGGATCGTCGGTATGCTCCGTGACCATCAACCCGCCCGGACAGGAAAGCCCGGTATAAGGCCCGCCATTGCCGATCTGCGCGCACCCCCAGTTCACGAATTCATCGACATAGCGGTGATAGTTGGTGAACAGCACATAGCGCTGGATATGTTCGGGGGGCGTACCGGTATAATGGCGCAGCCGGGCCAGCGAGAAATCGGTGCGCAACCCGTCGAACAGCGCGAGGGGCCGCGCATCGTCAACGTCATAGTTGAACATGCCATCGGCAACCTCGTCCCCGATATAGGCAAGCTCGGTCGTCGGGAACCAGCGGGCAAGATCCTTGGCGCGGACATCGGCAAGATCGTCATTGGCATCAAGGACATAGGGAAACGGAATTTCCTGCCGCCCCGGGCCGGTGGTGACCTCGACGCCATAATCCGCGATCAATATGTCGATCTGTTCGGCAAGGTATTCGGCAAAAAGCGCCGGCTTGGTCACGCTGGAAACATAGTCGCCCGCTTCGGTCAGCCGCCCGAATGAACGCAGTGGCGGAGACCGGGCCTCATCGCCTTTGTAGTGCAGCCGGATTTCGGGATAGGCGAAGCTGCCGTCACGGCGTTGCGCCGAATCGGGCGGCGTCCCGGTTTCGACATAGGTTTCAATGGCCTTGCGAAGCCGCGCCACGGCGGCCTTGAACAGGGTATCAAGCTCCGCGACGATTGCCGCGCCTGTCTGTGTTTTGGTTTCAACTGTCATCTTCCACACTTACGGGCGGAAGATGACAGCATCAAGCACTTCGATCAGATGTTTTCGAGCATGTATTCGGCCGAGCTGACGCGGAACTCGCCAGGGCCTTCAACGAACAGGTGCTCGACGGTGCCATCATTGACGACCATCGCGAAACGCTGGCCGCGCGGACCCATGCCGAATTTCGAACCGTCCATTTCGAGCCCGACGGCCTTGACGAAATCGCCATTGCCATCGGCGAGCATCGCCACCTTGTCATCGACGCCCGATGCCTTGCCCCAGGCGCCCATAACGAACGCGTCATTGACGGCGGTACAGGCGATTGCGTCAATGCCCTTGGCCTTGAGATCGGCAGCACGTTCGACAAAGCCCGGCAAATGCTTGGCCGAGCAGGTCGGTGTGAAGGCGCCCGGAACCGAAAACAGCGCGACGCGCCTGCCTGCAAAAAATTCGTCGCTGGAAACACCTTGCGGCCCTTCTGCGGTCGGCTGGACGAAAGTGGTGGCGGGAAGCTTTTCGCCAACGGCAATGGTCATGGGAAATCCTTTCGGGCTGATGTGGTTCCGGTTGCCCCTCATCTGGTTCTTACCGTCATTTAATGCAAGTGGATGCTGGACAATGTGTCCGGCGCGGATCAATCTTCGCCGTGCACATGTCGCAGACCCCTCCCTTTCTTACTGGCAAGCTCCTGCTTGCCATGCCCGGCATAGGCGATCCGCGCTTCGAGCGATCTGTGATCGCGATATGCCAGCATGACGAGGATGGCGCGCTGGGCATTGGGATCGGGCGGATCATGCCGCGCATGGGGCTCCACGCCTTGCTCGACCAATTCGGGATCGAAGCCGGCGCGGTGCCAGACGTGCCGATCCATGCCGGTGGCCCGGTCGAGCCGCAGCGCGGCTTCGTCCTCCACTCGCTCGACTGGAGCGGGCAGGAAAGCATGCAGGTCTCGAACCTCTGGGGCCTGACCGCGACGATCGACATTCTTCGCGTGATCGGAACGGACAGGGGGCCGAAACACTGGCTCGTCGCGCTTGGTTATGCCGGCTGGGGCCCCGGCCAGCTCGACGAGGAAATGCACCGCCACGGCTGGCACATTGCCGATGCGAACGACGCGCTGCTCTATGATACGCCGGTCGAGGAACGCTGGACGGCGGCGTTCGAAGCGCAGGGGATCGATCCACGGCTGCTGGCGGTCGATAGCGGGCATGCTTGAATTGACGAACAGTGGATTAATGATCGCTTTCGACCCCCATTGCGGACATTCCGATTGGCCATCATAACGCGAGGATGACTGGCCCTTCCAAGGCGGAGCGAATGGAGCTTCGTCGTTCCATTGGGAACCGAACTTTGCCGGAGCAATACTCCCCGCCCTATCATCGGGGCGCCGAATGCCTCTGGCCCCATGCATGCTTCGAGTGTCGCAAGTCCTGGAAGCTTGCGGAGGAAGCAACTGCCAAGTGCCCAGAGTGTGAAGGGGAGCTTCATTGGATGGGCCGCGCCTTCAAGGTCCCGCGGAAGGCGGACAAGCAGCAGTGGGCGAAGGTCCGAGCGCTCTGGATGGCCGGGTTTCGGTTTATCAATCACACCCGCTGGAGGGAGGCAGAGCCACTCCCGGAGCGACTGCGCGATGTGGATGACTTCGTCCGTCGAAATCCAGACCACCCCTTCCGGGTCGAACGCTGACGCCCGCTTCCCACCCATCTCAGACATTCCGGAACCGACACTTCCCCAACACCAGTTGCGCAAATCCGCACACACAGGTAATCGCCCCAGCATGGGCGTTTTCAAGAATATCTTCACCTGGTGGGAAGGCGCGACCTTCGGGACGTGGCTTGGCACCGCGACCAAGGGCACACGCGTCGGCCATGATGCCGAAGGCAATGTCTATTATGAAGGCGGAAAGACCGTTGGCGGACTGACGCGCCGCTGGGTGATGTATAACGGCCTGAACGACGCCAGCCGGGTGCCGCCCGAATGGCATGGCTGGCTGCACCACACGCTCGATGCGCTGCCCGAAAACGCCCTGCCGCCGGCGCGAATCTGGGAAAAGCCGCCGACGCGGAATTTGACGGGGACAGTCCACGCCTATCGCCCCGCAGGAGCGCCGGAAGCGGGCGGCGAACGCGCCACGGCCACCGGCGACTATCAGGCCTGGAGCCCCGAACAGGGATGAAGCGGCCCGCACTCTGGGTGCTGGGCGGAGTAGTAGCCGGCATTGCCGCATGGCAGGCGATGGCCGCGATCGAGAATGCGACTGCGGGCAACGCGACGGAGCCGGTGCCGACAAGAATCGAAGCGCCCGCCCCCAAACCAGCACCCGCCGTTTTCACAGGCAAGCAAACGCCGATGGCTGAACGCGTGGCGACGCTCGGCATCCTCAACAAGCGCAACGGGCTCTACCGCGATCTTGTCATGAAGCCGGGCCAGGCGGTGCGGATCGGCGATCTCGTCGTGCGGCTGAAGGCCTGCGAGACGACCGCGCCGTGGGAAACCGAGCCCTATACTGGCGCCTTCGTGCAAGTGATCGTCCACGGCAGTGATGAGAAGTGGCGCAAGGTTTTTTCGGGCTGGCTGTTCAAGGAATCGCCGTCGCTCAACCTTGTCGAGCACCCGATTTATGACGTGTGGACCAAAGCCTGCGCGATGAAGCACCCCGAAATGGGGCCCGACACGCTGGTCGTTCGCGGCGACGCATCGGCTCCGAACGGCCGGTCGAGCGCGAAGAAATCACCCGATTCGGCTGCGCCCGAAGCGGCCCCGGCAACTGCAACGCCCCCCACCGCCGAGACCAACGCCGCGAGATAATCCGCCCGGCCGATTTCAATCGCACCCAGCGAAGCAAGGTGCGGCGTAATGAACTGGCAATCGAGCAAGGTGAATCCGCCCGCGCGCAGCCGCACAACAAGGTGCGCCAGCGCGACTTTCGACGCATCGGTCGCCCGGCTGAACATCGATTCGCCGAAAAAGGCGCGGCCGAGCCGGACGCCGTAAAGTCCGCCGACCAATTTTCCGTTTTCCCATGTCTCAATGCTATGCGCATGGCCGCTGGCGTGGAGCAACGCGACCGAAGCCTCGATCTGGCGATTGATCCAGGTTGAGGGGCGATCCTCCGCTTCCTCCGCGCAGAGCTGCACGACTTCTGCGAACGCGCGATCGGCGGTCGTTTCGTACCGCCCCGAACGGAGCGTCTTGGCCAGCGATCGCGATAGTTTGAAGCCGTCAAGCGGCAGCACGCCACGTTTGCGCGGTTCGACCCAATAGACCTCAGCCGCGTCGCGCCCGTCCGCCATCGGGAAGATGCCCGCCGCATAGGCCTTGAGGAGGAGTACAGGATCGAGCGGCTGGGTCATGGCGCGGTTTTACACCCGCTTTCACCGTCCGCCAAACCCCGCTAGGGCCGAGCCGTGCCCGAAACCATCACTTGCGACATTGCCATTGCGGGCGGGGGCCTTGCAGGGGGGCTGATCGCGCTGGCGCTGGCGGAAAAGCGGCCGGAACTCGATGTGCGATTGGTCGAGGCAGCACCCTGCCTGGGCGGCAATCACGTCTGGTCGTTCTTCGACAGCGATGTCGCGCCAGAGCATCGCTGGCTGGTCGCGCCTCTGATCTGCCATCATTGGGACAGCTACGATGTCGCCTTCCCGGCGCACCGGCGGACGATTGAGGCGGGGTATAACAGCATCGGGTCCGAGCGGTTGGACGCCGTGGCGCGAGGGCGGTTGAGGCCTGAACGGATCATTGCCGCCACGGCCGTCTCGGTCGATTGCGACGCAATCACGCTCGCTGACCAGCGTACGATCCGCGCACGCCTGATCATCGACGCGCGCGGGCCTGCCGACCTCTCCTGTCTCGACCTTGGCTGGCAGAAATTCCTCGGCCAGCAATTGCGCATCGAGGGCGGGCACGGCCTGACCCGTCCGATCATCATGGACGCGACCGTCGCGCAGCTTGGCGGCTATCGCTTCGTCTATTGCCTGCCCTTCGATGCCGAGACCGTCTTCGTCGAGGATACCTATTATACCGATGGCCCCGACCTCCCGCTCGAGGCGCTGCGCAAGCGGATTGCGGATTATGCCGCTGCCCGCGACTGGCACATCGAAGCCGTCGAACGCGAGGAAACGGGCGTCCTGCCCGTTGCAATGGGCGGCGATTTCAACGCTTATTGGGCATCGGGGGGCGAGGTTGCAAAGGCGGGGATGCGCGCGGCTCTGTTCCATCCGACCACCGGATATTCGCTGCCCGATGCTGTGCGGCTGGCCGCCAGCATCGCAGAAAATCCTGACCTCACGCCCGCGGCCGTCAAAGAATATTCCGCCGCCCGATGGGCAGAACGCGGCTTCTACCGCATGCTTGACGCGATGCTTTTCCGTGCCGCCGAACCCGACCAGCGCTACAGGATTCTCGAACGCTTCTACCGGCTCTCGCCTGCGCTCATCGGCCGTTTCTATGAGGGGCAATCGACACTGGCCGACAAGATCCGCATCTTGAGTGGCAGGCCGCCAGTCCCTATCGGTCGGGCTCTGGGGGCCATCATGGGACGCAAAGCGTGAAGCGCGCCATCATCATCGGATCGGGCTTTGGCGGGTTGGCGCTGGGCATCCGGCTGCAATCGGCGGGCGTGGAGACGACCATCGTCGAGGCCCGCGACAAGCCGGGCGGGCGCGCCTATTATTGGGAGAGGGATGGCTTCACCTTCGATGCCGGGCCGACCGTCATCACCGATCCCGATTGCCTGAGGGAGCTCTGGGCGCTGAGCGGCCGCAACATGGCCGACGACGTGACGCTCGATCCGGTCATGCCCTTCTACCGGCTCAACTGGCCCGACGGGACAAATTTCGATTATTCGAACGATAGTGCGTCGCTGACCAGCGAAATCGCCAAGCTCGATCCCGCCGATCTCGATGGCTATCAGCGCTTTCTCGATTATGCTGCCGGGGTCTACACGCAAGGCTACGAGAAACTCGGCCATGTCGCGTTTCTCGACTTCGCCTCGATGATCAGGGCCGCACCGGCACTGGCCAAATACCAGGCGTGGCGTTCGGTCTATTCGATCGTTGCCTCCTATGTGAAGAACGAGAAGCTGCGCGAAGCGCTTTCGTTCCACACCCTGCTCGTCGGCGGCAATCCTTTCACGACCAGCGCCATCTATGCGCTGATCCACAAGCTCGAAATGGATGGCGGCGTCTGGTTCGCGCGTGGCGGCACCAACCGGCTGGTCGCGGCGATGGTGACGCAGTTCGAGCGGTTGGGCGGGTCAATGCGGCTGGGCGATCCGGTCGAGGAGATCGAGACGCTGGGCGACAGGGTGACGGGCGTTCGCACGAAATCGGGCTGGCAGTCCGAAGCCGATGCCGTCGCGTCGAACGCAGACATCATGCACAGCTATCGTGACCTGCTCACCGGCAACCGCCGTGGCGCGCGTGTGGCGTCCTCGCTCGAGCGCAAGCGCTTTTCGCCCTCGCTGTTTGTTGTCCATTTCGGAATCAGGGGGAGCTGGCCGGGCATCCCGCACCATTCGATCCTGTTTGGCCCGCGTTACAAGGAACTGCTGACGGACATTTACGATCATGGCGTGCTGCCGCGCGATTTTTCGCTCTACCTTCACCACCCGACGGTGACCGATCCGTCGCTGGCGCCCGAGGGCTGTTCGACCTTCTACGCGCTTGCGCCGGTTGCGCATCTCGGCAAGTCTCCGCTCGACTGGGATGGCGAGGTTGGCGAAATGATGAAGGAACGCATCCTCGATGAAATCGAACACCGCCTGATCCCCGACATTCGTTCGCGGATCATGACGAGCTTCCACTATGCGCCGACCGATTTTGCCCGCGACCTCAATGCGCATCTGGGCAGCGCCTTCAGCCTCGAACCGATCCTGACCCAATCGGCGTGGTTCCGCACCCACAACCGCGACGATGCGATCCCCAACCTCTATTTCGTCGGCGCTGGTACGCATCCTGGGGCCGGAATTCCGGGGGTCGTCGGCAGCGCCAAGGCGACAGCAAAGCTGATGCTAGAGGATTTGAACCGGTGACCCGCCTCGCCATCTATTGCGGTTCTTCCCCCGGTTCAGACCCCGCCTATGCAGCGGCAGCCCGTGCCCTCGGCACGGAAATGGCCGCGCGCGGCTATGGGCTGGTTTTCGGTGGCGGGCATGTCGGGCTGATGGGGGCGATCGCCGATGCAGTGCTGGCGGCGGGCGGGGAAGTCATCGGCGTGATCCCGACCGCGCTGCGCGACAAGGAACTGGCGCACAAAGGCTGCACCGAACTCCACATCGTTTCCACAATGCATGAACGCAAGGGGCTGATGGCCGATCTCTCGGATGGCTTCATTGCCATGCCCGGCGGCTTCGGGACGCTCGACGAGATGTTCGAAATGCTGACCTGGGCGCAGCTTGGCTATCATGCCAAGCCGTGCGGGTTCCTCAACGTTGCGGGCTATTATGATGCGCTGTTCGCCTTTCTCGACGCATGTGTCGATGCGCGGTTCGTGACGGCGGTCCATCGCGAGATGATTATGGCAGACAGCGATCCGGCCGCCCTCCTCGATAGCATCGAAACCTTCGAGGCGCCCGACCAGGCCAAATGGCTTGACCGGTTCGATTTGTGACGCTCGACCGCGCCGCTCTTGTCACCCACGCCCGCGAAAGCATCGCGCGAGGCTCCACCTCCTTCGCCCTTGCCTCTCGCATCTTCGACCGCGAGACGCGCGAGCGCGCGTGGCTGCTCTATAGCTGGTGCAGGCGGTGCGACGATATTGCCGACGGGCAGGATCATGGCGGCGCGATGTCCGCCGTCGATGATCCGATGGAACGGCTCGCCTTTATCACCGACCTGACGACACGTGCCCTTGAAGGCGAGACGACAGGCGATCCGGCGTTCGATGCGCTCGGGCTGGTGGCGAAGGAATGCGCCATCCCGCACAAATATATCTATGACCTGATCGAGGGCTTCGCACTCGATGCGTCGGGCTGGCATCCCCGCACCGAGGCCGATCTGCTCAAATATTGCTACCATGTCGCCGGCGCGGTCGGCTGCATGATGGCGGTGATCATGGGCGTCGATCCGGAGGACGAGGAAACGCTCGAACGTGCGGCCGATCTCGGCAAGGCATTCCAGCTCGCCAATATCGCGCGCGACATCAGCGAGGACGATGCGGCCGACCGCTGCTACATCCCCGACGACTGGCTCGTCGAGGCAGACATCCCGCCCGGCGAGCAGATGAAGCCCCACTTCCGCTCCCGCCTCGCCGATATTGGCTGGTGGTTGGCCGACATGGCGCAGGATCACGAAGCAAGCGCCCGCATCGGCGCGCGCAAACTCTCCTTCCGCGCGCGCTGGGCGGTCCTTGCGGCGGCAGGGATCTATGGCGACATCGCCCGTGAGGTCGCCGCGCGCGGACAGGCAGCGTGGGACCGGCGGGTGGTGGTGAGCAGGGGCCGGAAGCTGGGATGGGTGGCGAAGGCGCTGGGTCAGGCGCTCGCAAATTAACCTACTTGCCAAATTTACCCTGATAGGTTAACTGCCCGAAATGGAAAAGCGCAAGCCCCATTGTCCGTTGGCGGTCGCGCTGGCGATGGTTGCGGATGGCAAGGTTCGGGCAACACAATCCGCGCTTTCCGGTGCGGCGGCGATGGGCTTGGACTATTCCGCAATGATTGAAGTGGTGCAGTTGCTGGAGATGGGCGACTTTTACAAAAGCATGACGACGCGCAACGATCATCGCGTCTGGCAGGATGTTTACAGACCGGTGACCGAATATGGTGCCATCTACATGAAACTGACCGTGATCGACGATGTGGTGATTATATCATTCAAGGAGCAATGATGATGAAATGCCCCGCATGTGGCGCGGCCGCGATGGCGGTGGATACGCGCAATCTTCCCTATGTTTACAAGGGTGAAAAGACCGTGATTGCAGCGGTCAGAGGCCAATTCTGCCCTGAATGCGGCGAATGCGTCGTCGATCCCACGCACGCCCGGACGGTCAGCGAGGCCATGCTGGCCTTCAACATGCAAGTGAATGCGACGCTCGTCGATCCCGCCTTCATCGTGAGTGTGCGCAAGAAGCTGAGGCTCGATCAGCGCGAGGCGGGCGAGGTGTTTGGCGGCGGCGCAAATGCCTTTTCGCGCTATGAGAACGGCAAGACCCGCCCGCCAGTGGCGCTGGTCAAACTGCTCAAGGTGCTTGACCGCCATCCGGAACAGTTGAGGGAGATACGTTAGGGAATTTCTGCTATGGGATGGGAAGTGGACTGCTCTGAACATACAACTGCATGATGAGTAATCGCCGAGGACAGTTGCTGAATACCGCGTTCGAACAAGTCGATGGGCGGTGGGTTTGGTATGCGAATGCGTGGTCGCGTGGGCTGATCGTCAATGCAGATGAACGCGATACTTACCTTTCTTTCAGGCCGTTGGCATTTCGAAGATCGATCAATGGGCGTCGAGCTACAATGCCACGACGACCGTATTGGGCAACGCTGAGACGTATTTTGGCGACGGCAATCACTGGGAGAGACCCGAAGCGGCCGCGCAGTTAGCCATGCCTCGGCAACCAGTCGACAGCAGGACTAATCCCGAAAAGTCCCGACCGGTTCCCGCATCCCGTCACTGCCCAGCCGTTGCAGTTCCGCCTTCAACACCTCTGGCCTTGGCGCCCAGAGGAAGCCAAAGCTGACCGTTCCCGCCTTCGTCTCCACCACATGATGAAGCCGGTGCGCCTGGACGATCCGTTTCATATAGGCCGATCGCGGGACATAGCGATGCCCGATGCGCTTGTGGACGATCACGTCGTGAAAGCCGAAATAGATGGCGCCATAGGCCGCGATCCCGCCGCCTGCCCAGGCGTAGAGCGCCCCATGCCCCAGCCCGATCCCCCACCAGAACAGCAGGATCGAGGGGACGGCGAAGATCAGCGCGTAAAGATCGTTCGCTTCCCACATCCCCAATCGGGGCCGGTGGTGGCTCGCATGGAGGAACCAGCCCGGCCCGTGCATCACCCAGCGATGGGCAACATAGGCAACCCCTTCCATCGCGACGATGGTGGCGAGAAACAGCGCAGGTCCGGCAAGTGTCAACATGAACGCCAGTATAACGACGCATTCAGCTTCGCGTCACCCCGGTTCGGCAAAAGAAGTTTCCAGACAGGTTGCCCCTCAGGCGTTGCTCGGGTAGCGTTTTGGGCCTGTATTTGGGGGGCAACCTGTCGCCTCCCGCTAATCCCTGCTGCTGGAGATGCACATGATCCGCCGCCTTTCCCTTATCCTTCCCATCCTTGCCCTTGCGGCCTGCGCAAGCCCGGAAACGAGGTTGCGCAGCGGTCTGATGAATGCGGGGCTCGGCAAGCGACAATCGGCGTGCATGGCCGATCGGATGGTCGACCGGCTTTCGCTGATCCAGTTGCGCCGGATTGCCTCGCTCCGGAACTTCCAGAAGGATCGGATTGGCGACATGACCGTCGACCGCTTCCTCCACAATGTCCGTTCGCTGGAGGATACGGAGATATTGACCGTGACAACGCGCGCGGCGCTGAGCTGCGCCATCCTCCGCTAGAGGCTTCCCAACCGTCCGCACCTGTGCTTTAGGCCGCTGCGATCCAAAGCATGGGGACTCGGGCCAGACATGAACATTCATGAATACCAAGCCAAGGAACTGCTCGCCAAATTCGGCGTGCCGGTGCCCGCTGGCCATGCCGCGCTCAGCGTCGAGGAGGCCGTTGAGGCCGCAAAGCGGCTCCCCGGGCCGCTCTATGTGGTCAAGGCCCAGATCCATGCGGGCGGGCGCGGCAAGGGCAAGTTCAAGGAGCTTGGCCCCGATGCAAAGGGCGGCGTCCGGCTCGCAAGGACGCTCGACGAGGTGCGCGCCGCCGCAACCGAGGTGCTCGGCAACACGCTGGTCACGATCCAGACCGGCCCGGCGGGCAAGCAGGTCAACCGCCTCTACATCACCGACGGCGTCGATATCGAGAAGGAATTCTACCTCGCGCTGCTCGTCGATCGCGCAACGAGCCGGATCGCGGTCGTCGCATCGACCGAAGGCGGCATGAATATCGAGGATGTCGCGCACGACAGCCCCGAAAAGATCACCACGATCACGATCGACCCCGCCACCGGCCTGATGCCGCATCATGGCCGGACGGTCGCCAACGCGCTCGGCCTGACGGGCGATCTCGCCAAACAGGCGCAGGCCACGCTTTCCCAGCTCTACAATGCCTTTATCGGCACCGACGCGTCGCAGATCGAGATCAACCCGCTCGCGGTTTGTGCGGGCAACAAGCTGCTCGTGCTCGATGCCAAGGTCGGGTTCGATTCGAACGCGATGTTCCGCCACAAGGATCTCGCCGAGCTGCGCGACCTGACCGAGGAAGACCCGGCCGAGGTCGAGGCTTCGGAACATGACCTCGCCTATATCAAGCTCGACGGGAATATCGGTTGCATGGTCAATGGCGCAGGGCTTGCCATGGCGACGATGGACATCATCAAGCTCAACGGCGAATTCCCCGCCAACTTCCTCGATGTCGGCGGCGGTGCCTCCAAGGAAAAGGTGACGGCGGCGTTCAAGATCATCCTCAAGGATCCGGCGGTGAAGGGCATTCTCGTCAACATCTTCGGGGGGATCATGAAATGCGACATCATCGCTGACGGGATCGTTGCAGCGGCAAAGGAAGTGAACCTCTCGGTCCCGCTCGTCGTCCGCCTCGAAGGCACCAATGTGCAGCAGGGCAAGGACATCCTCGCCAATTCCGGCCTGCCCATTGTCGCAGCCAACGATCTGGGCGATGCGGCCAGGAAGATTGTGGCGGAGGTTCGCAAGGCGGCTTAACCCTTGCAGAATCACTCCGACTTGTGCAGTGCAGCGCGAAGTTGACGTAAACGTTAAGTGAAGTGGTGGAGAAGAAACCATGAAAATCCTCGTCCCCGTAAAGCGGGTGATTGATTACAACGTGAAGCCGCGGGTGAAGCCCGATGGCTCCGGCGTCGATCTGGCGAACGTCAAGATGTCGATGAATCCGTTCGACGAGATCGCGGTCGAGGAAGCGCTGCGCCTCCGCGAAAAGGGTGTGGCGACGGAGGTTATCGCTGTCTCCGTTGGCCCCGAAAAGGCGCAGGAAACGCTGCGTACGGCACTCGCAATGGGCGCCGACCGCGCGATCCTGATCGTCGCGGAACATGTCGAGCCGCTCGGCGTCGCCAAACTCCTGGCCAAGGTGATGGACGAAGAGGGCCCCGGCCTTGTCATCCTCGGCAAGCAGGCGATCGATGACGATTCGAACCAGACCGGCCAGATGCTCGCCGCGCTCACCGGGCGCCCGCAGGGCACGTTCGCGTCCAAGGTCGAGGTGTCGGGCGACAGCGTTTCGGTGACGCGCGAAGTCGATGGCGGTCTTGAAACCGTCAGCCTCAAGACACCCGCGATCATCACCACCGACCTTCGTCTCAACGAACCGCGCTATGCCTCGCTGCCCAACATCATGAAGGCGAAATCCAAGCCGATGGCAATGAAGACCCCTGCCGATTACGGCATTGACGTGACGACGCGCCTCAAGACGCTCAAAGTCACCGAGCCGCCGACGCGCTCTGCGGGCATCAAGGTGCCCGATGTCGATGCGCTGGTTGCAAAACTCAAGGAAATGGGAGTGCCGGCATGAGCGTCCTCATCTGGGTAGAACATGACAATGCGTCGCTGAAGGATGCAACGCTTGCGGTCGTCACCGCTGGAGCGAAGCTGGGCGAAGTCCATGCGCTCGTCGCGGGCAATGGCTGCGATGCCGTGGCGCAGGCTGCCGCGAAGATCGCGGGCGTTTCCAAGGTTCTCGTCGCGAATGACGGTGCCTATGCCAATGCGCTCGCCGAAAATGTTGCGCCGCTCGTGGCCGGACTGATGGCCGGTTACGACGCATTCCTCGCGCCCGGCACGTCGCACGGGAAGAACATCGCTCCGCGCGTTGCGGCACTGCTCGACGTGATGCAGATCAGCGACATCCTCTCGGTCGAAAGCCCCGATACCTTCACGCGGCCCATCTATGCCGGGAACGCGATCGCAACCGTCCAGTCGAGCGACGCGAAGAAGGTCATAACCGTGCGCGGCACCGCCTTTGCCAAGGCTGACCCGACGGGCGGTTCGGCCGCAGTCGAAGCAGTTNNCTATGCCCCCAACGACTATCAGGTCGGCCAGACCGGCAAGATCGTCGCCCCCGAAGTCTATGTCGCGATCGGCATTTCGGGCGCGATCCAGCACCTTGCGGGGATGAAGGACAGCAAGACGATCATCGCCATCAACAAGGACGAGGATGCGCCGATCTTCCAGGTGGCAGACATCGGGCTGGTGGCGGACCTGTTCAAGGCCGTGCCCGAGTTGACGGAGAAGTTGTAGGGGGTTTCGGCCGGGGACTTCCTTCGAGCCCCACGCTGGCTCCGCCATCCGATCCGTGTTACCCAATGCCCCGTCCAAACGGGGAGGACGCCACAGATGGCCACGCAGTCCGCGCATCAGGCGCATATCCGTAGCGAGCACATGTTCTTTACCGGCATGGCGGTATTGCTGATGGCAACCGTCTTCACCGGCTTCGCGCCGACTTACTATCTGCTCAATCAACTGCACGGAACGACCGGGGCCGGACAACCCGGCGGATCCAACCTGACGCCACTGGTGCATGTGCACGCAATTGCCTTTTCGGCGTGGATGCTGCTGTTCGTCGGGCAGACCACGCTGATCGCCACGGGCAGGGTGAACTGGCACCGCAAGCTCGGGATCGCCGGTGCCATCCTCGCCATCGCCATGGTCGTTCTCGGGCTGATGGTGGCGGTCGAGGGCTCGCGGCTCGGCCATCGCCCGCCGATGGTCGAGAAATATACGTTCCTCATTATCCCGATCACCAATGCGCTGATGTTCGGCGTGTTTGTCGCGGCCGGAATCTGGACCCGGTCGCGGGCGGCCTTCCACAAACGCTTCATGCTGCTTGCAACGATCACTCTCCTGACGCCTGCAATCGTCCGGATGCATTTGCCGGTCGTTCCAGCCGGGCCAATCGGCGGATTCATTGTCAACGATGCCTTCATCCTGGCCGCCTGGGGCTGGGACTGGTTGAGCAATGGTCGCATTCACCGGGTGTTGCTATGGGGCGGTGTGGCATTCATAGCCTCGCAGCCGCTGCGAATCTGGTTCGCGCAGACCGACCTCTGGGTGTCATTCGCCAAAGGATTGATTGGCTGACCGGCGCTAGCCGCCCACCCCTTGCGCGAGAGCGTATATTCCCCCCGCAATCAGCCCCGCCGAACCCAGCAGGGGAAGGGCGGCGATCAGGCCTTTGCGCGGCCCTGCAAGGACGACCACGATCACCGCCTTGAGCACAGTATTGGCGAGGATAGGCAGCGACAGGATCATGCCCAGCCTCGCCGCTGTAAGCTCTCCTTGCGGCAGGTTCGCCATCGTGATCATCGCCGCATCCACGTCGTAAAGGCCGGTCAGGCTCACCAGGATCGTGATGCCCTGTTCGCCGAAGCGCTCGATCGCCCAACGCGCGACGACAATGACAGCAGCAACCATCACCGCAAAGCCGACCGCCGGCCAGAAATCGAAGGGATTGCGCGGCGGCGCAACCCCCGTCCCCGTCGCCCGGTCGGCCCGATAGACCGTGATCAGCGCATAGAGCACGACAAGGCCGACAGCGGCACCAATGCCGATCAGGAAGGATCCGAGCGCGCGCGGCATCAGGACGCTGCAGATGATCAGGACGCGCAACGGCATCATCGCGCTGGCGGCGGCAATCGCGGCGTTCAGCGTCGTGCGATCCTCGCCGTCCTGCCGCAACCGGCGCGCCAGTTCCGCTGTTACCGCCGTCGAGGAATAGGTCGCCCCGATCGCTGCCGCGAGGATCGTGCCGCGCGTACTGCCGAAGCGCTTGCTCGCCCAATAACCCGCAAAGGAAAGGCCCGTGACGAACACCACCACCAGCCAGAGCATCCGCGGATTGAGCGCATCATAGGGTCCGATCGCACGATCCGGCAGCAACGGCAGGATGACCAGCGCAATCGCCCCGAACTGGGCGGCAGCCGTAATATCCTCCTCGCCCAGTGTCTGGAGCCAGCCATGAAGCTTCTCGCGCATCGACAGGATCAGCGTCGTCGCCCCGCCTGCAACCAGCGCCTCACGCGCAAAGCCGATCGTCGCCAGCACGCCGAACAGCACTGTCAGCACCCCGACCACCGCGCCGGTCGCCGAAACATTGTCATCCGGCTCGGCCAGCCGCGCGCGGTGGGCAAGCAGCAGCGCAACCATCAGCCCTGCCAGCCCGAGCAGCCCGAACATCGGCGAAAGCGCGGTCGAAACCAGTCCCACAAGCCCGCCACCCAGCCCCAGCAGGGCATGGGTCCGGATGCCAGCCACACGCCCGCCAGCCTGCTCGTTGCGCAGCCGCCAGCCGCGCTCCAGCCCGACCAACAGGCCGATGCCCGTTGCCAGCATGATGGCGTAGGCGGGTTCGAGCCCGGCCGAGCTCATCGGGATGTCGAGCAGGCCGGATTGCGCGGAGGCCTGGGACAGGATGTTGGTCATGCCCTTGCCCCCGAAGCCGTGGATCGCAACAAGGCATAGCCCGAAATCGCCGCAACCACCGAGCCCATGAGCACGCCAAGCTTGACTTCATCGCCCAGCGCCGGATCGCTGAAGGCCAGCCCGCCGATGAACAGGCTCATCGTGAAGCCGATGCCGCAAAGGAGCGAGACGCCATAGATTTGCGGCCAGCTGGCATGGGCGGGCTGTTCCGCGAGCCTGAACTTCACCGCCAGCCAGACACTGGCGAATATGCCCAGCTGTTTCCCCGCGAACAGGCCAAGCGCAATCCCGAGCGGTAGCGGCGCGAGCAGCGCCCCTGCCCCGACACCCGTCAGCGACACGCCCGCATTGGCAAAACCGAACAACGGAACGATGCCCCAGGCAACCGGCTTCTGGAGCATATGCTCGAGCCGGTGGAGCGTCGAAGTTTCGGCATCGGGCGCGCCGGGCGTCGCCTTGAGCGGGATCGTGAGCGCGGCCAGCACGCCCGCAATCGTCGCATGGACGCCCGAAAGCAGGACGGCCACCCAGAGCAGGCTCGCAAGGACCAGGTACCAGCGCAGCTTCGCCACGCCCGCACGGTTGAGCGCGAACATTGTCGCCATGATGACGATCGCCGCCAGTAGCGCCGCGCCGTCGATTGCGTCGGTATAGGCAAGCGCGATGATCGCGACGGCCCCCATGTCATCGACGATGGCCACCGTGGTCAGGAAGAGCTTCAACGAGGTCGGGGCCCGGCTGCCGAGCAGCGCCAGCACGCCGATGGCAAAGGCGATGTCGGTCGCCGCCGGGATCGCCCAGCCGCGGGCCAGCGCCGGATCGCCGCGCGTCACGGCCAGATAGACGAGTGCCGGAACAATCATTCCCGCAGTCGCCGCGATGATCGGCAATCGCCGGTCGGCCCAGTTCGACAGATGGCCGTCGACAAACTCGCGCTTGATTTCCAGCCCGACGAGAAGGAAGAACACGGCCATCAGCGCATCGTTGATCCAGTGCTGCACCGAAAGCGGCCCGGCCTTGGCGTGAAGCCAGTAAAAATAGTCCGGCGCCCAGGCGCTGTTCGCCGCCAGCATCGCCAGCACCGCCGCCGCCATAAGCAGGATACCACCCGCGGCCTCGCTTTCGAGGAACTCACGAAGCGCCGAGCGCGGTGCGGGGCGATTCGCCGTCATATGCGATATGTAACCATATAAGTTCCTACATTTCAAGAAAAAAGAACGTAATAGGAAAAAAATAGGAGACTCCAAGCCCATTTTCTCCGCGCCTCTGCGCCTCTGCGCGAACCCAGGAATCGCCAGAGGTTATCGGACCGTAAACCGGGATTGGTCCACCACATGCCCTTGGGGATCGACCAGCGCCAGCCGGTGCACGCCCGGCCCGGCCAGCACCAGTGGCGCATTTGCAGCATCGCCCAGATCGCGCCGGTCAAGCACCAGCCGGTGGCCCGTCACTTCACCCGTCACGGCAAAGCCCAGCCTCTGCCGGTCAATCGGGATGTCGGGATCAAGCGCATAGACGCTGCCCGAGACGGGGCTGGTGATGCGCGGGCGCCGCGCCATGGCCGGGGCGGCAACCTGGACAGGCTGGCCCGTGCCTTTGAGGAAATACTCCTGTCGGGCTGCTTCGATCCTGCCCGCAAAGCTGATCACGCGCCGTTCGATCCCCGGTGGCATGAGCGGTGCCCGCCCCGGCGCGCGCGCATGGAGCGCAACCATCACATCGCGCCAGACCGGCGCCGCGCCGCTCGTCCCCGAAACCGCCTTCATGCTGTCGCCCTCGAGATTCCCGATCCACACTGCGACGGTGTAGCGATCCGACCAGCCGACGCACCAATTGTCGCGCATCGCCTTGGAGGTGCCGGTCTTGACCGCCGCCCAGAAGGGCAGTTTCAGTGCGCTGTCGAGGCCGAACGTCCCGGCGCGGGCCTGCGGGTCCGAGAGGATCGAACCAATGAGCCAGCTTGCCTGTTCGGAAAGGACGCGGCGCGGCAGGACGCGCGGATCGCTCGCCCGGATGCGAAGCGGGGACCATAGGCCGCCCTGCGCGAAACTGCGATAGGCGGCGGCCTGTTCGAGCAGCGTCACTTCAGCCGAGCCGAGCGCCAGCGAAAACCCGTAATACTGGCCGTCTTCAGTCAGCCCGCGATAGCCCGTATCCCAGAGCCGGTCGCGGAACGCCTCGGTCCCGCCGATTACCAAAGCCCGCACGGCCGGCACGTTCAACGAAGCCGCAAGCGCTGTCCGCACCGAGACCGGCCCCTTGAAAGCCCGATCGTAATTCTGCGGCACATAGAGCCCCGACGCCGTGTCGAGCTGAACCGGAGAATCGTCAAGGATCGACGCCGGGGTCAAATATCCACGCTCCATCACCATCCCGTAGAGAAATGGCTTGAGCGTCGATCCCGCCTGACGATAGGCATCGGCGCCATCGACCGCCGCCGCCGTCGATCCGCCCCCGACGCCGCCGACATAGGCGAGGACATCACCCGTCGCATTATCGACCACCACCACCGCCCCGTCGCGGGCGCGGTCGCTGCCAAGGCCCATCAACTGGCGGCGGAGCGCAACCGTCGCCATCGCCTGCACATTGCGGTCGAGCGTGGTCGAGACCTTCAGCCCCGGCTCGCCCAGCAACTTGACCGCAAGATGCGGAGCGAGGCCCGGATCGAGCGCCAATTGCCGCTGGTTGCCAAGCATCGCATTGACCATCTCGCGGAGGCGCTGGCAGGAAGACTGTTCCCCGGCGAAGGCCGGGGCCCAGACTTTCCCTTCGGACTGGACCCCGGCCTTCGCCAGGGAACGAATCTTGCAGGCCCGCGCGGCAATCTCGCCCGCCGAAGCTGAAGGATCGGGCAACAGTGCGGCGACCAGTCGTGCTTCGTCGGCCGCCAGGGTTGCTGGCGTCTTGCCGAACAGGCCAAGCGCCGCAGCACCGATCCCTTGCGCTTCCCCGCGAAAGCCCGCGAGGTTGAGATAGACTTCAAGGATTTCGTTCTTTGACCAGCGGCTCTCCAGCGCCCTCGCCGCGCGCATCTGCCTGATTTTGTCGAACCAGCCTCGCGCGCCGGGGGTAGCAAGGCCGGGCGCGAGGAAGGCTGCAACCTGCATGGAAATCGTGCTCGCTCCGCGCGACCGCTCACCCGAGATCCGTGCCTTGGCAGCGCTCGCCACGGCGAGCCAGTCGATCCCGCCATGATCGCGAAAACGTTTATCCTCCGCCGCGATGACCGTGTCCACCAGCACCGGGGCCACGTCCTTCATTGCCACCCAGGCCAGCCGTCGCGCGCGGAAATTGACCCGCTGACTGTCGAGCAACTGGCCGTTGCGGTCGTAAAGCCACGATTCGCTGGGCTTCCATGCGGCTGCCACCTTGTCGTGGCTCGGGATAAGCGGGGGAATGGAGACAAGCCAGAAACCCAACGCCGTCATCCCCGTGAAAGCGGGAAGCCATAACCGCCAACGACGCGCCGCCCTCACCGCATCGCCACCGTCATCGGCTTGTTGGGCACCTGCCCGCGGATGTCGGGCGAATACATCGCTTCGACCCGCGTCGGTGGCAGGCTGAATTTGCCCGAGCCGTTGAGCCGCACGGCATATTCCGTCACGAAGCGCCCGCGGGGGACCCATTCGAAATAGCCGCGCCACGCATCCTTGCCGCGCTCTACATAGGAGGGCTGGACACCCTCACCGCCCGAGGCCGCCGCGGCGAACAGCGTCGATTGCCCGCCGAGGTTTCCAATGATCGTCGCCCCAGGCGGCACCGGATCGCTGACCACCACCCAGTTGCGCTCGGCCGAGGCATCGACCGTGATTGTAATCTTCAGCACGTCTCCCCGGGTCAGTTGCCCCTTCACTTTCTGGCTTAGAACCGCGACCGACTTGGTCATCTTGTAACCCGCGAAGAGCGGTCGCTGGAGTGGAACCGCGGCCAGCACGCTGACCATCGCCCAAGGCCCGGCACCGCCCGATTGCGCAAGTGTCAACGGTGCTGGTGCGGACGGCAGTTTCAGACGCAAGGGTCCCGCACCGGAGAGCATCGGCCAGCTTTGGGTCAAGCTCTGCGCGGCCAGACTGACAGTCGTCACGCCCGTAATCGCCTTGGCCGGGAACAACGTCGCAAAGCGCCGCGTCGCGATTGTCCCCCAGGCATTGGCCGGCGTCGTATCCCAATGGCCGCGCCGCTGGCGAAGCGCTGTGCCGACCATCATCTTGGGCCCTTCTTCGGCCCAGCCGGGACGGCCAAGCACTGCAAGCAGCGCCTTGATCGACATTTCGTCGCCCGAACTCATCATCCACCACGGCGCGCTGCGGGCATCGGCAAGGTCGAGCCGTGAGCCTTCATAAACGATCCGCTGGCGCAGCGTCCGTTCGGCGGTTTCGCGAAGCCCGGTGTTGGCGCCCCTCGTCCGGTCGATGGCGACCAGCCAGTCCGTCAGCGCCGAGGTTGACATGTCGGCGGGCGCAAGGTCGATGCTGCCGAGCATCGCGGGCGTCGCAGCGCCGTTCCGCGCGAGCGCTGCCAGCGCGGAAATCCGGAGCAACCTTGCATCGCCGCCCCAGGGAGCATCCCGCTTCAGTCGCCCGTCCACGATCGCCTTCATCGCCTCGATCATCCGCACCCGGGGCGCATCGGGGATAGCGAAACCCGCTTCCTGCGTCATCGACAGCACATAGGCCGTAAGCGCCTCCGAACCCTGAAGCCGGTCGATGGGGAAATAGCGAAGCAGCCCATCGCTATCGAGATAGGCTGGAATATCGCCCGCAAGCGCAGTCCACGCGCCCGTATCGCCCAGAACGACGGCGCGAGAGAGGCGCTGCTCGAAGCAGTTATAGGGGTAATCGGTCATATAGCCCCGCACGCTGCTGAGCGGTGGCGCGAGCGTGTCGGTCAGCTTCACATCGACAGTGCCCGAACCCGCAATCGCACCTTCGGGTGCTGCAACCTGGATCGGTACGCCATTGCCGACCCGCGCAAGCGTTGCCGCCCAGACTTCGATCGGGACGGCCGGGATCACCTCCTGTGAAACCGCGATCCGGTCCGCAGCCTTGCCGTTGGAGGATTTGGCCTCAACCGTCCAGTCGAGTTTGGAGATGCCCTCGGGCGCGGTCAGGTTCCACGTCACCGGCACCGCCCCGCCCGCCGGGATCGTCACGGTCAACGGCTCACCCTTGGCGATGCTGGGTGTGACGCCCACCGTCGCCGTCACCGTCATCGGCTTGTCCGATGCGTTCCTCAGCGTGAAGCTGGCGCCATACCAGTCGCCCGTCCGGACGAGCGGCGGCAGGCCCGAAAAAAGCTGGAGGTCCTGCGCCGTCCTGATGGTCGCCTCGCCGGTTCCAAAAAGGCCCGCTCCCGAATTGGCAATCGCCACGAGCCGGAACGCCGAAAGCGAGTCCGAAAGCTGGACCGGAATCCTCGCTTTGCCCTTTTCATCGAGCGCGACGCGCCCGCGCCAGAGCAGGACAGGCTTGAAATCGTCACGCGTGACCGCCGAGGCATCACCCCCGCCGCCGCCGGCCTCGACGGCCTTCTTGCCATAATGCCGCTTGCCGACGACTTGTGTCTGCGCGGTCGAGGTCAGCACCGAAAGCGGGCGTTCGCCCATCATCGCATCGATCAGCTTCCAGCTTTCATTGGGCGAAAGCTGAAGCAGCGCCTCATCGACGGCGGCAAAGGCAATCTCCGCCGATTTGACCGGCTTGCCGCCCAGCTCAGTGACGGCAATGTCGACGCCCGCCGTTTCGCGGACGGCATATTTGGCTTTGTCGGCCTTGACCTTGACACCAAGCTGATGCCCTTCCCAGCCCACCTTCACCTTGGCGATGCCGAGCCGGTAGCTGGGCTTGGCAAGATCGACCAGAGCAGTCGCCCCGCCGCCTTCACGGCTGAAAAAGGGCAGGTTCCATTCCCTGGCGGTTTCCGCAAGCCATTGCCGGAAGCCGCTGACACGCCCACGCACGGCAAGCACCGAGACGAAGACGTCAGGCGCATATGCGCCGGGCATCGCCACCTTGATGACGGGGTCCTTGCCCGACAATTTGGTAACATAGCTCGACAGCACGCCTTCACGTTCGACCGTCACCAGCGCGGTCGCGTCACGGAAGGGCATCCGCACCTGGAACCTGGCTGTGTCGCCCGCCTTGTAGCTTTTCGCCTCGGGGATCAGGTCCATCCGGTCGCCATTATCGCCGCCGAACCACCATTCATCCTCACCCGCGAGCCAGACCGACGTCACGGCCCGCGCAATATTGCCGTCCGCATCGGTGGTGGTCGCGACCACCGTCACTTCGCCCGAAACACCCGGCGCAAGCTGGCATGAAGCAAGGCCCTGCCTGTCCGTCGTCGCCGAACAGCCCCCGCCGATCTTCGTCGTGCGGAGCTTGTTGTCATAGGCGTAGAAGCCGCCGATCAGCCGCCGCCTCGCCGTCAGCACGGCGCGGCTATAGACATCGACGCGGATCGGCCTCCCCCGGATCGCATGGCCCTCGCTGTCGATCGCAGCGAGCCTGAGCCGCAAATCGCTGTCGCGCATCAGCCAGCCATCGGTCTTGACGCCGAGTTGGATCGCCGACGGGAGGAGGGCGATCCGGCGCGATGCGGTCAACGTTTCGCCATTGGCATCCTCATAATCCATCTCGACCACCATCTCGGTCGCGTCCACGATCTCCTGGCTGATTTCGATGCTGGTCCTTGCCGTGCCGTCGCCACCAAGCGTTGCGGGCAAGGTCTGCGCGAGCGGCAGCGATGCCGGAGCCTCCTCTTCATCGCCGCTCAGCGGAACGATCCCTTCGACCACCGGACGCCCGCCGAAGCGCCAGCCCTCCCAGCCTTCGGGGGTGTTGTCGCCCGCCGAAAAGGCCGTGCGGATGTTGACCGGCAGGCCCGGCGCCGGGCCGCCCGAGAGATAGCCGACAAACAGGTCAAGCGGGACAGCCCTTGGCCGCACCAGCGCCGTCTTCGGACCCGTGATCGTCGCCTTCATCGTGGGCAGGCGGAACTCGTCCACCTTGAAGCTCTGGCCCAGGTAGAGCGTCTCGTCGCCGGTCTTGACCTCGAGCCGGTAATCGCCGTGCGGCGCACCCTTGGGCACGGTCCAGCGCGTCTCGCCGATCCCGTCCCTGCCGATCGAGAGCGGCAGCTCGAACTCGGTGCCCGAACCTGAGTGACTGAGCTTCAGCGTGCCCTCCAGCGCGTCGGCAAAGGCAAAGCCCGTGCCCACAGGGCGCCGAAGGATGTGCTTCATGTTGATCGCCTCGCCTTCCCGGACGAGTGTGCGGTCGAAGACCGTGTGGATGATGTCGTCCTGTTCGGACCAGCCATAGGGCAGGTCGAAATCATAGGGCCGGATGCCGTCGCCCCATTCGGTCAGGGTAAAGCTGAAATCCCCGGCCTTGCGCGCCGACACCATCAAGGCATGGCTGTCGGAATTCCTGTCGCAACTGCCGTAGGTTTCGGGCGCGGGCAGGCCACCCCGGATGACGAGTCGGCCCTGCTTGTCGGTCACACCACGTGCCAGCTGCCTGCCGTCGCAACTGTCTGTTACGCGGACATCGGCAGCAGCAACCGGAAGGCCGGTGTCAAGCGTCGTTACCCAGGCCAGCGAGCCTTCACGCCCCCATTTGAAATGGACGGCCATGTTGGTGACGAGCGCACCCGCCGCGACATAGCGCGGCACATTGCGGCCGAGCAGCGCCCGACCGAGCATGGGGCTATTCAGTTCGACGACATAGAAACCAGGTTCGCTGAGCGGGATGCCGACAACCTCGAAATCCTTGCCCTTTCCGGGAAGCGCAAGGCTCACCGCCTCTCCCTTCCCGCTCAGCAACGGGCGAGTGCCCGTATGGTTCACTTCGACCTTTTCGCCCCGGATTGTCTCGGTGAGGAACTCGTTGTCATCGGCATCATCCAGGTCACGCAGCCACTGCGCAATCTGCCCGTCCGAAGCGTCGACGCGCAGCATTTCCCCGCCGACCTTGCTCACGCGCTGCGCAAGCGCCGGTTCGACCGCCCGGACTGTGACGGGCAGGATCCCGCCTTCACTCGCTTCGATGATCCCGAAGGTCGCCGCGAACTTCACCAGCGGCGGGGCTGCGTCGATCTTCACCTCAAGCGGGAAACGCTGGAGATTGACCAGTTTGCGCCCGCTCTCATCGACAATGTTGGCCGGTATCGAAAGCTTGCCCGTGGATGCCGCAGGCAAAGGAGTGACGAACTTCAGGTCGCTGATCATCGCCCGGCGTTCGTCTTCGTCCGAGAGCGTCGGGGAAAGCGAGGGCCCGTCGGCAAAGCTCAACCGAACGGCTTTTGCCAGCGCCAGCGGCACGGGCGCAGTAAAACGCACATAGGCGGGCTGGACCGGGTTGCAACCCGCCTGGGGGTTGACCCGACCGCACTCGAAGCGCGCCGAAAATTCCTTGCGGACAGTGAAATCATATCTCTGGTCGCGCCCGGCCAGCCGCCCATCCTTGCCCGCAATATCCTTGGCCCAGACAATCGACACATCGCGTCCGGGGGGCAGGGGGCGCCGGCATTTGACCGCAACCACGCTCTGATACGCCGCCGCGCGATCGGCGGCGCTCGCTGGCACACTGGCAGGCAACCCGCCTTCTTCGAGGAAATTGCGCAGGTTCCAGTCGTCCGTGCCAAGATCGGCAATCAGCTTGGGTGCAACCGATGCCTCGAGCACGTCGAGCGCAATCTTCTCGCCGATCCCGTCAACCGCGCAATAGCCCTGCGCCGCCACCGATTGGCGGTTGGGGGCGACATTGGCTGCAACCAGGAACACCTGGTCTTCCTCGATGTCACCGTCATAGGTGCCCGGAAGCACGGCGCGCGCCGAAGGGCCGCCTGTGTCGATCCTGTATTCGGAAATGCCCGTCAGCTTCACACCCTTCACGCTGGCAAGGTCGCTGCGCATCTTGACTTCGCACGTCACGCCGCCGGGGAGCGCGCTCGCAAACTCATGGACGAAGGTTTGCGGATCGACCCAGCGGCCCGCTCCGCTAACCGGGCACTTGACCGAAAACGGCGCCGGGGCGCGCGGATCGCCCAGCGGCACCATGCTTTCCGAAAAGCGCATCGTGAAACGATCGATCACGCCGCCATTGCCGCCGGCCCCGCCCGGCGTGGCGAGGATAACCTGCGGCGGCGATTCGGTCAGGGCGACAAGCGGGCTCGCCAGTGCAGCCAGTCCGGCCACGACCACCCAAGGCTTCCACCCCATGCACATCCTCCCGATTCTCGACGCAACGAAACTGACGCCAAAAGGAGGTACGAGTCTAGGCTTTCCCGTAGCGGCGAAACACAATAGGGCGTGGAAATTCCGAAACCGCGACAGGATTGAATATGGCCGGGCTCTATTTCGAGGAATTTACTGTCGGGCAAACGTTCCAGCACGCTTTGCGGCGGACCGTGACCGAGACCGACAATGTCCTGTTCAGCGCGATGACGCACAATCCGGCGGCGCTTCACCTCGATGAAGACTATTGCCGCGATCAGAGCGAATTCGGCACGCGGATCGTCAATAGCTGCTTTACGCTTGGGCTGATGGTCGGGATTTCGGTGGGCGATACCACGCTTGGGACAACCGTCGCCAATCTCGGTTGGGATGAGGTGCGCTTTCCCAGGCCGCTCTTCCACGGCGACACCGTGCACGTCGAAAGCGAAGTCGCCGAGATCCGCGAGAGCAAGTCGCGGCCGCAGAACGGGATCGTGATCTTCATCCACCGCGCCTTCAACCAGAAGGATGAGCTTGTCGCCCAGTGCAAGCGTTCCGCGCTGATGATCCGCAAGGCGGCAGCCGCATGAAGCTGCGCTCGCTCCTGTTCGTGCCTGGAGACAGCGAGGCCAAGATCGCCAAATCGGCGAGCGTCGCCGCCGATGTCCTGATCTTCGACCTTGAAGATTCGGTGGCCGCCGCGCGCAGGCCCGAAGCGCGAAAACTGGTGCTGGCGCATCTCGAGGCCAACCGCAGCGGGCGGACGAGCCAATTCTATGTCCGCATCAACCCGCTCGAGACGGCCGACGCATTGAAAGATCTTGAGGCGATCATGCCGGGCGCGCCCGACGGGATCATTTTGCCGAAACCGCACGGCGTGGAAGATATTACCGAGTTGGCCGTTGCGCTCGACCAGTTCGAGGCCGCACTCGACCTCCCGCCGGAATCGACCCGGATCATCCCCGTCGCCACCGAAACGCCCGCCGCGATCTTCACGGTGGGCGGCTATGTTCTTGCGGGGCCAAGGCTGGCCGGGATCACCTGGGGAGCCGAAGATCTGAGCGCGGCGGTCGGCGCGACCGGATACAAGGACGACGGCAACTGGACCGCGCCCTATCAGCTTGCGCGCTCACTTTGCTTGTTCGCCGCCTCCGCAGCCGAAGTCGCGCCCATCGATACGCTCCACGCCGATTTCCGTGACAAAGCGGGGCTGGCCGAAGCCGCCCGGAAAGCCCGTCGCGACGGGTTTGTCGGCATGCTGGCCATTCACCCGGCGCAGGTGCCGATCATCAATGCGGCCTTCACACCGTCAGCCGAGGAAATTGCCCATGCCGAAGCGGTGGTAGCGGTCTTCGCGGCCAACCCCGAAGCCGGAGTGGCAAGCCTTGACGGCAAGATGCTCGATCGCCCGCACCTTGTGCAGGCCGAAAAGATATTGGCAAGACGATGATGAAAACCAATCAGGCGCTGCGGGGCAGGCTTCAGGAGCTTCACGCCCTCACCGCACAAACCCCGCTGTTCAACCCGGTCTTCCAGCTGAGCCTCGATATTTCGCGCGAGCTTGAAGGCGGCGTGATCGATCTTGCAGCCATCGGCAATCTGGTCAGCGATCTCGATTGCGAAGCGCTGCAAAGCCGGGCGAAACGCGTCGGGCGCTTGCTCGCACCCGTCGCGCTCGACGATAATCTGGAACGCCTGCACGAGGTTGCGGACGCTTCGGCGACCTCGCTCGGTTTCGACGGCTATTGCGCGCGCTGGGGCCAGCCCCTACTCCACGCCGTCTTTACCGGCCACCCGACTTTTCTCCTGACGCCTGCGCAAAGCGATGCCGTGGCCGAGGCTGCGAGCAGCGGTGATACCGCCCCCGCCACGCTCTGCCTCGTCGAGACCGCCCGCCCGCCGATCACGCTCGGAGGCGAACATGGCGAAGCCATTGCCGCGATGCGCCGAGCCGGCGAAGCGCGGGATGCGATGGTTGGCGTGTTGTTCGACGTCGCGGCAAAACATTGGCCCGACCGCTGGCAGGCGCTCAAGCCGCTGCCGTGGCGGTTGGCGACCTGGGTCGGGTACGACATGGACGGCCGCACTGATATTGGATGGGCGACAAGCATCGGCTTTCGCTTGCACGAAAAGGCGGAGCGGCTTGCCGGCTATGTGGCGACGCTCGGGAGCCTTGATACAGGAATTGCGGCCAAGCTCGCCGCGGCCGAAGCGCATAGCCGGGAAATGGCGGCGCTCTTTGCAACCGATCTTTCTGTCCCCGAAGCGCTTTCCGTGGCTGCCAATCGCCTGACGAGCGATGCCCCCGGCAAGCTCCTGTCGCTGACGCCGGTCATTGGCGAACTGGAAGCACTGGCCTCCGCCAGCGTTGCCGAAACCGCGAAAGCCCTGCTCACGCTCGCCGCCGCGATGCGCGCCGATGGCCTCGGGATGGGCGGCATCCATTTCCGCGTGAACAGCGCCCAGCTCGACAATGCGATCCGGCGGCGGATCGATCCCGACAACACGCTCGACCTTGCCAGCGGAACTGCGCTCAAACGGATGCGCGGCCTCCTCGCCAAGGTCAAACCGCTGCGATCCAACTTCGCTGCGCTCGCGATCGAGAATACGACTGCACTGCGCCAGTTCCTCGCCATGACGCAGATTCTCCATCACGTGGATAGCGACGCGCCGATAAGGATGCTGATTGCCGAGTGCGAAGAGCCGCAATCGGTGCTCGCCGCTCTCTATTTTGCGCGACTGTTCGGGATTGCCGACAAGGTCGATGTCTCGCCGCTGTTCGAAACCGAAAGCGCGATGGAACACGGCGCGCGCTTCCTCGAGGCGCTGTTGGGCGAACCCGCCTATCAGGACTATGCGCGGCTGCGCGGGCGCGTGTCGATCCAGACGGGCTTTTCGGATGCCGGGCGCTTTATCGGGCAATTGCCGGCAGCGCTGGCCATCGAGCGGCTTCAGGGCCGGATGGCGCGGATCATGGCAAAGCATGGCCTGACCGATGTCGCGGCACTGATCTTCAACACGCACGGCGAATCAATGGGTCGGGGTGCGCATCCGGCGAGCATCCATGACCGGCTCCGTCACCCGATGAGCGACTGGGCCCGAGCGCAGTTTGCCACGCAAGGCATCCGCACCGAGCTTGAGGCGAGCTTTCAGGGCGGGGACGGCTTCCTGCTCTTCCGCACACCGCAACTGGCGCTGGCGACGCTCACCCGCATTGCCGAGGCGGAGCTTGGCGAGCCTCCCGCCGATACCGATCCTTTCTACACCCGCACCGATCTGAGCCTCGATTTCTATCGCGGCATCAGGCGCGTCCAGCGCGATCACCTCGCCTCGCGCACCTATGCCCGCGCAATCACAGCCTTCGGTCTGGGCCTGCTCAACGAAACCGGATCGCGCAAGTCGCGCCGCCAGTCGGATCTGTCGGCGGATCGCGAGATGAGCCTCAGGCAGATTCGCGCGATCCCGCACAACGCGATCCTCCAGCAGCTCGGCTACCCGGTGAACGTCATCTCCGGCGCCGGGACTGCGGCAGCCGATGATCTGGAAGCGATTGGCGATCTCATCAGTGCGTCGCCGCGCGGCCGCCAGCTTTTCCGCCTGCTCCGCGCCGCCAACCGGCTCGCGAGCATCAAGTCGGTTGCGGCCTATGGCGAACTGTTCAACAGCGCCTATTGGGCGAGCCGCACCTATCGCGGCAGCGAACCGCACCTTGAAGCCGCTTGCACCGCACTCGCGGAACGACTGACCACCGATGACCGCACGGGGGTATTCCGACGCCTTGCCTCGCGCCTCAGGGTCGATGGCCTCAAGTTTCACCGCCTCCTCGCCCGCATCCCGGAGACGGGTCAAGACGATGACATGCAGGAGACACGACGGACACTGGGCATCCTCCAGGCGCTCAGGCTGGCGCTGATGCAGCACATGTTCCTGCGCGCGGTCCAGATCCCCGCGTTTTCGCGCAGCAACGACATCAGCCGCGATGACATACTCGAAATGGTGTTTACGCTGCGGATCGACGACGCGGTCAGGCTGCTGCGCGACGCTTTCCCGGTCGAAGCACCCGCACTCGCAGACTTCACGGTGAACGAGCCGAGCGACTATCCCGACGGCGACGATCAGGCCTATTCGGGGATACAGCGCGCCTATATCGATCCGATCGCCGACGCCTATACGCTCTGCCTCAGGATCAGCACCGCCATTGCCAATCATTTCGGGGCGCATGGGTAGCGCGCGACGCGAATCACCTTGATCCGGGAGGTATCGCCGTGTTCGAGTGTAAGAGCGGATTTGGGTAGGCCCAGCGCCTTGGCAAGGATCATAATGACGGCCCTGTTGGCCTTGCCATCCTCGGGCGGGACGGTAACCCAGACCTTGATCCGGGGGCCGTCTGTCGCTTCAGGCTCGATGGCAATTCGCGCTGACCGCGCGTTCGGTGTCACGCGAACCGCCAGCCGCCCCTGCGGATCGATCAGGGCAAGGATTGCCTCGCGTTCAACCACCCGACCAGGCCTGTCTCAAGGCCGCTTTCTGGACTTTTCCCATTGCGTTGCGGGGAAGATCTTCCACGAATACCAGTCGTCTCGGGTGCTTGAACCGGGCCATGCTGGAATCGATGGCCGCCTTCACCGCCCCTTCAAGCGCTCTATCCCCGACAATCACCGCCACCACGGCTTCGCCGAAATCAGGATGCGGCACCCCGATCACTGCGCTTTCGACCACGCCCGGCACCGCGTCGATCACGTCCTCGATTTCCTTGGGATAGATGTTGTAGCCGCCCGAGATGATCAGGTCCTTCGCGCGGCCGACAATCGTAACGCGGCCCCCGGCATCCTGCGTCGCAATGTCACCGGTAATGAACCAGCCATCGGTACGCACATCTTCGGCGGTTTTTTGGGGGTTGCGCCAATAGCCTTTGAAGATGTTGGGGCCACGAATTTCGATCACGCCCGGTTCGCCTGCGGGCAAGGCCCTGCCCTCCGCATTGGCAATCCGCAATTCGACGCCCGGCAACGGCATGCCCACCGTTCCGGCAATGCGATCCCCGTCGAGCGGGTTCGAGGTGATCATCCCGGCCTCGGTCATGCCATAGCGTTCCAGTATGCGCATGCCGCTTCGCGCCTCGAACGCCTTGTGCGTTTCGGCAAGGAGCGGTGCCGACCCTGAAATGAACAGCCGCATCGAGCGCACCGCGTCCCGGCCGAACGACGCTTCGGCGAGCAGCCGCGTGTAGAACGTCGGAACCCCCATCAGCATCGTCGCCCGGGGCATCAGGGCGATCACCTCCGCCGCGTCAAACCTGGGCAGGAAGATCGTCTTCGAGCCGTTGAGGAACATGGTGTGGAGCGCAACGAACAGTCCATGGACATGAAAGATCGGCAGCGCGTGGATCAGCACATCGTCGGGCCGGAATCCCCATATTTCGTGCAGCGTCTCCGCATTCGACGCCAGGTTGCCGTGGCTCAGCATGGCACCCTTGGATCGCCCGGTCGTGCCCGATGTGTAGACAATGACGGCAATATCGTCCGGCCCGCTCTCCACAATCCCCGAATCCGGCTCGCAGACCAGCGCCGCCGCCCAGAGCGGAGAGGCCTTGTCCAGCATGTCGCTCCGTCCAACGAACAGGCGCGGCTCTGCATCCTCGATGAAATAGTCGACTTCGATCGCTGTATAGGCCGTATTGAGGGGCACGAATATCGCGCCGATACGCAGGCAGGCGAGATAGAGTGCGACCGCGCCCACCGTCTTTTCGACCTGCACGACAACCCGATCGCCCGGCATCACACCCCGCTGGCGCAGCACGGCCGCGAAGCGGGCGGAGAGGGTGTCCAGCTGGCCGAAGGTCAGGCCAATGCCATCGGCATCGACAAGGGCAGGCGCATCGGGGTGGGCCACAAAGCTGGCATGGAAGCGTGCGTAGAGGTTCGCGTTCATCGAATCCGCTTAGCCGTCGAAAGCCGGACGATGCAAACGTGTTGCGCGCCGTGCCCTGGCTGGCTAGTCCGGCGCCATGCGATCCTGAGCGAGGGGAGACAAGATGAAGCGTTTCAGCCCGGCCATTGCCTGCACCATTGCCCTCCTGGCGCTTGGCGCCTGTTCAAAGCCCCAGCCCGAGGCCGACAAGGTGGAGGAAACGGCATCGTCCGAGGCCGAATCCGCCGAAGCCGACGAGCCTGCCGACTATGACGACCTCAAGGGCGATGTAGCGGCGGGCGCCATGGCCTTTGCCCAGTGCAAGGTCTGCCACGCAATGGAGGAAGGCAAAACGGGGATTGGGCCATCGCTCCACAAGGCCATTGGCCGAACGGCGGGATCGATTGCGGGTTACGCCTACTCCCCCGCCATGAAGTCTTCAGGCATCACCTGGACCGAGGACAAGATCTTCACCTATCTTGAAAAGCCGCAGGCCGTCGTTCCCGGCACCAAGATGAGCTTTGCGGGCTATAGCGACCCGCAGAAACGCGCCGATGTGATCGCGTGGATCAAGGCAAACGGGGGGAGCTAGGGCTATTCACGGGCGATCTGGAAGCCCGCCCAGGACTGGCTGACCGGCATCAGTTCGAGCGCATTGATATTGATATGCGGCGGGAGCGTCGCGATCCAGAACAGCGTTTCCGCAATATCCTCCGCCGTCATCGGGTTGGCGCCCCTATAGAGCGTATCCGACGCTTCTTGGTTGCCGCTCGTGCGGATCAGGGTGAATTCGGTTTCGACCATGCCCGGCTCGATTGACGTTACGCGCACACCCGTTCCGTGCAGGTCGGATCTCAGCCCCAGCGAGAATTGCCGCACGAATGCCTTGGTGCCGCCGTAAACATTGCCACCTGCATAGGGATAACTGGCGGCAACCGAGCTGATGTTGATGATCGCGCCACGCCTCTCGATCAGGGAGCGCAGCATCCTGTGCGTGATCGCCATCAGGCCGGTGATGTTGGTATCGACCATCTGCCGCCACTGATCGAGATCGGCCTTTTGCGCAGGCGCCGTACCCAGTGCGAGGCCAGCATTGTTGATCAGCAGATCGACTCCGGCGAATTCGGGTGGCAACGCATCCAGCGCTGCGCCCATCGCGGCGGCATCGCTGATGTCGAACACCGCCCCGTGCGCCTTGTCCGGCCCAAGTTCATCGACCAGTGCCGCGATCCGATCCGCGCGCCGCCCCGTCACCACGGCACGCCAGCCATTGTTCACGAACAGCCGCGCGGCGGCTGCACCGAACCCCGCCGTTGCTCCCGTTACAAGCACTGTCCTGGCCATACGCGGCTCCTTTGCCCAAACGCCGTTTCACGGGGGCGTTAGCCAAACCGCGGTGCCGTAACAATCCCGGGGATGCTGAACGGGACCCTTAGGTAGAGTCCCCGATTTCACACCGGTATTTTTTATTCCATGCTGTCGGGCGGACTTGAAGGATCGAATGTGTGAGCCCACCCATCGTCACCATTCACGGCGCAGGCCGCACTGTCACAGGATCCTGTTTCGAGATCCAGTCAGGTGATTCGCGCATCCTGGTCGATCACGGCCTCTTCCAGGGGTCACGGACACTCGAAACGCTCAACCACGCGACGGAACCGTTCGATCCCCGCTCGATCGACGCCGTCATCCTGACCCACGCGCATCTTGATCACAGCGGCCTTTTGCCCAAGCTTGTCGCGCATGGCTTTTCCGGCCCGATCTGGACAACGGCGCCGACAGCGGACCTTCTCGTGCCGATGCTTGGCGATGCGGCGCGGCTGCAGGAACAGGAAGTGATGCGTCGAAATCGCCGGCACGACCGCGCGGGAGATCCGCCCATCCAGCCAATCTACACGATGGCGGATGCGGATGCGGCGCTTCGCCTTGTGCAAGCAAAGCCGCAGGGACAGGTCTTTGAGGCCACGGCGGGGTTCGAAGCCGTGCTGTGGAATGCGGGCCACATCCTCGGCTCGTCATCGGTCGAGCTGCGTTGCGGCAGAACCCGGCTTCTGTTTTCGGGCGATCTTGGCCCCGCCCACAAGGCGTTCCAGGCCGACCCCGAAGCGCCGGCCGGGTTCGATCATGTTTTTTGCGAAAGCACCTATGGCGACCGCGAGCGCGAAACTGTGACCATCGACGGGCGCCGCGAAATCCTGGCAACCGAAATCACCGACGCGATCACGCGCGGTGGCAACCTCATCATTCCGGTCTTTGCGCTCGAACGGACCCAGGAGCTGCTTCTCGACCTGTCGCAACTGGCCCGGGCTGGCCGCCTCGGGGGCGCCAGCGTTTTCATAGACGCCCCGCTCGCCACGCGCATCACCGGAGTCTTCGCGCGATACGCACGCCAGCTTGAAGATATGGATTCGCTGGACGCATTCGACCATCCATCCTTCCACTTCGTCGAAGATGCGGCCGAATCCCGCCGCCTGAACGAAATTTCGGGCGCGATCATCCTGGCCGGATCGGGCATGTGCGAAGGCGGCCGCGTCCGCTATCATTTGCTCGCGAACCTCGACCGCCGCGAATCAACGATCCTTTTTGTCGGCTTCCAGGCCGGAGGCACGCTTGGCCGAACCATCCTTGATGGCGCGCACCGCGTCCGCATATCGGGCCGCGATACGGTCGTGCGCGCAAGGGTCCGGAGGATAGACAGCTATTCGGCACATGCCGACCGGACCGAACTCAAGGACTGGATCCTCGCGCGACGGCCTTTGTCAGGCTCGCTCTTCCTGACGCATGGCGAAGCATCCTCGGTCGCTGGCCTTCGCGCCTTGCTCGCACCTGACGTCCCGGCGATCGTCACGCCCGAAATCGGCGAGGCCTATGAACTCCCGGCCGGCGAACCGGCGCGGCGGCTCAGGACAGGGCGAGCCGATCTGCGCAATGCGGTCGAAAGCGATTGGCAAAATGACTATGCGCGCTTCTCGCTGGACCTGAAACATGCACTTCAGGAAATAGAGGAGGCCGACGGCCGCCGCGAGGCGATCGCCCGGATGCGTGACATCCTGATGCAATACCAAGCCGCCAAGGCCAAGAGGCGGCACAAAAAGGGTTAAGACCGGGCAATCATCATTGTAGGGCAATTCGAGGAGTGCGATGTTGGTGGCATGTCATTTCTGTCCCGCCCGTCAGACCAGCGCGTCGCATGGAATCCTGTAGCCAATCTGCCGGAGGTCTGGTGCGCCACGCTCGAGAGCGCCTACCAGCCGGAAGACGGGCTTTCGACGTTTCTCTATTGTGCGCGGCCCGATGAGGACAAGGTTTCGATCCGCATTCATCTAAGGTTCGGCCCGGTTCCGGCTTTCTGGATGACCGAGCATCTTGTCGATCCGTGGCAGCAAGATCCGGCAACCGTCGGGACGCGCGCCAACCCGAACCTCAGCCTGCCATTGCTGGAGGTGCGGTCCTCGTCCTGGCTCACATTATTTGCGCCCGACCGCCTTCCCGAACCGCCCGGATCGGAATGGCGTCACTTCGAAATCGTCAGCAGCGACACCATTTTCCATGTGATCAGCACCGGCAAGCTCGACCTGGCCTATTTCATCACGATCTGATCCGCTAGACCACTCCATAGGCTAGCATCGCATCCGCGACTTTCTTGAAGCCAGCGATGTTCGCGCCCTTCACATAGTCGCAATAGCCGGTCGAATCGGTGCCATATTCCTGGCAGCGGCTGTGGATACCGGCCATGATGTCGAGCAGCAGCCGTTGCAGCTCCTCTTCCTTCCAGGAAATGCGCGCCGAATTCTGGCTCATCTCAAGACCCGACACCGCGACACCGCCCGCATTCGCTGCCTTGCCCGGGGCGAACAGGATCTTGGCCTTTTTGAAGACGTGTACGCCATCAAGATCGGTTGGCATGTTGGCCCCTTCGGAAACCGCGATGCAGCCATTCTTGACCAGCATTTCGGCATCCGCGCCGAGCAGTTCGTTCTGCGTGGCGCAGGGCAGCGCCACATCGCAGTTCACGCCCCAGGGCGTCTTGCCAGGATGAAAACTCGCGCCGGTGAAATGATCGGCATAGTCGCTGATCCGTCCCCGGCGGACATTCTTCAGTTCCTTGATCCAGTCGATCTTTTCTTGCGTCAGCCCGTCTGGATCGTGGATGAAGCCGGCGCTGTCCGAAAGCGTCAACACCTTGCCGCCAAGCTGCGTCACCTTTTCGGCCGCATGCGTCGCGACATTGCCCGAACCCGAAATGACCGCGGTCTTGCCCTCGATCGCGTCACCCTTGGTCGCGAGCATGTTCTGGAGGAAATAGGTCGCGCCATACCCCGTCGCCTCGGTGCGGATCAGCGAGCCGCCATATTCGAGACCCTTGCCAGTCAGCACCCCGGTGAATTCGTTGGTCAATCGCTTGTACTGGCCGAACATATAGCCGATCTCACGGCCACCCACGCCAATATCGCCCGCAGGAACGTCGGTATCCGCACCGATATATCGGTAAAGCTCGGTCATCAGCGACTGGCAGAAGCGCATCACTTCGCCATCCGACTTGCCCTTGGGATTGAAGTTCGAACCGCCCTTGCCGCCACCCATCGGCAGACCGGTCAGGGCGTTCTTGAACGTCTGCTCGAAGGCCAGGAACTTGAGAACGCTTTCTGTGACCGAGGGGTGGAAACGGATGCCGCCCTTATATGGTCCGATCGCATTGTTGTTCTGCACACGCCACGCACGCTGGACGCGGATATGGCCCGCATCGTCCTGCCAGCAGACGCGGAATGAAATGACACGATCCGGTTCGGCAATCCTTCGCAGGATTTGCGCGGTATGATATTGCTCCTTGTCCTCGATGAAATCGAATATGTCCTCGGCAACTTCGGTGACTGCCTGGACGAACTCGGGCTGGCCCGGATTGCGCTTCTTGACGCCTTCGACGAAGGTATTGAGATCGACATGATCGGAAACGGCCATAGCACTTCCCCTTTTGAGACTAGTTGACTAGCACGGCCCGACCCGCCGCTCCCTTATTCATGAATCAGGACCGTTCGGTTTCAACTTGCGAGAGTAGCAGCGAATTTCCCGATGGGAAGCATCATCGGCACCTCAGAGCGTCCTGCCTGCACGTCCGGCCAGATCGACCGTATAATGCCACGCCACCCGACCTGAGCGCGCACCGCGCTGCGTGGACCATTTGAGGGCATCGGTCTCGTCGAACGCAAGGCCGAATGCTTCGGCATAACAGGAAACCATGGCGAGATA